>JAABUV010003197.1_pt1 | contig 21106 bp, 22 predicted proteins | sample 5559971 | NCBI WGS metagenome assembly JAABUV01 (sample SAMN10711881, study PRJNA513362) | rock metagenome | isolation source: Antarctica rocks | place: Antarctica: Victoria Land, Knobhead nord | collected 2015-12-19
CGATATGCAAGTCGTTGACATTTTCGTGTTCATGTTCAATGTAGACGAAGTGCTGTGTATCAAACATGAAATCTTGTTGAAATCATGTCTAGAATCTAGCCTCTCTGCAGTGACGTAGTGTCTAGCTGAATAGAATGTTTGATCATTAAAGATAGTTATGACTAGAATAGTAAGAATACAGAAGAAAGCAAAGACAAATTCGAACTGTATTTATAGTAGAATGAAACAAAGAGAACTGAGTAGATTTGCTAGAATGCGAAAGAGTCTGAATAGAGTGTCGAAGCTAGAAATTAATCATGTGTCGAAATCTCTAGATATTATTGACTAGAAAACTCTATTCAATCTCGACACACTTGTAACATTATCTTCTTCTCTTTAAAAGTCATGTTTCTATGACTTGTAGTGTAGTTCATAACATCGATGTAGAAACTCGATGTCAGTCTTTCTATCAATCTTTTTATCAATTCAAATCAAATTCAAATGTCTTCTTGAAGCAGATTCGCTATGTTGAATGAAAAATGTCATTGAAGCAGACTTATTATGTTGAGTGAGAGATGTCGACTTTCTAGTAGATGAGACGATGAGATCGATGAATTCATCGCACGAACGAAGAAGAGTGTCATTGAAGTAGACTTACTATGTTGAGTGAGAGATGTCGACTTTCTAGTAGATGAGACGATGAGATTGATGAATTCATCGCATCGACGAAGAATGTCATTGAAGCAGACTTATTATGTTGAGTGAGAGATGTCGACTTTCTAGTGAGTGAAGCGATGAGATTCGATAGATTCATTGCACGGACGAAGAATGTCATTGAAGCAGACTTACTACTAGATATAATTCTAAGTCAGTAGATCATCGCATGAACGAAGCAGTAACAAACCTCTATATCAATGATTGATGAAGTGAAACTGAAGTTCTTGATGACTTGTTTTATAATTCAACACAATGTCGAGTAATCAAAGAGACAATAGATTCTGAATCAATGATGAAGTTATTCGCAGCTGTGAAACAGAAATAATTTTCTATCGAATCTCAATTTCAATTGAACATCGAGTCTCAATTTTGATTGAATCGTGAATATATATATTATATTTGTTTGCGCAAATCTAACAGTCTCTGACGATTTCTAGGGTCAAATTTTGTCCTGAAAGCCGCTTTGAGATGTCAAGCACTTTCTCTAAGCGACTGAGTCTATGAAGTGAGTGAGTGAGGCAAAAGCGAGTTTCTGCGAGAAACTCAAGAGATGAAGAGTAGAAACAGAAAGAAAACTGTCTATTTATTTCTCTGTTTCCCGTCTGACTATTGCGTAATTGATGACAACGACGTAACGATGACAATGAGATAATCATCTCTTCTATCATCTTTCATATTCTTTCTTCGCTTGTTGATAGCATTCAGTCAAGCTGATTCTTCATGTGTTTGAAGCACTGTTTGACGTGTGTTATGCGTCCGATCGATATGCATTTTGAAGCATGTAGAAAGTTTGATAGAAAGCTCAATCGAAAGTTCGAGTACTCAATGCACATATGTTGATTCGAGCGAAGAAAGATGATGACAGGCGAAGAATCGATCAATCAGCGCTTTGAATCTCGCCAACCTCGATTTCTGAGTCAAACCTCAATATTTTTTAATTATTTTGAAAGCATTGAATTCAGCTAATTCAGAACTACAATTATGTCACTCAAAGTATGTCAGATAGTCATTGCGCATATGTTGATCCGAGCGAAGAAAGATGATGGCAGACGAGAGACTGGTCAATCAGCGCATTGAACCTTCTCAATCTCATTTACTAGGTCAAACCTTGACATTATTCAATTATTTTTGAAGCATTGAATTCGACTGACTCAAAGCTACAATTATGTCTTTCAAAGTATGTGAGATAGTCAGCGCGCATAAATCAATCCGGGCGAGGGAAATTGATGGTTTTGATGTTCAAACTGATCCGCGCTAGCAAAACCCTCTAAAATCTCAATGTTCAACATTTTTCTAAAAATGTAGTTTGATGTCGTTGAGTTCGATATTATGTTCGTGAATACAGCTGACTGAAACGAATAAGACCTGAAATTTTGAAGAAAATCGACCCAGAAAGTTAAATGATAGTCTGCCTTCGAAAACAATGATAGTCAGTTCTCTGTTCCCAAGTTCTCGCTTAATTTTCTCTTCAAAAACAATGATAGTCAGAGCTGTCTACCATTATCCATATGAGATAGTCAGAACTGTCTATCATTATTCATATGAGATAGACTCATCGACATGAATGATGACTTGAATGTCGAGTATGTCGATTCTCAATCTCAATGCACTCATTGTCACAATCACTCTCTTTTCATCATCTTGAAATCTTTTCAACTTTTCATCTTTCTGTTTTGCGTGATGATAATAATTCTCACAATTTAATGCTTTCGTCAACTTCTTCATCTTTCTCATGCTGTTACAATACATCACGATTTTTTCTTCGACATAATCTCTCATCACTCTTTGAATCATCTGAATGATGAATTCTTCTTTCTTCTCTTGATCATCACTCTTCACTTTCATCACTTGATATTTCACGTTCTTTTGAATCATTTTGATTCAAAACAACGTCATCTTTGTCTTCTTGAAGCTCATTCTGCTTCACAACTCTTTTTCTTTGCTGAGCGACAATGTCATCGTCAACAAAATCATCTGCATCTTCACGTTCATCAAATCTCTCAACTCATCGATCATTTGACGAAATCAGCTAAAACTGACTACAAGCTCATTAAGCTAGCATCAGTCAAAAATATCTGTTTAGTCGAGCTTTTAGCTCACAAGCTTTAATAGTCACTCATCAACAACTAATAGCTAGCTACAATCACTTGTAGCTCTTGATGACAGTCATTTGCTTTTTATGCTCAAATAATACAATGCGCAATGTGTATCATCTGATCAGTGTTTACATTTCGCGCTCGTTATTATCAGTATGTGAAATTTGTAATCTGTGCACGTTTCTTGACAAATACTTATCACGTCATTATTTCATGATAGGTAAATTGAGGTATTTTACTCAGATTTACCCCGTTGTCGCATTGAAACATCATGTCATGCACTGCTCAAAAGTTTTAGTTTCTTGAAGACAAGCTTGTGTATTTCATAATATCTTGTACGATTCTTCATTCTTGCAAGCACGTTGTATAAATTACTCGCAATCAATAGAACTAAAAGCATCAAAGCAACTCACAATTGTGTTCATTGTTCATATATAAAATATTCTACTACTATCACTTGAGTTCTATATAATCGCTCTTACTTTCTCGTCAAACGTCAACATTGATGTTCAATTTCTTCTCTACTCTCTTCAGAAAAATCTGATACTCATCTTCAAACATCAGTACACATTCACTTTCATTTGTTCTTCGATAATACAGAGTCTTAATGCTTATCTTCAGCTGCTTGCGAAAGTTGTTGAACGATCAAGCGTAGTTCATCTTTCGACTATCTTTCATCTTCAATGTTCATAGTCGATATGTATCTTTGACTTCGTCGAGCGAAATCTGATCAGATTCGACTTCAGTTGTGTCTTTGAATTCTTCAGACATTTATCTTGCATTAGTTATTGCTCATTTCTATAGCTGAAAAATGAACGCTCACATCTGAATCATTCTTCTGATCTTGATTCTGTTCATCATTCAATATTTCTTGAAGTGTTTCATGTTCATCGCTATTCATTGATTCTGATTGATTTGTTGTATTCTTTGTCTTTTCTGTCGTGATTTCTGTGTTGTTTGACTTTTCGAGCTGCAATGTTCGATTTCTTATGAAACTAGAGATCTCATTCACAGAATACATCGACGAGTATTTCGAATCAGTGAGAGAAGAGAAAGAACATTCTCTGATGATTTTTCGAGACGCGTTAATAGTCAGTAGATCATCTATCTGATTGCAATTGAGATTATACGTCGCAGAGATGCTGTTGAATACGTCGTTTTCATGATATTTAACATGACTTACGACGCGTTCATGCAGCATGCTCAATATCAAATTTCTTCGAGTCTCAATTTGCTTTCGTCAGCTCTTGATCATTCACTTATGTGTTACTGTCACATGTTAATCAATCATTGTTCAATCATTTTAAAGATAAAGCACAAGAGAACATTGACAGTTGAGATGTTATACTCTCTACTGCAGTCTCTTTCCATTTCTTGATCTTCTTCTGATCACTTGTTCATTCGCTGATGACATGTTGAATCGCGATTACTATGAGTATCATGATTTCGTCTTTCAGCTTAGCAAACATGATTCTCGTGTTTGATAATTGATCAAGACTACGATCTTCTTGATCGAAAAACGAGACAGCAGTGATCTTCACGATCACGAGAACTAGAAAATGACATTCTTCAGACTAAGTACATGTCAGTCAACGCATCATGTCTGTGAAGATGTTTATCTTTTCAATATCAGAATTGATGAAGTTATCATTAATTAACAATCTGACGACATAGTTCGATGTATTGACTTTCTCGTAAAAGACATAATGATTCTTCATTACATCTCGAATGAGAAACATTATTTGTGCTCGATATTGTTTGATAGAATCATATAACTGTGTCTGTCAATCTATTGATGATATGACAAGATTTGAGTTGCACATTATCTTTCAAGCTTCGTCTATTGTTGATCTTTTTGCAACAAAGTAGTTCATTCGTGATCTGTGTTTTAATTGATGTGCGCGATCTCTGTTTCAGAGATTGCGCATGAGATTGCTCAAGAGAATTCATTGCAGCTCTGATCATGATGTTATGCTCTTCTCTACTTCACACGTCATAATCGTTGTCAGTAGAATGAGTTCTATGTATCTAAGCACATCGACATGAGCTGCAGCAGAGACTGTTCTCGATCGTCGTCTGAATTCTGCTCAAAGAATTTTTCTAAAGTTGTCATCTGAATCATCAATCTGTGCTGTGTTGTATCATGAACTCAATGCGAAAGAACTTGATGAAAATTCTGTTGATCTTTGAGACTTTGAGATTCGCTCATTGAGCTGAAAAGATGACGAGATTGATAACGACGAGTGAAAATGATGTTTACGCTGATGCATCTTTTTCTTTGACAAGATGTTCTTGAAAAATCGAATGACTCTAGTGAACTATGTTGAAATCATATTAGCTGAAAACATACATGATGATATTGACATTGATTTTGTCTTCTTCTGCAGTCGTTCTGCAGATCACTGTTTTTGAGATGATAAATCATCATTCAAACTGTTCAACATGTTGAGAAACTCGCGTTCTTGTCTTTTAGATCTGAGTTCAGATTCTTTCAATGATATGTCGAGATTGTCGCTTGCTTTCTCAACTCTTCTTTTGACACTTTGTTGATAAATGAACTAAACATGATTATTGAGTCAGTTAACTGCGTGTCAACAATTCATAATACATGCTACGCATCTGACTATCAATCGCAGTGTTCGAGTTCTTCTTGTTCTTATTACTTGTCATGACAGTTCACTTAGAAAACGACGCGAAATAATGATTGATACATGATGAACTGATGAATGCGATCGAGTTCTGAGATAAAAGAAAAAAAGAGTGAAGAAGAAAAAGACACGACGCGTACTTAAAGATATGCAATCTCTGAAAGCATGTAACTCTGTTGTTGTTGACACTACTATGTTCAATTATTGACTGAGAACAAATAGATTAACATCTTAATGTTCATCTATTCTGTCAGATTCATGTTTTAACTTCGTTGCATCGAGATTGTGATAATGTTTTCATGATTTACTCAAAAGTGTAGATAGATTTGAAAATTTGCGGTAATTTATCATTGCACATGCAAACTGAGAATGCGAACTGCGAATCTTATTGTCGAAGAACTCTGAGTTCAAGCTGATTATCAAAGATAAATTTAAGAGAAAATTTGATAAATTATCTTCGCACATTATGCAAAGTGAGAATGCGAACTGCGAATATTATTGCTGAAGAACTCTGATTATCAGAGGTAAATTTCAAGTGATTTACGATAAATTTATCTTCGCATGTGCGAACTGAGAATGTGAACTGTGCATTTTATTGCTGAAGAACTCTGAGTCTCACTCATCACACGATCGAAACTCGATGTACATGATGTCGCAGTTAGATCTAAACATGCAGTTTGCTCTTCGTCGCGCTTGATAACTTTGTAGACGAGAATGATGAACGAAGATGTATGAGAAGAATCGTGATATCTTTCATCGAGTTCATTTTCATCGTATCATGCTTGACGAAGCTCAGATCATCAAGAATCATCTGTCTCAGAACTCTATAGTCTGTAGAGATCTGATGAAAAAGCATCATTGAATGATTAGAATCGAGTAGAAGAATTCTTTTCATTCTTCAAGTTTCTTTGCGTTTCACGTACAGAAACTGTCGAGATGTTCAAGAAGAATTTCGTTGATTCGAATAAGATACAGAATAAGATGAATAATGTCGTCTATGTGAGTGAAGTTGAATCAGCTGAGCTGAGTGCGTGCGTGCGTGCATGCGTGCAGTGTGCAAACGACGTGTTCGTTGCTGATCAAGAAGTACTAAGAAGCGAGAAAAGAAGAAAAGCGAAAAGAGAGTAGCGATGTGAAAGAAACGATGTGTCAAAAGAAGAAAAAAAGAAGAAAAAAAGAGCTTAGATTCATGAAATCACAATCAACATTTCTTTCACTCTCAACTCACAATTCTTCATCGCTGACACTTCTTCATTAGCATCTTCATTCTTTTCGCTCTCATTCATCAGAATAAACGACTTCTTATTCTCTTCAACGTTCATTGACTCAAACAGTCACATCAGCTTCATCAAGCTCAGCTGATTCAGCATCTTGACATCATCAATGATGATGTCAATGATCTCACGCTTGCTGTTCTGCAGCGTCTGCAGTTTCTCGTCGATGCTGTTCTTGATGACGAGACGAGTGATGAAGATTTCGAAGAATTGATTGATGTGAAAGACGCGACAGAAGACTTGTTGTTTCACGCTGCTGTTTCATCACAAATCAACGCAGATGATGCGTAAGATCAGTTTCTCATTGACGCTGTTTTAGATGACATGATGAATGATGAAGATTTCAAAGAACTGATCGATGCAAAAGATACAGCAAAAGACTTGTTGTTTCACACTGCTGTTTTATCACAGATCGACGCAGATGTCACGCGAGATCATGATGAGATTGAGCTTAATGTCGTTGCATTTGAGAAAGATGATCATGATCTTCATGATCGAGTCGTCGCGAAATGTGATGATAACGTGATTGCGAACTTTCTGATTCATTTTGTCGTGATAATTGACAAAGACTCAGTCACGCTGTTGAAAGAGATGATTCAGCACTTTCATGCTGTTTTGCAATTAGCTTGTTCTCAAGTCAGAGAATTCATGACATGATGAGAGCTTACAGCATGTAAAACTGAGTGAAGATGATGATCTTCTTGTTCAACTTCTTCATCAATCACAGCTCAATCTGCGTCTGCATCATCATCATTTTCGAAGATGAAAGAATTGAGTCGTTGAAATTGATTCATTTGAGATCTTGTTCAAGATCTTTGCAAGTGCATGAGAAAGTTCTTTCACTGTCTTCAACATTCATCTGCAATTCTTTTAACTCGTCGCATGATCGAGACTTGATGTAAATGCTGTCACAATCTAAACATGCAGTTTGCTCTTCATCGCGCTTGACAACTTCGTAGACGAAAGCATTAAAACATTCTCTGCAGTAGACATGAAAACAGCTGATTACTCAGAATTCATCTGAAGAATCACGACATTTGTGACAAAGACTTCTATTCTTGAAATCATCATTAATATTCAAATTCGATTCTCAGTCTATCATTGAGTATGCTTTCACACTTGTAGTTCTGTTCTTGAGTTCTGCTTGCATCTCTCTATACTTTGTGACAATGAAACAGTTCACATTTCGCACTTCATGAGAAGATAGCTTCATACACAGCGTGTTGAATCAATTCATGAATGATAGTCGTTGAATCATGAGCACAGTGAGAAGTTTATCAAATCTTCTGATGATTTTCTGTAGATCGTCGTTCATCTTAACATTCTGTTTGCGTTTTAGAGTGTTGAAAATTGATCTACTCATGACTGCATCAATTTATTTAAGCTCTTTAACATTGATAGAAATCTCGTTTCGTTGACGAAATTGCTTGTGATCTTCGTTCGAAGAAGTAGTCGTGCTTGAACGAAGAGTCTGTAGAGCAGACGTCGCAGATGACAATCTCATCATTGAAGATCTTGACAAAGACTGAGCAATGTCTACTGAGAGATCTCTTGACGATCGAGTGTCTCTTTCATGAGAGTCAGTCACTTCTTCTTCGCGAAATCTTCGTTGCTAGAGAGCAAGTTTTTGCTGATGATGTATCAAAGACTTTGCTTTAGAACTGAAATGTTGTGAATATTGTTAGTTCAAAAAGTAATAAAACTTTCGCTCGTTGATCATGAAATCTTCTTCACGATCTTTGCTGTTTATGAAATCAGAGCGTCAACGCGTGCTTTCAGTTATTTTTCTACTCTTCTTGAATTTTCGTTCTTGAGTTCTGCATGCATGTAGTCTTTCTCAATCTAGCTATTGCATCTCTTTTCAAGATCTTTCGTGATCGCAGTTTGCGACGTTTGATTGATGATTTAAGCGTATTCTCAGATGTTGAAGTAGCGAAGATTGATTCTACTACTTTCAAAGTCAGTGAATGAATTAATATAATCTTTACAATTTTCTAGTTACTGATCTGAAGAGAATCAATCGATGATGAACTGAAAGCGACAGCAGTTCTTTGCTGTCATCTCTATCAGCGCAGCCTGTCAGCATCGCTCATTTTCAATCTCAATTCGTCTCATATCTTCACTGTCGTAAAGAATTCTATTCTTCGTCACGTCGTAAATTCTCTTCTCGATCAATAATCTTTTGTACTCTTTGAATTGCATGTTCAGCAGATTGATCTCTTCTTGCCTTTTATTTATAGTTAAGTGAATAGAACTCATCAATGATGTTTGATTATCTGATTTCTTCATCATCAGCAACGTTGTAACATTTCACAACATCAACGATAGTTGATCAACATTGTCATCTCTAATCTCTTCTTGCGACTTTCTTTGACACTGAATGTTTTCATATGTTTATTCTCAATGTTGTGCTCTTTGTCTTTCATTGTTGTTCAGTTACTGAGTCATGATCATCAATGTCTTGTGCAGTCAATTCTGTGATATGCTTTCAATCTCTTTGTCGAAGATGATGATAATCTTTGCAGTCATCATTTGAAGCTTTTTCTTTGTCAGCTCACTATCAAGTTTTATGTCATATATCTTTAAAGATATCATCTTCTTCTTTATTGTCATTACGATCTCGCTTCATTTGTCGTCGTCGATCATTAAGTCTTTCTGCATTATCTTTCTGATTCAGTTATGTCGCTGCAATTCATTGTAGAAGATCATTGAAGATCTCGTACTGAACATGTTGATTTTTCTTATGCAACAGAATCGCAGTGAGTCTTGAAGAGCATCAAAGACTTAGAAGAAATACGAATGTGATACAGATGCGATGTTGTCTATGCAACGAAGAATGCGCAGAAATGAAGTGCTGTTATTTCGATTTTGAGACAGACTAACGATTTCTATTACACTTGAATTCTATGACTATTACAGAGTATGATCATGAAAGTTGTGTTGATAGTTGAAAGACTTGATGATAATAATCTGATGAATACAAAGAGACGTAGCTTTAGTTGTATTACAGTCACGTCGTAAGTCTTGCGTGAGTTTGATTCTAATAATTTCTAGAATATCTAGAAAACACATTGCTAATGTAAAAACAGAGTAAGAAATGATAAATTATCATCTGACAAGATAAATCATTTGAATAATCAGAGTAAAAAATGATAAATTGTCATATTTCTACGACAGTGAAAATATACACATGATGTTATTTTTCTCGCATTTTCGATATTTTCAAAACACAGCATCTTATTACTTATGTCATCATGTCTATGCTTCTGCTGTCAACGATTACTTCTTTTGACTGAAATAACTAACAACGATTCGCTGATAACAGTTAACAGACTATGAAGCAAAAGCACTAAACTAAAGTCTCTCACACAGTCTTTACTATCTGATTATTCTTTCTCATCTTCTCATCATTCATTTCTTTCACTCTACTATCATCATATGTATCATTTTGAAAGATTTGACATCGCGTCTGATGATTTCTAATAAGTCTCTCGACATCGAATTTCGAAGTATAAAATCGATATGCTCACGTTTTCTTCGCGATTTGATCATATTTACTGATTCGAAAAAAAGTCTGCTGTTTCATTCAGATCATATAGTTGAGCTTCATCAGTATCACTTGAAATGCACAATGAAGAGTATAATCTGTTTCTAGAACTTTAGTAGTTTCAATCAAAATATCGAAATCAAAATCATTCTCTTTCATGTCTTGAAAACTATTGATCAAGCTCTGTCGATTTTCAAGACTTAGATCGCTATGAAAGAATGCAACGTTCATTTCATGAATCTTGATAAGATACTAGCTCGTTGTTAATAAAAAGACAGATATACTCGACATTCAACAAGTTGAAAACATCATGCATGATGCAAAACATAGAAATTATGATCGAGAGAATTCAAGTAGACGTATCAATCAGATGATATTCGCTATGATCGAAGAGAAGAACATTATCAGAATTCTCTCTCTTTGATTGTCTTCGATGACTATAGATTTGTTCAATATCTTCATGATTTGCTGTAACTTGCTGCTTGATTCGTACAGTTTCTTGATATTATCATCGTAGAAACAGTTATCGATGACTGTCAATCATTTATTATGAACAAGTTCAGTTCAGATAAACATCAAATTGTGCTTTATCTTCAATTCAACAAGATATGAGAATGTAATGCACAGTCTCATCTGTCATGAGATCTGAACAAAGTCGAAGAAAGAAAACACAGACATTGGTTTCTTCTTGTCGTCTGATATTCAGTCATCAACATGTATTTGCAGCTCTTCTTTTACACTTCTTGCAGTCTTGTTCTCAAGTTTCGCATGCATCTCTTTATACTTCTCGATGATCAAACAGTTCACATCTTGCATCTCATAAGAAGATAACTTCATGCAGAGAACGTTGAATCAATTCATTGATGATAGACGTCGAATCATAAGAAGAGTGAGAAATCTATCAAATTTTCTTGCGATTTTCTGCAGTTCATCGTTCATCTGTACATCATGCTTACGTTTTAATGCGTTGAACATCGATTTGCCTCATGACAGCACTTTCTCTGAATCACTTGACTTTAGAATGTGTTCATTCTTTCATTCATCAGAATGCTTCAGAATCTTTACATAGTGATCTAAATCATCTGATGAGATCTCAAAAGATGTGCTCGAATAGACTCACAGTACGAAATGCATGCGATGTTTGAATGCTCGTAAAATGCTTATAATCTTAGAATTTCTGCTCTTCTTCATGTGAAATTCATCTCTTAGTATTCGATCTCAGCATGTTCGCGAATCATACAGAGTTACTCTTCTTTTACTTCTGTCGATTTCATTTCAAACATCTCTTTGATTGACAATGATACACTTCACATGTGTCTCGTACGACTTCGATTCAGTCAGCACTACAAGTCGTTTCTGTTCTTTTATGAAAGTTGTCACTGTCACATCAATCTCATTCTCATCTGTTTCTATCTTCTTTCGATCTTGAAACAGCAAGCGATCTTCTAAGAGAAGCTTGTTCTTTTCAGAGCGATGATTCACATACAGTTTGATGTCAAGATGTGATACAGATGTCAATGTCTTTGCGAATTCGCTCTGTCAATTCGATATCAAGATCGAAGACAGCAGAATCAGAATTGATTCAAGATTTGACTTTAGCATCGTTGTGAAACTGCTCTTCACACAGAGACAGATCATTGATCATGACTCATCTGATGAACATTTCGTCTCAAGATTCTGGGAAAATTTCTGAGATTCGATGAGCAGATGTTTATCATCAAGCTTCTCATGAAAGAGACTGACTTTTGCATGAGCAAGATGAAGTCAGCGCTTCATCACTATCAATTCTATGACTTGAATGATCTGCAAATGAAGAAAAGTAAGTATGTTATTCTGTCTGTAGCTTCGAGAAGCGAAGAAGACTTATCTTTCTCATTTTCATCTGATTGCATTGAAACTCTTCGTGTTGAATCGTTCTTTCAACATGAAGTTGTCAATATATTTTCAACGCTTGTATAAGTAGTAGAATTCGTATCATACTCTCTACTTGCACATTTCGATCTGCATCTGCATCTTTGTCAATTTTCTTATCATCGATGTCTGTACAGCTTAGATCGCGTTTTCAAAACTGCAAGACTTTGAGAAATATATTCTCATTCATCTGAGTGCATGCTTGTTGTTTCTGCAGATCTTTGAATCTATATCATGAAGTTAGCATGTTTTACTACATGATTGCTTTGCATTCGCACTTACGTCTGAGTGATATCAATGAAGTTGATGACGAAAGACAGATCGATGTGCTCTCGATTGTATTTCATCACTTCTCTCATGTTCAAGTCATCATTAGTTGTCAAAGAATCTGTTGTCGAAGAGAATGACTCATTGAAACTGACAGTCTTGACGACGTTGAAAACTTCGAGAGTCACTATCAAAACATTGAGACGAACTTCTCTGCAAAGCTTTCGCTTCTTCGTGATGAGTTGTTCACTCTCATCTTTTGATGAGATCTTGAATGAAGTGAAGTTATCTGTACTTTCGACTGCGCTGCTCAAACACTGCATGAAATTCTCATGTTCACTTCTCTTACGTTTTTCTATAGCTTTAACTCGAAAGATGTAGTAGAATATTCTCTTCTTTGTCATATCTGTCAATGCAACATGAAAGTTGACTGCATTTCTGATCTCAACTTTTTCAAAGTCTTCGACTTCATAGATAATTTTCTTCTTTTCGAAGTTGAACATTGTCTCGCTAACAAGCTGTCTTTGATAGTTATTGAAATTGACATTCTTCAAAGTGAAATTGCTCTGCTTTTCATTCGCTACGAAAAGCTGTGAATGATGAATCGTCTTATTATTCATCGTATCATTCAAAGTCAAGATCATGCAATCAAAGTCAATCATCGTCGATAAGATGAATGATGAGACTGAGCTGAGTTGTGCTTGCTCAATCAGATGAGCAGATCTCTTTGTCTTTATGCTCGTTGCTCTATCTTTCTTCTTACTGTTTATTCATCTCACTCATTTTATAAGACATGCATCTTTTCATGTTATTTGATGATCTTCTATCAGAGAATGCAAGAGTTCATCATCTATGATGATTGCAATCTTTCTGACTGTCTCTTTCTTGATTTTATTATCAAGTGATGTTTCGAGTAATTTCACATTTCTCAGCATTTGTTTAATGCATATCTTCAATGCATCATACTTGTCATTGTCGATGACAAGATCTTGAATGATCATCATCTTGATTCAATTCAACAAAATCTCATCATAGTTGAAGTCTGCAAGCGTATCTGAAATCGACTTGAGTCTTCGTGACATATTGAAAGACTAGCAGATACGCAAATATTGTCATCAGTTCTGAAAATTTCTAGAAGTCATATGATAGAATGTGAGACGATTACTGTCATGATGTTAAAGAGTGAGATAAGAGTACATGTGACATTTTCTCTATTTTGAATCACTTACAAATTTCACTACATGCTGATGACAGATGATGTATGCACTGAGCTTTGCAACAGATAGAGTGAGAGTGCTTATCGCGACAATGAGTATCAGAAGAACAAAGAGTTGTGAATTGATAAGTTAGAGATGAAGCAAAGATCAACTTTCGTTCTCATGTCGCAAATTATGCTAAGCGAAAGCAAATTTGCTCACAACACACTTTGACAACGAATTATCTGTATTCATCTTTTCATCAATCTGAAGAGTACTGCACGTTAGATTCTCTTTATATAAAATGATCTTTAATATTCTACAGAATTATTAAAGCGCAGAGACTATGACTATGACATACTAGCTGATTGAGCATTTTTTGAAAGCATTTCAAATTTACGATAATTTACCTCAAATCGATGATAATCTAGGGAAATTTGCTTTCAACTCACAAATTTCAAGATAAATATTGAAATGTGCAAAGCATTTCAAATTTATGATAATTTATCTTAAACTCGCTGTAATTCAGAGAAATTTGCTTTCATCAGAGAGCTTCGAGTAAAAAAGAACAAATTGCTTGATCAGAAGTAAAACAAGAGTTATTGCTTCTACTGTTATATCAGATCTCATTAATTTCTGATCATTCTATTCTTTGTATTGCATGCTATTCTGACATTTCGTAGTTCAACGTACTTGTATTGACAGAGATTCTGATTAGAAATAGCGACAGCGCGATACAATTTGTCAAACGCGTCAATCAGTATTCTTTGTTGTCTCTCTCACTACAATCTACTTCATCGAAATCAGCTTCAAGCATGAAGTGAAACTGTCATACGTGTGAAATGATATTGAGAATCACACGAGATCTGATATATCACTTTAATCACTGCTCGACGCTGCGAAATGACGTGCAGTTCTTCAAGAAATATTTAAGAAAAGAGAACTTAGCAGTCAATGAGTATACAGGCACATGCGAATACTCTCAGACTGATTTATGGCATGAAACGATCATGATGAACAATACTGACGTCTCTGACTTCGAGCAAAGTACAGAAGAAAACGTAGAAGCTTCAGATGATCAGAAGCATTTTCGAAATTTAATTGCATGAATATCACTTGATCTCAAAAGATTTATCAATTCATCATATACTTTCTCATTCATCAAAGTAGACAATTATGATGAGACGAATGATACAAAGAAACGAAGCGTCGATGAATCGCTAGAACAATATATCAGACTCATAAGAATCATTTCGAACTACAGTAAACTTGAGTAAGATTCACGATCATCTTTAGATGACAGTCTTCAATCAGAGTGACTTCTCTTTTTGAACGAGAAAGATTTTTCTCTTGCACAGTGATTTCTGAACGCGAAAGTCAGTAGCGAAGATATTAATCAATACTTCAAGATCTCATTTCAGAAAACTCATCATGCTGATTGTATCTTCAAGAATGCAGATCAATTTAGAAGCATTCTACACAATATATCTCACGAAATATCTGATGATAGTTGATTCGAAACATCTTTGAAGATCTCATCAATGAATTCAGAGATCGAAACAGATATATTCAAGATTCAGTACAGAAACGTGATAAACATCTTGAAATTTCTCTTGAAACATCGTTCGTTTGCAAGTAATCTGAAATATGCATCAATCAAAGTATACAACGTCAGTGAAAATCAAATGTACATGAAAATGCACATCAATATCTAATGATGAAATACGCAAGCACTGATCTCTGAAGATGACACTATAGTTTCAGTACTGTTAGCTACAGACAAAATCATGTTAACTCAACATCATGAGAATAAATTCGCATGATCTGTATATATTATCGTTGATAATCTGAATCAAGCAACTCAATGAAAGCAAAATAAATCTAGTGTTATACTATTAAAGTTTATTTCTTCGACTAAACATGTGAATGAAGATCTGAAACGCGAGTTATATCATCGCTCACTAAAGATAATATTAAAACGTGAGTTTAAACTGTTCGATTGAATGAAGAGTTTTTCTTGCTAACGTTCTCGTTCTTTAGCACTTGAGAAATTAACTAGAAGAGAGTTTCACGTTCGCTGTGCGAATGATTATACTCGACAGTGTTTTTCTATCATCGTCGAATTTATAATTGACTATGAGAAGCAGATCACTATTACGAGAATCAAAAATGAAGAGCAGTGCACTATATGTCACGTTTCATCGAATCAACGCGATAATCTGCAGACAATCTGAAAAGCTCGAACACATGAGAGTACATTGACTCAAATCAAACATCAAGAAAAGAATTTACGCTCTAAAGCAGATATCAAGCGCGATGTTAAGTGAGTACATTCAGTGCAAAACTTTGTCTGAAAACATGAACTTGTCAATATTTACATCATCATGATGATTGACATCTTGCATCAGCTATTGAAGAGCACAGTGATGTATTTAATTCAATGACTTGAGATGATCATCAAGAATATAACATCAATAATCAGTTTCAAAAGAAAGTGTCATTCACAGACAATTGCAGACACAACACATGACGTGCAATTGAATCAAAGATTTCGAGTAGTTCTTTCATATTCAGAGCTAAGACGTTTTCACGACTTTCTATTCGTGAAGCAATGAATCGACATCGAACAAAAGACAATAGTGCATCAGCTTATTGCGATTATCACTTCACTATTGATTAGAAAAGCATCAGATGTGCTGTACTGTGCTTGAGCTCTTATGAACTTCGTGATGATGACTCAATATCGATCGCACGATGACGAGTCTCTGCATTACATGAACAACGTAATATACAGAATTAACGTCTTAAAAGAAGTATTCGAGCAGTTTCGACATGACGAGAACTTTAACTATCTCAAGTTTCATGTGATCTCTCATTATATGAATTTTATTCGAAGATACGAAGATGCAGATGATTTTGACACATCTTACATGAAGATCGCACATAAATTTCTGATCAAAGATTATTATGATCTTACAAACAAGCGAGAGAACTTTCAAATGCAGATACTGCATCACAATACTTGATGAATCAATATGTGACAATGAAAGATATCATTCTTTATGATTTAATCACGTTCAGATCAGAGATTGACGAGAGAATGAAAGTCATGATTACAAAGTCTTCTAGAAGTCTTGATTTAACGTAGCTTGAATGAGATTTGTCAGAAATGAATTCAAATCGACGATGAAACTGATTTAGTAATTCTTGATTCTGACGCATTGCTTCTGAAATAGCGAAGATGACACATATTGAGAGTTTCTTGAATGAATTGTCGATTTTTATAAGAGAATCTCGACGCAAGAAATCAGAAATAAAGTCAAACAAGTATCAAATGAATTGAAAAGAAATCGACTTCTTCTGAATAAACGATTACTTTGTTTCTGTTCATGTATCGATTGAATGCTGAAGACGCGAAGATAAAGACTCGACAAACTCTGAAAAGCTTACATCGAAGCGAATTCAATGTGCTTCTGCATGACAGAGACAAATGTTGAATTGAAGATGTGATTATGTCTATGTTCAAGAGTATGCTGAGAATGATCAAGAAAATTCTGACATAGTCGAAGCTCTGAATGATAGATTGATGAGACAGTTGCAAATTATAATCACTGTTCATGATTCGCTTCGTCAAAATGACAATGAGAAATCTGTGCAATACTCGAGAGCTTTAATAGAATTGCTAAAGCTCAAAAACAATGAAGTACTCGATGCTTTACATGATATGATAGAAGTCGAGCAGTGATCGAAGAATACTGTCAAGAAGTCTCGATATCTTGAGTGTCGATGATTTTACAATATGAGTACTATATTACGAAGTGCACATCTGATATCAACTGAAAGCAAGAAGTTCTTTTACGTGAATAATTACATCGACTGAGATACATTCAACATCTTATATGAAGAGAGTTTTCTGAAAAAGAAAGTTCGAAAGATGAACGAGCTTGCGAGCTTAGACAGACGAGAAAAGGCGAAATTCACTCAATAATGAAGAAAGTTCGACATTGTGTAAGTTGAGGTAAATTAGGGTAAATTGAGGTAAATTGAAGTAGATTGAGATAAATCGAAGAAAATGAGTGAAAAGCATATAATCACGTCGAATGAAGCATATATGAATGATCAAAACATTTCAGTCGATAGCGTCTAGTCATGACTATGATGACAAAGTATTGAGAATGAACAAGCGACTGAAATTTCACTGTAAAGATCTGTAAACAATGAGATTGATTGTGTAGCAGCTAGCGACATACAAGAACTTACATAGTTCAGATGATGAGAAAATCTAAAATTTATTTATTTATTAATCATAGTGTCTGCTCGTTCGTTGAATGAAATTTCTACTTACTTTATGCATTCTTCAATGCATCTGACGCATTACACACGACGTCTGTCAGTAAAAGTTCACGACTTGTTGAAGAAAGCTGTAAATTTTCGAGATAGTGTTCTCTTTCTATGTACACTAACACTCTTTTCTTCTATCGATGTCTTTTCTGTCATCGAAGAAGAATGTTTCGAGTGAATGAAAGCTTCAATTCGATTTTTCAAGCGAAGAATAAATTTGATGACGAGTTTCACGTAGATGATGATTTCGATGAGATGTCATTTCTTCTCAGTATCGAATGTTCGAATCGAATTATCATATATATTCATCATCAGTTGTTTTGCAGTCTCGTCAATCTTCTGCTCAAAGATCTTCGCATTCTGATCAATCAAAGTCGAAATCTTCAATCACAGAAGAAGAAACGCGTAATCAATCTGTTTCAATCTATTTCGAAACTGAGCAGACTGATAATCATACATGAGATTGCTGTGAGCACGATCGACTGCTGTGATTGAAACTGATGATAAATAAGACTGTAGACGTTGTAGAAAGATGAGTTCTGCGCGATCACTGACAGACATGATGTATGATAATTGAATAATTGTAATGAGAGAAATGAGTGAAGTAAAATTGAAGCTTACTAAGATAAACATCGCGCAGAATCATGAACGCACGATAGCTTGATACGAGTTCTACTCTGTTGAATCAGCTTGTAGCTGATCTAATCAGCTAACGACTGACTGATGATTGATCTATGTTGCTAAATCAGCTAATTGCTGAATTATGAAAAGTGTCTGTTCTAGTAGCTAGCATATGCATCTCAAGCGCATTAAGATTCAGATGTCGTTGCTCACTAGCTTACAAGCTACTCAAGCTCTTCGTCGAAACGTTGATGAAAGAAAATGATTTACAAGATAAATGACATGATGTTTCTAGATTCTAGAAACATTATGATCGCAAGATTATTAAAGAAACTAAATGATAAAATGCTAGAATCTTTCAAGATTCTGATCGAGATTGAACATGCATATTGACTGAAATTATCATCAACAATGAAGATTCATTTGAAGTTCACTTTAAATCTGCTGCAACTGAATTCAAAAAATTCTCTGAAAGAACAACGAAATGAGTCGTCTGATTCTATAGTGATGAATGATGAAAATGAATGAAAAGTGAAGAACATTCTGAACTTCAGACACTACAGATGATGACTACAATATCGTGTCAATTGAAAAGAATACAACGTCAATCTACATTAATACAACATTGATGAAAATGAGTTCAAGAAATATCAGAAGATTGTAAATGACTTTCATGAATGATATTCAAATAAGTCAAGATAGAAATTAAAAGAAAGATTGATTAAACTGCAGTAATGAGAACATTACTAAATGAAGAGAAAAAATAATGTTGCAAGCGTATCTCATTACTCTGAGTTAGTCTAACAAAATCATGTTAAACTATCATAAACTAGTATAAAGCTGATGTTGACACGCTAGTAATTTAGCGCGTTTTCATGAGTATAAGATTCTTGATGTATTTCATCTTCTTTCTTCTTTAGCTTTGAACTTCTAGTTAAATGTTAAAGATCAGCATAAAGCGAGTCATATGAATGTCATTTAACTAATAGATAAATGCTAAGAAAGAAAAGTATTTACAGAAAAGAACTTGATTCTTTATATGTGTGTTTCTCAGCTCTGTGTTAAACTCGAAAGAATTGATGTCTTACACATATGATGCAGAATTTCAAGAACATCACTACTAGCTTGAATGCTCACTAAACTCAATTAGAATGAAACTCAGATCAGAGCTAGAAAGAATAGATGAAAGCTAAAATTGTAACATTACTTTTCTTTCTTGAATATTCATGTTCGCATGAATGTTGTTTCTTAGTGCGCTTTTCTTGAATATTTAATATGAAAGTCATTGATCATCTCTTGAGCGTTCATAAATTCGTTGTCGTCAGCGTTATATCAGTTGAGATCGTTGTCATAGTTCTTTCATTTGACTTAATATTGAAGTCGTCTTTGATATCATTGAAAGTTCAATATATCGTCGATTTTTCATTCATCTTCATCGTTTATCACTATTGATCTTGAAATTTAATTCTTCTGATCAGACAGAGAGTCATTGATGACGAGACGAAGAAGCTCTGAATGAAATACATCATGTATATGCATAGTCTCGAGTAGTTTCAATTTATAGAATGAGTCAACGAGATCGATGATCTGAAAAGAGTTGAGCATCTTGTCATTCAATTTTTTGAAGAGTCTCGCTGTAATAATGTTTTGTTCGTTTAGAAACATCTTTGATTTAATCTCATAAATGATCTTCTTTCTATGCTTGTTAGCTTGATTCATCATTTGTTCTCATGTTTTGATCAAAGCTTCGCAAGCGAAGATCAATGTCTTGTTCATTTTTTCAAATATATTCTTGACTTGATCAATCTGCAAGCGTTCGCGAATGCTTTCATACTCGATGATGTCAGAGTTGAAGCTCATATGAGAATGAAAGTTCTTGTTCATGAAGAAGAAGATTAAGAAAATGACTGAGAACAAGATGTTATTGTCGACAAACTTGATCATAAGTAGTCACTTAAATCAGTCATTCTGCATATATGAACAGAAGAATTGAAGATATTGCTTGATATTCTGATTGACTCGTTCGCTTTGATCATCGATCTGAAGATGATAGACGATGAACAATCGAAGAAAAATACTCAGTCATTTGCAAAGAAACTTTCATAGTATAGAGATGAATTGCAAATCTCGATCAAATACTATGAAGCTTGATAAATCATGAGTTCAATATACTCATTGAATCGGCATTTCAGCTGTCTTTTCAACAGTGATATCTTCATCATCAGTGATGCAAGAAATATAATGTCTTTTCTTTGATAATCTGCAGATGATCGTCAGAATAGCGTTGTACTTGCTCAAATCAGATAGATCAATAATGAAGTTCATTGCAATGTCTTGTCATTGCTGTTCAGATATCAATAAAGATTGAAGCAAGTTATTTGATTTATCTCTAGATGTCTTTGAACGTTGACAGATATAGCAGTTTCAAATATATCAATCTATCGTTTTTCGCATGAATGATCAATAATAGTTTCGCTTTATGACTTTCACAGTTCTAAGAATATCAGAA
>JAABUV010002974.1_pt1 | contig 21093 bp, 36 predicted proteins | sample 5559971 | NCBI WGS metagenome assembly JAABUV01 (sample SAMN10711881, study PRJNA513362) | rock metagenome | isolation source: Antarctica rocks | place: Antarctica: Victoria Land, Knobhead nord | collected 2015-12-19
GCGCCTGTATGCAGAGCTGCGCGCAGAACAGCGAGCCGGCAAGCGCGGCGACCAGGCCCCACAGCGCCTGGCTGCGCAGCCGCCCGGCGCGCGTGCCTATCTTGGCCGCGCAGAACGCGCCCCACGCGAAGAAGGCCGCCAGGAAGGCCAGGCCTGGGCGGCGCAGCGCCGACGTTGTGCTTTGCCACCGCTCATGCTGGCAGCGCTGGGCACACGCATTGCTGTCACCGCGGGCATGCACGTATTTAGTTACCGAATGTATTTCAAGATGTTGCGCTGTCATTGTTACAGAAGAGGCTGCACCTATCAGGCTGGGGCTGGAGAAGGCGGTCAGCAGCACGCAGAGCACTGCCGTGACGGCGTAGCTCCGCGACGCCGCCGCACGCTCTCGCGGCTGCATCGCGCCCCTGCAATGTTCCTGCACCACCACGGCCAGTGCGTTATATTATCGGCTGAGCCCCAGGATGGCAGCCCGCTGAGTAGCGTTCGTTCTGCAGAGCCAACGCAGTTGAGGGACCTTCTGCATGAGAGTTTGGACGCTCAAAGTATGCTGGCTCAGTTAAGAGAAGGTGTGCAGGTTGAGCGCAGACAAGGGGCTGTAGTGAAGTGGTTGCCTGCAATATTAGGACGTGCTAAGCTGCTCGCCGGTAGCTAGGCCTGTTGACACTGTAATGATGCCCCCATGCTGGGCCGCGTCACGGAGAGACTCTCCTGTGCTTGCGCATGAGTATACGCCGTTGCACGAGAAGAAGATCTACAATAGTTGCACTAGTATAGTGGTGCAACACGGGTCCTGAGCCCGCATCATCAGTGCACGTGCCATCAGCTTTGCAGGGACAGGGCAGTTGTAGCCAAGGCCAACTTGCACTGTTTAAAATCCTTTTCCTGCGCGTACGTCCGCATCTACAGAGGCCGGTCACTTGCAAAACAAGGCAGGCAGCGCTCTCCTGCAGACTTGCCGCGCAGAGGTGGTCATTGCAAGTTGCTGTGATTGCTAGAGCGCTCAACGCAGTGCAAAAGTGCTTGTAAGTACAGCTGGTTGAAGAAGCTCAGCGCATCTCTGAATCCTCTAGCCGCTGCGCTAGCACAGAGCTCCTGCCGCTTGCCCAGCATGTGAAAAGCGGCCTGCTCGAAGAGCGCATGGGCTCTGCGCGGGGGGCCGAGTTCCCAGCCAACTGCTTCGTGGAACTGCCGCTCGCCGCGCAAGACTACTACCGGCTGTACTTTGCAACGGACGGCGACTGCACCTTCAGGAACCTCGTGGGCGAGGTGCGCCATATGCGCCTGTCATGCCCTCCCTGTGGCGCCGCTGCCGTGCTACCCGCACGGCCCAAGCCGCGTGCATCTCCCAAAGTACCAACGCAGACTGCTGCGCTGGAGTGGCTCCTGGCCTCCTCTTGCCCAGGTAGCGCTCGGGCTGCGAGGCTGGGCCGCCTGGACGCCCACGGCCCCTTGCGCCCAGCGCAGGTGCAGGACCGCGCCGTGGAGTCCAGCGAGATCTGGCGCGAGGGGCGGCTGCTGTATGAGCGGCTGCAGACGCTGCCCAACTACGAGAAGTGCGCCGCCGCGGCCCGCCCCGTGCGGCCTGCCTGGAGCCTGCGCTGTGCTGATACTGAGCGCACTGCCCTGCCGCGCAGGTGGGTACGGTCGCACCTCGGCACAGGGCCCCCCTGGAAGGCTGCTTTTCCCTGTGCAGTGCTTGTTGTGCTGGAGTGCACTGCGTCTCGTACCGCAGAGGGACGTGAGGGTGCTGCAGTGTCACTGCACGACGACCTGCCTTGGAGGTTGCCTCGACATAGGCTGGTCAGGTGCATGGAAAAAAGATGGAGCAACCTATGGTGGCCATATGGCATGTAACGCAGGTGCCCCGGATAGGCCGGGCGTACGTGAAGCCGAAGGACATCGCGTTCACAGGTGCGCTGATGCCCGTTCACCTCCGCTGACAAGCTGCATGCACCCTGCCGAATGGTTGCCTACAAGGGCGTTTCGCTTTGTCACTCTCATAAAAAACTCTGCAGAGCCATGGCATGCATGCGACTGGCTCCACTGATGCTGGGCTGGTGCGAACCGGCTGAAAACGCATGTGAGGCATGCAAGAGGGCTGCAGCAGACCTGTCTGCCAGCTCCTTTGTGACCACAGCATCAACCTGCGCAGACCTGTACGAGTTCGACCCGGAGCAGACGCGCCGGCCGCCGTACCGCGTGCGCGTGCGCACGACGCTGCCGTTCCTGGGCGCGCGCTTTGAGAGCGTGCGTACCATTACGATCTCTGACGCGGTTCCCGGCGTCAGCTGCCGGCACACGCTGACGGGGTATGTGCGGGTGCGCGGCCCCGGCGGGGAGGGAGGCACGCGCGCGCCGACTGCGTTTGCGTCCTGCATCACGGCAGGGCACGGGCAGCGTGGTGCTGTCTGGGGTGCGGACGCGCAGCAGCTGGAAGCGACGGCTGTCTGATCCTTGCTATGGAGACCTGCATCATGCGCGCTTGCCGGTGCCGCTGTCCGTGTCCACTTCCAGTTGGGCAGGATGCGCTCGGTTGTCTGGGATGCAGCGCATGTAGCTGGTCGATGCACGTCACCACTGCTGGCGTTCGCTGGCATGCCTGTTTGTGTGTTTTTGAAACACAGTAAGACGATCTTCTGCTCTGTCTAATCAGTGGACTGACGGCACTGGGCATGAGCGCGCCTGTGCCCAACAGGTGGGCATCATCGGCGTGGGGCCGCACGTCGAGCGCTCCATCCTGCAGAACACCGTGGCGACGCTGCAGGCGCTGCGCATGGCGGTGCACAGGCGAGCCTGGCTCGCATGGGCGCGCGTGTGCTCCGCCCCGTGGCTTTCCCTCGCATGCAACGCAAGGGAGTGACGCTCGTCCTGCACCTGTCGGTGCTCCAGACCCTACCCTGCAGGCCTTGGCTTGGTTTGCCAACCAAGGGTCTGCCGACCCTTTGCGGCTTCCGCCACGTTGCCTTCACATCGGGCCTCAGAGGCATGGCATTGCTGGCCCAGCAGGTATGAAGCGCTGCAGAAGGCGCATGCGCCGGCGGAGCTGCCCGCTGGCAAGCCCGGCGTGGAGCGGGGCCCCTTGCTGCAGCCTGCGGCCGCAGGCGCTCCCTCCGACGCCTGCCAGGCGTGCCCCTGCCGGCCCGCTGCTGCCACAGCTCCACGCAGGCTCGTGTTTGAGCCACGCCTGCGCGTGCGTGCTCTGGTCTGGATCACTCATCTACTTGATGTCCGGCATTATGCGTTGCGCATATCCAGCGTCGCGCTTCATATGGCTTGTCAAAGGGTGTGTGCTCGGCGGGACAGGGTTGGCGGCTTGCGGTCAACTTGCAGTGGGCTGTGGTGGAGTGCACGGCGTGTGTCATGTAGGCTGCTGGAAGGCAAGGCTGTGTGCTGCTCAAATCTTGTTTTCAGGATATTGAAAGCCCCAAAAAATCCCTTGCGTACTTCAATGAGGGGATGGGCGGCGCGTGAGCAAACCGTGCGCATCTTGCCTGGTGACCAACTCAGCCCCGTGCCTGGTGGACGCAGGTGGCGAACTCACTGGACGACCCCGCGGCGCTGCGCAGCTGCGCGCAAGACGCGCGCAGCGCGCAGCCAGCGGAGACGGACCTCCGCAAGCCCCCAGGTCCCGGCCTGGGGTCTGCGCCCCGCGCGGCGACACTGCGCGGCGCCGCCTGGGACGCGCGGCCGGGCCGCGCGGAGTCCGTCACCTCCGGCGAGTCTGTGTACTTTGATGCAGGCGCGCGCTGGGCCACACTTCGCTGCGGTGCACTATGTGCTCATCTGGTATCACCCTGAGATGATGGACCTCGGAAGACAGGCCTCGTCAGTTGTGGTCTGGCGCCGGCATAACACAGACCGCTCAGGCACTGCTCGAGCAGCTGGCGGCTTGTAGCTCGGGCTCGCTTCGTCTGAATGTACAGAGGCAAATTCGCTTGCTTACCTTGGAGGCGCACAGAGCGAATGTTTAGCTGATAGGCATCGCATTGAGCGCACAAAGTTCCACACCGTGTCTCAAATATCACTCACGCAGTGACTTTGCTGCAAGCGCGCAAAGGATTGGCCTTTTTCAGCGCAACTGCTGTGTTGGCCATGCTGGGCTGTAAGGGGCATTGAACAGCCGCTCATTCGCGTCCGTTGTGCGTAAACACAGCAGATGTTGTACCTGCACAGCAAAGCAGATGCAGCCAAGCTCTGCGCCTGCATGGCGCAGGAGCGGAACCCCGCAGGGCAGGCAGGCGCTGGCCTGGGACATTAGTGTTCATGCGGATGCACAGTTGCAATTGTAGGACCTTTATAATGCATGTTCTCCGTATGTCAACCCTCTGCTCATGCCGCTGCGCACGATCGCAGGCGAGGGCTCCGTCGAGGGCATGCAATCGCCGCGCTCAGCCTGCAGCATGCTGGACGCGGGCGCCTGGCCCGCCTGCGGCGACGCAGCGGAGCTGCTGCACTTTTACGCTTCCGCATGGGAGCAGTCGTGCGTACTGTGGCGCCGGCGCGCCGCAGCATGGGCGCTCTGAGCTTGGCCGTGCCAGGACCTCGACCCTGTTGTGCACAAGCTCGTGTTGACGTAGACATGTGTGCTGTGCCACAGGCGCGCAGCATTATGGGTCCCCTTGGTTGGCGGTTGTTGCGCGGTGCTGCGCGTACAGGATGCTTTTGGTCAGATTTGTGAGGTTGAGTACAGTGTGTGTATTTATGTAACACAGTGTACAATGCACATACGTGCGCATGTTCCTTTGTTGCAAACCACAAAAATGTTACAGCTGCCCCAGGGTTGCCATGACCTGCTGGCATCTGAGCACAGTATCATAAACTGAAGCATGACAAAGCCAGCTGAGTTGATAGGTCAAGCAATTGCGCTGTGTGGTGCGCCAGCAGGGCGCCACTCTCGCGTGCGCAGTCTGCGCTGACAGAGCGCAGCGCAACGCGGCAGCCAGCATGGTCCTGCCATACCCGACCTGCTCTATCCTCGTTCCCACCAGCGCCAAAGTCTTCTACCGCTTCATGCAGTCGGCACCTTTCTGCAGCTTCCTCGCTGAGGTGCCATGCGTTCCCAAGCGATGCACTCTGCGACCTGCTACGTAGCCTGTACTGATGCAGTGTCAGTCGGTCGCTGGCTGATGCGCGCAGGTCTACAGTCTTGGCGAAGTGCGCGTTGCGTCCGCGTGGTGCGTGGCCGAGCGCCACAAGCACATACGCAAGCTCCTCATCCACTGCGACTTTGACAGGCCCGCTCCCGCATCGTGCAAGGCGCGAGCTTGTTTCACTGTATTACGTAAGCGCATGCATGGGCTCGCTTGCTTGACAATGCCTGTAGATGTGTGGAAAGTGCAGCATGGGCCTGCTGCAGCACACACCAAGCCGAGCCTACGCTTGGACATCTGGAGGTGGTGTCCCTCAACCAGGCGGAGGAGCTCCGCAGTGGCAAGGGCTTCATCATTTCTCTCAGCTTGTGGATAAGGCGTCAACACATGAGAACCCTGTGATGCGCAAGCTCAGCTTGTCTGTGCTTGGGTCCGTGCAGGTGGGTGCCGCCTGAGCTTGCGGAGGAGCTCTGCCTCCGCGAGGTATTTGTCATCCAGCATACCTCTGAGTGGCTGCCAGACGACCTGCACGCGCCGCCATTCTGCACCAACGCCATCAGCCTGGTGCCCATGCTGGGCAGCACGGCGCGCTGCACAGTCTCCCTGTCTGGACGCATGCTGCCGACAGCAACCTTGCGCGCTGTCCTCGAGCTGCGCATGAGCATAAGCACTGTTGCGGTATTTCAATGCCATTGCGTACGCATACCCTTCTGCTTGTGTCAGGCTGGGTATTGCAGACGTGCACAGTCTGACATGCAGCGCTAGTGCCCTTCTCACGCGGCAGGCTTGGAGTGCGCAGCATACAACTATCGAGGAGGCAGGGGAGCAGCGGTGCCGGGTGAGCTTGAGCGGCGAGGTCAGCGTGCCGGTTCCAGGCCTGGGGCCTCTGGCAGAACGCATCGTCGTCAGCTCTGTGGTTGCGGCAATGCGCCAGCTGCCTTCCATAGTACGCACCAAAACCAGCTGCCTGACGCATATAGACATGCACGACGCGTGGTGAATTGGGTGCAGCACTATATTGATGTGCTTTGCTTCGTGCTTGATGCAAAACCTTGCTGCATGATTGGATGTGCGGCTGCGTGCATGCAGCGGCAGTGTTAGCTTGCCACCATGAAGGCCCGCTGGTGCAGCATGGTGCTGCATGCATGCACCTCATGCGTACATCCTTGCTGCGCGCCTTTTGCTGCGTGCGGCATCCTGGCACAGCGTTGCGCCCTGCCTGCTTATTTACTCGTATGTGGCCGTCGATCTCAGCCATACTAATGCATGCGATGAGGTCTTGCTCTGCAAGTGCCAGCACAGATGAGTGGCAATGAGCGGCAGGTTCAGCGCTACCAGCGGGTGCAAAATTGTTTGCCGCATGTGCTTGATCTGGCCAACCTGGAGCCGACGGCCAGACAAGTGGATGACATCTTTCAGATGGTGCCCTGCCTCCAGGCGCGCTCCGTCTGCTGACAGGCATGTTGTTTGTGTTGGAACCAGATTACACTGCTAATTGCATTAGTCTTGCAGACTGCTAGGCGCTGATTAACCTGCTGGAGCATGGCAGAATGTGCTTACACCTGCGACTGGACAGCGGTGTGTTTTCAAAGCGTTACAGTCACAGCGTTGTTGAAGCCTGCTGCCACACTGTGCAGGATGCGTACCAGGGCTTCTCGGTACAGGATGAGAGCGGTGAGGCCTCTCAGGAACAGTCTCAGGTGAGTCATGTGCTTCGCAGATGCCAGTGGGCACTTTGCACTGCATGTAGCAGCGGTTGTACACATGTCCTGGCCTATTCGTCCCTGGCACAGTGCATGCTGCAAAGCAACCTGTATCTGCATGTAATTAGCGCGAGCCCCACATGCATGAGGCCTGCCACCGCAGACCGCGTGGCGAGATGTGTCACTGCTGCCGGCTACCGGGGGCGCATTGCATGCATCTGTCAATGATAGGCTGCAGCAGCACATGTTTTGCAGGGTCCAGAGCTGCTAGCAGTCCGTATATGGCCAGAAACCGCCGTAGTCGCTGTCTCTTTGTCGGCCCTGCCGCTGTTGCTGCAGGCAGCCTCCGGCCATAGACTGATAAGCGCATGCGGCAACAGCAGCGGTGCCGGCGATGGTGACAGCGTCCATGGCAGTCTCTGGCCATGCACGGACTGCACAGCAGCCCTGCGCGCATTTGACGCATTTCAGTACGCGCCGCTGCGGCATGTCGTACACGGATTCATGCAACCTGTCCTCGGTGACGGGTGACACAGTTTCATCTCGCCACGCTCTCTGCGGTGGCATAGGCGCTCCTACATGCGGGGCTCTCGCCAACAACATGCAGATGCAGGCTGCATTGTGTTGTGATGTTGTCTTGTTTGAGCAAGCACTCCCTGTTGCTGATGTACCCATCTGGTGAGAACCACAGAATTGCAGCTCATGCTATTGGCAGGCACAGCAAGGCGGAGTGTCGTGGTTCCTCCAGTACCTGGCTGGCAGTTGTAGGACCCCAATCCACAAGAAGCAACTCACTGTTGCCAGGGACCTGGACGATGTCTTCAGCATGCCAGGTTACGACCCAGCGCGCATTGTGCACTGATTTTGTATGCCTTCTTTGAATGCATGTTCAATAGGAGGATGCCAGAAACCCGTGACTCGGCGCATGGGCTTCTTCTGTGCCGGGCGCAGTGGGGGCTGTAAGCGGAGCAGGTTGGAGCAAGGCACTGCTGCATGCGCGCGAGCGCTTGAAATCAGACCATAGCGCGACCTTCGAGGCCGTACTGCGCGATATGGCCAGTGCGGTGGATGTCCATCGCGCAAACGGAGGTCCACCAATATCACACGCAACACAGCAAGGCGCGCGCATGCCTGAGCACGGAGCACCTGCGCCACGTTTGTATCGCCCACATGGCGACACATTCGTCAAGGAGGGTCAGAGCAATCTTGATGCATTCTGGCGGCAGACTGCAAAGCCTTGAACAAACAATCTTGAATGCGACGGTGCACTGCGGCAGGCATGCAGCATACCATGCGCTTGTCATACCTTGCTGCTTGCTTTGTGCACACAGAGCATTGGTGGCCAAGCACTGCAGACAAGCAAGAGCACAACTTGGCTACGCCTGCGGCCGCTCAAGGGGCCTGACAGCATGTGGCAATCTGTGCTGCATGGTCGAATGGTCGCTCATGCCTGCACACATGGTTGCCCATGCCTGCACGCAGCCGGCCGCGCGCGCCAGGGCGACCGTCGGCTCCCAGCGGCTTTGAAAAGGCGGAGCAATGGAACGCGGTAGCCGCGGGCTGGCGCGCGCTGTGGCGCGACGAGCGCGCCGCGCGGCTGCCGCAGGCCTACGCGGTGCCGCGCCTGGTGCACCTGCTGGCATTCTTCCTGGGTGCGGCCTGGGGCTGCCCGCGCTCAGCACTCCTGCTACCGTGGATGCTGCTGTGCGCGCGTCGTGCACAGCACGACACACTGGGATGCAGAGCGAGGTGTCAGCTATCGCGCGTGCACAGGCTCTGGCTGGATGCACCTGGTGGGTGGCGACCCTGGCGGCGTGCGCGCCAGCGCGGACGCCGAGCGCAGCGCAGGCTTCTCCGCCTTGGAGCCGGCTGCCGCTGGGGGCGAGCGCGACGGCAAGCCAGGACAGGCGGGGGCGCCGGAGGCAGGGCCTCCAGCCCACGCAACCACGGCGCCTGCGCCCAAGCCGCTCAGCGCGCCACTGGTGACACATGCACCTACAAGTTTCAAGCGCATCACACTCTAAAGCAAAATTGCTACGTTCTGTGCATCTGCACAGCAATTCATGTATAGACCTTCATCCTTATGAACTGCCTAGGCATGCAAGCATCCTCATGCACAACCCCAGCACTGACATAAACACATGTGTGTGTCTGCGTGCAGAAATCCCATGCACCAAGTCATGAGGTAGGGCGCAGGCTCTGGGCGAGCCTGCGAGCATGCTGCCGCTGTCCGCCATGCCACGCAAGCGGATGAAGGGACTTTGCAGCTTGGCGTGGATGGTGTCGTCAGGCTGTGCAGCCTCGCTCTAGCCTCTGCTGCACTGCCAGCAGCGCAAGAGGAGCTGGCATAGGGAGAGTAGTGTCTGTCCGCCATTTTACAGACTGTGTACCTTGCTGCTAGCATCGCGGCTCTTTGTCACAGTGCATGCATGCATGTAGATTTGAGGAGCAGCACTTGAGCACCTTCATGCTGTGCAAAGGCACGTGTGCACGCTGCAGCGGCCCCTGTCTAGTGCCGCCCTGCGACGGCCTAAGGTAGGCCTCTGCAATGGCTTGTTGCGCTCTATGTCTGGGGCTCTGCCGTGCGGCTGTACACACAGTGTCTGCCTATACATATAGCTAGATACCTATCTGTCTGTCCAGGTGCTTAAAAGTCAGCGCTGAGTGACCCTGCTTCAGTGGCTGTTGTATACTTTACAGTGGCCAGGGCAGGTCGTTTCAAAGGACAAGTCACAGTGCCTCTTTTCTGAAGAATCTATGCCTTAAATAAGTCTCGAACTGCACGCAAATAGTGTGCCTGCCTAGCCCCCCACAACTCTCAAATGTATCATGACAAGCTCCTTTCCGCTGCAATATCGTACCTGCTTTCCCGCAACACACACATGTGCGGGCCAGCGTGGTCACTAAACGACCCGTTTCCAATCCTGGACGCCATGTCCATTTACTGGCACTGTGTACAGGCAGTGCACCTAATTGATGCCTGTTGCATGTGGCGCCCCGCCTTCTACGAAATACCACCGAGCCTGAACAACAGTTCTGCAAACTGCACCATGCACGCCTAAGCTATACACCTTTGACCCACTGATATCTCACTGCCATTGACATGCACCAGACTCCTTTCTCCTATACACTGTGTTTGCTGCTGCTCTGTCCTAACCTACACCACACTGAACCTAACTCCCAGCGCAACCAAGCAGCCCCATGCGCGGACCCATACTGCCCTCAATATATTTCTGAGGTGCGTGCCACGCCTGTGCGGAGGGCATGCAGGCAGCACCAACTCGACCGCTGAGGCTCAGCGACGCTGCTGACACCCACTTCCTCACCTTGACACACTCCTGACTTCATGACAGCATGCTCCCGCCGCCAACGCTGCTGCTGGAGCCGGTGCCGGCGCCGCCGGCGACCAGCCCTGCAGACCCTGCAGGCTCTGTCCCTGGCCCGGCGCTCTTCTTCGCCTCACTGTTCCCGGCTGCTGGTAGCGCTTGGCCAGGGCTGGCGCTGGGCCCGTGCTCGCCAGACCGGGCGGGCGCGGGCGCCGGTGCACCCTTGCGCACAAAGTCGACGCCCTTCCGGATGCTACCGGCCAGCTCGGACTTGAGCGCCTCCAGGCCGCGCGCCTCCAGCTCGTTCAGGCGCCCCAGCGGCAAAAAGTCCTGCGCGCTCGAAACACCCAAACTTGCCTCCTGCATGCTCGCACACGCTGTGTTTGTTGTACGCGCTTAGGGCTGGGTGCTCTGACTTAGCTTACGGGCTGCTTACAGGCCGGTGCAAAACACTTAGTCATGACATGGACGCACAGGCTAGCAGCACCTCAGGGTGTTGGCACAGTGCCCAACACCCATGCAAGTATGTATATATGTGCCCATGCACAATATACCCTAGCCGCAAGAAGGAAACCAGCAGGACGCCGTATCTACATGGAGGCACTGCAGGACGTGCGCGCGCCTCCACGCCGTTGCGGCCGAGGCGCACGGGCGAAGCAAAGAAGGGCAGCTCGGTCAGGTGGCTCTCCACGTACGCGCACTCGACCACGTCGGGCTCGCCGTCGAGCGCGCGCAGGCACGAGGCCGCAAACTCCGCCGCCGCGTACGCCATCGACAGCGTCGCAGAGCCCTTGCCGGCCTGCGCGGTCGCAGGCGAGCCTAAGCGGGGCTGCTGGCATGCATGCTAGGCAGCACAAAGTCAGAAAACAAGATTACTCTGGAAGCGCAGCGCTTCACCTCAGACATGCTTATACTGCGACTACTGAGACGCTCACTCTGCAGCCAAAGCACAACCGTCTTGGGTTACAAGTTACAAGTTACAGGTTACAAGTAACGCCCCATGCCACTTGAGATCATGGCGGTCATCGTGCGCTCCCACCTTGGCCTTGACGACCTCGGTGCCGGCGTCCTGGATGCGCGCAGTCAGCGCCTGCGCCTTGTCCGCCGGCAGGTCGACGCGGGGCTGGGCCTGCGCCAGGTTTTCTGAATCCAACACAGCTGCTTTTGACATATACATTCTTTCCGGATCTAGTTCTTGTCATCACCATTTCCGTCAGTCTGTCGAGTGAGGCCGGCGCCTGGTGTGCAGTCAGCATGGAGCTGAACTGGCGCATGTCTGTCACTGCAGCCCACCTCGGGGCGCCACAACGGCCAGGACCAGTAAGCACAAGCATGTTCTGCATGCACGTGCTTGGGTACCACCACCGCCCAACCGCCTCTGCCAGAGCTTGCGTGTGCGCACAGACCGCCCATGAAGCAGACTCAAATAGACTTGCAGATCGAGACACGACGCGGACCAACCCAAACAGGGCAGCCCGGACGCGCCTGCGACAGCAGCGGCAGGATGGTCACGCCCGCATGGCCGCCGACGACCGGGATGGACATGCTCTCGGCGCGCACGCCGGCGGCCTCCGCCACAAACGCGTTGACGCGCAGCACGTCCAGCTTGGTCACGCCCAGCAGGCGGCGCGGGTCGTAGGTGCCGGCCCTGCGCGTCAGGATTTGTCAGGGTTTCAGCAGGCAATGGCGCGCAGCACGACCAGCTTGGTCACGCCCAGCAGGCAGCGCGGGTCGTACGTGCCTGCCCTGCGCGCCAGGGTTTGCCGACGACTGAGCACGCAGACTGGCGGGCCTTGCCGGTCTGCCCATGTGACAAGCTACCAAACGGGCTGAGCGGTGGTTGCCACCCATGAGCTTGCGAGCAGGCAGCATGAGAGTCCTTTTACAACACCGCCTACCCATCGGTGGTAGGTTGTGGACCGAATGACGGGGCACCACATGTGTGGTCATAGCCGCAGACTCACCGACACACACAACCCAGAGCTCCTCGACATCTTCCACCCATGCACCAGCGCGTATGGGGGTGACCGGCGCACCGCTTGAAGACCTCCGCAGCGATGGGCACGGTGGAGTTGACCGGGTTGGAGATTATTGCCACCCAGGCCTTGGGGCAGCTCTTCGCGATCGCCTCGCACAGCGCCTTCACGATGCCTGCCGCGCAGGGCTCCCGCCGCGTGAGCTCGAGCGCAGCACTGTTCAGTGCGCGGCAGCAAGCTCGCGTGCTTGGTGACATCGCGAGGCCCTGTGGGAATTGCTGCCCCAGCAGCAGCAGCAGCAGCAGCGTTCCAACAAAGACACTGCTAACACCATACCCTGCTATGTATGACGGCCAACAGCGCTGCAGCCAGCCTTGCAGACAACCCCTCTTACCAGCCCTTCACAACAAATAAACACCTTTGGTGGCGAATGACAGCCACAGGCGCTTTCTGCTCAGGGCCACACAGGGCACAAGCCGCCGGCCACGCCTGGCGTCCGCGGTCACACCCTGGCCCCGGCGACACGCACGGCGCACCCGCGTTGATGTTGAACAGGTCGTCGCGTGTCATCCCCGGCTTGCGCGGCACGCCGGCCGGGATCAGCACCAGGTCCGCGCCGTACAGCGCCGCCGGCAGCTTCTCCGCGCCCACATAGCTGCGCACCTGCGCCCCCAGACGCGCGCGTGTGCCGCAGGCATAGGGACCTAAACCTAACCTGATCTCCGAGCCCATCTAATTGAGCTCGGCGGGGCTTACACTCCCAGCAGGCACCATACAGGCGCGCAGCCACGCCGCCTGCAACGCCGTCCTGCTGCACGTACTGGCCGAGCGCTGCGCTCTGCATGCGAGGGTACGTACGCAGCACACCTGCGGGTCTGAGTAGATCGGCCTAACTACAGGAAAACGCTCTAACTGAATCTTGTACGTGGTCAGCTTTCTGTCAGTGCTCAACCTCGCCGCGCCGCCAGAAGATGCAAGAGTCCAGAAATGTGAGCTCAGGGAGACGGATGTGCAGCCTTGGCAGGCACTTCACAGCCAGAGGTAGGCACTGTGCGTGCGTATGCAGGACGGGGCGCGCCTTGGCGGACGTGTTGATGTGCGACAGGTCCGCGCCCACGCCCTCCGTGCCGACGATGTCGTACAGGCTGCCGGCCGCACGCACACCCCGGTCGTCGCGCGCCTGAGACCGGCTCCAAGCGGATAACGGGAGCAAAGCCCGGTCACTCGGCACGGGCGGCCTCTCGAGGAGTGACTGTATGCGCACGGAAGCAGCGCCTGTGCTTGCGCACCCTGCCACCATGACCTTGCGCAGCGCTGTTTGTCCGCGACTGGTTCACAGCTCGCCAGCGCTTGCAACACCAAGGACGTGCGACGCAGCAGCACCATCACAGTGTGTCGGGACCGCGCAGCGGCGCGGCGCGTGGTGCGAGGACGGCGCACCTCAGCTCGCCGACCTGGGGGTAGGTCTTCAGCAAGAGCGCCAGGGGCTGCCCGATCCCGCCGGCCGCCCCTGCCCAGGTTTCACAGCACTTCAGGATCAAGCGCCAGCTATACAAAAGCCTGTACGGCAGGCAGGATACGCTGCTGCTGTATTATACAGCCCTGCAGGATGCGCACCCACTCCATACCTGACCGCCGGGGGTGTCGCGCTGCCAAGCTGCACTTGCTGCCAAGCGAGTGCAGGGCGCCCTATTCGAGGTGCACAGCTAATCCTTGCACCGAACTTGTTCTTCGTGAACTAGTCACCACGCACATACTCAGGCAAGCTCACCACTTTGAGCAGCACCGCCGGCATCCTCCGCCGCAAATACATCAGCTCCCCTTCATCGCCACCCAACGCAGATGCTCTCCTCTACACACGAGCCTCACGGAACGCACCCAACACCGCCACCTTGGGCTTGGCGCCCTCAGACGCGCGCGTGTGCCGCGCGCTCACCGCCGGCGCCTGAGTGACAGGTCCCTGTTAAAAAGCATGGAGGGTGCTGGGTGACAGGCATCCTGCTGGTGAGCCAACAGCCGACGGCTCACCTGCGCCTGGGTGCCTGCAGAGAGGTGCACTGCCAGGCGCGCCACGCGATCCGCCTGTGTCTGTTCCATTGCTATACAGTACTTCCCAACCTCTACTGACCACCACAGCCACTTTTTCAGATGTGCACGGAGCCATGAGCTGACTCGGCCGGCCATGCCAGGTTACGACCCTAGCACGTGCCTCTCTCGAACCGCCCAACGACAGCTACATCTGTGGATGCAATAATCCTTCATAGGAGCCGCCCTCTCACTGCAGCTCTGTGTGAAAACGCTAAGCCTGAGCGCCTGACTCACACAGACAGCCTGCTGCTTCCAGCGCCGTAGGTGGTGTTGAGAAAACACCGGTTGTTGTGCGGAGCGTGCGCGCTGGGCGTCAGGCTCCTAGACCTCCTGGCTGACGCTGCCGCTGGTCTTGTCCTTGCCGGTCTTCTTGGGCAGGAGCACGGAGTGGATGTTGGGCAGCACGCCGCCGGCCGCGATGGTCACGCCCGACAGCAGCTTGGACAGCTCCTCATCGTTGCGCACGGCGAGCTGGATGTGGCGCGGCACGATGCGCGTCTTCTTGTTGTCGCGCGCCGCGTTGCCGGCCAGCTCCAGGATCTCGGCCGCCAGGTACTCCAGCACGGCGGCCAGGTACACCGGCGCGCCAGCGCCCACACGCGTGGCGTACTGCGCACGAGTGCAGCAGGTGTCAGCGGCAACTGAGGGCACACAAGTGGCGTCCACAAACAGCAGAACAGACCAGCTGCTTGTCCTATCTGGCTTGTCTGCTGCAGAGCACTTGCGGCGTCGCAGAAACAAGCAACATATCCAACTGATCTCGCAGAAACAAGCAACATATCCAACTGATGCTATGGTAGCAAAGACACGACGTCCGCACTGACTGACACACTCGAGAAGGCGCTCACCTTGCCCTTCTTGAGGTAGCGCGCAATGCGGCCCACCGGGAACTGCAGCCCGGCCTTGGACGAGCGGCTCACGGCCTTCTTGGCGGTCTTGCCCTTGCCGCGCCCAGACATGGCTGCTAGCTTGTTTGATTGGGAGCAAGGAGTAGCTGTCTGTGTTGGTGAAGTGACTGATTGCTGCGCAAAGTTGTGAGAAAGCAGTCAAGCTGCGCAGGACATGCAGGAAGCTTGCACGGCCCGGGCCAATAGGCGGCCGATTAAACCATCACGAAGCTTTAAGGCCTCGCGATTGGCCGCCCGGCAGCGCGGGTGTGGCCAGGGTCTGGCTTGATGTTGTGACGCTTGGCTTGTGGTGTGCCACAAACTGCTCTTAGCGCCACCAACCGCTGCTCTAGTCTGCGTTGATAGTCTAAAGCAACTTCCGTTGCAATGGCGCCCAAGGCTGAGAAGAAGCCCGCCAAGAAGGTGGCCAAGTCCACCAGCAGCGCTGCTGCGAAGAAGCGCAAGCTGGCCAAGGCCGAGACATACAAGATCTACATCTACAAGGTCCTGAAGTAGGTGCGCGCACCATGCTTTGCTTGAGCCGGGTGTGTTGTGAGCAAGTCCATAAAGTGCCTGTGCTGCGGCTCACTCTTTCGACGCTTGTCTTGTTCAGCAAAGCACCAGCGTCGCTGATGCGCCGCGCGCCGCCGCCAGGTGCATCCCGACACCGGCATCAGCTCCAAGGCGATGTCGATCCTGAACTCCTTCATCAACGACATCTTCGAGAAGATCGCGACCGAGACCGCGCAGCTGGCGCGCTACAACAAGAAGCCCACGGTCACCAGCCGCGAGATCCAGACCTCCGTGCGCCTCATCCTGCCCGGCGAGCTGGCCAAGCACGCCGTGTCAGAGGGCACCAAGGCCGTGACCAAGTTCACGTCCGCGTGAGCGCTGACGCTCGCGCTGGAGCGCCTGACCAAGCCTCAAACCACCGGTGTTTATTAAACACCACCACACGGCTTGGAGCCCGGCTAGCTATTCTTTGTGTTACCATTGTTTCTTGTGCTTCACATGATGTACACTTGTGCTGCATACGGGGTGCGTGGAATTGCATGCGCAGGGCTATCTTAGCTACGTGATCGTTTGACTCTGTATTAGCCAGCTGCGCGTTCACGAGCGCAGCCCAACACAGGGCTGCTAGATGGACTGCGCTGTTTGCAAGCATGCAGCAAGCAAGCACGATCAGCCACTGGTGGTTGGATGTAGCCACACAAAGCAAAGCATGCCACCTAGTAGGAGGCTCGAGTGCTGCAGCCCATCTCCGCACTGTGGGCAAGCAGAAGCACTGTCTCAGTGCACTGCCATAGGATGCAGCTGACCAGGGACCCGAGAGGTGCGAGCGGTGCTCCTGCTTGCCGCGCTGAAGTATACCAGTGCCTGACACAGTGAATTATAAGAACAATAAATCAGTGCATGCTGCCTCCGTGTCGAACGTGCACTTGGTTGTGCTTACTTCTGCGATTTTGTTGCGCTTGATAAGGCCAGCTTGAGACGTTGCAAGAGGCTGGCTTGCTCATTTCCTTTCAAGGATAATTGCCTGCAAGCTATAGGCTACATATGGGCGCATTCCAGAGCAGCAGGGAGGTGAGTAAGACAGTCGGAGCGCTCCGCCAGCAGTGCGTGACAGACTTGGCATGGCTTCCAGCGCCCGGGGTGGTGTTCAGAAACACCGGTGGGGTTGTGCCCGCCACACCCTGCCTGCTGCACTGACCAGAGCTGCCTTTTGAGGCACACCCCTCTCACAGCACAGCTTCGCCTGGCCGAATGGCTAGATGAGAGAACACAGCGTGTAGAGGCCACCCGCTCACGCGGTCGGATGCGGGAAGGGCAGCGAGACGCCGTTGTTCCTGCGCAGCACCTGCTTTTCAGCAACGGTCCGGCACCCTCGACGGGCTCGAGTCCAGCACCATCAGCACGCTTGCAAGAATGTTGCAGCATGTGCCCCCTACACAGCAGCATAACACCGTGAAGTGGCCCCATTTCAAGCATATAGACACACTGGTATCGGCGGAAGCTTACAACCAAACGAAAGTAGCAAATCCAGAAGTACTGTGCACAACTATATAAATAAATATGGGGGGTGGCTATGCAATGGTGGCTTGCGGGGTGCGCACGCAAAGGTTACATGGTAGGGGTCGGACAGGTGGTCCAACAGGTTGTCGATGGGGCCCTGGGCAGCACACACGACTATGAGAGCTCACCAGAGACCACTGCCCCACGCGTCAATTGCAGCAGTGATCGCTGGCAACGCCCTTCTCCTTGTTCTTGCTGGGGAGCAGCTAGCACGATTGCTGAGCGATCGCAGTTGCTGAGCAATCGCTCTGATAAGCAAGTGCTTGAGGCAGGGAGGGCGCGCACCTTGCCGGTGGCAATGTGCTGCGCGATGAAGCCCAGGAACGCCACCATGGCAAGGCGGCCTGCGCAGCGCGCGAGAGGGAGGTCAAAGCAGCACACGGCCAGGACGCCTCCAGTCCTAATTGTATACTCGGAGGCTGTACGAGATGCTACAAAAACAGTGTCACATTTCATCCCTTGCCAGGAACCGCCATTGGGCATGCAGACAGCTACCTCGCATGCTACGCAGCCATGCATCCATGCAAGCCCCTTGGACCAGACATGCCTGCGGTGTGCACAACAGGACGGAGCTTGCGACGCAACTGAGGTGGACCTCTCAGGCTTTCGCTGCCAAAAAGGTGCCCTCCCCACCTTGCCATGCAGCGCGCCCAGAGCACACGAGCAGCGCCCAGGGCGCCCGGGGCGGGCCGAGCGCGCGCCGTTCTTGATCTCGCTGTCCTGGTAGCGGCGCAGCTGCGACTCGCTGCCGCGCGACAGGCCGAGCGGGTCGAAGAACTTGCCGCCGGGGTAGCCGTTGGCCATGCCCTTGAAGTCGTCGGTGATGCCCAGGAAGGAGCCGTCCGCCTGGCTGCCCGGGTTGGCAAAGTCGGCCCACCGCTTGGTCTCCGTCCAGCCGGTCAGCAGGATCTGCACGAACAGGATCGACGCTGCGCGCGGCGCGCCCGCGCCTCAGCGCATTTGTCACCTAGGTCTCCATCCTCACCCTGCAGAGGGCGCTCGGATGTCTTCAACTCCTGTTGCCATATGCATCGGCACCAACCACACGGCAAGCACCCGCGGCAGTCTCAGAGCAAGGGGTGTCTATAAGTAGCGTCCTGCTTCGCAAAGCAGTGAGCCAGCCCTAGTAACCGTTCATGCATGCCGCCGTCCCCAAACACCCACGTGCAGGCGTGCAACCCATGGGGGATGCCCGCATCTGCTTCCCATACTTCAGTGCGAGAGCACACCAGAGCTCACCAGCCATGTTTGCAGGGCGGCGCACCGAACGGGAAGGCCGGGTGCTCCTGCAGCCAGACCTTGCCGGCATCATACCACGGCGGGATGTTGGCGGCGCCGGCCTTTGTGACGATCTGCAGCGCGCACAGCTCGCCTAAGTGCACCTAGGCGCGTGGCTCGGTGCGACCGGGCTTGCAAACGCACGCTACTTGGTATCTTTGCTCGCGCTAGAAGCGGTCCACAGCAAAGCAACCTGATGCAAGCGTATAATTTTGACGCCACAGACAGATAGGTTACTGTCTTTGCCGGTTGCGGGGCCTGCCCAGGGCATCGCAGCAGGTGAGGAAGTGAACGTGAAGCAGAGCTGCTGACAATGACACGCTCAACACACCTCCACGTGCCCGCCTGCACATAAGGAGCCTGCGCACCGCAGGGAACAGGATGCCCGCGACGCCCAGCATGGCTGTGCGGCTGTGCACCAGCTCAGCCTGCTGGAACCTGCACGCTGGGCAGAGCTGAATTTGAGGCTTGCCTCAGCCAAGGCAGGCAGCCAGGGCAGTACGCAGGAACTCTCAAAACGCCTGCGGTGCTGATGGACCGCTTGGGTCAAAAACATACACAGAGCAGGGCAGCCAGGAAGCGCCCTGCCACAGACCGGCACTGTGCAGACCGGCTACTAGTTACCTACGTCGAGCGGGGCGTATCACTTGCTGGTATGGAATCCACGACAACCAAGGCCAAGGCCTTGAGCAGCGGAGGGGGGACTTTCAACTTGAGGGCGGGGTCCGCGCCAGCGCAGGAAGGTCGGGTCGGAGCCCAGGCTGAGCGGGTCAAAGCCAAAGTCGCCGGGCATGGAGCCGTCCAGGTAGTCGGGCGCCTTGTTCCCGGGGAACCACACCTGGCGCTGCGCCTTGGATGGCTCCGGCGCGGCAGCCGATGCCACCACATGCACCGCCTGCGCCGCCGCAGACACCGCTCGCAACTGTGGGTTCCACTGAGCCGCGCTTGCTCAGCTTCCCTCTTGGAAGCTCGTCGCGCAGCGCTTCACTGTATGGCCCAGGCGAGTGCCAAGCGAGTCTGCCTGTTTTGCAAGCTGTGTTGTCCGGTCCACCGCCCAGTGCTCGCCGCAACAGCACCTGCAATGCCTGTGTCCTGCAGACGCAACGCGCAGCCAATGCTGCCAGAGTGCGTCAGGCACCCCGCTGCTGCAGGCCGCTGAACAGCGCTGCATGCCCTGCATGCTCAGGGAGCAGGCTTGTGCCCTTATCTTGTCGGCCCTGGTCGCCGTGTCTGGTCCATCAAGTCTGGCTGTAGAACACAGCACTGTGATTCACCTCTTCTCACCTCAGAGCACCCCTACTTTTTGCAAAAGAGGGACTTGATGGCCAAACGCAGCCCCCACAGTTGCAGCTCACGCAGACCCCCTGCACGACGCCTGTATCTGCCCGAGTCCGCAGCCCACCTTTGCACGCGAGGCCCGAGCCTTCACGGGTGCTGCTAAGCGGCCGGTCAGCGAGGACATGGCAAAGAGCTGTGCCATCCTGCCGGTCCAACAAGTTCCTCAGTCCACGCGAGGTCGCTCCTTCACTGCGCAGATGGAAGGCCTCTGCGTTCAGGCAGATCGGGCTTGACGATAAGAGGGTCTTCGAAAGGGCATGTCGTAACTTGGCAGCCAGCTTTTCCCCTCACTTGGTCCCTATCTCAAGGGACAGTACAGCTGTGGTGCAGGAGCCTAGACCTCTCACCGGATACACCGCTGCTGTTTGCAGGCAGTGATCACCTGTTAGAAGGCTGCGTGCTCTGGCACCCGATATCTGCCTGTAGTAGAAGTGCCTGTTGCGGGCAGGCTATTGATTTCTTTCCCAGGCACAGCGCTATAACAGGGGCTGACAGTGGCCGCTTTAACAAAAAAGGTTGCAGCATGCAAGACAGAGGCAGTTTCTCGCTCCAAGCTTGGTCGCGTGATCTCTTGATGCCATAGCTTGCTGCAACAACAGACTCTGTTGTCTATGTCCAGAGCCTGATATGCGGAAGAACCTTTTGCCTTGCAAAGAGCGTGGTGCACCAACGACCTGACCTCCCTCCAACTGACGCTGGAGGAAGCTTCCGTACAGCACACAGTGTGCAAAGCATACATATGTTTGTGTGGCACATATGTGTGGTGCCATCACTTTCCAGATGAAGGTGGTGTTTAGTAAACACCGGTGGAGGGCTTGGTTGATCAGCCGCTACTCAGCTGACACAGGGTGCGCCTGCGGGCTCAGCAGCCTACGCACGCTCGCCGCGGATGCGGCGCGCGAGCTGGATGTCCTTGGGCATGATCGTCACGCGCTTGGCATGGATTGCGCACAGGTTGGTGTCCTCGAACAGGCCGACCAGGTAGGCCTCGGCGGCCTCCTGCAGCGCCATCACGGCGCTGCTCTGGAAGCGCAGGTCGGTCTTGAAGTCCTGCGCGATCTCGCGAACCAGCCGCTGGAAGGGCAGCTTGCGGATGAGCAGCTCGGTCGACTTCTGGTACTTGCGGATCTCGCGCAGCGCCACTGTGCCGGGGCGGTACCTGCCGCAGGCCACTGGCTCAGTCCCATATCGCAGCAGATAACAACGCCAGGCTGAAACGATGGCAGGCACGTTCAGCAGGCAGCAGGCAGGCTGCGTGCACCCAGCAAGCGCACCTGTGCGGCTTCTTGACGCCGCCGGTGGCGGGCGCGGATTTGCGCGCGGCCTTGGTG
>JAABUV010003199.1_pt1 | contig 21092 bp, 25 predicted proteins | sample 5559971 | NCBI WGS metagenome assembly JAABUV01 (sample SAMN10711881, study PRJNA513362) | rock metagenome | isolation source: Antarctica rocks | place: Antarctica: Victoria Land, Knobhead nord | collected 2015-12-19
GTCTGGCACCACCACTGGCAGCTGGGCGGCAAAGGTGATCACGCAGCGGCTCTGTGCAGGTGCGCACGGTCAATGGCAGTGCGGTTTATAGCACTGCAAACCAGGCCTTTCCAGGGAGCTGGCCTCGCTCCGGAAGCCGGCTCTTCCAGCGCCTGCAGAGCGCCGGCCACAGGAGCGCTCTGCCCGTGCGCGCGTGCGCGCGCGCCACGCCAGACCGGCGCGAGGCGGCAGGGCCGGCTTGGGAGCGCGCGCGGGGCTGGCCTGCAGGGCGGCGGGGTGCAACGGCGCGCCGCGCGCGCGCATGGTCGCGCCGCACAGCGCGCCGCGCGCGTCCACGGCCACCTCCAGCGCCGCGCCCGCGCACGCGCCCTCCTCGGCGCTCAGGTCCACCGCCAGCGCCGTGCCCACCTGCCGCTCGCCCTGGGCGTCAGCCTGCGCAGCGTCCGGGAGTCACACCCCTCGCCGCTGCCGCTGCTGCGCCCAGCGAGTGTGCCCCCTGCCACCCGCGTTGTGTCCAACCTCACACTCCTGTCCAGCGCCTGCGCATGTCGTGCATCGGCTGTTTGGCTACGGTCCATTGTCGACCCTTGATGCCATACACAGTGCTGGAGCGACCTTGCGCATGGCCTGCAGGGCCGTGCAGGGTCCTGCATCCGCCCAGAAGCACGCCCGACCAGCACACCCGCTCCGCGCGCCGTATCCGGGCGTACAGCCCGCGCGCAAGATGCGCGCCACCGGCCAGTCCGAAATTTCCGCCCGTGCGCCAAACTGACTCTGCGGGGCCCCGGCGCGCCTGCGACACCGTCAGCACGAGCGGCACGCGCGCGGTGTCCAGCCGCGTTGCGTGCGCGGGGTCGTCGTCGAGCTCGAGCTCGGCGTCGCCGTCGGCGTCGCCCTGCGCGACCTCCACCAGCGGGATGCGCGCGTCTGCCAGCGCCGCCTGCGCACGCGGCGCGGTGCGTGGGGCCCATGCGCGGCGCCCCTCTCGCAAGCGCGCATCCGGGCGCTCCCGGCGCTCGGGCGACCACATGTGCCCTGGTCCGCCCTTCAGACGCACGCCTGAGCATCACTGCAACAGACCCTTTATGTACGGGTACGTGCTGTGCTGGCCGGTCACGCTCTGGCGCGGCCAAGTCAATAGCGTGCCAGCGAAGACAGTTTGCTACCTGGATTGCCGGGGCCCCCCGATGCGCCGGGGGCCCGCGCGCCTTGATGGCCACGGTGAGTGCGTCCAGTACGCTGCCGTCGGCGCCGAGCACCAGGCCATCGACGCAGAGCACCCAGCAGCTCTTGCCCGCGACGATGCTCAGCGCGGCCAGGTCCAGGCAGCCGCCTGGCGCCCAAGCGCGCGCTGGGCATGATCCCCCGCCGAAGACAGCCAGTGGCCGCTTCCCCGAGGCGCACTGCCTGTCATACACTGCAGCGCATGCCGCGTGCTGGCCTGCCTGCAGTCTGCTCGACACGCCAGCCTCTTGCTCAGCTGGACATCGATTCATGAACGCGTGGCAGGAGATTAACAGCAGGGAGTCAGGGCAGAGCGGCGCGGCGTCCCAGCGGGGGCAGCGCGCCGCCGTGCACGCGCCTGAGCCGTCGGGCCCCGCCAGCAGGCAGCGCTCCAGCGCGCGCGTCAGCTCCGCGCCCAGCTCCTCCTCGCTGCGGCCCTGCGCATTGGGCGAGCACCAAGCCTGGACCGCCACTCTGCCCTGCACACTCGACGCTCTCGTGCCGACGTGGCAGGCAGGGCGCTGTCGGCGCTGCGGCTCTGGAGCAGTCGTCCCCGCGAGGCGCGCTGCCTCCAGAGCGCTCCGCCTGGTCGCGCCGCAAGCAGGATGTACTGTGAGTGTGGGCTGCCGTCGGCGCAGGCAGCCACCTGAAGCCGCAGCCCGGCGCAGGGGGAGACGTCCACCGCGAGCTGCAGGCCCCCGCAGCCGGGCGCCTCGTCCGTGGGCGTGCCCACCTCCGCCTGCGGCGCACGCCGCGTTCAGGAGCAGGCCCAGGTTGCGACGGTCACGACACACGCAGCGGCGCAGGGGCGGGTCCCGCTGCCCAGCTGCCAGTGCAGGTGTGCGGTGGACTGCCCTATGTCTTTCCGCCTAAGTAACGTCTGTCTGCAACGTACGTACCGCAACGTACGTTTGATACAGGGGCCAACAACTCCCAGCAGGGCCACCACATTGGACACCCAGTTGTCTTGTCAGAGCCCCCCCTTCCCCCTTTTCGCCTTCCCTATGAGCTGCGCGCACGCTGTCGAGCCGGAGATGCAAGCGTGCGCGCCTTGACGGAGACAAGGACCTCTGTGCCGCCGATGCGGCAGCGCGCGGAGCCGCTGGCCTGCGGCAGCTGCGCCACGGCCACCTCCAGCGGCCGCCAGTCCTGGCAGCCGCGGCCATCACCGCGCAGGCCCGCCTCAAAGCCGCGCTGGATGTACAGCCGCTCTGCCTTGCTGCGGAGCATGCCCCGATGTGCGCGCCTGACTCGGCCCCGCCATCTCCCGCGCAAGAAAGGCGGGAAGCGGAATAACCTAGCGGGCCTGTGTGGCTAGTCAAAATCCGATATGTAGGGCGTCAGGTATACACCGCTCGGCGGGGCCCGCAGACGCGCGCCGCTGTGACGATGCGCCTCTATGACCATATGCAGCGTGCGCCGTCGGCGGCGCTGTGCGTGCTGGGCGCGCATGCTGCTGGTGAGCGCGCTGCTGTGCCCGGCGGCCGCCGTGTACCGGCCGAACTACCCGCTTGCGGCCCCCGTGACCTGGGAGATGTTTGGCGGGGCGGGCAACTACAGCCGCGACCTCGGCATAACACTTGACTGGTCGCGCTGGGACGGCTACTTCTTGATGAACTGGACCCTGACACCAAGTGCGGGCCGCGCACCGCGGGGGACGCTCGCTCCTGTGTCGCGCAGGAGCAGGCTGCCACTGTTCGCGCTTCGTTCAGCGCAGCGTCGGCACTTTCGCGTGCACCTGTGCTGTTGCTTGCAGAGGGTAGGGCCACACGCGCTGGCCGGTTGCCACCCAACAGGTGCCTCTCGCTCACACGCATGCCCCGCGCCTCCACCCACGGTAGCACTGCCGTCGGGACGCACCCCCTGTGAGGCTGCAGCGCGCTCCCGTGTGCAGCGCGCGCTGTGGGCCGGCAGCTGTGAGGGGCACCCCTGAGGGCGGGCTCCTGGCGTGCAGACGACGTCATCACTGACAGCTTTGGGCAGCACCTCTGGTACCCGCTGAGCAACATCACGCTTACCTTCCAGCCGACCTCGCCGCAGGACATCGACCGCTTCAGTGCGCCGCCCGCTCTCGCGCCGCCAGCCAGCTCAGCTCGCTCAGCTATCTCAGCTAGCTCAGCTATCTCAGCTCAGCTAGCTTGCCGCTAGCTAGCTGAGAGCCGCAGGACATCGACCGCTTCAGTGCGCCGGTCTCTCGCGCGCCGCCAGCCAGCTCAGCCCGCTCAGCTAGCTCAGCTGGCTCAGCTCAGCTGGCTTGCCGCTAGCTGGCCGAGGCCCTGCCTGCTCCTGCGCGCCCGCTCGCTGCCAGGCAGGCAGCGCCACAGCTTCGCGCAGCGATTGCATGATTGCTCATCGATCGCAATCCCGCTTCCAGACCAGCCGTGCAGCAGGCCGAGGCCATGTCGCATCAGAAGCGAGTGAGTGCTGTCCAAGGTCGACAGGTACCTGCGCGCAAGAGGCTGGCCTGCTGTATGCTGTTTGTCCTGCAAGCTTTCTGTGCTGTGCGTGCGGTGCACTCCTGGGGAGCCACAGGCCGAGTGTAGCACGCGAGCGTGGCTGCTTGTGATGGCCAGGCCCGTCAACCCAGCCGCCTAGACGCTGTGTGGCGCGCATGGGAACAGACCAGGCCGAAAGCATAGGTGCTGGAGCAGCCCAGGGCGCAGCTTATGCCGCCGGCGGCTGGCCAGCGCCCTCACAGCTGTGCGCGCAGAACGCATCTCATGAGAGGCGGGCGGGATGCGACTGCATCAGGCTCATGGACAATAACGACAGGGTCTCCACGCAAAGTATGAGGATCAGTGGTGTCAGTGCACAGCCGGGCCCTGACGAGCGGGCGCGGCGCGGCCGGCAGTGGTGTACGGCGTGCCCGAGATCCCAATCTCCTCCAGGAGTTTGATTACGCATTCAACACGTACGAGACCGTGACGCCCGGGCCCTGCAACCCCAACGTCACGGGCTGCTGCGGCGGGAGCAGCCTGACCACGCTCGTGCACGACCCCGTGCCCTACAGCTGCTACCTGCCGTGGTACCACAACCCCTCCGAGTTCAATGTCACGGCGCGCCCCGCTCGTGCTCCGCAGCCCCGCGGCACCTGCGGCGCGGCGGGTAGCCACGCTGCCACCATGGGTGTCGCGCTGGCGATACCCTGCATTGGCAGACACCGCCACGCGTGTGCCGCCAGGCTGTGAACATGCCAGGCTTGTTACCAAGCTGTGCCCTGCGAGCACTGCGCCCACGTGCTGCATTCCCATGCACTGGCGTGCTTTGGCACGCGCGCGCGGCGGCTGCACGGCCCGCGCAGCCGCGCATGGAACATGGGGGCCGCGGCAGGGTGCCTGACCCTAAACCCACCCCATCGACCCCGCCAGGCGGCGCGTGCTGCGCAGGTGACCATGTTCCAGGCGGGCTTCGTGAACCAGAGCGTGGTGTTCATTTCGCGGAACCTGAAACTCGCCTTACCCTAACCCTACCCTATCGACCCGGCCAGACAGCATGCGCGCGCCGCGCAGGTCACCGTGTTCCAGGCGGGCTTCGTGAACCAGAGCATTGTGTTCAACCCGTGGAAGCTGATGGCCACCCAGCTCCCGCCCGCGCCCGGCCAGAACGTCTCGGCCTTCCTGCCGTCCGACTGCGAGGTGCGGCGGCCCACGGCCGCGCGCCCGCTCCCCGGGCCCCGGCTGTCGGGGAGGTGCGCGGCGTCGCGGGGCTCGGGCGCATGCAGGCCCTGCACGCCCCGCCATGCGCCGGCAGCATGTGCGCTCTCCACTGCCCGTGGGCGACTGCTGCAATGCACAAGAGCGCGCCGTGCGCCGCACGCCTTTGCACTCTGACACCGAGTCCGAGCGCAGCTGCGGGTCTGCGGCAGCAGACTGGCAGCAGCAGCAGCAGCAGCAGGCCTGCTTGCCCGCTGCGACCGGGCGCCAGCGCAGCCGCAGCCAGGCCCCCATGCGCGGTTGCTGCCATGTCCGCTTGTCACGCCGAGCCCCATCTGCGCGCGCCCGCATGCGGCAGATCGACGGCATAGACGAGTCCACATACCGCTTGTACACGCACAACACCACGCTCAGCAACAATGGCATGCGCTGGTGCCAGCTGTCCAGCGACGGCGCCCTGGGCTTGGCCGCCACCGACCCAGGCGCGCGGGAGCGCGAGGCGCTGCCCTGCACAGGAGTGCTGTTTGGCCCGAATGGCGGATTGCCGTCATGGAGCACGGCAGCATTGCTGCCGCAGAGCCCCATATCACCTGTCTCCGCCGCCTGCCTGGCCCCCACTTGACCTGCTGCGGCCTGACCTGCATGGGCGAGGACGACAGTGTGTGCAACGTGGCCCAGTCTGACACTCCGACCTGGATGCTGGGTAGTGCAGTCAGTGCCCGCAGGGGCTGTCAGCTACCTTCATCGGCCGGATGGCTGGGCGCACACAGAGTGGGTGGCTGTTGGCGACACACAGGCGGGCGCGCAGGGTTCAGCGTCAGCGGGTCGCAGTGGCCTGGCGGCAGCCTGGGCGGCGCGAACACCATCAGCACCAGCCAGGCCAACTGGGCCAGCTGCTTCAACTGCAGCAGGCCGCTTGGGGCCTGCACGCAAGTGCCCGGCAGCAACCGCACCAACCAATTCAGCCAGTGGCTGGGTGCGCGCTGCCGTCACGTACGTGCGCGCGGCGCACGCGCGCCCCGCGGCGAGACAGTGCAAACTATGGCAGGGAACTTTCTGTCACGAGCAGCAGTGGCACTCTCGGAGGCATGACACCGTGTTCGGGTGGTCGGCATCGGGACATGCGCAGCACATGTGTGGCCATGCATTTTCTACCTGGCAGAGCATGCGCATGAAAGCGTACCTTCGCCTAAGGGGATGAGCAGGCAGTCAAGGCCGCTGCCAGGGTCAGCAGTCCTGCAGGCAGCGTAGCCACAACAGGCAGGCCTCGCCCTAAGCCCGCATTAGATAATTAGCAACTGACACCTCATGCGAAGAGACAGGCTGACCCTCAGCGGCACAGCAGGCTGACAAGCACTGGCTTGATGACCAGGCCGCCCGCGCGCGCTCCGCGCAGGCAGCGACCAGACAGCGGCGCTCCTGGCGAGCGCGCTGTACGCGCACAACTGCAGCTGGCTGTACAATGTGAACACTACGACGCCCTACGTGACGACAGGCCGCTATTTTGCATGCATGTATGGCGCGCAGCCGCGATGGGGGGTGCCGACCCTGCACTTTGACATCGGCCTCAACTCCACGTGCGGCCCCGCGCGCGCCGCAGTGCTGTGTGCCGCGCGAGTCAGAGACTGTGTCGGCACTGGCTGGTCGAGAGCAGTGCGCCTGGCGTCTCGCAAGCCATGTGCATGGGGCGCTCCTTACCTGTGTGCTCCCAAGCAAGCTCATGTCTGGTATGCATGCGAGTGGCTGGTGCGAGGACCTCTCTCGGCCCCTTTTGCCTTACCTCACAGCATCTCACAGCCGCCAAGCACGGCTGACAGAGATACACCCTTCCAGCCAGAACCCCCAGCGCGATTTTTTATGCAGTTACAGAAATTGACTGAACCAGGCTGCTCACTGAAGGCTTGCGCACACCGGCTCCGACCGACGCCCCTGCGCGCATATGAGACGCGGGGCCGCGTGCGCGCGCGCAGCATCATGGGCCTGAGCACGACAAAGGTCGCCGTCCCACAGAGCTTCCAGCCAGCGGTCTCAAACCTCCACTGGCCGCCGGGGAGCCAGACCGGCATCATGTACATCACCTTGCTCAACCTGGGCAATATCACAGTGCGCTCGCCCTACTGTGCCCTGCATGTTCTGCACGGGCGCTTGGGAGCTGTTAGCAGACCCTCCCAGCACCTCGGCAGCCTGCATGCTGATCTGCAGGGCGCAGCGCATGTACAGGCACATGCACACACCTACACACAGACCTTGCTACAACAACAGACAGATCCTGCGCGGCTTGTGCGCGCGCGTGGGTCCGTACCAGCCAGTGCTTGCCATACGCCCGGGCTGCGCGCGCCGGCGCCGGCCACGCCGGCAAGCGCGCTTGGCTCCTGCTTCGCATGCCGGCTGCCGTCCCGCGCGCGCCGACGGCTGCCGGCGCGGCGGCAGTCCACGCAGGTGGCCGTCGCGCCGACTATCCCGTACAGCACCGCATGCTGCGTATGGACAAGCAGCTCGGTGTGCGACTCCACGCTCGTGTCGATTACCGGCGACGATGCTGTGAACAGCGCCGGCTACATTACCGTGCCCGCGTACGGCAACGGCACGATCGGCTTCTATCTGAAGCTGACCGGCCCAAGCTCCGGCCAGGTCGGCGTCTGCAACTTTGTGCGCCCCTGCGCCGCGCGGTCCGCAGCATGCCGGTGCAGCCGAGTCAAATTTTCCGTCGTCGACGCACACTCACATTGAACCAGACTAATTAAATTTTTTTCCCTGCTCAGAGTGGAGCTCCCAGCGTCATCCGTGCGGCACCGGCTGTCCGCGCATGCGTGCCGGTCACCAGGCTCCTGCCTGTCACCATGTTTGCCCGGCGACGCGCGCATGTTGCGCGGAGCGCCTGTATGGGCACAGCATGGGCGCGCACCGTGGGGCACGCTGCAGAGACTGCCGTCAAGCCCTGCAGTCAGGCCGTCCATTCCTGCAGCGAGTGCCGTCCAGCCCTGCAACCCCTGTGACGCAACAGCACCTACTGGCCTGCAGAACAGGCTTCTGGCTTGCGCAGCGCCAACCCTGTCAGGCGGCATTCGCCAGGCCCATTCGTCACGGCAAGTAGTGTCCATCCTGACACCAGCAGCGCGCCGGCCGTACCCTGCTATTATGTAGGGACAGCGTTGCGCGCGGCCGTTGCGTGTGTGCTGCAACCATGACCGCACCCCCACTTGCCCGGCGCGCAACGGCGTACTTGCAGACTACTTGTGCATGCTCGGGGGCGCTGCGGGTGACGCCGGCCGTGCGCGCGCGCGCAGAACTTCTACGTGGGCAGCCAGTTTGGCGCCATGATCACGCAGGACATTTACTTCACGCCCAACCCGCCGCCGCCGCCGCCCTCGCCGCCGCCGCCGCCGCCGCCGCCGCTGGCGCCGCCGCCGCCGCCGGTCGGCATCATGCCACAGCTCAACTTCACAGCCAACTTCCTGAACCTCACGCTGGCGGGCTCCGGCAACATCTCCAACTTCCAAGCCAGGTATTTGCCCCCTTTCACTCAACAGGGTCTCTAATAGGGTTCCCAAACCCTGTAGCGAGGAAGCTCCCCTAACCCTATCCTGATGATATAGCGCCGCGCACCACGACGACGCGCCGGCCCCTCCACCAATCTGCTGATTGTCCTCGGGGCGCCGCTGGGCACCAGTAGGTGCCGTCGCCTTCAGCATGCGCAGCTCGCTCGCAGCTTCTTGACAGTCATTCAGCTGTCCCGCCGGGCGTCGGCAGCACCGCCTTGTGAGTCTCAGTGCGCTGCACAGAGCTGCCTCAGAGCATGCGGACAGGCCGCATCGCCAGGCCCGGCGCGCTGCCCAGCAGGCGGAGGTCGTCCGCGCGGCGGGCGCCACGCTGCATGCAGGGCATGAGCACCCGCCCGGCGTGCTGCACGGCAGGTACCAGACGACGGTGGCCGCGTCGGCGCATGTGCTGCCGGGCATGGTCACGTCCTGGCTGCCCGGCCAGAACCAGGGCACCACGCCGGTCGTGGCCGGGCGCCGGCGCCTGCTGCAGTCCGGCGGCATGGCGGTGCTGACGCAGGCGCGCCTCGCTGCTGCGTCCATACGCATGGGCGGCCCCTCGGCTGCTTGGGCGCCCGAGGCCGCGCCCGCCATGCCTGTAATGCGGCCGTTCTGCTCGGTGTGAGGAGAGACGCGCGGGATATATGTGGGTGCCGACCCTGGCTGCATGAGCGCAGGGTACTTCCCGGGGGCCGTCGACGGCCGCCAACGGCAGTATGCAGTGCAGGCGCACCCGTGGCACCAGGCCAGGGCGGCCCTTTGCTGTTCGGAGGCATTGCCTGGCAAGCGCAGGCCCGCTGCCTGCAGGGCGCCCTTGGCACAGGGCAGAGCGGCCGTCCGCTGTTCCGGAGGCATTGTCAGGAAGCGCGGGCCCGCGGCCGGCAGGTGAACTTCATGGAGGGCTTCTGGATGACGCCCGCAGACACCTACCGCACGAGCGTGCTCGCCAACGCGAGCGCGAGCGCGCTGGTTTTCGCCGCCGACGCGCCGCTCCTGGTGCGCCGCCCCGGCCGCGGCCCTATCGCTGCTCGCGCTCACCGTGCGCCGCTTCGTCGTGTGGGCGCCTGCATCGCTGCGGGCGGTCGCACTGCCGCGCGCTGCACGATGCCGCATGTGCATCTCAGGGCTGAGCGGCGTCACCAAATACGAGCTGGCTAGAGCGGGCAGGGTCCCAATAGCAGTATCAGGGGGGGGGGGGGGGGCCCACAAGCGCTGCAGCGCGGCAATTGCGCCTTGCCTCTTGCCGCGCTGTGTCGCTGCCCTGCATTGGGCTGACAACATTCTGCACGGGAGTGTTGCATGCATGCATGCAGTACTCCCTGTCTACGCTCCACAACTCTTCTCCACATGAACACCGCGGTAGTCAGCAGCAGCAGGTCGCATTTATGCGCCAGGCATGTCTTCTCCTCTGGCTTGTGGGCTGCGCTGCAACAGTGCCAGTGGCCAGCAGTGCTGGCGCACGCAGCGCCCCGGCCATGGAACCTTGCGAGGGAGCACTGCTAAGCAGCACCCCGCATGTCAGGGCGAGGCTGCAGGCACCCCAGTGCGCAGGCGGCCGTGGGTGTGGTCACCTTCGCGTATGTGTACGAGGCGTTCTCGCTGGAGTCGCCGCCGCCGCCACCGCCGCCGCCGCTGCGCCCGCCGCCGCCGCTGCCGCCGCCGTCGCCGCCGCCGCTGCCGCGACCGCCGCCGCCGCGGGCGCCGCCGCCGCCGGTGCCGCCGCCGCCGCCGCCGCCACCGTGCACGGGGCCGCCGTTCTGCGCCGCCCCCGCCAATGTCTACGTTGCCCCGCAGCCAGTCATCGCAGCAGGCGCGCCTTTGGCGCTGTCATCGGCACAGCTGGACATGCCGCCTTGGTATTCACTAGAAGCGCAGCTCGTGCCTCTCGGTCCGTGAGGGCAATGGCGCATGCACGGCCTAAGCAACAACCCCGTGATAGCCTGAGGTTCTGTTGCATTATACGCTGCATGCCGCACATGCTGCCTAGCTGCATGTTGTCATACTATGCAACGCGTGACTCAAAAGCAGCAAGCGGGCGTTGCAGGCAGCGGCAGCCAGGCTGCCGGGCAGGCATCAGCCAACCAGTCCCTCCTCTCCACCATCCTCGGCACCCTCACCGGCCTGTCATGGGTGACTGGCGCCCCCCCGCCCACTCGCACGCATGAGAGCAGCAAGCACAGGCCGGCGTTCCTCCTGCAGGGAGGCTCTGCTCCTCATCGCATGCCTGTGTGACGTGCGCACTTGCTGCGCGCGTGCGGCGCTCTACCCAGCGCCGCGCTGTTGCGTCCGTGCATGCCGAACAAGCCCGGCGTGCAGACCCTGGCATGACCCTAACACTAATCAGCGCACACCTGCCACGCCTGCCCAGGAGACCTGGCTGTACATAGCGCTGGGCGCGGCGGGCGTGGTTGCCGCGCTCGGCGTCTGCCTGCGCTGCCTAGGGCTGCGGCGCTTCTGCGGCCTGGCGCGCTGCTGCTGCTGCTGCCTGCCCAGCCTGCTGTGCCGGGCGTGCCACTGCCTGCCCTACTGCCGGCGGCACGGCGCCGGCAAGGGCGCCAAGGCATGCGCCGCACGCTCCGCTGACCGCGACAGGCACCATTACCCATGAACAGGAGCGCCGTACATGCAGGGTGGCACTTGCATGCTCAGCGCCCGCAAGTGCTGCAGCATGCCCATACCCGTCATCGCTCCAACGCGCTGCAACACACACTCGCTCAGGCACTCTAAGGAGCGCCCGGCGTTGGTACCAACCGATCTACTCTGTAGCGCCTTCTCTCGTGCACTTGTCGATGCAGGCCAACACCCTGCGGAATACCCACCTAGGCTGTGCAGAGGCGCGGGGTTGAGCATCAGGCAGCGCGCGCAGTTCGCGCCCAAGACCGGACAGCTGTTTGACATGGACGCGGAGGGCGGCCTGGACGCGCAGCTCGCGGCGCTCATGGGCGCGCAGGGCGGCGGCTCCAACGCGGCGCTTCTGGCCGCCCTCGCCACGCCGTGCGCCGCCCACGCCCAGCTGGATCTGCGTGTCCCACAATGATTCGGCGGTGCCATGGCCTGGCTGGCGCGCGTGCACGCTGCAAAATCAGCACGCCCTGAGGGCCCCCCACGCTCATCGCCCGGATGAGTCAGCGGAATACACTCCGCCATCACCCGCCATCACATCTGGTGCACAGCCTGAAGCAGGGTGGCACGCAGGGAGCCTCAGGCGCCCTTTGGCCTGCCGGCGGGGCGTGGCGTTGCGGCCCCTTACGGCATGCCGGCGCCCTACGCCATGCCAGCGCCCTACATGACGCCGGTCCCTTATGGCATGCCGGCGCCTTACGCCATGCCCGCGCCCTACGGCATGCCGGCGCCCTACAGCATGCCCGCGCCCGTGACAGCCACGCTGGGCCAGGACGTGGGCGCCATGCTCGCCCTGTTGGGCGTGCAGGCGCGCCCAGCCGACCTCGTGCAGCGGCCCAGCTGTCCGGCTCTGCTTGAGTGTCCTACAAGCGGCTACGCCTGCTCGCGCCTGTATAGCACAGCCGTGCCTGCCAAGCCAAGCCACACGCCTGTTGCCAGCCCAACCGCTATGCACAGCCGCCCGCACGGCGCACGCCGCATGCTGGCCAGGCCAGCCGAGCGCTGTGGCAGCACCGCTTGAGCGCGCCTGCATGCCTGCCGGTGACTTTTGCGCTCTGGGGCAGGGCGCGACCGCGCCTGCAGAGCCGCCGGCGCCGCCTGCCGACAGCGCAGTGGTCAAGAGGAAGGCCGGGCGCGGCAAGGGCCCCGCGGCGCGGGCGGAGGAGGCCGCTGGGGATAAGGATGCCGGCGACGGCGACCCGCCGTCGCTGGCGGACCTGCTCGCGCGCTCGGCGGGCGGCGGCGCCAGCAGCAGCCCTGCTGGCACGCGGCTATGCGCCCAGTGTGTTTCCACCTGCTGCAGAGACCAGACAGTGCCTCTGCGGAGAGGCGGATCGCCTGGCGCGATTGCGACACTGCTGGTCTGCACTGGCAGGCGCAGGCCACGCTCTCAAGTCTCTAGGTGGCGCTGCGTCACCATGACATTTTGCAAGCCCAGTATACCCTGCAGTGGGGCGCAGACAGCCTCAGTGTGCAGGTGCAGGCGCACGCGACAAGGACGCCGCGCGCGACAAAGGCGCGCGCGCGAGGGACGGCGCACGCGACGAAGACCCGGGGAGGCGAAGAAAGGAAAAGGCCGCCGATGGTGGCAGCGGCGACAGGCGCGTGGGCGGCGCAGCTGCGGCCTGGGAGGAGCGCCAGCGCCGCGAATTGGCAGCGTATGACGAGGAGGAGCCGGCCCCGCCCACTCCGTCTGAAAGCGCACGAACAGGCACCAGAAGTCCAGGCCGGCTCCCACGCGCGCGGACAGCTTCAAGGAGGAGCAGCAGTGGGCGCAGCCCGCCGCGGCGCGGCGCGCGCGCGCACCCGCGGCGGCCTCGGCGCGGTGGGCGCAGCCGCCGCAGCCGCTCGCGACGCCACCGGCGGAGGGGCGGCGGGCGCCCGGCCAGCGACGGGCCAGCGGCAGCGCGGGCGCGCAGCAGGAGGAGCTGGCCCGCCTCATGGGCGCGCTTGCGCCGCCGCCGCCGCCGCCGCCGCAACCGCCGCCGCGCATGCAGGCAAGCAGGCAGCCGCCTAGGCGAGCGTACGACGATGATGTAGAGCAGGGTGACGATGACGATTATGAAGAAGAGGAGGACGAGGTTGTGGCCGATTACAACAATGAGCCGCCAGCAAAGGGCGCGCGCGCGCGCCCGGCGCCCCTGGCAGCACCGCTGCCGGGCGCGGTACGCGGCAGAGCCCAGGGTAATAGAAAGGTGGCGCCGGCGCCGCCGCCGCCGCCGCCACCGCCGCCGCCTGTGAGCAATGGCCAGGCCTTGGCCGAGCTGGCACGGCGCAAGAAGGCAGCCAGGGCCTGATCCACTGACGAAGCTACAGCCTCTGTCAGCGACCTTGGCTGCGGGAGGTGGGTCCAGCCTCCACATGTGAGCCACCATTCCTCAGCCCAGAAAGCACTCCGCAATGTCTGGAGATTTTTATACTGATTGATTGCCATGAAGGGGTGCCTAGGGTTTTGGGTTTAGTCGCAACATTACTTCGTCAGTCAACTGTTTTTCGCATTGTTTTGCACTGCTCTGTCTGTGCACCGAGGCGGGAGGCTGAGGCCCCTATGGACTGCTTAAGAAAGTGCTGCGTTTTTTGCTGGCAAGCTACCAGCAGGCAACCACGGCTTAACGTGCGCGTGGGATGGTGAAAGCATGGAGGCGCGTGCTGTACTTATGTCTCCACTTTCTTGCCGCCTCGCCGCAAGCTTCAGGCACGGCACCTATGTTCCTATATATCCAGATGCAGTAAGAGAAAGTTGCTTGACTGCCAAAGCAGGGATGTCTTGCAGGCAGCACAGCAGCGACCACCACCACACCCACAGACCCAGACTCCTCAGCGCTGACTGCATTTTATAAGCACACTGCTCCCGGGCAGTGGTGGGCATGGATGGACATGGCCGCCACGTCCTCGACCTCACACATCTCGCCCAGCTCCACGATGTGGAGGTACCTCATGGGCACCCGCGGGGGGTTGCCGTCCACATCGCCCGCGGTGCCCATGAAGTACTTCCGCATAGTGGAGCTGGACACAACGTATGAGATCAAGGGCGTTGAGGTGACGTCCACGTCCAAGCCGCCCTCGGTGCCCGATCAAGAAGTGCTGCATACGCAATTCAGCCCTGCTGCCTGGCGCACGCTGCCAGAGCAGGAGGCGAGGGAGAACCGCTCGTGAGCGACGCAGCCCGCGGGCCTCCTGACGCGCGCAAGGGCGCACAGGCTCCTCCGTCCTGGCAGGCTGACTGCGACCCGTGCACGTGTGCCGGCGTGCATGCTGAGCATGCCATACAGGTCAGCTGGCGTGCACGCAGTGCAGGCACCATCGCTATCACCGCTCTCCATGGCGCAGATTGCAAGCATCCTGCGCAGCATGCAGGTCCACATGACGGCGCCCACGGGCACAGAGGTCATCAATCTCACCACGGCCTTGACGACGATGTCATAGAGTTGGACCTCTTGTCCAATGACGGCAACGGCGACCTCCAGGCGCGTTCCCCTTTGCCTCCTAGCACGGGCCGCATCGTGCGCAGCCTGCATGCGCAGATAGCGCGTCAGCGCCATGCCCAACGGCTGCACGGGCGCTGTGGCAGGCTGCGGCGGGCACGCGCAAGCTCATCGCATCCGTGGCCGTGGTCTGCGGCAAGAAGCGGGGCCTCTTTGCAGCTTGGCGCACCGCCGACGCACCTGACATCGTGTACACCATGGCCGTCGAGGGTGCACGCGGCCGGAGCCTGCCTGTGCCACACCTGACTCGCGCAATGCAGTGCTGGCCCTAGCTGCTTACGTACTCCAGGGGTGCACCGCATGCATGGTGTTAAATCCCAAACATGTTGGGTGCACGGACGGCGCGCTGCGCGCTGCCGGTCGCGAGCATTGGGAAGGAAGTCGACCCCCAGGCGTTCATGAAGCGCGGCCGCCCCAGGGCAAAGGGCCAGTGGGAGAAGAGCGTGACTGTGCAGCGCCCTGGCGGCGGGGCCAGCATGCCGATCGGCGCGTGGCTCGCGCGGCAGGCTGCGACAGGCCAGGTCCGGCCATGCCCAGCGCACGCCGCAGCGCATGCAATGCGCCGATCGGCATGACGGCCCCGCCGCCGGGGGGCAGCTCTTTGACGATCTTTTGGCAGTTGGCCTTCGCCCTGGGGCGGCCGCGCATTCCAAAAACACTACGTGGTTCACCTCCTTCCGGCGCTCGTGGCCTGCAGCGCGCAGCGCGCCGTCTGTGCACGCAACATGTCGCTGTCAAGAGACGATGCGCGGCGGTGCCCCCTGGACTGGCGTAAGCTGCTGGGCCAACAGAGTAGTGCGTCAGTCAGGCCAGGCACAGGCTGGCTCCGCTGCGCGCACCCTCGACGGCGAGGTCTACACGATGTCAGACATGTCGGGGGCGGGCCAAGCAGCAAGCAGCCCCCATCTTGTCGCAGACGACGTCCACGGAAGCGATGGCGCACTCGTGCCCGCCCGCAACCTGCCCCTGTGCCCGTCCAGCCAATGGGCAGGTGCCCTGATGCGCTTTCCGCGCATGCAGGCTGCGCATGATGCGGCCCGTGTCGGGAGGCAAAGGGGACCGCGCCTGGAGGCCGCCGTCATCGTCATCGGACGACGGGTCGAGGTGATGATGTCGTTGCCGGAGGAGGCCATGGTCAGGTTGATAACCGCTGCGTCCGCGGGTGCCATGATGAGGACCTCATGTGCACCTGCATGCGGCGCAGGAAGCTTGTGAAGCCGCGCCGCGGAGAGCGGTGGGAGCGGCAGTGCCTGCACTGTCTTCACGCCAGCTGGCCTGTCTGTCAGGCTCAGCACGTCCGCCGGCACCCAGGCACGGGTGGCAGTCAGCATGCCAGGCACACAGCCTGAGGCCCCTTATGCAGTAGCAGCATGCATCTGCGGCCACCTCGTCCAGCGCATGTTCCCAGGCGCTGTGCCAGGCCTGCCAGCACACTGAGGCACACGGGCTGTGCCGCTCTTGTCAGCCACCAGCTGCTTGACACGTGCCATGTCAATGTTGCAGCACGTGTCAACCAGCTGGTTGCTGACCAGAGAGACAAGCCCGTGCGCCGCTGCGCGCTGGCAGGCGCGGCACAGCGCTTGGGAACAGGGTCCTTTCCGCACACACGCAGCACAGCTGCGCAGCAAGGGGCTCGCCGGGAGCCGGATGGCCGGCACAGCAGCCTGGCGCTGATTGTTATACTAATCATGTGATATGAGGAGAAGAAAAGGCTCATTGTGTAAACTACTTCTCGACCTTGTTTTGTATGTGCGGGTTTGCGGCCCGTACCCGGTCAGGCGCTGTTGGACGGCTCCGTGAAAGTGCGTTTCACATTGGACAGACGGCCTGCGCGTCCCACGCGCGCGCAAGCTTCTGATCAGGCGGCGACGCACAGTTTGTCACAGCCTCACCTCGACGCAGCCTCACCTGTACGCGCACACGACCACAGAATCGACCAATTCACCAGCCTGCACATCTAACACCTGCTCGTAAAGGCTCCCCAGGCGTGGTGCAGCCGCTGACCGCACCGAGCTGCTTCGCGGCGGGCTGCCTGGTCCTCCAGGGCGCCTACCAGCAGTGCGTAACCTTCCCGGTGCACTTCCAAGGCGAACAAGGCATTCTCGTCCGCAAGTGGCGTTTATGCCTGCGAAGAGCTGTAGCTTAGCATTGCGGTCTAGGGTCAGGGTACAGGCAAGCCAGCATGGCACTTGTTTCCATCCTTGGGATTCCACTGCGCCCTGGGCATGAGCGCTACTTTGCCTGTGGCACACTTACGAGCATGGGCGACAAACATGGCGACACTCACGCCGCCCTTGCTGTTGAGCGCCGATGGCGGTTGGACGGCTTTTATGTGCCCAGTGCCAGTATTGGGTGCGCAGCCGAGATGCAGGGACACTGGTGCGTGCATGCTTTGGAACTGGTGACCTTGTGGATGAGCAATGCCCCTGCCTGCTCAGTGACTGCCTGTCGGATGCCGACCAGTGTAGGAAGAAAGAAGGAAACGCTCTGAGTGCGCGCGCCCTTCGGCGCACCCAGGCGTGTGAAACTGAAAGCCTGTTCCAGCCTGCTAGGGCTGCTTGAGCAATGGGGTTGTCAGGCATGCCAGTACTCATCCCACAACTAGGCAGGTGATGCCGGGCATATCAGGCAAAGTTGTCCTCGAGGCATGCCAGGATGAAGCAGGCAACGCTGCGGACGTCCCGCTGCTGCAGGAACTGCAGCTTGTGCACCCAGGCGTGAACAGGTGCGCAAACTCAGCACGAACGCAGGCGACAGACCGACTCTCGAAAAGCACTTGCTGCTCGTCGCCCGGGGCGCCGGAGTCACACTTCACGCAGAGGCGCTGCGCCGGGGGACGTCATGGCGTAGGGCCACAATCAGGAGCCGGTGGCAGCCCAGCCGAGAATGATGACCTTGACAACCCGTGAGCGGCCTGGCTGCAAGGCAGTGTAGGGGTTGCGGCCCAGGCGCGCCCGTGGCGCAAACCAGCAAGCATACTTGCAGAGCGTGGCGTGCTCCCTGGGGAATATGTGCGTGGGCACTCAGCAAGGCCCTGCCAGCACGTTTAGTCGCGTGCAAAGACGGTATCCACGACGGCCTTGCAGTAAGCAGGCAGCAAAGTGGCTGTCCAGAGGCAGGGCCCAGCCCAACTTGTGCAGGTACTCCCAGACTCCACGCCCAGTTTTTCACATGGCCGTTTGTGGCATCATGCCAGTCTGCGTCCAACCTTTATAACCCAACCCAATAGTGAAGTGTAACGCAATAGCAAAAGAAACAGGTAACACAAGGCAGGTCTGCTTGCTGCTTGAACATCTCGTGCGCGGTGAGGCAAACAGGTGCGCATACCTGTCCCTAACACTTTGCAACACACTGCACTCAAGCAGCCTGTGCCGCTCGTCTCCCAGGGCGCCAGATGGAGCCGCTCCTGTCGCTCTGGGATGTCACTAGGCGTTTGGCCCTTATAACAAGGGTTGGTCCTGAGGCGCTTCGATGCAAGGAGCTCCTTATGACCAAGCCTCTGTCACCTCCACTCTTCAAGCGTCGGGTTGTTCAGTGCAGTCCAGCCGACGCCAATACCTAGCGCAGCCGCTCACTGCAAACGTTAAGCGTGCTCGCGGCGGGACACCTCTTGGTCCGTGCACACCGCACACGCAGGAGGCGGCGGCGGTCTTGGCTGGTGGCAGATGGCGTCGAAGCGGATCAGCAAGGTGTGGCAGCCTGGGTGCCCTGCGCACGTGGCCGTGCCTGCGCGCGCAGGTCATCTGTCCGCTCGACCCGCGCTTTTGCGTGCCATACCGCTCCTGCATACGTGCCGGTCTGTGCAGAACAGCGGCTATGCGATAAGCACATATGTGCCATTGCAGTTGTGCTGCTCTGTAGCGCTGCTTTGCGCGCGTCCTTGTTATTACTCACGGCGATAAGAGCTCGACGCTTGTGCGTACTCGGCAGGAGCTGAAGGACTTGCAGAAGGACCCGCCGACGTCGTGCAGTGCCGGTGCGCGCTGGGGCGGCTCAGGGCTTACAGAGCTGCGTGCGCCTGGTTTTGTGTGCGGCTCTGCGTCTTGTCAGAGGGTATTTCGCTGCTCTAGTTGTGCAAAAGCCGCCCAAGCACACGCACACTGCGTGTGCTTGTCACACCCAGCGCCTGCACTGTCGCGGGCAGCGTGCGCTGTGCGCACCGCTCCTAGACTGCCCTGGGACTGCCGCGTGTGCAACAGAGGTTTGGCAACCACGTGCGCGTGATGTGACCCACACCTCCCCGACCGTGCAGGGCCGACCTCGCCGGATGACCTGTTCCACTGGCAGGCGACCATAATGGGGTGCGTGCGGCCGCTGCGCTCTGGCTTGCAGCCCAGCACCCTCTTCTCGCTAGCAGATACCAGGTTCACTGCGCCTGCGTGGCACTGTGGTGAGCTGCGCCGCCACACACGCCCAACCAGCGCCCAATTGAGCCCAGCGCACCTCTGTTATCGGCTGCGCTCAAAGAGTGTGCTGACACGCCTCCGCCACCGTTGCGAGTGGTCCGGAAGAGCGGGAGGTCACTGCACGCTGCTCTCTGCTTCACATACAACTGCGCCCGGCATCACTCGCGTGCCCTGGCTCGCAGGCCGCCAGACAGCCCGTATGCGGGCGGCGTGTTCATGGTGAAGATCCACTTCCCGCCGGACTACCCCTTCAAGCCGCCCAAGGTGCGCCGGCGCGCGGCAGCGGCGCAGCGCGCCCTGCCCCAGCTGCCCGGCGCTCGCGCCTGGGGCGCAGCGCTGCCGGTGCTGCGCGCGGGAGGCCGCTGCGTTCAGGAAGCCGTTTGAGGGGCCGTGCACGGCGCTTGCAGGGCTGTCAGGGGCGCCAGGGTGCTCCTCTGCACTTCTTACGGGTCGTATGCGCTCAGGGCGGCTGTGTTGCGTGTTGCAGTGCACTCTGCGTGCGACGTGGAGGAGTATGCCGACTGATGACTACTAGTCTCAATGTTATTTCGACTGGGAGAGCGTCGTGAGAGCGCGGAACTCAGCAGCAGCTGTGTGCTGACCGGCGCAGGTCAATTTCCAGACGAAGGTCTATCACCCGGTGCGCTCCAAGCTCAGCTGCTTGTGCTGGGGTTGAATCAGAATGCGAATGCGCTCTCCTACACTTGCTGAGATCGAAGGGCCATTGGTCTCTGGTGCTGCCTGGGCCCGTGCCACAGTCGTGAAACTGGTGTGGTGAGCGTAATCTGCAATCTTCCACGGCCTTTTGGGCTTTGCGCTGCGGATGAGCACATTGCTTGGCATGCTTAGCGTGCAGGGGCGTGTGCAAATGCCGAGATCGCGCTCTGATGCTTTTACATGGCTCTGCGCGCGCAGAACATCAATAGCAATGGCAGCATTTGCCTAGACATCTTGAAAGAGCAGTGGAGCCCAGCGCTCACCGTATCAAAGGCGCGCGGCCCGGGCCTTTGCGCGCGTCATCATGCCGCCCTGTTGCATGCCCGCCCTGCGGCTCTTGCAGGTTTCGCAGACCTCGCGCAGCGGTGCTGGCAGCGTGTGCGGGGCTCTCCAACGCGGCCTTAGCACAGTGGCAAGCTGTGCCTTGTCGTTCCGCATTGTTGCGCCCGGCGTGCTCGAGCAGCGCTGGGGAGCAGGACCGCTGGGGCTGCCAGTGCCTGCCCGGCGGGCAGTGCCTGCCCGGCGGGGCAGGCTACGGGGGTGCAGTGGGGCGACAGCCTGCATGCCGCCGAAGCAGGGGCTGCAGGCACACCCAGAGCTGGCTTCTGCTGGCAGCGCTGCTGTAGGCAGAGGGATGCCTGGTGCGGGCATGGGGCAGGGTGTGCGGCGCCGCCGCGTGTGGTGCTGCCCAGAGACGACAGCGCCGACGGCGTGTACGCACAGGCTGGGTGCCGGGCGGCTGACGCGCGCGCGCGGCGCAGGTGCTGCTGTCCATCTGCTCGCTGCTCACGGACCCCAACCCCGACGACCCGCTTGTGCCGGAGATCGCCCACATGTGCGCGCCTGCGGCTCCCCGCGGGGTGCTCAGAGCGTGCTGCGGGCGGGCTGTGGCTGCGTGCGTGCCTGCGGCTCCCCGCGGGGTGCTCAGAGCGTGCTGCGGGCGGGCTGTGGCTGCGTGCGTGCCTGCATGCACCGTCGCGGCAGCAAGCCCTGTCAAGCTTAGATCGCAAACGGCGCTGCAGCTGCGTGGGCCTGGGGGTATCAGGCTGCAGCTGCGTGACGCAGCACTTGCAAGCCGAGGCCGACAGCGCTGTGGCAGCGAGCGTGCTTGACACCCACCTGTGCTCCCAAGCAGCTAGCGCGCGCTGACAGGGGCGCCTGGGGCCGTCGCTGACCCCGTGCGCGCGGGCCGCGCGCAGCTATAAGACCGACCGGAAGCGGTACGAGGACACCGCGCGCCAGTGGACCAACAAGTGCGCCGCAGCCGCGCCTGGCTCGGCCCCCGCTCTTGCCTGGCGTGCCAAGGGCCACACGCAGTGTTGGCAAGTGCAGCTCGGCTCAGCGGGCCCAGGGCAGTACGCAAGCCCTGCGGCAGGTCAGGTACTGCCAAATCTCAGAGCAGGATGGGGCCTCGGCATGTGTCACTGCTCAGCTGTAACTGCGCAG
>JAABUV010003201.1_pt1 | contig 21086 bp, 28 predicted proteins | sample 5559971 | NCBI WGS metagenome assembly JAABUV01 (sample SAMN10711881, study PRJNA513362) | rock metagenome | isolation source: Antarctica rocks | place: Antarctica: Victoria Land, Knobhead nord | collected 2015-12-19
GCACCTGCGCGCGCGGCCGCCTCAGCTGCCGGCCCCTTGCTGCGATCACACGCGGGCGAGCGGGGCGCGCCGGCACGTCCGGGATGAAGGACAGGCCCAGCGAGCTCATGATGGGGTTGACGTAGAAGAAGGCCAGGCTCTGGTACAGCGTCTCCAGCAGGATGTCGGGCGGGGTCTCCAGCGCGGGCCTGCGGCGCGGCCGCGTCCCGTCGCCGGGCCAGGCAGGAGGGGCGCGGCGGGGCGCCAGAGAGCCGGGCGGCGGTACCTGCCCGGCGCCACGCGCGACCCCATGACGAGCGCGATGTACCCTGCGCGCGCACGCGCCCGCTGCAATAAAGCTCGTGCATTCCGACAACCAAATGTTTGCACACAGGACGCAGGCGCGATGCGCGGCGGGGCCCGCACCCGCGTAGAACAGCCACACCGCGACCGCCCGCCAGGGCACCTCCTTCAGCGCGGCCGGGTTGGCCCGCGGGCCCAGCTTGCGCACCACGGGCGCCAGCAGCTTCAGGCCCTGCGTCGCCGCTGGCGCCCGGCCTCAGGCCCGCCGGCGGCGCGCGCGCAACCCGCGCTGGGAGTAGGAGTAGGGTCGAGGGAGCCTGGCTGCGCCGGGCGCGCCAGCAGGGCGGAGCTGCCGGGCTTGAGCGCCGGCTCCACCAGGTCGCGCGCATACACGATGCGGCCCTCGGCGTCCAGCTCGTAGAAGCTGCGGCCCGTCACAGCGCTTCAGCGTGCCCCGCGCGAGCGGCGAAAGGGCGAGCCTGCCTCGCGCGCGCGCGACCCACCTGGCGCCGCGCGAGAAAGGGAACTCGTTGCCGTCCACCTCCACGTGCCTGCCCCCGCGTGCGCCCCGTCGCACTCCGCGGCACGCAGGCTAGCGCGTGGTCACAAGGCGGCGGGCACGTGCTTGCGGCGCTGCGCACCACTTGACGCCGGCGGCCCGCGCGTCGCCCTCCGTGATGTCCTCGACCGCGAACTTGAGGTCTGGCGGGACGATCGACCTGACCTTCTCGAAGTAGGCGCGGATGGCCTCGTGGCCGCAGAAGGGCTCCAGGTAGATCATGTCGTGGTCTGCGGCGCGGCCCGCCCTTTCAGCCTCGGCAACGCGCTCGCGCGCTCGGGGCACCGGCCGGTCGCCCCCAGCGCTCAGGCACCAGGCGCTCGCAGAGCGGCACAGCCTCTGACAGGGGAAGCTGCGCAGCGCGCACAGCGGCAGTCCGGCGCCATGAGCGCCAGGGTTGCGTCCACGTCGCCCGCGTTATACGCAGCATAGTACTCCAGTACGACGTCCTTGGCCTGCCTGCGCCCCGCCCCATGCTGCGCTGTCCGGTGCTCCCGCTCCGCCTCCACCGTCCCCGCACCGCTCGCTGCTGCCTGCCAGGAGCGCGCGCGGTTGCCAGTCGCATGTACATGCATCCAGAATCACAGGGACACAGGAGAGGCAGCCACGCGGCAACGTCGTAACACAGCCTGCGGGCCGAAGAAGCTCGCTGACTTCGACACCACAAACACTGCACGCTGGCCTGCGCTCCAGTTTGCATGCACGCATCACTAAAAACTAGAAACCTCAGTTACCACAGGCACCTGCTGCGCCGCGGCCGTGTTGCTCATCCGTCGCTCAGTCTGCCGCCTGCCTCTTGCCGTGCTGGCAGCCTGGGGCAGAGGGCGAGCCCATGTTTGATGCGCTACGTAGTGGTGCTGCCCTGCGGAAGAGTGGACCGGGCCTGAGTAAAGTAGAAGCGTGTGCACTGGGGCAGCAGAGGTACAAGTTGTACAATCTCATCCAGAAGCGCACACCTGGAGCACCAACTGGGCCCTGAGCGCAGGAAGAATAGCAAACGTGCATGTCAACCCACCTGGCCAGCAGACACTGTCCTCTGTACAAATCGCTGTCAAATTATGTTCATTTCATGCATGCAGCACTTGCCACACCAGCGCCCTACCCTCGATGTAACCCCTGCTCCAAGCAGACTTGGCCTTTCACTGGGGGTCTTTCCTCACTCCGCTCCACCTTGTTCGCTGCCCATAAACACGCAATCTGCCTCACTCAGGATCAGGCTCCAGCACCACCGGCCCCTGCCGCGGCGCAGCCGCCCCGCGCGCCTCCTTCCCGCGGCCGCGCCCGCGGCCACGCCCGCGGCCGCGCTTGCCGCGACCGCCGCCGCCGGGCGCGGCCGCCACCGCGCCCGCCTCGTCCGCGCCCGCCTCGCCCTCGGCCGCGCCAGCATCGCCCGCGCCCGCGCCCGCGCCGCGCCGCTTCTTGCTGGGCGTGCCGTCCACGGCCGCCAGGTTGAGCTCGGGGTTGGCGCGGCCGGTGATGCCGGCGACCGCCAGCTGCAGGCGCTTGGACTTGAACTTGGCAAAGCGCTGGCTGTACAGGAAGTTGTCCATGGTCGCCTGCGACTCGCGCGCGTCGAACGCCTGCCGCGCGCGAGCGCGGGCCCTCGCGGCCCGCCCCCGGGCCGCTGGCCGGGCACCGCGCGCGCGCATGCCCCCGGGCTGCTGGCCGGGCGCCGCGCGCGCGCATGCAGGGGGCGCCTGAAGCACGGGCGCCAGCTCTGTATGCGCCCACGCAGGGCTAGGACTACGGCGGGCGCGCCTTGAGCACGGGCGCCAGCTCGGCGCGCACGCGCTCGGCGGGCCAGCCGAACTTGTCGCGGCAGAAGGCCTCCAGCTGCGGCACGTCCGGGCGGCCCATCGTGAAGCGCTCGCGGCACTCGTCCACGCGCGCGCGCAGGTACGCGGCCACCACGTCGCCGCTCGGAAAGCCGGCCGGCAGGTCCCAGTTCTTGCGCAGCTTGCGGTGCCGCGCCTTGAAGGCCGCGATCGGGTCGGGCGCCGCCGGCTCGGGGGCCGCCGCGTCGGCGCCTGCGCGCGCGGGGTGCGCTGGGCGCGAGCGCATGCGCGGCGAGCAGCCGGGCGGGCAGCCTCGTGTGCGCGCCGGCGTCGGGCGCGTCATCCGAGGACGCGGCAGCCACGGCCTTGCGCTTGCCGCGCGGCGCCTTGCGCCGGCCGGCCATCTGCGCCTCCCGCAGCGCGTCCAGGTCGGGCTCGCGCACCCACTCCGCAAAGTCGCCAAAGTCCTCGCCGCGGAATGCGCGCACCACCTGCCGGCGGGGCCGGCGCCCCATTGTCACAGGTGGCAGGCGCCGCGCCTCGCCTTGAGCGCTTTGACAATGCCGCGGGCGCGCGCGCGGGCGGCGGCGCGGGCGCCGCGCCTCGAGCGCATTGACGATGCCAATCCCGGCGACGCCCTCGGTGTAGTCCGAGCCCAGCAGCAGGGCCAGGCGGATGAGCGCCTGCTGGTCCAGGCCCAGCTCGCGCGTCACGTCCTCCGTGCGGAACTCCTCCACGTACTGCTTCTCAGCGAACAGGTGCCTGCGCGCGCGTTAGGGTATGGCACGCTAGGGTTTTGGTACAAAAAAACCCCTAACGCGCGTATGGGTGCATCAGGGTATGGCCGAGCCCCGCGCGCCCGCGCGGCCGGCCGGCGGCGCGCCGCGCACCTGAACACGTGGCGGCCGCCGAACAGGAAGACGTCGTTGTCATCGGTGACCACGCCATCGACCAGCCCGGCCGCGTCCAGCCACGCGCACTGCGCCTCGGCCTCCTCCGGCGCCACCAGGAACGGCAGCCCAAACATGGCCAGCAGCGCGCGGCACTCGCCGTACATCTCGCTGCTCGGGTGGTCCGCCAGCACCATCGCGCGCCGCTGCTGCGCCTCCAGCGCCTGCGCGCGGCCGCGGCGCCGCTCGCTAACATTTGGCTAGGGTTAGGGTTAGGCTAAGCGGCCGCGCGCCCCGTGCGCGCCATGCTGACAGAGCCCCGTGCGTCGGGCCGGCCCCCCTGCAGGCAGCCCGGCCTGATCCGGCGTGGACGGGCGGGCCACACCGCGCCGCCCACTCAGCCCGTCCACAATCACGAACCTGCGTCTCCGCGCCCAGCGCCGCCAGCTCGGCGTCCACGTCCAGGCCCTGCGCCCACGCGGCCGCCGCCTGCGCGCCGTCCAGCGCGGCCGCCGCCTGCGCCTCCAGCGCCGCCGCCGCGTCCGCCGCCGCCTCGTCCGCCATCGCCGCCTCGTCCTCGATGGCCGCCAGCAGCGCCGCGTCCGCGTCGCCCGGGCCCGCCCCGGGGCGCGACGGCCGGGGCGCCGGCGGCGGGCGGGCCGTCGCCGCCTGCCTCGCCGCGCTCGGCGCGCCCGCCGGCGCGGCCGACGCCGGGCCTGGCTTGGCCTCCGCGGCCGCTGGCGGCGGCGGCGCGGCCGGCGGCGCGGGCGCCGGCGAGCCGCTCGGCGCGCCTGCACCCTGAGCGACGGTGGCCGCGGCGCCGGGGTCCCCTGCCGCGGGCGCGGCCGGCGCGGCCCGATCGTCGCCGCCGCGCGCCTCGGCCGGCCGCGCCTCGTGTGCGCGCGCCGCTAACCAGGCAGGCGCGTCCGCCGGCGGGGCCGCCTCGGAGGGGCGCATCGCGCCGTCGCCAGCCAGCGCCCCGCCCGCCGGCTCCTCCTTTGGGGTCGTAAAATCAGCCGCCCGCCCGGCGGCCGCCAGCTCGACGGCCGCCGCCGCCGGCGCCCGCAGGTCGCGTGCGGGGTCCTGCGCACCCGCCCCGCCGCCCGGCTCTGTCGGGCGCGCGCCGCGCCGCTCCGCCGCCGGCACGGCAGCATGCTCGCGCGGGCCACCCGCGTGTGGCGCAGCTGGCGCGGCCTGCTGCGCGCCCGGGCGCGCGCAGGCCTCCGCCTTGAGCGGGCGCCCGGCGTCAGCCCCGCTCGCGGTCGACCTCGCTGCACGCGGGTCTGGCTGGGCGTCCGCGCCCGCCGCCTGCTCCGACGGGCGCGCGGCTCGCTGCTCGGGCGGCTCGCTGGCTGCCCGCTGTGCTGGGCCCGTCGCCGCCTCCGCCGGCCGCCACAAAGCGGGCAGGCGCTTCTCCTGCTCCACGGCCTCGCCCTCCATGGCAGCGCCGCCCCCGCCCCTCCCCGCCGACAGCAGGCGGCCCGCGCCGCCGGGCTCATCCGCGCGCTGCTCGGCGCCCGCCGCGCTGCTCTCGGGTGGCACGCTAGGCAGCAGCGGAGCGGCGCCGGCGCCGCCGCTGCCGCCCGCGCCGGCGCCGCGCTGCTCGGCGGAGCTTTGACGCGCGCCCGTGCTCAACTCGGCGTCCTTGGGCTCCCAAGCGCCGCCCGGGGCTGCGCTGCCCGCCGCGCCCGGCGCCGGCGCCGCTGCACCCCGCGTCGGGGCTGCCACAGAAGCCCCCGCGTGTTCTGCCTCAGCGTCGGGGCGTCCCGCAGGGCCCAGCCTCGCCCCCCACGGCGCGCTGTCTGATGACCACGCCCGCCCCGGCCCCGGCGCATTGTCCCGGGCCGCACTTGGCGCTGCGCCCGAGGGCCCCGCGCCCGCGCCGTCTGGCGGCGCGGCGGCTGCCTGCGCCGCAGCGGCCGCGCGCCGCCACACCTCCTCGCCCTCGCTGTCGTCGCTGCCCGCGCCTGCGCAGCCCCGCCCGCGGCATGGGCTCCCCCGCGCGCGCGCACAGCGGCAGCGGCCAGGGGCGGGCCGCACCGCGCGCGGGCGCCAGGCTGCGCCGGATGGCCTCCTGCAGCTCGGCATCCTCGGCCTCAGCCTCACCAGCGGGCGGCGGCCGGCTCCGGCGCTTGTCCTCGCCCCAGTCGCCCAGCTTGCGCCCAAACTGGAACCCGTGCGACAGGCTCCAGTACTTCTGGCGCTGCTTCATGCGCTCGCGCCAGGCCGGGCCGCGCTGCTCGGCCGACGCCGCGCCGCCCGGCTCGTCCTCGGCCGCCTGCGGCGGCGGGCCGCGCGTGGACGCGCGCCGGGCGCGCGGCGCGCCGCCGGGCTTCGGGGCGGACGCAGCGGCGGGCGCGCCTGGGGCGCGGCCGGCGCGTCGCCGCCGTCCTCGACCGCCTCCCACTCCACGCCGTCGTCGGAGGCCGCGTCGCTGCCGCTGCCGCTGCCGCTGGCCAGCAGCGCGCCCACGCTCGCGCCCGCCGGCAGCGCCAGGCTCAGCTCGATGGCGCCGACCTCCGCGGCCGCGCGCACGGGCTCGGGCTTCACCTCAGCCTCCGGCTCCGCCTCCGCCTCTGGCTTGTCCTCCTGCGCGGGGCGCGGTCGGGCGGCGCTCAGCGGTGGGCGCGCGGCCAGGCGGCGGCCGCGCAGGGGTGGCGCGGCGGCGCGGGGCCCGCGCCTGCAGGATGTACTCACGGCCCTCCTCGGCGGCGATGCGGCGCGCCTGCACGCCGCCCGCGCCGGCCAGCGCGCTCGCGTTCATGGCGTCCTTGACGCTGTTCATGCGGCGCCTGCGCGCGGCCGCCGGCCCCCGTCGGCCCGTCAGCGCCGGGCGCAAGCGGTGGGGAAGCGGCAAGCGGGGCTAGGGTTAGGGTAGGGTAGGGCGGAGGGGCGCGCGCTTCAGCGCGGACGCCTTGAGGTACTCGTCCATCTGGAAGCTAGAGAAGCTGGCCGGCTGCGCGGCGCGCTGCTGGAAGGACTCGCGGTTGCGCGCCATCTTCTCATCGCGCAGCCGCTGCAGCAGCTCCAGCTGCATGCTGGTCGGCAGCGTCTGCAGCACCACCGGGTCCAGCTCGTCCGCGTCCGCCAGCGCCAGCTCCACCTCGCCCTGCCGCCCGCCGGCCCCGCCTCAGGCGCGGCGGCCAGGCGCGGCTTCGTGTCCTACCCCAACCCCATCCTGCCGGGGCGCAGGCGGCGCGCCTCGTCATCGTCCGCGTCCTCGCCGTCGTCGGGCGGTCCCGCCGCGGCCGCGCCGTCGGCGCCGTCTGCCTGGGCCACGTGCGGCGCGCCGCTCGGACCGGCGGCGGGGCCAGCTGCCTGCAGCCAGGGCACAGCACGTCGGGACGCAGAAGCAGAGTGTCCAGGAAGACAAGCGATCAGGGCCGGCCGGGGCCGCGCCAGCGCCTGCTCGGGTCGCGCCGGTGCGTCGGCGGGCGCGCCGCCGCCGCCCGGCGCGCCCGCCGCCGGAGCGGCCTGCTCGGCGGCCCCGGGCGCGTGCGGGGCCGGGCCAGCTGCCGCGGCCCTGGAGCGCGCGGCCTGCGCCGCCGCGACCTGCTGCAGCGCGTGCGCGCGCAGCTGCGTGTTCAGGATCTGCTCTGCCAGCTTGCGGTGCTGCACGGCCTGCTGGTCGCGGCGCCTGCGCGGCGGCGCGCGTCGTCGGAGGCCGCCGAGCGCGCTGAGGGCGGCCACGCGCGAGGCGCCGCCCGGCGCCGGGGGGGCCAGCGCACTTGCGCCGGGCGGCCGTGGTGCGCCGCTTGAGCACGGGCGTGTTGCCGTCGAACACGAACACCGGGCGGACGCGGTGGAACAGCAGCCTGCGGCGCCGCGTCAAGTCGTGGGGCGCCGCTGCCGGGCGCGGCGCGGGCGGGCATGGGCGGGGCGGCGGGGCGGCACCTGCAGATCCTGCGGAAGAAGCCGAGCAGGTGCGCGTTGTGTATGACCTCGCCCCGCTGGTCCCTCATCGCCGCCAGGAACTGGTGCAGCCAGATGGAGGCATCTATGCGCACACACCCGGTGTGATCAGCGTGCGTGCAGCGACCTGCTGGCGCTGGTAGCTGCGGCGGCACTGCGTGAGTGGCCTTCGAAGGCGCACCAATGGCCAGGCGCTTGTTTGTGAGCGTCTCGATGTTCACGCGCCTGCCCACGGGCTCCAGCAGCTGCCACAGGTCCTTGACCCCCATCGCCGCAGCCGCCGGGCCTGCAGCCGCGCTGTGGCACCTCCTCCAGATTCACGTCAGCAAGGAGAGGCGTAGTACAAGTGCCTCCCAAGGCCCTGCTGCTGGCCCTAGCTAGTGCCGGAGCACCGACCGGCTGGCCGGGAGGAGGAGAGTGAACTTGGACCAAGCCCGCAGTGTGGTGTACTGGAGGCGCGGGTGCTGCCAGGCAAGGACCGCTGTGTGCGCCGTGTAAGCAGCGAGCGTAACAGCAGCCTGCTGATTCAGCCGCAGAGTCTGCAGAGGAGCGGCGGGCGAGGCCCCGCCTCGGGGCCTGGCTGCCCCGGCAGCGGGCAGCCACCATGGAGGCACGCAACGAGAGCGGGTGCGGGTCGCTTGGCATGCGCTGCGCCTGGCACCGCCTGTCCGCCACCTGCGTGAAGCGGCGCCGAGGCCGGGCGCCGATTGCAGGGAGCCGTCCACGTCGGGGGCGGACGCAGAGGACAGCATGATGTTCAGGCCGCTGCAGGCCGTCAGCGCTGCGCCGGAGGTGCGGCTCACGCTGGACGATGCGCTGTGCGTAGGCCCTGCGCGCGGGCGCGCCGCTGAGGGGCGCGGGCGCGCAGGTCGACACGGCCGGGCTCGCGCTGGTGGCCAACCGCGCGGTGCCCGCCGCGAGCACGCGCTTCCTGCAGGGTGCGCCCCCCGCGCGCCGGCGCGGCCGCTGCCTCGCCCCGCGCCCGCGCCCGCGGCCCCGCGCTGACCGGCGCGCGCCCGGCCCCGCAGACGCCACGGCCAGGAAGGTGTATGCCAACCTGCCGCTGGTCGAGATGCACGCGCCGGTGGTCGGCCCCGCGCACCCGTTCCAGAAGGACGGCATCGCGGCGGGCATGAAGAACCACCGCTCGGGCTACGTGGAGGTGCGCACAGCGCGCGCCGCGGCGGTCCTCGCGGCCGGCGCCCCGCCGCAGCCTGTGCGGGCCCCGCGCCGGCCCCGGCCCTGACGTCGGCGGCGGCGGCGCGCAGGACCACCACACGCACTCCTTCCACTTTGACAACCAGTACCACACGTTCCACGGCTACGGCTACGCGACCGCGCCGCGCGGCGACAGCGTCGTCGGCGACGCCGCGGCGTACGCCGAGAAGAACGGCGCGCGGCCCCGCGGCCGCACGCCGCGCTGTACCCCCCGTCGCTGCTGTGAATGCAGGACCCAGCGGCGCGGCGCGCCACGCACGCGCAGGCGAGAGCGTGTACATGTCGTCCGGCCAGGCCAAGCGGCGGCGGACGCCGGAGGAGCGCGCGGCGGAGGACGCGGCCAAGCGCGCGCGCGCGGCCGGCGCCGTGCCGGACGAGCCCTGGGCGCTGGAGGCGCGGCAGCCCTGGGCTGACAAGGCGGTGCCGGCCGCGCGGCCGACGGCGGAGCAGCTGGAGTGGCTGGAGAAGGAGGGCTTCCTCAAGGACAAGGAGGCCGAGGGCGCCGAGGGCGAGGCGCGCGCCCCGCTGCGGGGCCCCCCCGCCGCGGCCCCGCCGCCGCCGCTCACCGGCCGCACTGCGGAGCCGCGGCCTCGCTGCCGGCCGCCACACGGCGCCGCGCCAGAGCCCTGTGCATGGCGTGGCGCAGCTCCCGCGCGTGCGGGCGCGCCGGGGGCCCCGCAGCCCGCGCGGGCTTTCACGGACTCGCTCACCTGAGGCGGGCGCGCGCCGCGCAGGAGGGCGCCAAGGCCGCGCCGGCCGCGCCCAAGATCCCGGAGAAGTCGATGTTCCACGGCAAGGCGCTGGTGGACGGCGCGGGCCGCTCCTGGCTGGAGCCGCCGCGCGCCCGCAAGCTGCGCCGGCCCGACGGCGACTACTGCTTCCTGCCCAAGCGCTGGATCCACACCTGGGCGGGGCACACCAAGGGCGTCAACGCCATCCGCTTCTTCCCGGGCACTGGCCACCTGCTGCTCAGCGCCGGCCTGGACGGCAAGGTCAAGATCTGGGACGTGTTCGGCTCCGGCAAGTGCATGCGCACGTACCTGGGCTTCAGCAAGGCGCGCGCGGCCGCCCCGCGCGCGCCTGGCCTCAGGGCTTGTGCAGCACGCGTCCTGCATGCGTGACCTACGGCCGGGCTCCGCGAGCACGCGCGGGTCTCTGCGCGCTGTGGGCGTGCCCGCGCGAGCGCGGCGCGCGCGCGAGGCGCCCTCAACACCTGCCCGCAGCGCGTGTGGGCGCACGCGAGCGGCGCGCGCGCGCAGGGCGTGCGCGACATCAACTTCAGCAACGACGGCCGGCGCTTCCTGTCCAGCAGCTACGACAAGGTGGTCAAGCTGTGGGACACGGAGACGGGCCAGGTCATCACCAGCCTGGGCGAGGGCAAGATGTTCTTCTGCGCCAAGTTCCACCCGGACGACTCCAAGCAGAACGTGGTCATGGGCGGCTGCCAGGACAAGAAGGTGTACCAGTGGGACTCCAACACGGGCGACCTGGTGCAGGCGCGCGCCCCCCTGCCTGCCCTGCCTGCCGGCGCGCGGCCGCCGGCAGGACGCATGGCACCCGACGGCGGCTCGGCTGCCGTCTGAGGCTGGCTCGCGCGTGGTGCTGGCGGGCTGCGCAGGGCACATGCATGCGAATGAGCGCGCCGCCGCTGTCGCGCGAGCCTGCGGCAGGCAGGCAGCAGACCCCCTCGCGCGGCCCCCCACGCCGCGAGGGCTGTGGCCGAACGCGCCGCGCGCGCGCGCGCCAGGAGTACGACTACCACCTGGCGGCGGTCAACACAGTGACGTTCGTGGACGAGGGCCGGCGTTTTGTGACCACGTCCGACGACAAGACCATCCGCGCCTGGGAGTTTGGCATCCCCGTGCAGATCAAGTACATCGCCGACCCGGGCATGCACTCGGTGCCCGCCGTCAGCGTGCACCCCAACGCGCAGTGGCTCATCGGCACGTCGCTCGACAACCAGATCGTGACCTACTCCGCCAAGGACCGCTTCCGCCAGAACCGCAAGAAGACGTTCAAGGTGCGGCCGGTCGCGCCCCGCCCGCATGCGCCTCGCTGGTGAGGCCTCTGCGATGTGGGGCCACACATTGCTGCACATCGCTGCGCGCTGGCAGCGCAGCGCCGGCCCAGTAGGGTTGCTAACCCTACCCGAGCCGCTCGCGCCGCGCCCAGGGCCATGCGGTGGCGGGCTACGCGTGCCGGCCCAACTTCTCACCGGACGGGCGCTACGTCATCAGCGGCGACGGCGACGGCAAGCTCTGGTTCTGGGACTGGAAGACCTGCAAGGCGTACCGCACGATCAAGGCGCACGAGGGCGTCTGCATCGACACCGAGTGGCACCCGACCGAGACGTCCAAGGTCGCCACCGCCGGCTGGGACGGTGCGGCCGACCCGCCGCCCGGCCCGCCGCGCATGCAGCCGGGCTCGCGCCGCAAGCTTTGCACGTCCTTGGTGTCTGCTGTGAGCTGTGGACACGAAGCTACTTTGCGCATGAGTGCCTGCCATGAGCTCTGAACACGACGCTGTCGCCAGACATCGACGCGAGACGTCTGGGGCGTGCCCTGAGGCCCTTGCATGCGCATGCGGCGCCTGCGCGCGTGCGCCGCCCGGCCGAGCAGCTCCTCACGCCGCGCCGCAGGCTCGATCAAGCTGTGGGACTGAGGCGGCGAGCGCGTCGGGCGGCACGCCTCCGCTGCTGGCTTGCACGAAGGGGCTCTGAACGCCAGGGCGCCTGCCAATCAAGGCCCTGCGCACCCGCAGGACCTCGCACGCAGGCTTATGTCTGCAGGCTCTGCGAGTATGGGCCTGATGCTCTGCAGCGTGGTATTGGCGCGGCGGCTGCAGCACGGCACACGTGGGCCATCCGTGGTAACGCTGAGCCAGCTTCATGCATGGGTCGTGCAGCATGTGACTGAGGCCAGGACCGTCAGCTCAAAGTATTGTGGGAAGCGCTGGCTCGTGCCCTGTCGGTGGGCAGAGACGTAGAAACACCCAGCCTGGTTGTCTGGCACGGAACCCGTCTCGTCGCCAACAACCATGCGTTTTCTGGGGTACGGCAGGCAGCTTTGGCAGACTCCTGCATGCTGGTGTGACCTGTGCATGTGACCAGAGCATGTGAACAGGGGTTGCCTCTTGTAACGTCCCGGCCAAGCACACAGGGTGTGTGTCAACCAGTAACCTGCTGAAAACCTGCCTCTGCAGAAGAGAACCGTCCACTGGAAGCGGAGCAGCAGGTGGCCTGCGCGCAACAGGACAGCTGGACTCTGTGTAGATATCTGCTTGAGGCAGTTGCGTGCGAGAAAAGCTGCAGAGATCTTGGTCCAAGAGGATGAACTATGTAGGTTCTTTAGCGCAAGGTGCTGTGAATGTTGCATGGTCAGCAGCGAGCCTGCCTGCGCGGATTGTGTTCGGCGAGCGCGGGGAGGGCGATGCGACCTTGCCGGTGAGCGGGGACCCTATGCGCAGGGCGGTGCCGTGCTTGCTAGGGCAGCGCACCGCTTGCCACCTCTAACCTTGCAGATTGTGTAGCACGCGGCGCGATTCTCCTGCGCACAGAATCTCATAACCTAGTGGCCTGCGCGCGCCCGAGACGCTCTGTGCTGCGGCCGGCGTGGTGCGGCTGGCGCCAATGCGCTCGCAATGGTCTGCGCAGGAGGAGACAGCGACCGAGGCGCCAGTAGAGGCGCCCGGCGCGGAAGCTGCGGACGCACTGGCAGAGCCCGTCGACGAGGCGCCGGACCTGGAGGCGCCGCTGCTCGTGTCGGCCGGCGGCGCAGACGATGACGAGAAGGCCGTGCAGCCGGCGCCGGCCGCGGACCGCAGCCTGCTCGGCCTGGCGCTCTACGCGCTCAGCGGCTTCTTCCTGAGCACGATGCTGATGCTCAGCAAGAAACTGAGTGCGCGACTTCCTCCTGGAGTCTTGTCTGAGGTTCGTGAGGCTCGCGGCTGCCAAGCAGCGGCTGAGCTGCGCCCCGAGCGCAGACCAGCTCAGCATCCCCGTGTTCGAGGTGCTGCTGGCGCGGAGCGTGTTCCTGCTGGCCTTTGCGCTGGCGGGCTGCGCCTACAGCCGCTGCAACCCCTTTGGGCACCGGTGCGCATGAACGAAGGGCTCGCCCGGCGTGCTTGGCCAATCAGAGGCGTGGCGGGGCGGCCCTCGCTGATGCGCGGCGGCCGGCCGCAGGCGGAGGCTGCTGACCATCCGCGGCATCTTCGGGTTTGGGGCCATCATGAACTGTGCGCTGCCCGCCCGGTGGACGTTCGTGTCCGCTTGCTTTGTCGCCGCCCTCACGCGCTCACGGCCGCGCTGCCCGCCGCAGACCTGGTCGCCGTCATCATGCTGCCCCTGAACGACGCCATGGTGCTGACCTTCACGGCGCCCATCTGGGCGGCCGTGCTCTCCCCATTTGTCATCAAGGAGCAGCCGTCCCGGTGCGCGCGCGCGCCCGCCCGCCGCTGCACCGCGCTTGCTCAGCGTTCACAGCCTCCCGCAGCAGCCAAACTTGGGCTGCCTTGCGCTAGCGCCGACACGCTCGCCCGCGCGCAGCGCCACCTTCTTCGCGATCCTGCTGTGCATGGCGGGCGTGACGCTCATCTCGCGGCCGTCCTTCCTGGGCTTCCTGCAGGACGTCCGGCGGCCCTACCTGGGCGTCTTCTTCGCGCTCTTCCAGGTGCGCCGCGTGTTTTTTCCAAAAGTGTTTTGAGATGGCGGCGTTGACGCGCGCCCCCGCAGTGCTGCGCACCGCCTGTGCAAGGTCGTTAGGCAGGGCGCGGCGCCGCAGGCGCTGTGCTCGGCCATGGCCAAGATGTGCGTGCGCGAGCTGCGCACAGAGGACCCCAGCGTCAGCGTGTTCTACCTCGCGCTCGTGTCCTCCATTGCCGCCGTGGTCGGCGTCAGCCTGCCGGCCTCGCTGGTCACGCCGCCGCCGGGCATGCTGCTGCTGGGCTGGGTGACGCCCACGTGGCGCTCGGGCGCCATGCTGGTCGGCATCGGTGCGGCCCCGGCGCGTTTTTATTTTTGGGTGTGGCACCCAGAATTCCTGCTTCCTGTGCAGGCTGGCCCGCCGTCCGGTGCGCTGGTGCGCGTGCGAGTCCTGGGCCGCGCGCGAAGGCGTGACCAGCTACGGCTCCCAGATCTGCATGACCAACTCGCTGCGCCACGTCAAGGCCGCGCCCGCGCTGGCGATGGCGTACCTCTCCATCGTGCTGACCGTCGCGTACGGCTACTTCATATTCCACGAGGCGCGCGCCGACCGCGCGCAGGCCACCCGCCTCGCGTGCTCCGTGCTCAAAGCGCGTGTGCAGGAGCTGCGTGCTCTCCCCTGACGCGCCTGCTGCGCGGCAGGTGCCCACGCCGCTGTCGGTCGGCGGCGCCGCGCTCGTCCTGGCGTCCACGGCCTTCCTGGGCGTCTTTGTGCGGCGCCAGCAGGTGGCGGACCAGTCACCCGCCGCGGGCGCCGGCGCGTACAGCGCGCTGCCGGCGGACGCCGCCAGGCCCGCCCGTGTATGATAGTGTTAGGCTTAGCCCGCATGTGAGAGGCGGGCCCGCAGGGATGGCGGTGTACGTCGGGGGCTGACGTGTACAAGTATCCAGGGCCTGTAACCCCCGCTGTGTCCAGCGCGTGTGGTCCTGTGTAGCTGCGCTAGCCGGTGAGCGGCGACGCTCGGCCGCCCTGCGGCACGGCCGCCGCTGTGTGTCTTTACAAAAAAATATATGGGGTGTCGCGTGTTTAGGCAGGGACTGCGGTCTGATTCTTTCCCCAAATTGCGGGTGTGGTGAGCTTGTCTGTCCTTGTGACTTGCGAAGTTGTTGAAGGAGGGCACCTCGGTTGTGCTGCAATGTAAGATACGAAAAGGTCTCCTAGCTGTCATCGTGAATTTGACATTCCCACGAACTTTGCTGCGGGAGCTCCCATGCCCGGGCCCTGCGCTCGGCTCTAGCCCCCATTGCAGCCAGCGCCGGACTGGCCCGCTCGCCGGATGCGCCAGGAGGCCTGGGTCCTCGGGTTCGCGCTCGCGGCAGCTTTAACCAACTTGGCGGGAGCATTGAGCGACGGCCTGGCCGCAACGCCCCTGTTGGGTTGGAACAGCTGGAACAGCTTCCACGACAATGTGAACGAGACGCTGATCAAGGACACCGCGGACCTGCTCGTCAACCTCGGCCTGGCGGGCGTGGGCTATTCGTATGTGGTCATCGACGGCAGGCCCCCACTCCCTGCAGGCTGCGAGCGCCCGCCGTCGCCGGCTGCGGGATTGGTCACCAGTGGGCGCCCGGCGCAGATGGCTGGGCAGTGCGCAAGCGCGCGGTGTCGGGCCCCATCGCGTACAACCAGACGCGCTTCCCGTCGGGCATCGCCGCGCTCGCAGACTACGTGCACGGCAAAGGCGCGCCTCTCAGGCGTATTGCAAGCCGCCGCAGCATTGCGCCCGGCCGCGCCGGCTGAGGCCGCGCGCGCGCTTGCCCAGGCCTGAAGCTGGGCCTCTACACCGACTCCGGCACGCAGACCTGCGCAAAGTACTCGGGCAGCCTGGGCACCGAGGACGAGGACGCCGCGCAGCTGGCCGAGTGGGGCGTCGACCTGCTCAAGCACGACAACTGCTTCAGCGTGCCGGAGAAGGAGGTGGGGCCGCGCGGCGGCCCGCCCCGCTGGACGCAGGCCGGCAGCGCGCAGGGCCGGCAGCGCCTGAGGCGGGGGGCGGATGGGGCGCGCAGAGGACGGTGCAGGCGCGCTACGCGGACATGGGCAAGGCCCTGAACGCGACAGGCCGGCCCATCGTGTACTCCATGTGCGAGTGGGGCGTGAGCAGCCCCTGGGTGTACGGCCGAGAGGTGCGCTGGCCGCTGAGGCTGATCGCGCTCGACAGACACCGCAGCACGCCTTCCCGCCCCAAGCCGGCTCACACCCGCGCCTGGCGCCGCGCCAGGTTGGCCACATGTGGCGCACCGGCAAGGACATCAGCATCGCCGTGGAGGCGAGCTGGGACGGCGTGATGCAGGCGCGCTTGGCGGGCGCACCCGCTGGCCCGCACCCGCCCGCGCCCCTGTGCCCCACAGCCAGCCGTGGCCCACGGCCGGGCGGCGCGCGCGCAGAACCTGGACGACACGACCGGCCTGAGCCGCTTTGCGGGGCCCGGCGGGCGCGCACCCCTTTACGTCTGCGCGCTCACTGTGCTTACCCTCAGTGTGCGCCACCGCATCTGATCCGATGCCGCGCGCAGGTGGAACGACGCCGACATGCTGGCGGTGCGGCAGCAGGGCGCGACCTGGGCCCGGCCCCCGCTCGAGCCGCCCTGCCCGGCCGCCTGCGCATGCACCCCCCGCCCTGAGCGCACCCGCGCGGCGCGCAGGTGGGCCGGCCTGTGGGCAACAGGCTGAGCCAGACCGAGCAGCGCGCGCACTTTGCGCTGTGGGCGCTGGTGAAGAGCCCGCTCATCATTGGCGCGGACCTGAGGCGCGGCCCGCCCGGCGCGCTGTGTGGCCGCGCGGCCCGCAAAGCCTGCCTGCTGGAGCGGCGGGGGCTGACGCGCGCGCGCGGCGCGCGCGCAGGGCGATCAGCCGGGAGACGCTGGTGCTGCTCAAGTCGCGCGAGGTGGTCGCCATCAACCAGGACCCGCTCGGCGTGGCGGGCGACCTGGTCTGGAAGCAGGGCCCCAAGGAGGCGCGCGCGGCGCGCCCCCCTGCGCGCGGGCGCGCCCGGCGCGCGGCGCGTGCATGCAGAGCAGGCGGGCGCGCAGGTCTGGGCGGCGCCGCTGGCGGGCGGCGGCCGCGCGGTGGCGCTCTTCAACAAGCACGTCGCGTCCGACGACAACTTCCCGGCGACCGAGATGACCGTGTACTGGGGCCAGGTCGGGCTGCCCAGCGACGCGGAGGTGCGCCCCGCCCGGCGCCCGGCTGCCCCTTCCCCCATGGCGGTAGGGTAGGGTTGGGCAGCGCCCACGGCGCGCGCGGATGCCGCGCAGGCCACCGTGCGCGACCTGTTCAAGGAGCGCGACCTGGGCCGCTTCACGGGCTCGTTCACGTCGGTCGTGGACAACCACGGCGTCATCGTGCTCAGGGTCTCTCCCACCAGGCGCGTCTGGTCTCTTTGGTTTTTTGCGCTGCGCTAATGCCGCCCCCGCCCGCCCGCCCGCCCGCCGCGCGCCGAGGCCCGCCGCGCGCCCGGCCAGGCCGATGGTGGGCCTGGACGCCTGGCGGCCATGGAAGTGCGACCCGTCGGCGGGCGACGTGTGCGCGCAGACCACTGCGCTGGAGAAGATGGGTGCGGCGGCCTTCCCCTTGCGCCCTGCCACCCTGGCGTGGCCGCTCTCCGCGCGCTGCGCGGCACGCTCACGCGGGCGGCGCGCGCGGCGGCGCGCAGGCAAGGCGACATCGGAGCTGGAGCAGCAGGTGGCGGCCGAGCAGGCGCGCGTGGCGGGCCTGCGGCAGCGCGAGGTCGCGCTGCAGGCCGCCGTGGGCCGCCTGGAGGCGGCGGCGGCGAGCGAGGCGGCGGCCGCGGCGCAGCGCGTGCAGCAGCTGGAGCGCGCGCGCGCCGACGACGCGGCGGCCGCGCGGGCGGCCTGCGCGCAGGCGCGCCGCCGCGCCCCGAGCGCGCGCGCGGGCAAGGGCCACAGGGCAGGGCCGGGCGCGGACGCGCGCGCCGGGGCCGCAGGCAGTGGAGCAGCAGACCTTCAACCCTGGCGCCGCGCGGCGCGGGTGGCAGAGCAGCAGACCGTTGACCCTTGGTGCCGCGTAACGCAGGCGACGGAGCAGCAGACCGCAGGCTTTTCACCATGCGCCGATGTGTGGACCAGGCCCTAGAGCAGCAGACCGTAAACCCTGGCGCCGCGCGGCCGGCAGGCCGTGGACCGCAAGAACCTGGTGGTGGTGCTGGCGCTGGGCGTGGCCAGCGGCTGCGTGCTGGGCTTCCTGGCGGCCGCCGTGTTCCTGCACTGCTCCTGGGCGGCCGCGCACCTGGCCTCCTCGGCCACGCTGCCCGCGCTGAGCTCGCCCAAGTTCGCGGGCATGCAAGTCGCGGTGTACGAGGACGCGTGCGGCCTGCACGGTGCGGGCCCCCGCCCCTCCGGGCGCCCGTGCCGGGCTGCGGCGTGCACGGGGCGGCCAGTCGAGGCGCGCTGCAGCGGGCTCCGTGTGACGGCTGGCGCGCCGCGCGCAGGGCCCGGCAGGCGGCCGCGCCAGCGCGTGGGGCAGTGACGCGGGCGGGCTGCGCGCGGGCGGGGGGCGGGCCCGCAGCGTGGCCGGGTAGGCGGGCATGGCTTGTTGCGCACGGGGCGGGGCAGGCCGCGTAGGGCCAGGACGGCGCGTGCAGAGGGCGCCCGAGCCTGCAAGACCGGGGCTCGCGAGGGGACCGCAGTTGGCAGCCCTGCTCAGGCTCACTGAGGCTGTAGCATCGCCGTCACCACAGGCTGTCTCGGCTCAGACAGGTGCCTTGCAGGCACGGCTGGGCCAGGGAGCAGGGCCTGCCGATGTAACTCTGCCAGGTCACTAGGGTCACTACCTTTCCGAACTCCGAACTTCTTGGACTCTAAAAAGATCGCCCGAGCGGCAGCGCAGCGCCATGGCAGCGCTGCTGCTCGCCCTCCAGGTACTGGCTACTCTTAATGCAGCCTGGGCGCTGGACAACGGCCTGGCGCGGCGCCCGCCCATGGGCATCAACACGTGGAACGTACGCGGCCGAGCACAGCTCACCCGATAGCCTGGCGGCACGTGTGCTGCGAGCGGCTGCTTATGCAAGAGCTGGCGCGCAGGCTTTCCATGACGAAATCAACGAGACGCTCATCAAGGAGACGGCAGACCTTCTTGTCGGCCTGGGTCTCAGGGATGCCGGCTACACCTACGTCAACATAGACGGCACGCGGCGCCTGCGACCCTGCCAGCGCTGCCTGTCGCTCGCGGCGTGCCCGGCTCCCGTGCAGGCCGCATGCAACGAGCGTCAAAGTGCTGCCCCTGTGCTGGCAGACGGCTGGGCGCAGCGGGAGCGCAACGGCTCCCAGCCCATCGCGTACAACGCCACCCGGTTCCCCAACGGGATCCGCGCGCTGGCCGACTATGTGCATGCCAGAGGTGCTGGCCGCCGCGTCGGGCCCGCCCCGCACCTGCCTCGCCTGCTTGCCAGCAATGCCTGGCGAGTGCAGCTCGCGCCATGTGCCAGCTCGACACTGCTCGCGGCCCGACGCGGCCCGCGCGCGTAGGCCTGAAGCTGGGCATATACTCAGACAGCGGCTCCAAGACCTGCGCCGGCTACACCGCGTCGCTCGGGTTTGAGAAGGAGGACGCGGCGCAGTTCGCCGCCTGGGGCGTCGACCTGCTGAAGTACGACAACTGCAACACGGTCGCGCCGGACGTGGTGCGCGCCCTGCGCGCCCCCCCTTGCGCGCAGCTGCCCCGCACCAGGGCCCGCTCCAGCGCCCAGCGGCCCGTGAGCGGGAGGGCGCGCGCGCGCAGATGAGCGTGCGCGCGCGGTACGAGGCGATGCGGGACGCGCTGAACGCGACCGGGCGGCCGATCCTGTACTGCATGTGCGAGTGGGGCGTGAGCAACCCGTGGCTGTACGCCCAGCAGGCGCGCTCCGCCCTGGCGCGCCCGGCAGGCCCGCGCGCCAGCGCCGGGCGCCGCGCGCCGACGGCCGCGGCGCGGGCGCAGGTGGGCAACTCCTGGCGGACCACGCAGGACATCAGCCTCAACATCACTGCCAGCTGGGCGGGCATCCTGGAGAACCTGGACGGCAACACGGGCCTGGCGCGCTTCGCCGAGCCGGGCGGCTGGAACGATGCCGACATGCTGGAGGCGCGCGCCCTACCCTAATCGCGCCGCCCGCACGCCGCCGCGCCCGCCCGCGCGCCCGCCTGACGCGCCACGCGGGCGCGCAGCTCGGCCTGCCGGGCGGCCTCTACCTGACCGGCAACGAGGCGACCGCGCACATGGCGCTCTGGTCAATCATCAAGTCGCCGCTCATCTTCGGCGCGGACCTGCGGCGCGCGCCCGGCCCCCCTCCGCGCGTCCTGCAATGCCGCGCTGGATGCGCGCTGGGGCGGCTTGGGACAGGGTTGGGGCCTGTCGAGGCCCGGCCGCTCGTCCGGGCGCGCACAGGCTGATGGACAACTTCACGCTCGGGCTGCTGACCGCGCGCGAGGTGGTCGCCGTGAACCAGGACCCGCTGGGCGTCGCGGGCGAGCTGGTCTGGAAGCAGGGGCCGGCCGAGGCGCGCGCGCCGCGTCGCCCCCCAAGCGCAAGCCATGCCTTCTCCGCAGTGCACTGGATGTGGTGCACTGGATGTGCTGCACCCCTGTTTTGCGCCCTGACAGACGGGCTGCATGCTCAAGACTGGGTAGCGCGCACAGGTGTACGCGTGCCCGCTGGAGGGCGGCGCGCGCGCGGTGGTCCTCTTCAACCGGCACGTGGGCTCGGACAACAAGTTTGGCGCGCACAACATCACCGTCTTCTGGAAGAGCATCGGCCTCCCGACCGGCGCGGCGGTGCGCGGCTACAACGGGCGCGCCGCGCGGCGGGCTGCCGCGTGTGCCCGCCCGCCGGGTGTGACGCGGGCGCCTGCTGCGCAGGCGACCGTGCGGGACTTGTACCTGCGGAAAGACCTGGGCGAGTTTACGGGCGCGTTCACCGGGCTGGTGCCCACGCACTCGGTGCTGGCGCTCAAGCTCACGCCGAGCAGGTGCGGGCGCCCGAGCGCGCCGCGCCCGCCCTTCTGGCCTGCACGGCGGCTTGCCGCGCGGTCGTGTGCGAGCGCCAGCGCGCGTGCGGTAGGCGGATCCAGGGCGCGGACGACTGGCGGCCGTGGACGTGCAACCGGTCCCTGGGGCTGGAGTGCGACTTCAACGACCGGGCGAGCAGCGTGTGACGGCCTGCCTGTGGGGCGGGCGTCTGTTACATCCATTCGCTGGAGGCGCCAGACACGCCGAGCCTGTCCTTCAACACTGCTCCTTCTACAGATTCCACGCTAAGAGACTGTTCACACTCTATGTGCGCCACGACAGCCGGAGCGGCAGGTCAAACAACCCCGCGTAGCAGACATATGCGGGCACCAGCGCGGCGCACGCAGCGCGCAGTCAGAGCTGGACCTCGCCCGGCGCGCCGGCGGACGCGCGCGGCACAAAGCGCAGCAGCGGCAGCGGCAGCAGGCCGCTGGTCGCGCAGATGGCGACCAGCGCCGGCAGCGCGCCGAACTGCGTGGCCGTGATGCCCAGCGCCGCGGTCAGGCCCGCGCCCAGCAGGTCGCCCAGGCCGGCCGCCGCGTTGGCGATGCTCATCAGCGCCGAGTACAGCGTGGCCTCCACACCCTGGCGGGTGGCCGCGCGAAGACTGGTCAGGGTATGTACCCTACCCGATTTTGAGGGGGCTGCCGTCACAGGGTGGGCTGGCAGGAGGGCACAGGAGCAGCCGTGAAAGCGCGGGGCTCTCGGGCGGGCCTCGTGCAGACACGCCCACCGGGGGCACGCCGC
>JAABUV010003202.1_pt1 | contig 21081 bp, 26 predicted proteins | sample 5559971 | NCBI WGS metagenome assembly JAABUV01 (sample SAMN10711881, study PRJNA513362) | rock metagenome | isolation source: Antarctica rocks | place: Antarctica: Victoria Land, Knobhead nord | collected 2015-12-19
GTTTAAACACTAATGACACTATGTAAAAGACAGTTATCATACTGTTGAAGTTTTGACTGATCATAATAATTTAAAGAATTTTATGAATATTCAAGAATTAAATGAAAAACAAGTTAAATAAATTATGAAATTGTTAATCTGTAACTTTGAAATAATGCACAGATCAGATAAAACAAATTTAATCAATATATTATCAAGACAATCTAATTATAAAGATGAAAACATCTTTGCAAATTATTTGTTACTCACTCTGCAGCAAAAGCTAACTAGAATAGAAAGCTTAAAAAACTTTATATTCATAGCAATCAAAGAATTATACTGTTTACAAGTGAAAAACAATGTTGAAAAGATGTTCATTCATGATATAAGTATGAACAAATATTCAACAAAATTTGTTAAAAATATGCTGCAAAATGAAATTTACTGTGCATGAGTGAAAAGCAATGTCAAGAAGACATTTATTTACAATGACAATGAAGAAAGATATTCAGCAGAATTTATTGAATATATGCTGCAAGATGAAGTCTATCATACATAAATGATAAATGATGTTAAGAAAATGTTCATTTACAGTATTGATAAAAGAAAATATTTAACAGAATTTATCAAAGACATGTTGCAAAATAAAATTTACTGCACACAAGTGATTAACAAAGTCAATAAGATGTCTGTTCACAATGTTAATAAAAACACAAGAAAGTGTTTAGTAATGCATGTCATGAATATGCTGCTGAGAATTATGATTCTAGCAGTGCAAAAAATACATTTAAATGAAGTACATTTTTCAAGAAATAAAATCTTTCAACTCAGATCAACAACTTTGAGAAGAACAAATGTTGAAACATTGTTTCATAAAGATTGTAACGTAGTTAAAAAACAGCTTAATTCTGTTGCTGAAACTGTTGATTGCAAACAACTCATTTCACATGCAATTGTCAAAGTATTGATAATTCATGAAATAATATATAACTTTAATAATAAGTTCATAATTGAACTCATTAAAATCTTACAGTAAAAAGATGAATTTGCTGTAAGATTGAAAGCAGATGAAATGATAAATATATGATCAAGTGATATTAAAGTTTGAACATTGAATAATGTCAGGTTATGAAGGGTAACAGGTAAAATATACTGTTAAGCAGGGGAAAATAATAGTAGCGAGGTAACTATTGATTATATAATCAATAGAAGAATCTTATAAGATTGTATTGCTTGCTTGTTATAAGCTTTTCTTACTTGATCTTCTATCTACACAAAGGTAACGCTCGTTTATATAGACGATTTTAATGAGTGTGTATTAGAAATCAAAATGGTTGATTTCTAATATCGTGGTTTCTAGAAACTTCTAGAAACTACTGATCAGCGAATGTATTAGAAATTAATATTTCAATACATTGAAGCCTTCTAGAAACTTCTGCGCTGCTTAATAATCACTACTATGAATGATTACATAAGCTTAAACATAAGCTTATTCTAACAAATAATCAAGAAATAATAAAGTACAATTAAATGTTGTATGTTTCAAAAGATTTTTCTGTCAGAGAAAAGTTGTTGAAATGTCATCATAATGATTTATTAATAAAGCATTTTGATGCTGACAAGATTAGCGAGCTATTAGGTTGCAAATATTGCTGAAAAAGTGAGATTAAAAATGTTAAAAAGTATATAAATACTTGTGATATTTGTCAAAGAGTAAAGATGAAATGTCATTTATCATATAATGAGTTGAAGTTTTTATCTTGACTTACAGATCTCTGAAAAGAAATCATTATGAATTTCATAACAGATTTGTTGTCTAGTAAATGAAAAAAAGTTATGTATGACTTGATTTTTATGATAGTTAATCATTACATGAAGATGATGCATTATCTGTTTATGAAGAAAATTTTGACTGTTGTAAAGTTAACAGAGTTGTTCTTTAAGAAGATTGCTTTAAGATATGAGATATTAAATGATATAATTAATGATAAAGATAATTTATTTATTAATGCATTCTGATCAAAAGTCTGCTTTCATGCAAAGATGAAATAATGATTAAGCATTATTTTTCATTCACAAACAGATGATTAAACAGAATGTCAAAATCAAACTTTGAAACATTATTTATGAGTATATTGTTTCAAATAACAAGACGACTGAGCTATGCTTTTATTCATAATCAAGTTTATGTATCATCAGATGAAGCATTCTTCACTGAACTGTAGTTTTTTTATGATCATGTATAATTATGAATTGATTTTTGACATACACATTGAGAATGATGCTATGAAAAAAGAAGTGTCAGCAGCAAAAAAAATGTTGAAATACTGCAAAATGTACAAAACACGTTGACGCAATGATGATAAAATGCAATTGATGCTCAGACAAAGTACTATAATTGAAAACATAAGTTTAAGTTCTTTAATGTGTATCAGCAAAAAACCTAAAGCAGAAGAAATCAAGCAAAAAATTATCAGATAAGAAAATAAAGTTCTTTCATATATCAGAATTTATAAACAAGCAGATGTATTATCTTAATCTTTTAATCATTTACAGAATTCATTCTGTCTTTCATGTATTTCTTTTAAAGTTATATAATTATAAAAGAAAATCATATCACACAAAGACGAACATAAATAATTTCGTTATTAATGTTTGTTGTAAGCAAAATTACTCTCGTTTAACTTAATTTACAACATGTTAAAAACAAACAATAATTTTCGCTTTGCATTTAATATTAACTTATTATTATTTATTTCTTTAAGCTTTAAGTTGACGTTAAATAATTGATCGTCGAATTTTGTTACGTGTACTTTTTGCTGTATAATTATCGTGTAATAAAAATCGTAAATAATTTAAAATAAAAATAATTTCATATATACTTTTATCTCACTTCTTAACATTATAATAATAATCGTCTCAAATTTAATTGTATAAATTTTATAAATCCTTTAAAATGTTATAAAAAATCGAGTTTGTTTCAGATTTATCTAAAAATTTCATATATAATAAACGTTTAAACAATTGAATCAAGACGATAATTACATAAGAATTAATCATAAACGAAGATAAATATAATATTATAAACGTAATGATTAAAAATTTGTTGAAGAAAAAACATTTATTAGAAACGCAGCTTGAAGACAGAATCGAGAAAAAAACGAATAAAACTACTAGACTTGAAAATAAAATAAAAGAAAAAATATTTAATAAATTGAGTTCGTAAAGCTAATAGCAAAAAAAGTAACGAAAAAACAAACAGTATAAAAACAAACGAGTCCGTTTACAAGATTGAATAAGAAAAACTCGATTCAGTCTTATCGTTAATCATTATTAACATTAATAAAATTATATTTATTTAAAATAATATATTAAATAAAAATGTTGTTTATAATTCACAACTTTTTATAACGAATTTAAAGCAGAGCGACTTTATTTTAAAAGACGTGAATTTGAAAATGTATCTAAAACAGTTAATTATCGAAGAAATGTTTAACTCTTCAGAAAACATAATTATTTATTAAATCGAGAAATTCAATTTTATTAAATTTTTTAATAAAGTTAATCTTCATGCAACATTAATAAACATAATAAGAAGAAAATCTTCGTATTATATTTTCAGTGTTTAAAAATCACGTAAAATATCGTATTTGAAAAGCACAACGCAGTTAATAAACAATGTTTTCTCGTTGAAAATAATATTAGAAATAAAAAGCGAGAAATTATTAAACAAAAGTCGTAAGATATTTTAAAATAATAATAACGATAGCTCAAATAATAACGAAATTATCGAAATGTTTTCGTTCGCGATAAAATTCTCGTCGACTAAAATTAAAAATATTTTAAATTAATCAGAATTATTTATTTCAGTAATAAATTATTCGTTGATTAAAGAATTCTTGCAAATGAGAAACTTAACTGATTTAACTGACATTTCAAAACTGTAAATATAATTGCAAAACATTCATGTAAAATAACATGTTAACTTTATAATATAAAATTAAATATTTTAAAAAACAATTAATTTGCATTTAAATGAACGCGAAATTGTTTACTCGAGTCTTGTTATTTTAAAAACGAAACTTAAGTTTAACGAATATAAATGAAAAAAAGATTAATCGAAATTTTTCAATAAATAAAAACGTTCGAGTGAATAATATGCTTTGAAATTTATTATTAATTTAAACATCAAAAATATTTTAACAGTTAAAAACAAAACGAACAATACAGCGAGAAGAATTTCAGTGTGATTAAATAAACATAAAAAAAATTAATCTGTTTCGTTTCTCGAAATTATAAACAAAATAAAATTTATTACTTTTTATTCGCAGACGATTTAAACCATAGAATTAATAATAGTAAAACGTTAATTACATATTGCGTATACAAATGTAAATTTCTTTCGAAAAAAATTAAACGATAAACATTTGTTTGTCGCATTAAAAAATAATTCTGAATTATTTAACGTTAAATGTTTCTCAAAAAATACATGATTGATGACGTGTTTCTGTGTGACGAGTAATCTCACGACAAGTTTAAAATTAATTCTTAAATTGATTTTGATTTTATTTTATTTTATTCTGATTTTAAACTAATAAAACGAATTTAATAAAATCGTAACATTAAATTTTTATCTGAATATTAAAATATGCGTAAATTATTGTACTGACAAGAAAAAACTGTTATAACGAAATCTGATGTTTTTTCAAGTTAAATAAAAAATAAATAGAAACAAGAATAAAAAGAATGTTATTTACTCGTGTTCGATAAAAAAACAGAAACGTTTCGTTGTTTTTACAAAATCAAAATTTTATGAAACTCACGTAAAAGACGTTATCGTTAAGCAAAATGTTTATTAAATAAAGTATAATAAATTTAAAAAAAGAAAAATTTCTCGCGACAAGCGCATATATTAAAATCGTATTCTGCGTGATAAATTTTATTCTAAAAAAAGCAGAAGTTTAAAAATAAAATGCATTTCGTGTTGTGATATTAATCAGAAACATTTTTCGAGATGTTTCTCGAGAATTTTAATTAATATGTTAAAATTTTAAAGAATTTTAATTCCTGAGAGAATATTCTCATTCTCAGTTTTAACGAATCGAAAACAGGTTTTATTTCAGAAAAAACCGTAACGAACACGTTAAAAAGAAAGTAAAATGATATTATAATGAACGTAAATTTATTTTAAATTGTTAAAAAATTTGATAAACTTTTTAATCTGTTCATGATTCGACGATTATTATTTATAAATTAATTCGATTAATGATGTATAATATTATCGTTTCATGAAATGCCAAATGTAATCTGTTTAATTATTTCAGAATACGAAAAAATGCTTCGAATACTCGAACAAAAGATTATTTCAGAATTTAAAAAGAATTTAAAAACTCGACATGATTATTGAAACGCGAACGATCGAAAAGAATTTAAATCAACATTCATTTTTTTTAATTATTTTAATATCTTAGCCATAGCATCACTATTGACTCAAACATTCTATCCAGCTTCTATGCAGTGGAAGATTCTAGTTCGGTCCTAACAGACTTTAACTTTCACAGAAGCTTCCCTTGCGTTATGTTCCATGACGGGAGGGTGTTGATAATAGCGAAGCTTATATCAGTGACCGCTTCGCTATCGAGTATATAGCTCCATTAGAAGGAGCCATCAGTATATACATTCTGTCATTAAATAAGGCTTTCACTCTGCCAGTAATAGCGCGAGAGCAAAAGGGCAATGTCTTAATCAATCAGCTGCCCTTAGTTCGGTAAAATCCTATCGGTATATCCACAAACTGGGTTTGGCATACTCCTACGCACAACCGTTATGTAGCATGAATTCGGACAGGAAGGAACGGGTCAATTAATAGGGAAGAAATAATCCGTTGCTTGACTACATGAACTAATTGTAGGTTGCGTTTCACATACGCCCTTGGGAAGCGATGCTATCACTAACCTAGCACGCCCTCTTAAAAATAAAATTCAATGAGAGGCCCCTAAGCTAGCTCCTAAGCTGTAGAATGAGGATCTCCCGGGGGCGTTTCCGAGGTTGCCTTGGGGCCCTCTCTAAATTTTATTTTTAAGAGGGCGTGCCTAGCCGTGCTTGGTGAAAGTTGGAACAACCGTTGGCTAGAAAGTAGATAGGGATTAAGAAGGCACGCGAAGGATTCTTACTACTAGGTTGCAGATTGTCCCTCACCAGCCACCACGGGCTGTACGATATCTCCGCCTCCCGACACGTTCAAATCCATACTACGTACATTTACGCTGCCTTCTTGCGGGTCTTCGCGAAAACAAAGGGTACTCTACGCTCCTCATCGATGTCGCTGTACCTTAGTATTCGCCCTATAATATTTTTAACGCGGCCTGTGAAGCCGTCTCTTGATATTAGATTCTTCTGTTCTGGCACTGCGTTTTTCTTCAATGAAAGTTGTACCTTGATCGAGATCTCTTTAGTCTACAAAGCGCCTTTGCAAAAAGGCTTCTGTAAGTGCTTCATTACCCACAACACCAATTATTCGGCTGTACGCACCCAGCTGTTGCAGAGATGAGCGCGGATGGAGGAAGGCGCTATTCTTGGCGGAACGATCAACCTGGGCAGGAATCAATACCACTCCGTAACCAATCACCCAGTGGTGAAACATTGCAGACGCCTGCCAATGCGAGATCGGCCGGATCGAGAACATCTGGAGATGAAGGTCGCTGGAATCAGAAAGACGGCGCGTCAGCCTGGGCAGCGCAGAGTCATCCTCAACGGCAACCTGGCAGGATTCAAACAAGTGCAAAGCAACGATTGATCCAGGCTGGATTAGCCGGAGAACTTGAAAAGCATACGTTGGCTATATGGCTCATCCTCATCTACGCATTCATTGCCATTCTCTCCTGGACCATCACTTGCGTGCTTACTTATCAACCAATTGGCGTGCCGACCTATTTCGATCAATCTGGGAATTACTCTCGATCGCAATATGAAACGACTGATAATTGGCGCAAAGCAGCGGGCGTGGGTCAATCGATTGTCAGTGTGATCAGCATTCCAGTGACGTCTGCCATATGTGCAAAAGTGGCTGCGGTGTACTGTCAAAGAATATCAGACGTCAAGGCCCCCCCCTTAACATTACGGCGAATGCTAGCGTTGGCCGACAAGGGCTGGTCTGATAGCGCTACGCTCTTGGACGTGGTGAGACCCAGCACCAGCCGTCGGACAAGAAGCCCGCTGTTGATCCTGTCTGCGGGTCTTGTGGCGATTGGTGAGTAGACTTGACTCACGTATTAGAATACACTAACAGAGCATGCATTTTAATAGCGTTCATGATACCGATTATCCAGACCTCGATCGTGGGCACTGAACATATTAATGTTTTGAGCTCGCAGGATGTAACATCTGCAACAAGCCTCGGATCCCAGGTAACTCCCCAAACCTTGAGTTCACTCACAAATACGTCGGTCATGGATAACATCATCTCCTCTACTATCACTGGGAAGCTGAGCGACAAACAGCCCTTTCTATGGTCAACCAACAGTTTGAGCATTACGAGTGTCGACGCAAACATTGCCAACTCTTCGTCATTCAATAACATATCGAAAGAGCTGTTCATTGCTACGTTTCCTGTCGGTACTGATACAGGAGTCCTCCGCGATCTTCTCTTGCGCCTTAATATGTCCGTCAGCTGTTCATTGGTGCCACAATCTGACTTTCCATCTACATGCCCTGGAACTGTCCCACTAAGTCAGATCTTCTCCAACATCAATAGTTCAACTTCTGCTCCTTTCAATGATCTCAAAAATCCCCGTTACCGCGCTCGAATTTGTGCTCCTGGAAACACGATGCTCTCTCCATGGAAGAATACACCTGATCGTCAAGACATAACCGAAGAGTTCTGGCTAGACTATCAACGAACACCTCAACCAGTCGATGGCGGCATTTGGGGGATCACAGACGGAGGCAGCAACTACACCCAACACTGCTACGGCAACAGCACGCTCGGCTACTTCGAACTCCCTAATTACTGGAACGGCCACGTAGCCGGCCCCTTACTAGATAAGGTTCCCCCTAACGGACCCAACCTAACTTACCGAAACGGCTATTTGCAAGAATTAACAGCAGGTCTCCCGATCGGCCCAGCACCAGGCGGTCGAGGCGTAGGTGGCCCCTTCCTCACCGCCATCATGGCTATTTTCGGCCCCAACAGCTTCTTCACCGCCGCAGCCGCAAACAGCAACTCTACAAGCACATACACAATCCTCCCCCTCTGCGCCCAACTCCGCTATCCCTTCACCAGCCTCGCATACTACAGTCACTTCCCGGGGTCCGGAGGGAGTTTCATCACCAACTGGATCCCAGGCTACGCACCCCTCCATTGCCCCCTCTCTGACATCCCAGACGACCCCGTCCCCCCTCTCCTCCAAGCGCTAATGAGCTGGCTCCCAAACTTCGGCGACCACGACAAAGCCACCGCAGCATTCACCCTTGCCACCTACGCCGCCGCCAATGCCATCCTGAACGTCGGCCCTGGTCAACAAAGTGATGGCTACTGGTTGTCTACCTCACCAGGCACCTCCATCCAGAAACCAGACATTTCCCTCGCGGGCTTGGTTGTCGTCTCAACACTCCTTGCCATGCAGATCATAGGCTTGACGCTCCTAGCTATTTACGCTAGTCGCAAGGCGACGTGGACTGCGGCTTTGGATTCTTGGGCTATGCTGAGGTTGGGCGCTGAGATTGGGAGGGGGAATCTGCCTGCTGTGAGCGCTTTTGAGGCCAAGAGAGCGGGGGTGCTGGATGTGCAGAAGGGGTGGGTGGGGGATTTGGGGTTGGAGGGGAGGGAGGGAGAGGTTGAGCTTAGGGAGTTAGGGTTGGGTGGGGGGGAGAGGATTAGGGGAGGGACTTTATATCGGATTGTTAGGGGGGAGGAGGTGGTGGGTGAGGGATTGTGATTGGAGGGGAATTTTATTTCTTGTTCTGTTTTGAAGGCATTTCGAAGGCATTCTGTATGGGTAACGCGAGTAGGGAAGGGGGGCTTTGGGATTTGTATATAGTTGCGAATTTTATTTGTTGGGATCGAAAGCATTGAGAAGTTTTTGGAGAATTGAAAAGATATTTGCAAATGAAGAGGATAAACTCGATAAAATTGCCATACTGGATGAAGTCTGTCAAGAGAAAGGGGGTAAAGCGAAGATTATGATCCTGTTCTATTTTACACTCATGTCGTTACGTCTTCTCATGATCCAAAGCGATTAACCCATCTAAAGAAGCATTCCCTTGTGGCTTCAGGTGAGTATACTGCACAATCTACCTGCAATTATTCGCCTTTTCTCAAACGACTTGTTCCTCAAGTGCCCTGTGCCATACTTGAGAGTCAGTGTAAACGCTTCTATTGCGATTTTATTGATGGCTTTGGCCATGTAGTTTATTAGGTTATTGAACAGATATGTATTATGCACTTCGAACTTCGAACCGGGGATTGCTCTCTTAGGTCGGGAAAGGGGAAGCAACGAGTAAGCATGGGAGAGCAACGAACGAGCATGAGGGAGCAGAGAGGGAGCAGATAGACGAAACGAGCGTTAGCGCGTGAACAAAGTAGCAATATCTTAGTCAATAAAAGGTCACGTATTGTTCAGTTTGGAGATTACTGTAGAAGGGTTGACCCCTCGACCGTTCAGACCGCTGGACCGTTCACTCGTAGGGCTGAAGCCCGTAGATCCCCGAAGGACCGCCCTAGAAAGCGCTGCTCAGGCTACAAGACTTATCCCTAGAAGGTTCCAGCTTTACTTCCTGGAAGGTAATTCTAAGGGCTGTCTCTTGGGGGTCTACAGGCTTCAGCCCTACGAGTGAACGGTCCAGCAGTCTGAACGGTCGAGGGGTCACCCCTTCTATATATGTATTATATACACCCCGAACTTAGGATTCGTGATTGCCATTTCGGTTCGAGGAAGGGAGCATCGAGAGAGCAGAGGGAAGTACCGAGGGAGCAGAGGGGAGCACTGAGGGAGCAGGAGAGAGCCTCAAGGCGGCGCGAGTAAAGCAACGAAATTTTAATTAAAGTTAATTTAAGAACACAGCGATATTTTATATATTTTGCATATATCCTGAACTTAGAATTAACAATTATCGTTTTCGATTAGAAAAGGAAGCAAGATCGCTTTAAAGGAAGCAGTGAGGGAGCAAGAGGCGCAGTAAGGGAGCACCGGGGGAGCACTGAGGGAGCACTGAGGGAGCATTGAGGGAGCATTGAGGGGGCAGGGGGGCGCAGTAATGAAGCAAAATGTTTTGGCTCCTCGTAGTAGGAGGGCGTAGCATAATGGGAGCCTAATCTGGTTGCTTCTGCCCGGCTAGAGCTGCTCATAACAGATAGAGGCCATTTTCGAGCGCTCTGATAAATTGGATACGTATAGGGAAGAGCCAAGGATCGTTTCGCCATAAATCTTCATATTTGATGAGGCACCTGGACAATGCAACATGTGCAATTTCAACCCTTACTCAACTCACTGCCTTTCCAGACCTCCTCACTCTCTTCTTCGTCCCATTCATCATCCGGCGCATTGACACTTTTGAATAGAGGAACGGTATCATCAACGTCCAGCATCACAATTGGAACATTGATTGGTTGCTCAGGATATTGAACCCTTTCTTCAACGTCATAGGATTCTTTCGGCTCAACCATGGAATGGAAGCCAGCTGTTCTAGCAAATTCCGATTCTATCTCAACAACAGCTTTAACGCCATCAAACGCGCCTCTGATCTTTGATTCTTTTTCTCGGTAAAGATCATAAAATGGAAGGCCTTCATCGGCATAAGTTTGAGCATCGATAGGCGTCGGAGGTGGAGAGAGGCCTGTCATATTGTGGAAATCGATCGAGTTGATGATCTGGACGTTAAGGATCTTCGAACCAGCAATGTCCCAAATCCCCGCATCGTTCTCGTCTTCCTCAATATTCTGTAGAATTTTCCCTCCTGCGCCGATACCCAACCTCCGCATTGGTGTAGGGAGGATGGTAAGAGTGAGGTGCTTGCCAAGGTAGTATTGAGCTTTTCCATCTATGTCCGTCAATCGGTCATTAGCATATGGGCTATCTCAATTGGAGAAAACTAGTATTGCGCAAGTTAGTCTCTTACCGTCTCTGATGATATGATCCTCGAAAGTCAGTTGCTGTCTCTCTATGGGAATACCAGTCTTCCTCATGATTTGCTTTTTTAAGTCTAACATAGGTACGTCGTCGCGTAATTCGAAGTTCTCGTCCTGACCAAAGATGGTGACTATAGTTGGCATTCCTCCTCCTCCCCTCAGCCCCAATAGTAGATGCAGAGTATCTCTCTGTCATACGATAAACCTTAGCTGACTTTCAATCCTAATCGTCGATATATAGAAGTAAATTTCAAAAATGATACTCTTAGTTTATACGGTGTAAAGTTCTGATGAAAACGTAGAAGGCGCCCGGAAGTTGGTGTAAAAAGTGAAAGACCTAGTACTACTCACATTTTGAAGATGATAGTATTCCAATGATAGCCCTGTCCACATGAGCCATGCTGGTTTAGTTAAAGGCGGAATGATTGCTTGCCATTTTCCATCATTTGCCCTGCAAATATAAGTCTCGCTTGATCGAAAGGAATGCCTTGCTTTTCCTGTATCTTCAATTTTAGATCTAGTATGGACTGCCTCGGAGACACGTCATATGCCAAGGTTTCACCGGTCAAGGATTTGACATATATCATAGGATTGCATCCGGCAGGGTGAAGTTGCAGAGTCAGGATATAAGGAGCCTGTCGGTTCCAAAATGGTAAAATGGGGCTATCGCCAGGCAAGTTCCAGTTCAGTCCGAAGCCTATGGCAAACCCTTCCGTAGGCTGCCCTGTAATTCTTTGAACCATCTGATGTACTTCAGACACTGTTGTTGGTTCAGTGATCGCGAAGAGGACAGAGGCTCCGTCTCCTAAAGATTCATGACCAAAGCAGCTATCGCTCTTGACGCGACACAGAAACTTGGGAATATTGGCAGCGGCAGTCGGCATCTAATACATGTCAGAATCATTCTATCAGAGCTTTCAAGTCATATCCTGGAATATAGACGATCAAGATTTACCCAGATAAAGGTAAGAAAATGTTGTTGCGATCCTTGAGACCAAGTCTGCTCTTTGCTCTGCCATTCACATTGTTGAATTTTGCTCAAAATACGACATGTTGCCCAGTCTTTGACCGCAACTACACTGCCTAAAGCGTTTGCCACAAGATTTGGCATGAAGAGACCCGCATCACCGTCCGGCGCTGATCTTACTACCATTTTGCTTTGTATAATGTCTAGTATAGATTCAAACTTGTCATCAGTGTCAAACTGTCCCAAGTAAGACGTTAGCACATGTTAGAGCTCTTGGTCATATAACTCTGACCTCAAAAAAAGTTGGCACATTCGAGGTACTAAGCCAGTGAACTCTAAACTGTCGCCGAAAAGGCTTTTGATAAAATATTTCAAGGTCAACGTCGACTGCCAAATTCAGCGAGAATTCATGCCAAAGATCCCGTACTTCCTTTGGTCGAATGGGTAATTGTTCCCTCAGGTCTTTGACGTGTATTTCATCTCCGCTCTTCAGCTGAAGGCTTTGGGGTGTCTCCAAAGCGGAGTAACGGCGAACATTGGAAGGAAGAGGAGAGTTTGATATCCAAGTCTTTCCTTGCTGAATTGCGTTCGCAACATTCGAAAAAAGCATACGATCTATTTCATGCTGAGGAATCATCTGGAGTTGAATACCGCCAACGGCGTCTTTTCCTGTCATTTGCCATTCAATCGATGCTCCTCTTAAAGGAGCGATTTGTGTAGTTTCATGAGCAAACTCTCCCGTAGGAACGGTCGCTTGCCTATCTTGATGTTTTGACTGATACTGTTGTCTTGATTCTCGAACCATCTGAGTGGCAACAAATTGTTTTACAATGCCCGGTGCTGTCGCAATCCCATCAAGCCATAATTGATCTGGCGTCACAAGATAGTCTTGTCTGGGAGAGAGCGAGTTCATTCGTCGCATAAGAGTAGTCATATCTCCAACGTTGGTTTCTCCTGAAACTCCATTTACGCCACCAACGAAAGGCCGAATCGCATATTTCTTGCCTGAAAGCGAATGCAAAGAAATCCACATTGCCTCGCGCTCTACGCCGAATCTTTGTCAGTAACGTTTATTTAAGCTGGTTGGGATCGTTCTTTTTTCAATGGATCTACTTACGATACATTGGCAGAAAGACACCGCCTTGTGCAATAATCTCGAGCGGAAGATTAGGGCTAAACCTGTTTATTGGAAACAGGGGAAAGTTATCAAATCCTGGAGGGAGGTTGTATTCCCTCTCATCCTCCGGTATTCGTAGAGTTCTTACGAAAGACACCAGCATATCAGTTTTGTCGCCGGTCCTCACTCTGATTGCATTGGCGAGCGTATTGCTACTAGAATCCTGATTTTCAGAATCTATAACGAGAGTATTTTGAACCGGACTTGCAAAGGCCTTATTGAAAAAGTCTGCTAGTTTTTGTTTGCCGTTGATCTTCAAGCCTATTTTGTGATCATAAAAGGGGCGTCCGGAGGTCACTTTAATTGGATATGTAAACACATCTTCCCACATCCCTGAGATTGGATAGTCTCGATTGCCAAATCTGAAGTCCCTCCAATATTTCAAGTCTTCATGATATTAAAGGTCAGTGGTTTTTTACGCACCAAGACAAGCAGCATACCTGAGTCTTGCTCATGTAAAATCCCCGCTAATTCCCCAAATCTTGTCTCCGGCTGGACCTTGATAGTGCGTGAAAATACAGTACCACTATCGTTAAAGGATGCTTTGTGTCTAAGGCCGTGTATTCGGACGGTCACCAATTTGTTCGGGTTGGAACCCTCTTCTCCTTTGACGACTGTCGGGTTATCCTGAGGTTTGTTGCGATGAAGAGGTCTATGATTTGGAACGCTGCGGCGTAGCCGAGGCTGAGATGACACACTCGACGATATAGGCGTAGCTGTGCTCTGGATACTTGATATAAATGTGTGGGCTAGAAAATCATGAATCATAAGCAAATCATTAATTAAAGAGTATGGAATTCCAAAAATGCTCACGGCTCCCTAAGTCAATATGCTCGGCTCTTCCTTGAATGATTTCCCTCAAAGCTCCCTCCACAAGCACATATATTTGACTACTGGCGCTCTGATACCTACACATACCTCGATGAGTAGCATTAACGGGGAAAACTATCTCATTGGGTAATCCTAAGACTGCAGAGTCCTCAGAGACAACCTCACTCAAAGTCAGCTGCAGCCAGGATACACCTAATATTGTGATGATCTAAAAATTGGATGGTTGGAACAAACTCACTAAAGATGTCAGCTGCGGTTCAATCAGCTGCTCGACAAATGACATCAACTTCAGATTAGCAGAACGGTGTACAAATTGCCTAGAAATTTCCATCAAAGCATTCGAGGTGGTCGTTAGTTCCTGTAACAGGCTCCTTCTGATAGCTTTGCTCCAAGTCGCCAAATTAAGGATGGCAGATAGCGTGGATGACCAATTTGCAAGCTCAGAACCTCGATGTGGAGTCCCCATAAAAATGATTCCTTTGGTAAAGTCTAGTATATTGCCGTAAAGAACTCGAGCTTCGTGTGCAAGAGCTAGTGCCTGATTGCTTCAACAAAATATTTTGACATCAAACAGATTACCGACCTTCTTCACTAGGATTCCACCAAGACTATGAGCAATGAAGACAATGGGTCTTATGTCAGCCTACGAGTCTGAAAATCAGCGCCTAACAGAGAGAGAAGCTATTGAGGTTGGAGTACCCTACTTCGGAGGCCACCCTCATTATTCTGAGTCGGTTGAGCAAGTCCCTGGCAAAGTTCTGTATTCCAGCTTGCGACCTGCTGAAAGCTAGCGCGGCATCATATCCAAAGGTCATGACACGCGAGTTCGGAAACGCGTGGGGAAGGAAATCCTCCAACCACATTTTTCCAGTCACAGGATGAAGCCACGTTCTTCTTGCATTGCCATTGAGTCCATGGACAGCTACAATACTATAGATTTATTTAGCACTCGAGGCTTATCTAGACAGAAATTTTTAATAGAAACCCACTCAGCTTCAAATATAGCACGTTTTTCATCGATTCCAGGTACCGGATACAAGACAAATAAGCCGTTTTGCTCGGTAGACCCAAGGTCCAGCCTAAGCACATCATTGACAGTCGGCTGTACCTCTCGCTTCATCGAAACATTAGTTCATTAAGTCTTCTAGAAAATCAGGCCGTGGCGGTATCTGCCGGAAGAGAGATACCTCTAAATCATCACTATTGGGATCTTGGGCTCCGTCATAGCGGCCAGCGCCAGTAAGTTTTGCTTTCAAATTTGTCAAGGAGTGCTTCATGACGAAATTTGGTGCAGACTTCCTGAAATTTGATGCGTAAAGCTGATCTTAGAATATGAAAACCAAAAAGCGATCAGGGAAACGCTAAAAAGTAAAGGTGACAGTTTGCCAGTGTGGTTCGAAAGCTTTGGGTTAATAATTTGAGGTGCTCAATGTTTGCATTGAGGCATTAAGGAGACTATCTAAGGATTGCAAGGCTTATCGCGGGGCACTTTCATCTGTACTAGCTTTAGAAAACGCCATAGGCGCGTCGCTATTCAGCTCGGTCAAAAGTAGGCCCTGCCTACTCTGCTAAAAAGTGGTGGGCCCGGTGAGCTCCGATTGAGCTGAAGGTCAGTTTTTGTTTTTGAAGATATTAACCACATATATCATATACAGTACACCCCGAACTTAGGATTGGGGATTGCCTGTTTCGTTCGGGAAAGGGAGCAGGGTCGCTTTATGTAGAAGGAGCACTGAGGGAGCAGTATGGGAGCATGAGTAAGCAAGATGGAGCACTATGGAGCAGTGCAGGGGTGCAGCAGGTGGGGGCCTGAAACGGCTTCCTCCGTCTCGGCTTGAGCTGCCCTCGTTAATTTTCTTGCTGCCTAGACTTCTTTTGACAGCTGAAGCGATCATAAAACTTCCAGCCATGCCACTTTGTTCGAAATAATGCAAGCAATTATAGCCGGTTACAAAGCAGCCAATTCAGGCTCCTCCATACTGCGCCCACTAGTAGGAGCCAGAACAGGCTCGTTACTACCTTCATTTCTCTCTTGTTGCTCCCTTATGCTCCTCAAGTGCTTTTTCACTGCTTTTTACTACTCCCCTTCACTCCCTTTCCTGACTTGAAACGTTTACCCCTAATCCTAAGTTCAGCGTGTGTATATATCGATATAGATCCCCAAAATATATACCTCGGCTACAGTACGCTAGTGATACGTTTCAATGTCACCCCCTGGTGAATAACCATTGTCGTCCATCTATTATCTATTGAGACCTCATTTCGCCTCAGGCCTGAAGGTGAACCATGGATATCACCAATGCCACGCAGCTGTACGCGAAGCATTTTATACTACTTGAGTCAGACCCTCCAGTGCTGAATGACCTCATGTACGGACTGGGAGTCTCAGGCTGTCTTGCTTTTACTGACGTGTGGTCAACCGATGATCCTGTTCAACTCAGTTCCATATCACGTCCCGTCTACGCCCTTATCCTTGTCCTGCCTACATGTCAAGAATATGAACGGCACCGCCTGTCCTCTCGAGGATCGGGCAACACTACAGAGGATACGAAAGGAAAAGGAATCATTTGGATTCGACAGACGATTGACAACGCCTGCGGCCTCTATGCTATCTTAGATGCAACTTGTAACTCGGCAGCGAGAGACTTTATAGATACGTCGAGCACCGCTATAAAGGAGCTTTTGCACTGACCACACGTAGCCGATCAGTCCCCGATTCCCTCCTGAGCAAACTCGTGGCTTCCTCAAATAGCGAGCGAGAAACTTTGCTTGAAAGCTCGACAGACCTTGAAACACTTTATCAGAAAGCTGCGCTCCGTGGTAACACAGCTCCTCCACCGGCTGAAGACGAAGTTGATCTACATTATGTATGCTTCGTCAAGTCTCCGAATGGCTCTATTTACGAGATGGACGGCGATGCAAATGGGCCAGTCAAAACAGACGTTACATTAAGAGAGGATCAGGATTTGTTGGAATCATCCGCACTCGAGTGTGTAAGACGCTGTATCGCTAGAAGCGAGGGAAATGTAAATTTCGGTCTACTCGCGCTTGTACAAAGCACCAACAATTCACATTAGACGCGTTGGACCCAGCACCATCCCCCAATATCTGCTTTTGTAGTCCAAATTGTCACAGACATCAAGTATGCTCTCGCCCGTGAGCGTCCAGGCCTGCCAATCCAAAAAGCTTTGACTGCATCGCTGAAGCATATCCGTGACATTGAACAGGCCCCAGGACGCTGCGATATGTAGTGGAGTCCAGCCTTCATGGTCTGTCCCATTGGGGCCGGCACCGGCTTGAAAGAGCAGTCGGACGGTCTCGACAATGTCTGTATCCATCCAGGCTGAGTAGGGTCCTGCGATTGCGAGATGGATGAGGGGTGAGTAGCCGCCATCTTTGGTCGAGCGAAGCTGGTTTGAATTAGCTCCATATCGCAGGAGAAGCTCAACGGCAGTTAGAAGCCCGTATTCTACGGCCCACGCAAGTGGAGTCCTGCCAAGCACATCAGGCGTATCGATCACATGTATGAGCTCCCCTGGTGCGACGGAGCTGAGGTAGTCGGCCATTGAGCCGTAACTCGAGTCGATATTGAGGAGTACTTTGTGTAGCTGGGTAAAGCCACGGCTAGACTTGTGCTCCTCAAACATCCCGTCAAAACCTAGTGTGCTTTGTCCCCTTACACGAGATGCAAGCATCCAATCATTGATCGTCTCAATGGGTCGACTTGACGTAAAGAATTAGTTTCGTCCATCCTCGTAGACTCGATTACCCCTTACTTACTTCCCAATCTCATCAGTTCTCCAGAAAAAGTTTTCATCCGATACGCCAAACTCCAACAAAGCAGAGTACATGGCCATCGCACACTCTTGTCCAGAACTCCTCCAGCAATAGTGAGCTGCATACTTTCCACTCTGGTCAGTAGACGTTCATACTTGTGATTATTGGCTTACATAGAGAAGACCGAGCCCGTAGGGATCATGGTCCCACAGGCTGCCTTCGCCCCGTATGATGATGTTGTAAACACCGAAAATATCTCCGCGGATTACGTGCATGAAAATCGGCGCACCATACGGTCTCTGGCAGAGCGGAACTGAAAGTCAGTTGAAGTTGTCTTCCCTTGCCAGGCCCGCAGTGATATATGCATCTGCTCGACCGGAGAGTGTGTAGAATCCTTCGTTTGACTCTAGATCACCAGTCTGAAGTACCTTAGGGCACTCTATATATGTAGACGTCTCAACCCAGGGATCACGACGGCCACTACCTGATCGACAATGCTGTTGTGAGCTCGCTCTGTTGCTGCAATCCTGTGATCGGTTGTCAGGCGGCAGAGATGCTTGCTGTTGGGAGGACCGCAGGTCCGATACTGCCAGATTGATCTTCACATTCCTCTGCCGTAGCTGTGACCCAGTGGGTTGGGGAGTTGAGGAATTTGACGGTGACAAATGCGAGGGATTCAATCCTTCAACGATTGGCGGCGAGCTCTTGTGTGGGTTTTCTATGTGTCGTTCCCAATCATACAATCTTTTGAAAACCTTATGACAAAAGTCGCAGGATCTTTCGCCGAAAGCCGCTGCAAACTTCTTGTGCAAGGCGTCGCTTTTCCGACGGCAATGCTTGTATAGAGCTTTGCGTTGTGTGTATCGATGACCGCAGCTCTTAACCGGGCAAAGAAATCTGCCAGGGTCAGGCTCAACGAAACCTACTTGGCTCAGCTGGTGACCTGATAGGTGGGACTGGGGCTGGCTGCGTCTCCACGTCTGACGATAAAAACTCTCGGTCAAATCGTGTTGAAATGAACGGAAGCGCTGCCGGCAACGGCCCATGACTTCAGCAATTGAACGGCATGGTCGAAGTCAGCAAAGTCATCAGCAAACACGCAGACGACATCGGCGAAGAGACAGAAGAGACGGGCGTGCAAGACGTTGTAGAGGTGTTGCACTGTGGTGTCCTCGGCCCACTGGATGGGAAATGACTCGGTCTCGCAGACGCGAGGATCCTCGGCTGCCAAGGGTATCGTTTGACTTGGGCTGCTCTCCGCAAAGAAGATAGGATGATCGGAGTAAATGCTCGCGTTATCAATTCGCAAGGTTGCAACGCCGTCACAAAAGCGTTTCTTGAAGTTGTTATCAGGGAACAGCTCCCGCAGAGCAAGATTCTTGGCTTGTCGCCCGACGAACAGTAGGGAAGAAGGCCGTTGATTCGCGGGATTCTTCAGCTCCCTTACCAGCTGACCCATGCGACCAGGGTCGAGAAGCCTGAGGTCGTTGATGCCAACTACCTGCAACCACGCCAGGTGCTCGCAAGAAGCCATACGCAAGGTCGACGCAACTTTACTGGAAACAAGCCGGAGTAAATAGATGGAATGGCGAAATGTCGATCGAAAGAAGAATGAGACGCCATACCTGATATAATAATCTTGAAGGTCATCCAAAATTCGATGCTTCTGGTGCATCCGCTTTTGGCGACGGTAGAGCAACTTCTGCCGTTGCTCTTTCGACTAGAACGTACATTTTCTACAACACTGTTCTTCGAATATCTTGATAAAATTGCAAACATGAACAATATCTCACCCGACGGCTTGAAGATACTTCGGGAGAAGAGTCGAAAATTCTGCGGGTCTTTCAAAATCCCATTGAGCAAGCTCAAGTTTGAGGACGTGCCCGACAACCCGCGACAATTTGATCCTAGAAATGCAGCAAGATTGCTGGAGAACTTTGGCCCAGAACACTGTAACAGGCTCGAACCAGACCACTATGAGCCTGCTCTGATATCCAGAGCCGATTTACCGCAAGGCCTTCAATATAATAGAAACCCCTTCGAAGAGCCGCGGCGCTTTGACCCTCCACACCAATTGACCTGTATAGATGGCGAACACCGATTGAAAGCTGCAGATCAATTTCTTGCCGGTGAGGACCGCTGGTGGGTTGCGAATCTGTATTCTGACGGTATGAGATCTCCGCGGGTATTACATGCCCGGTGCTTGAGCACTTGGTGGCGGCTCGCTTGAGTGAGTCAGCGTAATCCTGTATAGATTTGAAATCTGATTGCTTTGATTGGGTGAGCTCCATGATTGCCAGGTGTATAGTAGTCAAATCCGACTGTTCATATTGGGCCTTAAGGGTGGACTACATTTTGGTAGCGATTTCTATGTTCCCTATGTGGACCCGGGGTCCCTGTTCGGTTCTGAAGGTGATCATTCCGCAGGCCCTGTCGTTCTTATCTTCCCATGTAAGAAGATCACTGGCGTACTCCCTTTTGGCTGCTGACGTGGCATTGGGTGGTGGGATTCCCGGTTGCTCCAGCTTCCCAGAGGTGACCCACCAGAGACCTTTGGACTTCAGTCCACTGGTGATGTCTATCCTCCATGATTCGTAGTTCTCATTCCCTTTTAGCTTAGTTCCCTATTTCCAACGCCCTATAGGGCTAAGCGAGATTGCCAGCCACACAGGGGTCGCAGTACTGTTCCCTGTTTCCAACAGCAACTCCAAGAGTCTTTCCGCCCATGCGCTCCTCCGCGCCCACTCCGTAACCGCAAACGACACCACCGCTGACACAGTGCCCGCTCTACATCCCAAAGTCACTTGGATTGGAATGCTGTAATTCAGACAGATTCGAGAAGCAGCGACGATAGCGGCAAATGAGAGGGTGAGGGAAGAGAGTGAGAGGAGAGGGGAGAGCATGCGTCGGCAGTGTGAGGGGTTGGTGGGAATGGCCCTATGGCGAGGGAGGGGCCCGATGCCGTAGGAGGAGAGAGAGAGAGGGAGAGGAAGAATAAGGCGAGGAAATTGGCATGGGAAGAGAGCATATCGTAGCCTTTGCCTCGAAGCAACAGAAGGCCACTCTCAAGCTATCTTTTCCTTCCTCATCCCTCAGTAGCATGAGTCACATGTTGGCAAACCACATACACGGGCACGAGGTCCATTTTGGTCTTCGGGGAGAGAACGTGGTAATTCGAGCAATTACTAACGATGGTCTTCTGGAGCATATACCTCGAGACGTGTT
>JAABUV010003203.1_pt1 | contig 21072 bp, 19 predicted proteins | sample 5559971 | NCBI WGS metagenome assembly JAABUV01 (sample SAMN10711881, study PRJNA513362) | rock metagenome | isolation source: Antarctica rocks | place: Antarctica: Victoria Land, Knobhead nord | collected 2015-12-19
CCTGCAGCGCCTGGGTCAAATCTGCTACCGTGGTCATAGGGACGCTCCTTTGCTCCTAAGGTCTTCTACACCCTTATGATGCCAAAGAAGCGCCCCTGCTCATTTCTTAGCTTGATGCGAGTGCGCGCTCGACAGGATGTACCCCACCACCTTCCCCTGCGGCGAGGGCAGCGACTTCTCCGGCGAGATCGTTTCGCTCGGCGCGGGCGCGACTGGCTTCTCCGTCGGCGACGCCGTGCTCGGCTGGTCGGACGAGCGCGCCAGCCACGCCGAACTGGTCTCCGTGCCGGTCGGGCAGCTCGTGGCCAAGCCGGAGTGGCTATCCTGGGACGTTGCCGGGTCCATGTACGTCGCGCCGATGGCGGCGCTGGCCTCGGTCAACGCCGTGGCCCCCAAGGACGGCGACGTGGTCGTCGTGTCCGCCGCGGCCGGTGGCGTCGGGTCGGTCGCGGTGCAACTGGCCAAACGCGCCGGCGCGACCGTGATCGGCCTGGCCGGCACGGACAACCACGAGTGGCTCCGCGCTCACGGCGTCGTCCCTGTGCGCTACGGCGACGGCCAGGAGAGGCGCATCCGTGAGGCGTCCGGCGGCCGGGTCGACGCCTTCATCGACCTGTTCGGCTCCGGGTACGTCGACCTGGCCCTGGCGCTCGGCGTGCCCGCGGACAGGATCAATACGATCACCGACTTTCAGGCCGTGCAAGAGAAAGGCGTGAAGGGCCAGGGGACTAGCGAGGCTGGCGGCGCCGCCGCATTGGGCGATTTGGCCGCGCTGGCCGCCTCCGGCGGCCTGGACATCCCGATCGCCCACGCGTACCCCCTGAGTGAGGTCAAGGAGGCGTATCGCGCGCTCGCCGACCGCCACACCCGCGGTAAGATCGTCTTGCATCCGTAGCCGCGACGCGTGAGGGACGGCAAACCCCTGATGACATGTGAGGACTCCGTTCGCGTGTGTTGAATGCCGCATCTGTTTATGTGGCATTCAGGGTGACCTGTCTGGACAACTGAACAGATGGGATGTAAGATGTTTCCTGAACAGAAACACAGGGGAAGGGGAGGATCATGGCTACGAACATGTCGCCGGCACGGACGGTCCGCGCGCCGCGCGGATCGACGTTGCAGTGCAAGGGCTGGGGCCAGGAAGCGGCCCTGCGTATGCTGCACAACAACCTCGACCCTGAGGTGGCCGAGCGCCCCGACGATCTCGTGGTCTACGGCGGCGCCGGTAAGGCCGCGCGGAACTGGGCGTGCTTCGACGCTATCACCGCCACGCTGCGCCGGCTGGCCGACGACGAAACACTGCTCGTGCAGTCGGGCAAGCCGGTGGGCGTCTTCCGCACCAACCCATGGGCGCCGCGCGTGCTCATCTCCAACGCCATGCTCGTGCCGAAGTGGGCGACGTGGGACGAGTTCCGCCGCCTCGACGCGCTGGGGCTGACCATGTACGGGCAGATGACGGCCGGCTCGTGGATCTACATCGGCGCGCAGGGCATCCTGCAAGGCACCTACGAGACCTTCGCGGCGGCCGCCGCCAAGCGCTTCGGCGACCCGGCGGGCGGCGGCCGCGGCGGCGACACGGCGACCCTCGAAGGGAAAATCGTACTGACCAGCGGGCTCGGCGGCATGGGCGGCGCGCAGCCCCTGGCCATCACCATGCTCGGCGGCGTGGCTCTGTGCGTCGAAGCCGACCCCGCCCGCATCGAGCGGCGTATCACCGAACGCTACCTTGATGTCGCGGCCAGTGACCTCGACGACGCATTGGAGCAGGTCCGTCGGGCGGCCAGGGAACACCGCCCGCTCTCGGTCGGCGTCCTGGGCAACGCGGCCGAGGTCTACCCACGGCTGCTCACGATGGGGTTCATCCCCGACGTGGTCACCGACCAGACCTCGGCGCACGATCCTCTGAACGGCTACATTCCCGCAGGCTATGACGTGGCCGCCGCCGACGCGTTGCGCCACCGCGATCCGGCGCGCTACATCGCGCTGGCCGGCGAGTCGGCCGTGCGCCACTGCGCGGCCATGGTCGGCTTCCAGGCGGCGGGCTCCGAAACGTTCGACTACGGGAACAATCTGCGCGGTCTGGCGCAGGAACACGGTTACGCCGACGCCTTCACCTTCCCCGGCTTTGTCCCGGCCTATATCCGCCCGCTCTTCTGCCAGGGCAAGGGGCCGTTCCGCTGGGTCGCGCTCTCCGGCGATCCGACCGACATTCGTAAGACCGACCAGGCCGTATTGGAGGAGTTCCCGGACGACGGCAAGATCACGCGCTGGATTCGCATGGCCGGCGAGAAGGTGACGTTCCAGGGGCTGCCGGCGCGCATCTGCTGGCTCGGCCAGGGCGAACGGGCGCGGCTGGGGCTGCGCTTCAACCGCATGGTCGCCGACGGGACGCTCTCCGCCCCGATCGTGATCGGGCGCGACCACCTCGACACGGGGTCGGTCGCCTCGCCGTACCGCGAGACCGAGGCGATGGCGGACGGCTCGGACGCCATCGCCGACTGGCCCATCCTCAACGCCCTGCTCAACACCGCCGCGGGCGCGAGTTGGGTCTCGGTCCACCACGGCGGCGGCGTGGGCATCGGCAACAGCATCCACGCCGGGATGGTGATCGTGGCGGACGGGACCGCGGCGATGGCCGAGCGCTTGGAGCGGGTCCTGACCAACGATCCAGGGACGGGCGTGATGCGTCACGCCGACGCGGGGTATGACCTGGCGATCGAGACGGCGCGGACACAGGGACTCGACCTCCCGATGGTGGGTCAGTAAATGCCGGGCACGTTTGTCGTCACCAATACCGCCGCGCTCGTCACCGTGGCAGAGCGGCCGGTCGAAGGCGCCGCCGGGGCGCTCGGCATGATTCCCGATGGCGCGCTGGCGGCGCGAGACGGGCGTATCGTGTGGGTCGGGCCGCGCGCGGCTTTACCGGCGGCGCTCGCCGACGACGCGGAGATGGTGGACGCGGGCGACCGCCTGGTCATCCCCGGCTACGTCGACGCGCACACACACCCGATCTTCGCCGGCGCGCGCGCGGCTGAGTTCTGCGCGCGGGCGCTGGGCCAGCCCTACGGCGAGTTGCTGGAGCGCGGCGACGCCGGGATCATGAGCACCGTCAACGCCACGCGCGCCGCCTCCGAGGACGACCTGCTGCGGCTGGCACTCGCGCGGGCGGACACGTTCTTGCGGCACGGCACGACGACGATCGAGGCCAAAACCGGGTATGGCCTCTCCCCTGAGGGCGAGGACAAGAGCTTGCGCGTGCTGGAGCGGCTCCAAGGGCTGACGGCGTTGCGGATCGTCCCGACGTATCTTGGCGCGCACCTCATCCCGTCCGACTATCGCGCCGACCCCGAGGCGTACGTGCGGCTTCTGCTCGACACGATGCTCCCGGCCGCGGCGGGCCGGGCACGCTTCTGCGACGTGTTCTGCGACCAGGGCGCGTTCACGGTCGAGCAGTCGCGCCGCATCCTGCGCCGGGCACAGGACCTGGGCATGGCGCCGCGCTTGCACGCCGATGAACTGGCGGATGTCGGCGCGGCGCGGCTGGCCGCCGAGCTTGGCGCCGCCTCGGCCGACCACCTCGTCCACGTCGACGATACAGGGATGGAGGCCATGGCGCAGGCGGGGACGGTGGCGACCCTCCTACCGGGCACCACATTCAGTCTGGCCTCCGAGCACTACGCCCCCGCGCGGCGGCTGATCGAGCACGGGGTGCGGCTGGCGCTGGCGACCGACTGCAACCCCGGTACCTGCTACATGGAGAACATGGCCCTGGCCGTGACGCTGGCCGTGCTCAAGCTCAAGCTGACGGCCGAGGAAGCTTTGCGCGCGGCGACGTTGGGCGGCGCGTACTCGCTGCGGATGCAGGACGAGACCGGCTCGTTAGAGGTGGGCAAGCGCTGCGATCTGGTCGTGCTCGACGCCACGAGCTACCAGGAGATCCCCTACCGCATCGGCGCGAACCTCGCGCGCACCGTCGTCATCGGGGGGCGAGTTGTCGTATGAGCTAGCCGACGTACGGACCGCCAGGCTGGATCGGCAGCGTCGAGGCGCCGGCGTCGACGTTCATGATCGTGCCCGTGACCTGTGCCGACTCATCGGAGACGAGATAGAGCACGGCGTAGGCGGTGTCCAGCGGGGTCTGGTGACGACCCAGCGGCAGCGCCTCCCCCGCGCGGCGCAACTCTTCGCCCGTCGTGCCACGATCATGGTGCAAGGCCAACTCGCCCTCGGAGAGCACCCATCCGGGGATGACATAGTTGACGCGGATGCGTTCGGCGGCATAGGCGCCGGCGAGCGTACGCGTCAGGGCCAGCAATCCGCCTTTGGCCGAGGCGTAGGCCACGAGGTTGGGCAGGCCCTGGATGCCGTTGATCGAGCCGATGTTGACGATACTGCCGCCCCCTGCCTGGCGTAGATAGGGCGCGGCGTGCTTACAGCAGTAGAAGGGGCCGCGCAGGTTGATATCCACGATGCGGTCCCACAACTCGGTCGTCGTCTCTTCAAGGGTGGCGCGTGGGAACCAACCGGCGACGTTGACGAGACCGTCGAGTCGCCCATAGTCCGTGACGGCGCGTTCGACCAGCGCGGCGCATTCCACTTCCCGTACGACATCGGCGCGTTGGAACACTGCGTCGCCGCCGTTTGACCTGATGGCCGCTGCCGTGGCCGCGCCTTCATTCTCCAGCACATCGCCGATCACGACGCGCGCGCCCTCGCGCGCCAGCAATTCGGCGCACCCACGGCCAATGCCCCGCGCCGCCCCCGTGATGACGACCACTTTGCCTGCTACTCGATCGGACATGGTTCCTCCATAAGCTGTCAGCCGTCAGTTATCAGCTGTCAGCTACTCGCACCTTCAGTAGCCCGTTCCGGTGCAAGTCAAGGCAGCGATCAACAAAAAGCTGACGGCTGACAGCTGACGGCTGATAGCTATGGTATCAGCACCGCCTTGGCGATCTCGCCGCGCTCCATGCGCGCGAACGCCTCTTGCCACTGCGCAAGGGGGTATGTTGTGATGAGCGGGCGCACGTCGAGCGTCCCGTCGCCGAGCAGGCGCAGCACGCGCTCCCAGGTAGCCCAGGTGTGGCTGAACGAGCCCCGCAGCGTGGCGGCCTTTTGCACTAGCGGGTCGAGGCTGTAGCCTAGCGGCTCGCGTCCCCATCCGACCTTGGTGACCTGTCCGGCCGGGCGTACCAGTTCTATCGCCGTCTTGAGCGTGGCCGAGACGCCCGACACGTCGATCACGAGGTCGGCGCCGAGTCCGTCGCCGACCCCACGTATTACGGTGACGGGATCATCGACATCGGACGCCAACGTACGCGTCGCGCCGTAGTGGCGCGCCAACTCCAGGCGCGTCGCGTCGCGCGTGAGCCCGGCCACGATCAGGTGGCTGGGCCGCGTCGCGGCGAGCAGGGCCGTGCAGAGCAGCCCGACGGGGCCGGGGCCAAGCACGACGGCCGTGTCGCCGGGCCGCGGCGCCGACTGCTCCAGCACGGCGTTGGCGGCGACGGAGCATGGCTCGGTCAGCGCGGCCTCTTCCCACGACACGTTGGCGGGGATACGGTGCAGCAGGGCCGCGCGCGCCGTGACGTAGGGGGCGGCCGCGCCGTCGACGCCATAGCCGAAGCCGAGGCGGTGCGGACACAGGTTATAGCGGCCCGTGCGGCAGAGCGCGCAGACGCCGCAGACGCGCGCGGCCGTCTCGCAGGCTACACGGTCTCCGATCGCCCAACCCATCACGCCCGCGCCGAGTTCCGCGACCTCGCCGCAGAACTCGTGTCCAAGCGTGACCGGCCAGTTGACAGGCCACGATTGCGTGCCGTGGTACTGATGCAGGTCGCTGCCGCAGGTCCCCACGGCGCGTACGCGCAGTAGCGCCTCGCCAGGTCCGGGCGCGGGGATCGGGACCTCGCGCAACTCGACGGCGCCGTTCTCCGGCCCATAGTTGACCAGCGCCGTCATCATCCGTGTCGCCGCAGCCATCCAGCCCTCCCGTCCTAACGGTTGTCGTGTATATGATAGCACGGACGTCTGACCAGGAGGCTGGTGTCACCCCTCGCGACGGCTATCCCCGTCCTAATCGTGGCCGACGCGTACACGAAACGACTCTACGTCGCCGCGACCGATGGCCGGGTCGTCACGATCGATTCCCAGGTAGACGGGCGGCTCCAGCATCGGCTGCCGCATGTCATTGGCGGTTCCACCATGCCACACCAGTGCGTCGTAAGAGTAGCGTGTACACGCCATGCAGGCATAGCGCGCAACAAGAAGAATGGGGGCGCGGCGGGGCCGATGGTTTGCCGCACCATTGGCGCCCGATGTATCATAGATATGGGAGCACTGGAGGGGACGCTCGGCAACGATTCGCCGGTGACCAACCGACATGTGTTGATGGGTCCGGCGTCTGACATCGCACACATGGGAGCCTCTCTATTATGATCAAGATCGAACCCGCCGCGCTGGGGCTGTCGGGGGCGGTTGAACCCATCTTGCGCGCCCTGCCGCAGTGGTTCGGCATCGAAGACGCTACGCAGATGTATATCCGGGCCGCGGGTGACCATCCCATGATCGTGGCCGTTGACACGGAGCGCGCTAACCTGCCCATCGGATTCCTCACGCTGCTGCGCCACAGCGCCGCTGCCGCCGAGGTGTACGCGATGGGCGTGCTGCCGGAGTATCATCGCCGGGGCGTGGGCCGCGCGCTGACCGACGCTGCTGAGAGGCGCCTGCGGGTGGCGGGTGTGACGTTCCTTCAGGTCAAGACGTTGAGCGACAAGCATCCAGACCCAGGGTATCAGAAAACCCGCGCCTTTTACCTGGCCAGGGGCTTTCGCTTGTTGGAGGAGTTCCCCGACCTGTGGGGGCCGCATAACCCTTGCTGGCAGTTGGTGAAGGTGCTGTAGAGGGCGGTTACAGCGTGGCGCCGATGATCCAAGGGTTGAACTCTTCCTCGCCAATGCCGTGGTGCTCGCTTTTGCTCTTTTCGCCCGAGGCCACGGCCAGGATGCGCGCGAAGATCTCCTCCCCGACCTCGTCCAGGGTCGCGCCGTCGAGCACGCGCCCGCCGTCGACGTCCATGTCGTTGCGCATCTTCTGGTAGAGCGCGCTGTTCGTCGCCACCTTGATGCTCGGCGCGGGCTTGCAGCCGAACACCGAGCCGCGCCCCGTGGTGAATACGACCATGGTGCAGCCCGAGGCGACCTGCCCCGTGACCGAGATAGGGTCGTAGCCGGGCGAGTCGACGTGTACGAAGCCGCGCGCCGTGATGCGCTCGGCGTACTCGTAGACGCCGTTGAGTGGGGTTGACCCGCCCTTGGCTACCGCGCCGAGGCTCTTCTCATAGATGGTGGTCAGGCCGCCGAGCTTGTTGCCGGGCGAGGGGTTGTTGTCGATCTCGCAGCCGTTGCGCCGTGTGTACTCCTCCCACCAATGGATGCGCTCCAGCAGCCGCTCCGCGACGGCGGGCGACGCGGCGCGGCGCGTCAACATGTGCTCGGCGCCGTAGACCTCGGTCGTCTCGCCGAGCGCGACGGTCCCGCCCTGCCGTACCAGCAGGTCGGCGGCGCGCCCGAGCGCGGGGTTGGCCGTGACGCCGCTCCAACCGTCGGAGCCGCCGCACTGCAACGCCACGACAAGCTCAGAGGCGGGGATTTCTTCGCGCCGGTACGCGGCGGCGAGCGGCAACAACCTCTTGACGGCGGCGACACCGGCCTCGACGGTTTCCTGTAGGCCGCCCTCGTCCTGGATCACCAGCAACGGCGGCTGATCCTGCTCCAGTCCCTGCGCGCTGACGAGGTCCTGGATCTGGTTGATCTCGCAGCCGAGGCCGACGAAGACGTAGGCGGCCACGTTGGGGTGACGCGCCACGCCGGCCAGGGTGCGTTGCAGCAGGTCGATCTCGCGCGAACCGTAGCGGGCGCCGCAGCCGCCCTTGTGCGTGAGGCCGATCACGCCGTCGACGGTCGGATACTCAGCCAGAGCGTCGCCGCGGAAGCGGTCGGCGATGGCGCGCACGGTGCTGGCCGAGCAGTTGACCGTCGAGATGACGGCCACGTAGTTGCGCGTGCCGGCACGGCCGTCGGAGCGACGGAAGCCCATGAAGGTACGCCGCGCCGCCTCCGGCGCGTACTCGACCGGCCTGACGTCGACGCCGATGGCGTAGTCGTGCGTGAGGGCGCCGACGCCGAGGTTGTGGCTGTGCACATGGTCGCCAGGAGCGATTGGCACAGAGGCAAAGCCGATGACCTGCCCATACTTGTGTACGGCGTCGGCCGCCGCGACGGGGCGCAGCGCGACCTTGTGACCGGAGGGGATGAGCCGCCCCACGCGTACCACGCCCTCTGTCGTGCGCAGGCGCAGGCCGGGCGCCAGGGGGACACGCGCCACGGCCACCTCGTCGGTCGGGTGCAGGTGGACGGCGACCTCGGTCAGGTCCGCCTCCCGCGCCGTCGCCGCCGGCGTCAGGGTCACAAGATTGGATTGGGTTGTCATTGGCTACGGCTCCTATACACTCATATGCGAAAGGGGGACTTTCAGATCCCTCAAGCGCCACTCTCTGTTGCACTCATTGTACAGCCGAGTGGGCCTATAAGGCGCGCCAGGATAATACAGTTGCAGGGTCTGTGAAAAGTCGGCGCCTCCCACGGGGAGCGCGGACGTCTCGTCCGTCCCGGCCGTCCGCAGGCGTGGGCCAGCCATCCCCGCAGGGCCGGCGCGTCGCCGCCCGTCCGGCGCTCATCCCCCCGGACACCGGGGCGGACGAGACGTCCGCGCTCCCAGCGCCGACGGGGCGGGCGAGACGCCCGCAGTCCCAGGACTTTTCACAGACCCTGGATACAGTTGGACCAGACGGCGTTGTCGATGCTCCGGAACCCGTTACGATGTAGAGCACAAGAAAAAGCCCGGCGCACGAGGTCGTGCGCCGGGCTTCGCGTGTGTTAGCGGGTGGCGGCCGCGAACAAGCGCTCCTCCGAGTTTTGCGCGTGCTGGCGCAACGCGACGACCTGACGTTCTATCTCACGCCAGGAGTTGATACTCGTGAGGCCGGTGAGGGAGGGCTGTAGGTGGGTGTTGCGCAGGGCGGTAATGACGCCATGTACCTCGTCGAGCGCGTTATCCAGCGCGCGTATTTTGCTGTCCTGGTCTGGCGCGTGATCCATCGCGCGCCGGGTCACACCAACAATAGCGGCGACCACGTCATCGTTGACCATTATCTATGCTCCTTTGCAAAGAAAGTATGGGTCGTCTGCACAATATATGTGCATAATAACGGTACCACAAATGCGGATTCCGCTACGGAGCAACGTGGTCCGGCGCCGGCTCCGTGAGCCGCTCACCGGCCTCGACGCGGATGTCGAGCACGTTCTCGGCTGGCACGAGCGGGCAGACCCAGCGCGGGTCGAAGGCGCACGACGGGTGGTAGGCGAAGTTGAAGTCAAGTACGACCGTGGCCGCCGCCGGGTCGCCGCCGAGGTCGGCGCTCTTGGCCGCGTCGAGCAGGTAACGCCCGCCGCCGTACGTCTCCGCGCCGTTCGTCGCATCGCGGAAGGACAGGAACAGGCCGCCCGCGTAGCCGTCCAGCCAGTACAGGCCCAGGCGTCGTTCACCCTGTGGGAAAGGCACATCGACCCAGCCGATGCGCCGCACACCCATCGTCCCATCGCCGCTCGTCGGGACCGTCGTGCCCTTGCCCAGCGCGACGTTCCGCGCGCCTTCCCCTGATAGGTCATCCGGCGCGTCGATTGCCGTATCAGGGATGACTGTTAGCTCGAAGCGCAGCGCGGGGTCGTGCGGGAAGTAGCGCGGCATGTAGTCAGCCCTCTGGCCGGCAGGAATGGGTGACTGGGGGTGCTCGCGGTACAGTTGGTCCCGCGTGGCGCGCCAGTGGTCATAGGCCGCCGTCGGAGAAAACGGCCCGTAGATCTTCTGTAGGTTGCGTACCTCCACGTACAGTTGCGCCACGCGGCGACGCCAGTCAGCCAATTCCAGGTCGTTCGCTCCAGGAACATCCATGCATCACCCTCTTGTACCGATCATGCCCAGCGACGATAGATCACGCCTCGTCGTCGAGCAATGCCCGCAGCGCGTCCAAATCGCCCTCCGCCGCCAGGTCGCGTATCCGCCGCAGCATGGCGTCCTGCCTCTCCAAGGCGGCCACGTTCCTCTCCAAGGCGACGGCCTGCTCCTCCAACACGGCGTCGGCCTCCTGCGGCAGCGGTTTGAGCCGTCCCGCCGCGTCGCGCACGCGCAGATACAGGCCGTCGAACTCGAACGACACGCCCAGTGCGGCGCTCTCCCAGCGCCCTTGAGCGGTGGCGGGCCAGCGCGCCCAACGCCCGTCGACCAGCCGCAGCGCCCGCACATCCTCGTCTATGTAGCGGCGCTCATAGTCGACGATGATATAGGCGGCGACGCCCGCGTCGGCGTAGCTCCAAGCCTTGCCGCGCTCCTCGTCGATATCCCAGTGGTAGGTCGTCTCACTGAGCACTTCGATAGCCAGCAGGGGCACGCCGACATCGACGAAAGTCAGGTGTTGCCCGCTGCCGGGGTGAGGATTGGGCCGCGGGTGGACGAAGACGTCGGGCAGCATGGGGTAGGCCGACCCGTCGGGGCGCCGGAACCCCGCCAGGGGAACCTGCGAGAGGACGCGCCAGGACGCGCCGTTGCTCCGCGCGGCCATGCGCAGGCCGTCGCGCGCCGCATCGATGACATGCTGATGGTACTCCGAGCCCACGATGCTCTCCTCGGTGTCATCCGGTGGCCACAAGGCCGCGCGCGCGGCCCTCAGATCGAGTTGTGCTTGTGCCATAGTCTTCGCCTCATTCTCATGTTAGACAACCTATCAGCATTATAGACGGTCCCTATCAGCAACGGGATGGCGCCATTAGAACCCTTGCCATGATGTGGAAGGTTCGCACCCTGATGTGGGGGTGCACCTTATTATTGTGGGATGTAGCCTGCGACGGCGGTCGCATGGCAAACGAGCGCCGACTGCGGTCGGGTGTCGCCCTCGGATGTGGCGCTCCGCTGCACTCGCCCTGGCACCGCAGTGCCCGTGGTCTGCCATGCGACCGCCGTCGCAGGCGTCGCCAACGCATTCCACTATTTTAAGGCGCACCCCTGATGTGGATAGGCCCTTGCCCTCGTCAGCGCATTTTATTACCATTAGCGGGTGCCTTCACGAGATTTCACCCACCTGCACTGCCACACCGAATATTCGCTGCTCGACGGCCTGGCGCGTGTCGGGCCGCTGATGGACGCCGCCCAGAAGCAGGGTATGACCAGCCTGGCGCTGACTGACCACGGCGTAATGTTCGGCGCCGTTGAGTTCTACGGCGAGGCCAAGAAGCGGGGCATCAAGCCCATCATCGGTATGGAAGCGTATGTGGCTCCGCGGGCGATGCACCTGCGCGAGGGTAAGCAGGACGCCTCGGGCTACCACTTCGTGCTGCTGGCCGAGAACGAGATCGGCTACCAAAATCTGCTGACGCTGGCCAGCGAAGCGCAGCTGCGCGGCTACTACTACAAGCCGCGCGTCGACAAAGAACTGCTCGCCAAACACAGCGACGGCCTGATCGCCCTCTCGGCCTGCCTCTCCTCCGAAGTAGCGCGCCATCTGGTGAAGGACGATATCCAGGCGGCGGAGAAAGCGGCCAAGTGGTACGCCGAGGTGTTCGAGAATCGCTTCTACCTGGAGGTGCAAGACCACGGTATCGCCGAGCAGCGCACCGTGAACCGGCACATCGCGGCGATGGCCAAGCGCCTCAGCCTCCCGCTCGTCGTGACCAACGACGTGCACTACATCGCCAAGGAGCACGCTCAGGCGCAGGAGATCCTGTTATGCGTGCAGACCGGCACGACGATGGACGATCCCAAGCGCATGAAGATGGACTCGCATGAGTTCTACCTCAAGAGCGCGGACGAGATGTGGCATACCTTTGGGGATGAGTTCCCCCAGGCGCTCAAGAATACGATGGAGATCGCCGAGCGCTGTAACCTCAACCTCGAGTTCGGCCGCGTGCAGCTGCCCGAGATGCCGGTCCCGGCGGGTCACAGCGTCGATACATACCTCGCCGAAGTGTGCCACGACCGCCTGGCTGTGCGCTACGATGAGGTGCGCGACGACATGAAGGAGCGGCTCGACTACGAACTCTCCGTCATCAAGAAGACCGGCTTCGCCGCCTATTTCCTGCTGCTCGACGACATCATCGGCCACGCGCGCCGTGAGGGCATCATGGTCGGCCCTGGCCGAGGTAGCGCCGTCGGGAGCCTGGCCTCCTACTGCTTGGGCATCACCAACGTCGACCCCCTTCAATTTGATCTGCTATTTGAAAGGTTTTTGAATCCCGATCGGCTCTCGATGCCCGACATCGACACTGACTTCGCCGACGACCGGCGCGACGAGGTGATCCGCTACATCACTGAGCGCTTCGGCGCGGACTGCGTGGCGCAGATCTCGACCTTTGGGACAATGGCGGCGAAAGCGGCGATCAAGGATGTGGGGCGCGCGCTCGCCATCCCCTACGGTGACGTCGACCGCCTGTGTAAGCTGATCCCGCCGATGCCGCTCAAGATCACGATCAAGGAGTCGATCGACGCGGTCCCGGAACTAGCCGACCTCTACAACAACAACGACGAGGTGAAGCGGCACCTCGACATGGCGATGGCGCTGGAGCACGTTAAGCGCCATGCCTCGACGCACGCGGCCGGCGTCGTCATCTCGCACGACCCGCTGGTCAACGTAACGCCGCTGATCCGCGTGGGCAAAGAGGGCGAGCAAGGGCAGGCGTCGCAGTACGAGGCGGGCATCCTCGACAAGATTGGCTTGCTCAAGATGGACATCTTGGGCCTGACCACGCTGACCTTGATCCAGCGTACCGTCCGCAACATCGAGATCTCGCGCGGCGTCTTGATCGAGTCCGACGAGATACCGCTCGACGATCCATGCATCTACGATTTGCTGACCAGCGGCGAGACAGCCGGCATCTTCCAACTCGAGAGCGGAGCCATGCGCAAGGTGCTGCGCGACATGAAGCCCGACCGCTTCACCGACATCGTAGCTGTCGTCGCGCTGTACCGCCCCGGCCCGATGAACTTTATCCCGCAGTACATCGCGCGCAAGAACGGCTCCGAAAAGGTGACTTACCTCCATGAGGACCTGGAGCCGATCCTGCGCGAGAGCTACGGGGTCATCGTCTATCAGGACCAGGTCTTGAGGATCGCCATCGAGTTCGCCGGTTTTACCTGGGGAGAGGCCGACAAGCTGCGCAAAGCGATGGGCAAGAAGCTTATCGAGGAGATGAAAAAGCAGCAGGCCCATTTCGACGAGGGGTTCGCCAAGACGACCAAATGGGTGTATCAGCAGGACGAGACTGGCGCGCCGACCGCCGTCGAGGTCCCCAAGCCCGCGTATCCGGTAAAGCTTGCTCATGAGTTGTGGCCGCTCATGGAGACCTTCGCGGGATATGGGTTTAATAAATGTTTGCTAGCAACAACAAATATTAGATTGGCTAACGGCGCCAAGGTACACATCTCGGCGGCTTACAAGAACCCGCCTGCGGAGATCATGGCGATGTGGCCCGACGGCCAGATCAGACCGCATAAAGTCCAGCGTATCGTCAAGACGGGGCGCAAAGCTTTGCTAAAGGTCACGACGCGGACGGGCAAGGTTATCATGGCGACGCCGGAGCACCGTCTACTTACGACCGAGGGGTACAAGCGCATCGATGAGATGCGCCTGGGCATGGAACTTATGACCGCCCCGCGCGAGGCGACCGAGAACCAGCGCCGCGCGCGCCGCGCAAGCATGGTTCAGTTGAATCATCTCCCCGAGCAGCGCGGGCGAGCCAGTGAGCGACTTTCCAAGCGCATAGCTGCGATGTCTGTGGAGGAGTTCGTATCCTACACACAACGCGCACGCGCGGGGCGTACGGCTGAAGGGATGCGCGTCGCGGTGGCGGCGATGCATGAGCGCCTAAAGTGGCTCTATGCCAACGATCCGGCCTGGAAGGCCAAGATTGTGGCGGCAAGCCTTGCCAATGTGCGCGACTGCTACGATACGGGGCCGGGCTACGGGCGCTGCTCCATCGCCTCGAACGGCATGTGGTGTGCGAGCCAAAACGAGCGCGATATGTGCGAGTGGCTGATCGTCCAGGGCATTGACTTCGCGATGCACAAAGTCCTGCCCAACGCGCGCATCTGCGATTTCTACTTCGCTGGCGTCTACTGGGAGATGGACGGCATGGACCGTGCGCCGGCCTACTTCGCCCAGAAGTACGGCGACCTGCCTTACGTCGTGGTCACGCCCGAGGACTACAAGTTCGTCGTCGAGCACCACCTCGCGCTGGCTCACGCCGAGAACGGCGACCCCATCGTGTCGATCGAGCCAGCTGGCGAGGGGCAGACCTATGACATCGAGATGGCCCCCGACGGGCCGCTCAACTTCATCGCCAATGAGGTCGTTTCCCACAACAGCCACGCCGCCGCCTACGCGCAGTTGGCCTGCCAGACGGCCTACCTGAAAGCGAAGTATAAGGTCGAGTACATGGCGGCCTGCCTCTCCATCGAGACGGGCAGCCCCGACCGCATGGCCGTGGTGCTCGGCGAGTGCCGCCGCTTGGGCATCACTATCTTGCCGCCCGACGTCAACCACAGCGACCTGGACTTCGCGGTCGAGGGCGACAGTGTGCGCTACGCGCTGCAGGCCATCAAGAACGTCGGAGCCAACGCCATCCGCTCCATCGTGACGTCGCGTGAGAAGGACGGCCCTTTCAAGGACGTCGACGACTTCAGCCGTCGCGTCGACTGGAAGGCGATGAACAAGCGCGCCCTGGAGAGTTTGATCAAAGCTGGCGCGCTCGATTCGCTGGGCGACCGCGCCCTGCTGCTCGGCAACCTGGACCGCATCGTGTCGCAGGGGCAGCGCGCCGAGCGCGACGCCGCCTCCGGCCAGGTCTCGCTCTTCGCCGATGTGGCCGACATCGAGGCGTTGGCGCTGCCTTCGCTCATCCTCACCACCGTGCCCGACGTGCCGACCAAGCAACTGCTGGCCTGGGAGAAAGAGATGCTGGGCCTCTACATCTCCGAGCACCCGCTCACGGCCTTTCAGGAGCAGGGCCGGCTCCTCGGCGTTGTCTCTATCGCCGCGCTAGGGCCATCGTACGCGACGAAGAAAGTCAAGTTAGGGGCTCAGATCACCACGATGCGCCAGATCCTAACTAAGAAAAGCGAAACGATGATGGCGCTAGAGTTGGAGGACCTGGAGGGGACCATCGAGGCCGTGGCCTTCCCACGCACCTACGCCCGCTTCAAAGAACTGTTCACGGACTCGGCCATCCTGCTCGTCGCGGGGACGGTCGACATGCGAAACGACCGCCTGCAGCTCATCATCGACGAGGTGTCCATCTTCGAGGGCAAGGTCAGCAGTGGCGTGGAGCGCTTCAGCGTCTACTGCCGGCGCAGCGGCGACGACGAGCGGGATCTGGCGCTGGTGCAGGACGTCTACCTGCTGCTGCGCGAATTCCCCGGCAAGGACAAGGTCCAGATCGTGACCGACATAGCTGGGCGCTGTGTACCCATCCCCTTGCCCGACGGCACGAGTTGCTGCTGTCCCGAGTTACTGGAGCGCCTACGCGCGCTACCCGGCATTGGACCGGACGCCGTCGAGATCGTGTCCGTCGCACCGCCGGCGGCTCCCGCCCCCATTATCGAGCAGGACATGATACTCGACGCGCCGCTCTCGCGCGGCTACGTCGACCCGTTCGCCGCGCTCGACTCGGAAGACGATGTCGCGTAGTATCGTCCCCCACTACTGACGTACCGCTGGCGAAGTTCATTCATGTCACGCAACGCGCCGTCTACATCTTGAAACTGCCAAAACCCCCATCCATATGCGTGGCGTTCTCCATCTCCCGGCGCGTGAGATGGAGAACGCCAAGATGATGATAGACGGCGACGCCGAGGCGAAGAAGCTGGGTGGGATAGTCAGGACCATGCTCTCGCGGGACGCAGCCGCGCGCGGCATCGACTACCGCGTACGGAAGATCGTGAGCGGAGACTCGACGGCGCATGGGGCGTTGCAGCTCGCCGACATGATCGGGGGCGCGGCGGTCGAGGCGTGGAAACGCCGCTGCTCCGCACAGTGCGCGGAAAAGTGACGATTGACATAGTGACCTCAGATATGGAAAAACCCGCGACGTAACTCCCCCTCCCGGGGGGAGAACGGCCCCCAATGGGGGCGCTGTCCGTCGCGGGGAAAAGGCTGTGCTCAGGCACTGTGCGCGAGTCTCGCGCACAGTGCCTGAGCACAGCCTTTTATCTACCTACCAGTATACCACTTTGACACTCCACACGGCTGAAGCCGTGGGATTCTTGGTTCGGCGACCGTTGCATCGTTGCCCGGAGGCTCCGATGTCTGACACAATCTCCCCAAGCGTGACTTCCCGCGTGCCCCGCAGTAGAAACGCCGTTAGGCGTCATGGTGGCCCCCGAAGGAGCGATCACCATGTATAGTATACCATTGGAACGTTACCTGTTCGTGCTATGCTTGTTTTAGCACATGACGTTCGTTCACATCTTTTCGTGTCACCCATCAGCCATGTGCTACGTCGATTGAGGTACCTTCCCTTGGTGCTGTAGCGTTTCTTCCACGACCATCTCCGGGACGCCTACTCAGCGGACGGCTTGTCGCCTCGCCTCGCGCGGCGCCACGCTGTCCGTATAGACGTAGGCGCGAAACGACACATCATCAATAGAGTTAAGGGAGTATCTCTCAGTGAGTACACACACCGCACTGCTGGTTATCGACGCCCAAATGGGCCTGTTAGACCAGGCGTATCGCCGCGACGAGGTCGTGGCTCGCATCGCCGACCTCATCGCCAAAGCCCGGACCGCGGGCGCCCCGATCATCTACGTCCAGCACGACAGCGATGAGGCCGGCGACCTCCTCGAAATTGGGTCGCCCGGCTGGCGGATTCATCCGACTCTCGCCCCTCAGGGCGCGGACCTCGTCGTGCACAAGCGCTCGTCAGACTCCTTCTACGAGACACCCTTGCAACGGGAGTTGGACGCGCGAGGCGTCACGCGCCTGATTGTGGCGGGGATGAAGACGGAGATGTGCGTCGACACGACAAGCCGCCGCACCGTGAGCCTCGGCTACGACGTGACGCTCGCCGCCGACGCACACACGACGACCGATACCGACACGCTGCCGGCCGCCCATATGATCGCGTACCACAACGAGATCCTGGACGACTTCGGTAACGATGCCCACGTCGTGATAGCCAGGGAAGCGCAGGCGATCGCTCTGTAGCCAACTGGCGTGCGCTACACGGCGGTCCGGAGCCTTTGCCCGACCGCCGTGTAGGGCACGTCAATTTAAATCCGAGTACGTGGAGCAGGCGTTGGACCTGTTAGATGAGGCAGCCCCGAACCGGGACGGCGATGACAAGGAGGAGGCATGACGACACAGATGGACGCGGCCACTATAGAGCGCACGCTGGAGCGCTACATGGCGCTCCCCTACCGCGTCGAGTTGATCCCCTCGGTCGAGGGCGGCTATGTCGTGCGTCTCCCCGACCTACCCGGCTGCGTCAGCCAGGGCGACACCGTCGAGGAGGCCATGGAGATGATCCGCGATGCGCAGCGCGGGTGGATAGAGGTGATGCTGGAGAATGGCCGACCTGTCCCCGAGCCTGCCGACGCCGCTGGCTACAGCGGCAAGTTTACGCTGCGCGTGCCCCGACGCGTGCACCGCGCGCTCGCGGAGGCGGCCGAGGCCGAGGGCGTCAGCGTCAACCTGTTCGCCGCGAGTGTGCTGGCGATGGCGATCGGGGAACGGGTGCCGGGTCTACCAGAGCCTCGGCCCATCGATGGCATTATGGGGATGGACAGCTAGCGGGGCGGGCCATGAGCGGATGCGCGTAAAGCTCCGACCCCCCGTTCAGGAGTGGGATGAGAAGGGGGTAAAGGTCTTAAGGGGTGTTTATGGCCCTTGTTTACGTGGAGTGAGCGATGGCGTGGTACAAGAGATGCTCGGTGTGCAGAACCCACTCTTCCTCTGGGTGGCAATGTCGTGTATCTGAGGCGTGCGCGTCTTCAGCGGCCTCAACATAGATCGTCACGTTTGCAACAGAAGAACCCGCGAATGCGCCGCACTGCCCCCTATCTGACACAACTTGTAGCCAATTACCGACCCCGACTGATTGACCGGGCGGAACGGTACCGGTCACATTCGGGGGTGGGCCTCCTGTGGAGCTATCACGAAGCCTGCGGCTATCCCCCATCGCGACTGTTGCGGTAGGATCAATCCACACTTTCCAGGTCCCCTCGGGACGCGTACCAGTAATCCCTTTGGGGGTCACATGATAGAAGTACATCGTGCGAGACACGCCCTGGACCAATCCTCTATCACTTCCATACGCGGCCTCTCTCGTACCAGTGAGGGAGTCGGTATATGGCCCATACCTGCCCACATCACGAGCGGGAAGGAGAAACGCGGCGAGCGCCGGGTGAAGGATTGCAGCCTGCGTTCTATAGACCGGTGTCAGGGATAGACTATAGACGAGAGGTAGCGCGAGTATTATAGGAGCCATCGTTGTATGCCACCATCGTTGTCGTCCCATTGACAATGCCCTCCTTTTCTTTGAGCTTCAAACACGCCGCGTCTAACAAAGTTAGCGATATCGTGGCTGCGTCACTCTATCTGGAATGTCCCCATGGTGCTAGCCTGCTGTGTCCCGCGCCTAGCGTCGATGCGAATACGCACCATACGCCCGATGTAGGAATCGGGTAGTTGAGCGGGCACACGCAACATTACCCGCCAACGCCCTGGCTCCTGCTGCTCCATGTTCACGTAGAGCGTCGAGAAATAGCCGCTTATGTAGATCTGTGCGCCAGGACTCGCACGGACCTGTATCAGTGCGGCATCACCGCGCCGGACAGCTGCCCGCACGACCTGGGCGCTGACGGTGATAGGCGTGTTCGGCTGAGGCATGGATTGCTCATCGAGGAAGGCCGCGCCCACCCCCTCGCCGGGGAGAAGCTGCGCCGCGATGGGGGCGACCGCGTAGCGTGTGCCGTCAGGTCGGTAGCCGACCACGAAAGGATCACCCTCACCCTGTAAGCGAGGCACGGCGTGCCAGGACTTACCGCCATCCTGGGTGTCAAGGATGCCCGTGACGGTCAGCAGCGTCCCTTGTCGCGGCGTCTTGAAAACCATGTCCAGGATCGGTTGCGCCACTCCTATTGCCCCGCCAATCGCGCCGACATTGACGGATTTTGGTGCCCCGAACGGGTATTCTGTTGTCCACGAGGCCCCACCATTCTCGGTGTGTTTGATGAGCGCCCCCTGGGCGACGTAGCCCACCGCCGGCGAGGGAAAGGCCAAACTGGCGATTGACCCCGTGATCGTCGTCGTGGTCCAAGTCACTCCCGCATCCTTCGTGTGCCGCAGCGCATCCACCATCTCCATCATCCCATTGATACGCTCCATAGCGGTGCCGGCCTCCCACACGTCGTTCACGCTTGGCGCAGCGATGTGGGTCACGCCCACATCGTGGAGGATCGGACGCCAGGTCCTGCCCGCGTCGGCGCTACGGTATACCCCGCCGCCCGCCGCGTTCGCCGCATACAAAACAGTGGGTGAAGGGACAGACAATGACGCGGCCGACGGCGGCGTGTTTTTCTCCATCGTGACAGGAATCCACGTCCGGCCGCCATCATCCGTCCGCATGATGGCACTACCGACAGCGTACCCATGTCGCACGTCGGTGAAGATGAATTGCTGGACGCCTGTTGGATAGGGAAGCAGGTCCCATGTATTCCCGCCATCGGTTGTCTTTAGGTACTGAGAGCCGGCCGCTATCCATCCGTGCAGGCGGTCAATGAAGGAAATACTGGCTATCGACGCGGTGGGCAGGCGTCCATGCACCGACCATACGACCCGCGCGGGCATCGCGTGCACCGCGATAGGAGGGCTATGAGCCGCGCTCACCACGGCCCAGGTCGTCAGTGTCGCTGCTACGAGGATGCGTGTGGGTCGTCGCCTTACGGTCATAGGATTCCTCTCGATCAGGTGTGGGTGATAACAACGGCGCCAGATGCGAAGGCAAAGATCAGCAGCAAGACAGCCAGCACCACCATGCAGAGAAGGAACCCTCCGAGAGGCGACAAGCCGTCACGCTCCAGCTCAGGTGGTGGTGACGGCGCTTCATTGGGACGTGTTGCGTTCTCTCGGTACCAGTCGCGATCTTGCATGAGCATAGGGGTCTCCTCCGAGCGCATGAATAGGACTGTGGTGCGCGGCGTCGTAGCCAGTGGATGGGGCGTCGTGGCGCGCTTTCTGGGCTACGCGACACAACAGGGACAGCCATCAGCTTACGGCTCCTGCCGGGTTAGCCCTGCGATACGGTCAAAGCCCCGATCATAGGAGTACAGTGAGGCGCTCTTATCGAGTTGCATGGCTGCCACAATCATAACGTCCTCTTGGGCGATGTCACGCATATCCTCTTTTGATAAAGGCCGACCTAATGAGCCCGCCGCTCCGCAGAGCGTAGCAATGGTTGATGGGATTTGGGCGCCATGCATCTTCTCTTTGTAAAACGTGGCAATCAGCGTGTCGGTATCGACATCCTGCCGCTCATGCGCTGTCCGCTCATGCGCTGTCCGCTCATGCGCTGTCCGCTCATGCGCTGTCCGCTCATGCGGTGTCCGCTCATGCGGTGTCCGCTCATGCGCTGTCGGATCTTGCGTACCGTTACTGTCGTCAGCCTCGTTGTTAGCTACGTGATCCATGGGTACGAGTACCGCGATATCTTCATTGTCGCGGCGTAGTACACGCGGCTGGTTGCTTTGGCGTACGTCTTCGGCCAAACGTAAAAGGTCCGCTTTGTTACTAATATCGATCGATTGGAGTTCCTTGAACATATCCTTACCATCCTTAGATCTCAATGAACTCTAGTTTTCGCTAACAAGGGGGCAATCGGGAGGGCTTTGGTAGGATAGGGGTGCTGACACCATATCGTCCGGAAGGAGCCTCCCGATGCCACCCGCAGTCTATCGCATGATGACCCTCCT
>JAABUV010003204.1_pt1 | contig 21069 bp, 19 predicted proteins | sample 5559971 | NCBI WGS metagenome assembly JAABUV01 (sample SAMN10711881, study PRJNA513362) | rock metagenome | isolation source: Antarctica rocks | place: Antarctica: Victoria Land, Knobhead nord | collected 2015-12-19
CCCACGCGCCGCGCTCGCGCGCGCCCGCGCCGCACGCGGCCGCCAACTCGGCGCCGGCCGCGGCGGCCGCGGCGTCCGCCGCGGCGCACCCAGCGCGCCGCTGGGCGGCCAGCTCCGCTGCAGCGGCGGCCTGCGCCGACACGGCCGCGCTCCTGCACAGGCGCGCAGGTGTGTCACAGCTGGACGCACTGCAGCCAGGGCGCAGTGCGTAGCATGGCCTGAGCCTGGCCCAGGGCGTGCAGCAGCAGGGGGCGCACTCGGCCTCGGCCGCCTGTGCAGCCGCTGCGGCCGCGGCGGCGCCGAGGCGCTCCTGTGCGCCCTGCAGCTCGCGCTGCAGGGCCTCCGTCTCCGCGCGGTGCCGCGCGGCGGCCGCCTCCACGCGGTCGCCCTGCTGGGCGGCGTCGCGCTGCGCCCAGCACATACGCAGTCATGCCCCCCCTCCCTTGCATCGCCAGCCTGCACAGGGAGTGCACAGGCACCCCCTGCGCGCACCGCTGCCAGCTTTGGACTGGTGCCCCTGACGGGGACATGGGCAAAGCACACGTGCATGCCTGCAGCTTGACGGCCGCCCTGCGCGTCCTACTGCACGCGCCGCATGCGGGGCAGGGCAGGCGGAGCGGGCCGCGCGGGTCGGCGGCGCGCCTGGTGCGCGGCGGCCCCGGCCCTCGCCTCCGCCAGGCCGCCCTCCGCGGCCGCCAGGGCACGCTGCGCGGCCGCGCCGGCGTCCGCCGCCGCCGCGTGCACGCGCGCCGCCTCAGCCTCCTGCTGCGCGAGCTGCCCCGCCGCCTCCTGCGCCGGCATGCCCGTATACAGTCGTGGCTGGCTTACGCACGGATGCAACACATTCAGTGAAGCGTCTAAAAGAAGTATGTGAGAATATGCCCCGCCGCTGGCCGGCAGGCGCTCATGCCTGCGCCCGGCCGCGCTCGTCGTGCCTCACGCTGCACGGTCTCATGGCATGCAGCATCGCGCAACGGCACGGCTGCAGCCGCGCCCAGCCGCCGCGTGCATGTCTCGCCCTTGAGCGCGGCCAGGCGTGCCAAACCTGGGACCGCTGGCTGAGCCTGGCATGCACGAGCGCCGGGTCATGCGCGACACTTGCAAGGTTGCCAGGCACGAAGGCGCGCGGCGGCCCGGCGCGCGCGCCTGCAGGCGCGCGTGCAGCGCATCCCGCTGGGCCCCGGCCGCTTCGGCTGCGGCGCACGCGAGAGCCTGACCCGCCAGCGCGGTCGCCAGGCTAGCCTGCAGCGCGCCCGCGCGCTCGGCCAGCGCCGCGGCCAGCGCCTCCTGCGCCTGCAGGGCCGCCTGCGCGGCGGCCGACCGCTCCTCCAGGCCCGTGCGCGCCGCCTGTGCCTGCCTGCGCGGCCGCACGGAGAGCCGTCGGCAAAGGATGGCCGCAACGAGCGAGCGTCCGTTGGTCGTTAGGACAGTGCACGCGGATGTGGACTCTGGGGCGCGCGGCAGGCGCGCTGCTGGATGCAGGCGAGCGCGCGCGTGCCAGCATGGAGCTGACACTGGCTGTGCGATAGGCTGATGGCTGGTTGATACAAGCCCTCTCTGCTGACTCCGTCAAGGCGTACATGCGTGGGAAGCGGCAAGTGCGTGTGTGAGTCATTGCGGTCATGCGGGTCTTGCCCCCAGGCCCGCTGTCGCATGCAAACACACCGAAGCGGAGTCCAACTTGGCCCGCCGGCAGACCACGAGCCCTGCGGCAGCATCAGGCAGCAGCCCCGGCTGTCAGCTGCCCGCGCGGGCCTCCTCGGCAGCCTCCAGCCCGCGTCGCCCGCGCCGCCCGCGATCGACGCGCTGCCGTGGCGCCCGTTCCGGCCGGGTTAAACTTGCTGCGTACAGGGCGTCTCGCATGGTTCCGATTTGAGCCGCAGCCTGGGAGCGCGCTCGCACCGCCGCGCGGCGGCCTCGCCGTCCAGCCGCGCGCGCAGGCCGTCTGCGGCGGCCTCCAGCGTGCGTTGCGCATGCGTGCTCTCCTGCAGCGCCGCCCGCGCCTGCTCGCCGCGGTGGCTGGCTTCGGCGACAGCCGCCTCGAGGTCCCTGCAGCGCCCCTTCCTGGGCGCACGCGGTAAGCAGGTCAGGCGTCAGTGAAAGGGGTTATGCGCTACCAAACAATTTTGAAACGTGAAACAGACATTTCAGCCAAGGTCTCGATAGGTGCAGTGAGGCGCGCACGCCCTGCCGAGACAGCGCCCTCAGCGGGCCCAAACACGCAGCCGGTCTGAAGTGGGCGCGCGTGCGACAAGTGCTTCGCGCTCACCCAGCATCGGCGCGCCGCTCCGCATCCGCCAGCGCCGCGGCCGCCGCCGCAGCCGCCGCGGCCGCCGCGCCCTCCCCCCGTGCCTGCTCGGCTCGTGCCTGCGCCGCCTGCTCCTGGAGCTGCCGCCCAGCCTCCGCTGCTGCGGCCTCGGCCGCCGCCCTGGCCGCCTCCAGCGCGGACAGGGCCGCGGCCTGCTCCTCCCCGCGCGCGGCCAGGCGCCGCACCTGCGGATGGCCGCCGCACTGACTGAATGCCAGGTTCCCTGGTCATGTTCCCATCAAAGCTTGGGTATTGCCAATCGCCTGCGAGGCAGGGCAGAGGCCGCTGTGGCAGCAAGGCCGAAGTGCTTGCTGGCGCTGGCACCGACCAAGGATGCGAGTCGGCCCCCGCGGTTTGCAGGCCGTCGGGCAGCAGCACTGCTTTTCTATGACGGATGGGAGCCGGCGGCGCAGACAGGCGGCCTCGACGGCAGCGCTGCAGGCAAGACTGTGGCGAGCTCGATGGGGTACGATGACAGGGTATAGGTCTAGGAGCTGGTGCGCGGGCGCGCGTGCCTGCGCCGCCAGCGCGCCCTGCTCGGCGTACGCGCGCGCCTGCGCGGCGGTGACCTGCGCGCGCGCGCGCGCCAGCGCCGCCGCGGCGACGCGCCTGTGCTCGTCCAGCGCCGCCGCGTGGTGCCGCTCCGCATCCTGCGGCGGCGCATGCGGGGCGCTTTCGCGCGGAGCGCCAGGCGGCGGCGGAGCCGGCGCGGCAGCGCGGTGCTGCCCCGAACCTCCCTGCCGCGCTTGCAGCCAGCATGCCACAGAGCGCATGGGCGCCAGCGGCGGCCCAGCAGGTCCGCCCCCGCTGTGCCAGGCAGGTACAGAGAGTTGAAACAGGTTGTGGACGTCAGCAGCCGGGCTTCCCTTGCTTTATCTTGGAGCCAAACGCGCCGGTGGCAATTGCACATATCCATACAGCCTGGCGGACGCATATAGATCGAGGCCCAGCAGCGCACGTACGCAGGGGACCCGGCCTCCAGGGGCAGCTGGGTGATTGAAGGCCAGGGGCCAGCGCCGAAGTGATGCAAATGCTGTGCTTATACATGGGCGCCAGGTGCACGTCATGCATGCTTGTGCTCTGAAATGTAGATGTTGAATTCACCAGAGCGGGAGCGCTAGCCAGCGGGAGTCTCGCGCGCCTGCACCGCAGCGGCCAGCCGCCCGGCGTCCCGCTCGCCCTGCAGGCGCGCGTCAAAGGCGGTGACGGCGGCCGCCGCGTCGCGCAGCGTGGCCGACATCTCCGCCTCATACTCGCCGGCCGCCTCGCCCAGGCCGGCAGGGGCCTCGCGCTGGCCCAGCTGCGCGATTACCTGAAGCAGACAGCCGTGGCGGCCCTGGTCAGGCAGGCCGTCCCGCCTCAGCTTGTGGCTTGGGAGTGCTGACACCCCGAGTGTCGCCGACTCCAAACTGAGGCGCCTGCCCCAGACTCGGGGGTGACAAGCCTGCATGCTTGCTGAGCGGCAGGCGACCGGGCAGTGCCGACACCCTGCTGCAGCAGCCGTGTGCAAGCGTGCCGTCGCACCTTGGTGAGTTGCGACACCTGGTGAGTTGCGACCCCACCGCGATGCGCGCCTGCAGGAGTGCGTGCCCTCAGTGTGAGCAGCAGGCGCTGCATCCTGCTCACAGAGCAGAGTGACTGCAAGGGGGCACCTTGACAGCCAGCAAGGGCGAGTCCGCGTCACAGATGGCGCAGGGCGCCGGCGTGACATTGTGCTCCATGGGGCGATGCGGGCCTGGTGCCGGACAGCACAGGCGCACAGACATGCCCACCGCCTGCTCTGCGCAACTTTTCCATTCTCGGAAACCTCGTGTAACCGTGCCCCTGAGGTTGGTCCCGCGTCCGGGGCCTCACCACCATCACGCGAGCCTCGCCCACAGACCTCTCAAACTCTCGAAGCTCCTGCTACCTATACAACGCGCGCGCGCTCCCGGCGAGACGAAGCTGGCTCACCCACACCCCTGTGCGGCGAGAAGTTGCAACAACGGCGCGCTCGGTGCATAAGTGCCCACCGCCTCCGGTGGGCAGGGCCTGGGAGGACCAGACGCCGTCCCTGCGGCAGACGGCGGCCGGCGGGCGGGGCCTGCGTCCCAGCGAGGGTGGCAGACCTTCGGTGCGCGCACCACCCGCCGAGCAGCGGGGTCGCGAGCGCGGCCTGCGCTGCCGCCGAGGCTGACATTGGCCTGGCGCCCGCGCAGGACATCTTGAAGGCCGCGGGCGGCGGTCTGTGAGGCACATCTCCTGGTCGTTCAGGGGATCACGCGGCGCAGCACCAGCATTGTTTTCCAGCCGCATGGCGCTCACCGAGGCAGCCATGTCTGGCGACAGCTTGTTTATTACGCGGGCGGCCACGGTGGTCAGCATGCAGCAGCTGCTGGATGAGGAGCCAGCGGCCCGGCTGCCTGCGGTGGCCCTCACGCCCGACCAGCCCGTGGCAGCCATCGTCGACGGCGGCCTCCTGCCGCTGGTCAGCTTCGCTGCCACGCCGGGCATCCAGGCCAAGCGGGTGAGGTCGTTCGGCGACCTGGCCGTGGTCCCCGACGCTGACCACGTCGACGACCCCAGGCGCGGCCCCCGGATGCCGGGCTGTCCTTGGGTCGACGCTTTCCAGGCCCTTCCTCTGGGGCCTTGGTTCTGCCGCTGTGGAGCGGCCGCTGCGCTGCGCGTGCGCCGGCGGGCAGGTGGCGGTGGTTGGCTTTGAAATCGCGACGCTCGCGACGGGCGTGCGCCCTGCCTGACGCGGGCGGCGCCGCGCGCAGCGCCTGGCTGTCCGGCTCCAGCGACGGCGAGGACGGCGACGCGCGCGTGCCGTCCCCGCCGGGCTCGACCGCCGGCGCGGGCAGCCTGCTCGACACGGTCATCCTGGCGCAGTGGGAGGACCGCGCGGAGCAGGGCCTGTTCCGCTACGACGTGACTGCGTGCCCCACCAAGGCGCGCCCTGCGCCGCGCGCGCCACCAGCACGCGCCCGGCGCTGCAGAGGCGGGGGCTGCATATTTGCGCACCTGCACTTGGGCCTTGCGGTGCGTCGCGGATAAGCAGTCTCGCTCTGGCATGTTCCCGGTGGGTGCCGGCTCGTCGCGGTGCCAGGCGCCGCGGCGCGGCTGCGTGCAGCGGTCTGCGTGTGGCAGTGCCGGGCCGCGTCTTAGCGCAGCGCCCGTGCCGCAGCACGCGGGCAGCACCGCAGAGGCGCTGTCGGCACGACGAGGAGCCGCCTTGCTGTGCCAGCAGGCAACGGGGTGCGAAGCAGGCGGCGCGCGCGCGCAGGTTGTGCCGGGCGCGTTTGGGTTCATCGCGCAGTTCAACGAGGGCCGCGCTTCCAAGAAGCGCCCGACCGAGTTTTGCGTGGACCAGGTGCGGCGCTGCGCTTGCTTGCCTGGCCGCCGGGGTGGCAGAGGGCGCGCCGCCGCTGAGCACTCTCTGGACGCGTGAGGCCGGCAGCGGCTCGCTGTGCTGGGCCCTGGCGCGCCTGGTCCAGCTCTGCGGCCTCTCTGCACCGGCTCAGCCCGTGTTGGTGGCTTGATCAGCGCGGCACGCAGCTGCCTGCGGCAGCCTGGGCGGCGCCGGGCGTGCAGGCGGCGCGGCGTCTGCCCGGCAGCCGCTCGCCGGCAGCGCGCGCGGCAGCCGCGCGCGCGCATCGTACCTGGACCCTGTTCAACGTCTGGGCGTCGTGCACGTCTTCATCACGCGCGCTGGGCGTGCGGCAGGTGGTGCAGCCGTTCGACGCTAAGAAGTTCAACTTCACCAAGGCGCTGCAGAAGGAGGTGCTGTTCCAGTTTGAGGCGCGCGAGTCGGGCGCCGGCGGCGTTGACTACGAGCCGCTGGCGCCGGCGCGCGGCTCGCCCAACCTGGTCTTCATCAACGTGAGCCCGATCGAGTATGGCCACGTGCTGCTCGTGCCGCGCGCGCTGTCCGACCTGCCCCAGGTCCGCCCCCGCCCGCGCACCACCCGGGCCCGGTTCCGAACATGCTGCCGCCCCGCGCTCGTGTCTGCGGGCGGTCGAAGCGGAGCGAGCGAAGGATGTCTGTCCCGCGGGGCGGGCGGCGGGCGGCTGCAGCCCTGCGACGATCACGACCTGCATGTTGGGTCGCGCCGATGCGAGCGCACTGGCGGCCGCGCCGCGGGAGCAGCGGGCTGCGGGCGCCGGCGTGAGGCGCGCGCGCCGCGGCGCGCCAGGTCGTGGACGCGCCCGCGCTGCTGCTGGCGCTGCAGTTCTGCCACCAGGCGGACAACCCCTTCTTCCGCCTGGCCTTCAACGCGCTCGGCGCGTACGGCACCATCAACCACCTGCACTTTCAGGCGCGGCCCGGTCTCACTGCTGGCGGGGCCGCCGGGCGGCCGCCCAGGAGCCGCGCGGCGCGCGCCTGCCCGTGCTGCCTGCCCCTGCTCTCGCCGCCGCGGCCCCGCGCGGATCGCGAGCCGGCGGGGCCGCGGCTGCGCGTGCGCGGAGCGGGGCGACGGCGGCTGACGCGCGCGGCGCGTCGCAGGCGTACTACCTGGCGGCGCCGTTCGCGGTGGAGCGCGCGCCGACGGTCGCGCTGCGCGGCCTCAAGCGCCGGCGCGGCGTGCACATCGCCGCGCTCAGCCACTACCCGGTGCGCGGGATGGTGTTTGAGGCGGGCGACGCGCTGGCGGACCTGGCGGCGGTGGTGGGCGGCGTGTGCGCGCGCCTCGCGGACGCCAACGTGCCGTACAACCTGTTCGTGGTGGACTGCGGCCAGCGCCTGTTCCTGTTCCCCAACGCGTTCGCGCTGGCCAAGGCGCAGGGCCGCGTGCCCGAGGACCTGCTGGCCACGCAGGCGCGCGCGCCCGGCCTCGACCCCGACCCTGACCCTGATTTTGCTCCGGGCGCGCTCAGGGGTTGCCTCGGGGCTGCTGCGCCTGGGCTGGGGCGCTGCAGGGCATGGGAGCCGCTCTGGATTGTGCGTGTTTGACCCACCGGCGCTGCTGCTGTACTTAAAACACAGGTAGTCGACAAGGAGCGTGCCTGGGCCCTGTCCGCTGCGGGCAGCGGCCTGCGCCTGCCTGCGCATTCTGGTGGTGTAGCGAGCGGGCCTGCGCCCCGGCCCCACGTGCTGACGCGCGCCGCGCTTTGCCGCAGGTCGACCCGGCGGCCTTTGAGATCAGTGGGCACATCATCTTCAAGCGCGCCCAGGACTATGCCACGGCCAGCCAGGCGGGCGTGTGGCGCCTGCTCGCGCACGCCTCGCTGTCCGAGGAGGAGTTCCTGGCCACGGCGCGTCTCGCGCTCGACTTCTGACCGGCGCCGCCGTGCGCGGCGCCGCGCCTTGCGCTCGGCTTCTGACCAGCGGCGCCGCGCTGCGCCACCGCCGCGCCCGTGCCCGCTGCAGCGCGCCGCCAGCGCGCCCGCCCAGGAGCGCGCCGCTTACGCGGGCCCGGCGTGGCGCGGGGCGGCGGCTGTGCAAGGCGTGGACGGTGGCTGCGAGCGCGCCCGAGGCGCAAGGCGCGCCGGCGGAGGCCGCGGGCTGGCCGACAGCTTACTCTGACCTGTGTTGATGTTGTCATCGCTCTGCCGCGCGGCGCTCCGCGAGCGGGCAGCCCCGTGGGCGGGCCGCGGCGCGCATGCTGCTCATTTGCCAGCTGTTGCTTATTTGCCAGCTGGGGCGCGCGCTTGGGCCGGGGCCAGCGGTGGGGCGTATCTGATCGGGGCAGCACTTGCGTTCTGCCAACCCCCTGTTTCTGCACTGCCCAATGATTTATTACTTGGCCCGGCGTCGCGCCACCGTGGCCTGGCACTCGAAGTGGGCATCAGTCCGTTTGGTCAACCTCCCAGATGTCCGCCTGATTTCACAGCTGGGTATGCTTCCGCGCAGCGCTTCAGCGCGGAGGGTGGCTGGGTCAGTCAGAAGCGTGGTGACATGGCAGTGACACCCCTTCGTGGCTGCACCGGTGTAATTACATGCCCCCTGTGGGCGTGTGCAGCAGCAGTGCCGCCTGGTCTTGTGCCTGCGCACGCATGTCTGCTGCTGAGCGGGCGCCTGCACAGCAGGAGGCGTTTCTGCACTACTGCACGACGTGAAGACAGCCCGCCGCACCAGGGCCGCCAACAAAGCTGACGCCAAAAAAGTTTGTGCAAAAAAAGCCTCGCAAAAGGCGCGCAGCTCCGCAGAACCAAAAAGGGCAGGCGCGCGGGGTCACTGCGCCTCAACTCAAGCAGTGAAAGTGTGGCGGGATGGCAAGACACCATACAAGTACACCTCACCCATAACGGACGTAAAACAAGTAGCTTCCACCCACACTCCTCCGCCGCCCAACTTGCGGGAAGCATAGTACACCCAATCGGTCAGTGCGACTCTGTCCTGGCGCCCAAGCGCCTCGCTGGCATGCGAGTGAAGGCTCAGAGCCACACAGACAGTCTAAAAAGGGGTGCCGGACCACACGCAAGCTCGACACCTAGATATAATACACAAGCTGGGCACACGCGCCGGCCGCGCAGCCAGTGCCGCGGACCGGCGAGTGCACGCCAGGGTGCGCCTTTTCCCGCACACCAGCGCCTGCCGGAGCCCCGAGCCTGCTGCTTGAACATCAATAAGTACTGAGGCTGCCCGGCAGTGCGCGGCAACCTCCCCCACCCGCGCCGGCCAGAGGGCGCAGCAGCGCGCAGGCAACGGCTCCGCCGCCGCACAGCCGGCCAGCGCGCCAGCACGCGTGGCTGTGCGGGCGTGCCGCGAGCGGGGCCGGTCTGCGCTGCTGCGTGCGCCCAGCCAGCAGCGCGCTCTTCACCGCGGCCCGCTCGCAGCCCCGGGCAACCGCCCAAAAACCCCGCGCCGGCTGGCCCGCGGGCGCAGAGGCGGCCGCGCCGCGCCGCGCCCCCCGCGGGCTCAGCTCGCGGCATCGTAAGAGAGCGTGGGCCGCCGGGCGGCGGGCAGCTGCAGCGCGCCGCCCGTGAGCGCGCTCGCGCCGCTGCCGCCGGACGCCATGCTGCTGCCCGCGGCCTGCACGCCGCCCGCGCCGGCCTTGCCCGCCACGCGCGGCGCCGCGCCGTGCGCCGCCCAGGCGGGCCACCCGGCCGGCAGGCCGCCCGGCAGCGCGCCGGACAGCGAGCCAGAGAGGCCCGACGGCAGGGAGCCCGGCCACGCGAACGTGGGCATGCCCGCGCTGGCGGGCGCCTGCAGCACCCCGCCGGCCGCGCCCGGCGCGGCGCCCGGCGGCGCGAGCGCGGGCGCGGCGGCGCCGTCGCGCGCGCCCAGGTCCAGCGCGCCCCATCCCTGGACGCCCAGGCTGCGCGCGCGCGCTCACAGGCAGCGTCAGAACGCGCCCACCCAAGCCGTCTCTGGCACACAGCGCGCTGGCGACTGCAGCCTGTTCGGAAAATGCACAGGTCCTCCACGTGCGCCTGCAACAGCGTAGCCCCGCAACTGCGTCGGGCCTGGGCAGGGCGCTAGGCGGGCGATAGGGGGCCCAATTGTGCACGCTCAGGCGGCTCAGGGCGGCACCTGGCATACGCGGCCGCCCAGTTAGGCGCGCCGCCGTACAGGTTGTACGGCCACAGCGGCAGGTACGCGGGGCCGCCGCCGCCCCAGCCGCCGCCCAGCAGCTGCGCGTGCGCCTGGCCCAGCGCGGCCGCCTGCAGCGCGGCCTGCTGCTGCAGCTGCTGCTGCGCCGCCAGGCTCGCCCACTCGCCAAAGCCCGGCGCGGCGCCCGCGTCGGCGCCGCCCGGCCAGCGCGGTGCGCCCGCCTCCGCGGCAGGCTCCAGGCGCGCGCGCATGCGGCGGCCGCCCTCCGCCGGCGCGTCCAGCGGCGGCGCGGCGCCGCCGCCGGCGCGCGCCCCCGCCGGGGCAAGGCCGCCTGGCGCCGGCCCGAACACGCCCAGCAGCGCGGCGTCCGGCACGAGCGCGGGGCAGGCCGCGCCCAGCGGCAGCGCAGCCGCCGGCAGCACGCCCGCCGCGCCCGCGGCGCCGCCCGGCACGCCCAGCGAGCGCGCCGGCTCCGCAGCCTCGCGCCCGCTCTTGCTGTTCTTGCGGCGGCCGGCGCCCACGGGCACGTTGCGCAGCGTGCCGCCCGCGGTCCAGTAGCGCTGGCAGGCCTGCAGCAGTGCCGGCCGGGAATTTGGCGCGTGGGGAGGACACCGATGCCCGGACCAGAAATTTTCGGCCCAGGGGCCTGCTCGCAACAGCCAACACCCCGTCCCAAGCCCCGCCCCTCCCGCTGGACGGCGAGGTTGGGGCCGGGGGGGATCGTCGGAAAGCAAAAAGTGCCTGCAGGCTTTTGGCCACGGATAGATAACGAGGGCGGGCCCCGGGCACTCGCAGCCACCGAACCAGCGTGAACCCGCAGCACCAGCACACCCCGTGCGGGCCCGAGCCCGCCCCCGGGCCGGCCTTGCAGCGTGCCAGCCAGGCAAGCCCCATCCGCACCTTGCAGAAGAAGCGCGGCTGCTGGCTGTTGTAGTTGTTCCAGTACGCAAACTTGGTGTTGGGCGACTGGCAGCGCGGGCAGGCCGTCGGTGGGGGCTTGGCGGTGCAGCCCTTCAAGCTAGCTGCCTGCCGCTGCGATGCATCCTTGCTCGCCTCTGCACTCTTTGCGGCCTCCGGCTGGCTCTCCTCTGGCTGCCCGGCCGTGCTCTCGCCGCTGCTGGAGTCCAGCCGCTCACAACCCGGCCGCCCAACATCTGGCGGCGTGCCCGCCTGCATGCTCCTCCTGCTAGCTTCTCCCGCCTGTGGTAGCGACTGGCGTGCTTGCGACGGCTATCTCCGACGCGTCAGGCTGGTTTCCCTTTTTTTTTCCTCAAGCGTCTGCAGGCCGCAAAAAACTCAATCTCTTGCCCTAGGTTAAGAAGTCCTGGCTGTGGACGCGTTAGAGAAAAAAAGTTGATTACAAGTGACCTCAGCAGCATATCTCAACTGCCCAGGTGGCGCCCAGTCGCACCAGGCCCTGCGCACGCCAATGCGTGCGCCGTGCAAGCCCAGAATGACCACGGCGCCGGAGCTGGCAGTGCGGGTGGGCCGCGATAGGGCCGCATGGGGCTCTTGCCCTTGCGCACGCGCTCGCTGGAATACACCGTAATGGCTACGAGTCGAGCCGCGGAAGGCTCAAGTTGCCAAGTCTGGCGCTGCGACGACTTGGTCGTCTCGGACGGCGCAGCGCTGGGTCGACAGAACTGAGCTTCTCTGCACCGCGCGGCAGCTGCAAGTCCCTACAGGCCTGGGAGGTCCGTGCCGCGCTGGAGCCTGCGAGTGCTCCACGTGACACGCCGCTGCACGTCACGTACGCCTCCCGCCCGTCTGTCTTGGTTTGCAGCTGCGCCGCTCGACAGGAGCGCTCGCCGGCATCGTGTGGCCCCGTGCCTCGCCAGGCTGGCAGTATGCATTGCTCGAGGCTGCGTCGCTGGGTGGTGCCTGAGTGCCTGCTGAAACAGCGGCCGAGTGCAAAACCTGAGAGTGCCTGAGGCTCAGGCCCTGAGCTGGTCGCGCCTGGTCCCGGTCCAAAAGCGCGCATGACAAGCAGACTGACTTTGAGCAGAACGTCGCGCTGCGGAGTGATGGATATAAGCTCAGCCTGCATCTGGGCCGGCGTGAGACAGTCGCCGCAGCCCAGCGCTGAGCTCAAGCACAGTGAGCTTGTCGTGTGCTCTTCATGCGCAGCAGGCCGTCGGCGAGCGCTAGTGTATTTGGGAAAGGGGCAGTGCCTGGGCATTGAGTAGCCTGAAAATTGCCACACGCATGCATGCATGCAATGCGCGCACACCAAGTACAAGGCTCATGACACGAGAAAGATGTCCGCAGGTTGCAGCACATGCCCTGAGAGCGCCTGTGAGTGGCAGGCACATGCAGCTGCACGGAGCTGCACTCAGCATGCGCGCTGGCTGTGCCACCCAGTGTCCTGATCTCTTGCACTGCCAGGCAGCCGCACAGGCTGCCTGATGCGCTCAGCCCCGTCCATCACCAGGCCACACTCACCCTGCCAGGGCGTGCCACCTCCCTCCGCTGGTTCTTGCCACATGCAGTGCACAATGTGCACCCAGCCGATTGCAGCCCGGGGCTACGGTTGGCTATTCTAGGTCGTGTGGCAATTCTTCAGTTTCGCACGCAACAGTTGGACTCAGATGCACTGCACAGAGACACATGGAGGCGCATGCCTGCGGCGCATGCACCTGCCAACATAAAGCCGCAACTGACGCCGCTAATTCCAGTGGGCGTGGGTGAGGCAGTACGCAATCTCTCTTGGACAGGGTGGTGGTTTTCAGGGCCACGGGTCTGGGCGGTGCGCCTCGCGGCGCGAGTTTTGGTGACAGCACGGCGCGCATGGCAACGACGCCCGCTACATCAACCACAGCTGCCGACCCAACGCGTCCACCAGGGTCGTGACCACGGACAATGGCAACCATGCGGCCATCCTCGCGCAGCACGCACACGAGCGCTACGAAGAGAAACACGTACGATTACAAGGCCCAGCCGGCCAGGCAGTCGCTGGCAGCCTCCCCGCAGCGGCGGCAGCTGCTGCAGCTGAGCATGCACGACCCCGCTGGCTGTGCCGCTCGGAGTCCTGACCAAGTGCACTGGCAGGCGGCAGCACAAGAGACCGCTCAGTGGGCAGCGAGCCTGTGCCGCTGCCTGCCAGCGCACATGGTCAGGACGCCGAGCGGCACAGCCAGCGGACGCGGGTCCTGCACGCCGAGCCCGGCCGCTGCGGGGAGGCTGCCAGCGGCAGCTGGTCGGCGCGCCTTGTAGTCCACGTGACCTCTTCGTAGCGTCAAGTACACGCGCCGCGGCGGGATGACACGCGTGCTTGACAGTGTCCGCCGTAACGACCTTGGTGAACGCGTTGGGGCAGCCGCCGTGGTTGATATACCGGGCGACGTCGGGCTGCACGCCGGGCTGTGACCAATGCCGCGCCACGCGAGGCACCGCCCTGACCTACTGTCCGGAAAGCCACCGCCCGGCCTCCAGCGCTGCTCTCACCGCACAGGCAGCACCCCAGAGGCACGTGGTATGAACAAAGCTTCGAGCGCATGCAACAGGTGTGAACCCGGCACAGCACAAGGCGCACATGCTCAGTGGGGTCCGTGCGAAACAGATATGGTTGAGGTGTAGCTTCACGCCTTGCACTCCTGCTAGCGCGCGTCGCATATGTCGTTGCTAACGACAGGCCCCTAATACTCCGCAAAGACCTCCGCTTCCTCGATGTGCCGCCTGGCAAACATGCACCACCCGTGCACGCTTCTCTGGCTTGTGTGCAGCAGCACCGGCTCCGCGCGCTAAGCAGCCCATGTCCCGCGGCAACACGCGGCTGGTCACGCCCTGCGCGGGCAGCATGAATTATGCACGGACGTGAGCCATCCAACTTACCACAAGCACCTTCAATCCATGCAGGGGCCTCCCGAGGCCCCGCCCCACTCTCTTAGACGAAGGAATCCTTGCCTGCTTGCTTGACACTTGTGCCTAAACAGCCCTAGTTGGCTGAAACAGGCTATCACCACATAGCTGAGGGGGCCATCGGGTTAGGGCCCCCGGTGATGCTTTTCATTCATTCATTCATTCATTCTTGGACTCCAAGGATGCTGCACCAGATGCAGCCTGTGTCAGAGTTGGCACAATGGCTCCTTTGTGCTGTACTCCTAAGGGTCGCTGCCCCACCCCATACAGCCTGTACTGGGCCAACCAGATTGTCCGTGCGCTTGCGCTTCAAAACATTCCCGTGCTTTGCCTGACTTGCCTTTTTAGCGCGGGCATGTGACGCTCCTTGGACGGCAGCACGTACACGCCCCGCGGCGAGCCTGAAGTGCTTGTCCACCACCCGGTCCTGTTGGCCTGGGACGATAAAAAGCTACCACAAGGGCCTCAGCGTCGACCACAGCGACCAGGTCAGGCTCAGCAACCGCCTGTCCAAGCTCACCCGGGCACCGCAAGCGAGAAGGCGCTCAGCTGTACCCTGCCCGCGGCTGGCCGCGTGGCCGGCAGTCCGGCAGTGTGCCTTGGAGCACTGCCGGCGTCGCGGGTGCCTTGGAACAAGGTTACACCCCTCAGCAGTGGAGGTCAAGCAGCGCAGCGCCTTTGGCGTCTTCATCCTGCTATGGCAGAGTCAATAGATACTGGCCAAGGCCGCTTGTGTTTCGCCCGCACACCTGGCGGGTGCCCTCTCTGCCTGCTCAGGCGCTGCCGTTGGACCGCGCCAAGCGTAGAAGGGGCGTGCAGCCTGACACGTGGACCACGGTTGAGGATGAGGGCTGTCAGCGGGAAGAGCGTGCACCTCCGCTGCCCGCTTGTAGCCCTCACACTTGATCGTATTCCACATGTCGCGCTGCACCTGCCTTCTACGGTTTCGGTGGTCGATCGTCAGCGCTTAAGCAGGCGCTTCCCGGACATGGCAATAGCCAGTTGTGCGAGCAAAACGCGACGGCCTTGAGAGCCTCTACCCGGCTCGGCCAGAATGCGGTGAAGGCAGTGCAGGCGCTGCGCTGCCCGCTGCAACCGCCTTCCGGAAGACGGCTGAGAATGTACAAGGGCAGTGAGCGGGCAGTGGAGGCGCATGCTCTCTCCATGCCATGCCGCGGCGTGCCTGTAGCACGTTCTTCAGACTGACAGAGCGTGGGCCGAGCTACGCCGCTGCAGCACGGCCCCATTGGCGTCAACACTTGGTGCCTTGCCAGCCTGCCATAGCAGCCTGCCTACGCACTGTACGCTTAATGAATCATCTCGGGCGCTTGCGCGCTGCACCTGGCCGAGCGCGTGACCCGGACAGGGCCCATCCGTAACTGCAACGTCTCGCGCCGCAACCGGCTCCATGTGGCAGACCAAGCGCACGCGCAGGGTGCCAGCGTGTAAGACCTCCAGGGCGTGCCGCGCGCCACCACCTCCTCCGCGTCTTGCCCTGCCGCAAGCCCCGGAGCTGTCAGACCTTGGCCGCCTGCGCATGCGGTCTGTCATTACGATGCGGCACGCGAGGCGCACTGCGAGTGTGGCCGCTGCCTTGTAGGCGCAAGCGGCCGCTGTCTCCGCGGCGCGCGCCTGATTGCGACGCAGTTTACGACGCGCCGCTCGGGGCGGCCGCCCGCCGCGCCGACGGCGACGCGCTGACCTGCTGACTGCACATACATGTGCGCGGCACCAGCTCCGGCCACCATGCCAGCGGCCGTCGGGCACGCGCGCGCGCCGCGCCCGCCTAGCTGCCAGAGTGCAGCCGCAGCGCGGCCGCGCCGCGCGCCGCCTGCGAGGCGGCGGCCACCGAGTCCACAGCCGCCAGGTGGCGCGCCAGGTCCAGCCTGCGGACGCCGGGGCTGTCAGCCTGCGCCCGCGGCTGCTGCCCCACAGCATGGGCACCTGCGAGTGAGTACGTACACGCATGAATTGCAATTTATTCTATGCACGGATTTTATTAAATCTTCGCATGACCTCGCTCATCACCTTCAGCCCTTGGACGAGCCTCTCGAGTCCCCTCCTTGCTGTATGCAGCGGACACACCACTCGCCTGCTTCGCGGGGCACGGCGGCCGGACGCGCGCCTGGCGTGCGCGGTCTGCACGGCGGCCTCGCCGTAGGCGGCCGCCACAATGTCGGCCGCCTCCGCGGCGGCCGCCGCGGCCTCGCCCGCGCGGCCGGCCGCGGCCAGCGCGTCCGCGGCCGCCGCCAGCGTGCGGCCCAGCGCCTGGTTGCGGCGCGCCAGCAGGCGCCGCTGCACCTGCGGGGCGCCCGCCGCGCCTCGGGCTCGCGCGGGCGCGTATCAGCCCGGCACGCCGCTCGCCCAGCGCGCAGCTCGCAGCGCGCGGCGCCGGCCCGCACGGCCGCCTCTTGACCTTTTACTCTGTCATGCGTGCAGCAGGTAACACTACCACAGCATGCGTCATCAAAAAGTTATGCGCAACCGCTCGCGCCCTACATGCCCTGCCAAGGCCGCCGAGCATCAGCAAGGCCCCGCGCCTGGAGACAGGCGTCCAGCTCGCGCAGGCCGCCCTCCGCACCGCTGTCGCCGCCGGCCGCATGCTGGAAGCGTTGGTGCGCGGCCTGCAGCTCGTGCAGCGCCACCGCCTGTCGAGGCAGCTGTCTAATGAGTGGCTTGGGCACAAGGCAGGCCCATGCAGGGCTAGCCGGCTCCGGGCGCCCGAGCGTGCGGCGGCGCGCTGCCCTGCATCACGTGCTGCTGGCCGGGCCTCAGGCTCAAGACAAGCACGCCAAGCAGAGCATGGCCAGCCGCCTGTCGCCAGGCAGCGTGCACGCCCCACGGCAGGCGCAGGCGCCGCCGCACGGCAGCACGGGCGGCCGCGCACGCGGCATGCACCACTTGACATTGGACCCAGCCTAGCCGTGCAGGGCCATGCACAGCGCACGCGGTGCACCAAATTGCCCAGTGTAGTGCGCCTCGAACTGGGCACGGGGCGCTACTGCCTGGCAGCCTGGCCAGCAGCGCACGAGCACAAGAGTGCGCCAGACCCTGTATTGACCTGGGTGAACCCAGGGGTGTCCCACTTGGTGCAGGGGGGCAGCCACCTGGGCGTCGGCCGGCATGTGCGCGCCGCAGCGCACGCACGCGCCGCCGCCCGGCAGCCCGGCCGGCAGCGCGTGCAGCGAGCAGGCGCCGGCGGGCGCGGCGGCACCGGGCGGCACTGCGCCGCCGCACGCGCCACAGCGCAGGCCCACCAGCTCCGCGTCGGCGGCCGCACTGCCGGGGTCGCAGCACGCGCCGCACCTGCCCCGGGCGCGCAGCTGCAGGCGGGCGCCTCTGCGGCGCAGAGTCTGCGCAGCAGCACTGGTGCCGCCGTGCACACTGAGCAGGAACTGTGTGTCACTCCAGCAGACCCGTGCATGTCACGCAGCTTGCCCGACTTGTGGTGCAGCCTTGCGTCTGCTGAGGCGAAGCATTGCCCGCCTCTTGCGCATGGCCTTCGCTCTCTGCCTGGGGCGGAGCTCGAGCAGCGGGGACCACCCACCTGCACTCAAAGTGGTACTCGCTTATAAGCAGCCACTGGCGCTGCACTGTCACGTGCTCCCCAGCCTGCCGCCGCCCTCGAACACTCCCCGTAGCGGCTCGCAGCGCTATCAGAGGCTCCAGACCGCAGCACTATACCAACATAGACGACAGCAAGCACGCCGGCCAGGCAGGAGAGCTCTGGCGCAAGCCATGCATGGCCACACGTAACAGGGGTTACGGCCTAGGTGGCCAGCCAGCAGGCAGGCCAGCACTGTACCTATCCCATGATTTGGCGGTCAGCGCCCGCGCCTGCGGGCCGTAGCAGTGCAGCAGGCGCTCGCCCGGCGCGTGGCGCCGCAGCGCGCGCACGGTCAGCGCGCCGCCGTCAAACGCCAGCGCCACGCTCGGCGCGCACGCATGGTTCAGCAGCGCAGCCGCGCCATACACCGCCAGCGCCACCTGCTGCTCCGCCCTGCCGCGCTGGCCTGAATGGGCACGCAGTAGGGTGCCGAGCAGCGCAGCGCGCATGCGTGCAGCGCTGCGCACCAGCTTGACCCATGGCCGCCGGCAGGCAGGCTCGCACGCGCGACCCTGTGCAGGTCGTGACGCCCGCGCCTGCCTCCACGGGGCGGCGCGCGCCTGGCGTACGCGGGCGGGACGACGGCGAGCGCATTAGCGTCCGCGCGGCAGAGCGCCTCCAGCACGCGGCCGGGCGGCAGCGACGCGCACGCGGCCGCCAGGCACGCGGCCGCCGCGCGCGGCAGCGCGGCCGCCGCGGCCAGCTTGCCCAGGTGGTGCTCCAGCCGCGGCGCGGGCCGGCCCGCCGCCTCCGCCTGCGCGCGCTGCTCCGTGTATAGGGTAGGGTAGGGTGGACGGAGGCGGGCCGCAAGCGCTTCCCTGGCCGGCACGGGGCGCGCCGGGGCGACGCGCGCCAGCGGCTGCGGCCGCCGCAGCAGCGCCTCGGGCCGGCGCCGCGCTGCCTCGGCGAGTGCCGCCGGCTGCGCTTAATGCGCTGATCGGCCAACTGCGAGCTGGAACGCGGGGGGTGGGGTTCGAAGGGGGGGGGCTGGGGGCGGCGCACGTCAGCCTCGAAGCGCGCCAGGCGCGCGGCCAGCACCGCGCGCGCCGGCAGCAGCGCTGGCCACGGCCGCCCGCACTCGCGGCCGGCCGCGTGCGGGCCCGCGTGCGCGTCGCGGCAGGCCGCGGAGCAGTAGCGCGCCAGCGCGCAGCCGCCGCACGCCAGCCGCGCCGGCGGCAGCGCACGCAGGCAGCTCCAGCACGCCTGGCGCGGCGCGCGCGCACGGGGCGCATGGCGGAGGCGCTTGCACGGGCATCGGCCGCCGCTGGACGACGTGCGCAACAACTCTCTCGAGAATTCGCGGACCGATGCAAGACCGTAGGTGCTGCAGGCGCCGCCGCACGGTGCGTATGCGCTGCTCTCAGGGCTCCCTGGGCACACCGGTCATAGAAACCCGCCCGGGCGCCAGCACACCGTCTTGCGGTGCGGCCGCAGCAGCACGCTGGCCCACGGCCGCGCCTCCGCGAACGCCACCTGCCCCGGCGCCAGCTCGCGCGCCGCCGCCAGCGCGCGGCCTTCGCGCGGCGTTGCCTCCACGCGCACGCCGGGCGGCAGCGTGGCCCAGCCCGGCCCCGCCCGCCCGGCGGCGCCCTCCGCGGCCCCGGCCGCGCCGCACGCGCCCGCCCCGGGCGCCGGCGCGGCGCCCGCCGCGGCCGCGGCCGCCAGGCGGTGCAGCGCCTTGGCGCGCGTGCCGGCAGCCGGCGCGCCGGCCGGCGCGTCGCAGAGCGCCAGCGCGAGACCGGCGTCCGCGGCCGCGGCCGCCGGCGCGCCGGCCGGCCGCAGCCGCAGCCAGCACAGCGCGCGGTTGTTGTACAGCTTGGCCGCGTCCGGCGCGTGCCGCGCCTCGTCGACCTGCGCCAGCGCGTCCGAGTACAGGTCGGCCGCGCGCCGGACGTCCCCCGCCGCGAACGCGGCGTTGCCAGCGTCCTTGAGCGCCAGCGCCGCCGCGAGGTCGGCGCAGCAGCCAGGCACGGACGCATTGAGCAGCACGCGCAGCGCGTCCGCCCATGCAGCGCTCCGGCCGACCGTGCGCAGCACCAGCGCGCACAGCTGGTCCGCCAGGTTGCTGCTGTCCGCAGTGCTAGCTATGATGCGCTCTGCGTCGCTCGCGTGGGCCGCGGCCGCTGCCGCTATGCTGTCCAGCAGGCTCCCGGCCATCTGCTGCGCGCATGCTTGAGAGAGCGGGGCCCGGTACGTGCGGCCCGCAGAGGGCGGAACAGCTCAGAGACCCATGGTGGGGCAGGCGGCGAGTCTTTCTGACTGCAGGCCAGTGCACTCCCGCTCAATTGCCTGCTTGCCAACCAAACTCGCCTCTGACTTCACAGTCCTGGCTTGTGCTTGCCCACTTGGACTCTGCGTGAGCCTGGGGCATATGTGCGGGCCTAAAGTGCAGCGAGCTTCGCTCGTGTACACACGTGCGCATGCATGTCAGCTGGTGCCAGCATGCAAGTCTGGAGACACTGCATGCCAAATTCACAGGAGGCTTTCTTGCCTGAGGTCGACCAGAACATGCGAATCACCAGCATGTCAACTGGCCAGTGTCGACTTTGAACGCGGGCAGACTCATGATAGGTCGACGTGCTCGCTCGCAGGCTCAAGCATATTGAACGTTTCAAGGCTTAAACTTCAAGCTCTGCTGGATGCGCAGCAGATGCAGACGCATGGTCTCTGAGCGCCATGCAGGGAGTCCCCTGATGGCCTCAGACCCGGTCAGGCGTGGTCGCCTGTTCGCCGGCAGGCCTCGCCAGCATAGCGATTGTTGTGCCCTTACGTGCCCTTACAGGCTCAAACAGCGCGCGCTGCAGGCGCAGCACCTCGTGCAGAGACCCCCGCTCCCCGCTAACAAGCTTGGAGGGTCCCTCGCCGTCAGTCCTCGTCGAGCGCGGCGGCCTCATCGTTGTCATCGTCGGCATCGTCGTTGCCGCCGTCGCCCACTTCCTCGTCCTCCTCCAGGTCTAGGAGCAGCGCGCGCTGCACGCCGGCCACCACGCACGCCACGCCGCGCGGCCCGCTCACCGCCAGGGGCGCCGCGGCCGCCGCGTAGCCGAGCGGCCGCGCGCGCGCGCCGGCGGGTAGCTCCGCGGGCCAAGCGGCAGCCTGCAGGGACGGGCGCCGAGTGCTAAACTCTCTACCGCTTGGCACCAGCGCACAAGGCCCTTCAGTGACAACATCAGCAGTGCCAGACCTACCCATTACGTCCGCGCGCGGCCAGCGGACGCAAGAAACCTGCCGTACGAAGTGGGAGCGCCGCGCCTGCAGGAGCACGGTGGCCATGCCGGGCCGCAGCTCCAAGCGCCGCATGCGCGCGGCGTCCCAGGGGAGCAGTAGGAGGCGCGCGGCGCCGCCCGCGGGCTCGGCTCCGGCGGACGCCCGGGCGGCGCCGCCGAGGGGCGCCCGCGGCGCGGCCAGCACCGCCAGCTGCCCGCCCTTGTACCAGGCCAGGTCCACGAGCGCCTCACCCGCCGGCCATGGCGCTGCGGCGGCCTCGGCCTGCGCCGCGCCGCGGCGGCGTCAGGCGCCCACGACGCCCGCGGCGGCGCACAAAGCGCAGGCCGCGCGGCTGCCACCCCGCGCGCGCGTCGCGCTGCTGCAGCACAGTGCAAGCGCCGCCTGTGTCCGCATGCAGCTGCCCTACTCAGCACTCTGGCTCCGGCTCATAAGCAGCGCTCTGCCTTTCTCCGCGGCGCAGCCCCGCGCGTTGTGCGCTGCCAACCCCAGCGGAGCCGCGGGGCTGCACGCCTGCAGGCCGCCGGCCTCGCCCGCGCCCAGGCGCAGCACGAGGACCTGCGCGCCGGGGCATGCGGGCGCGCCGGGGCCGCC
>JAABUV010003205.1_pt1 | contig 21064 bp, 23 predicted proteins | sample 5559971 | NCBI WGS metagenome assembly JAABUV01 (sample SAMN10711881, study PRJNA513362) | rock metagenome | isolation source: Antarctica rocks | place: Antarctica: Victoria Land, Knobhead nord | collected 2015-12-19
AGACGGAAGCATTGTGAAAGCTCAAAGAATTTCTGCCCCTGGTCTCAAGTAGTAAGAATCAGCGATTGGAGACCCTTGTCAGGAGATTCCTCATCACTTTGAGCTTCCTCGAAGCTTTCGAAGATGAAGCCTAATTATCTCTTCGATCTCTACATCCGGCTTGATCGTACATGTTTCCGTCACTTGAAATAAAGCGCGAGGGAGCGTTATGTAAGTATAGGAGAGAAGCCCAAGAAGCTTGGCAATGTATGGGCTCCCACAGCGTATACCTTCCCCGTGTCCTCTGCCTCCATGGCGGGGACACTTCAGCCAAGATCTTTTCGATGCAGACTCAGAAGCTCCAACATGCCCTTCGCCAGCGTTTTCGCTTTGTCTAGGACCATACCTGGACCAGGCGCTATGCCCTTTTTCGAAGGCTGCGGCCTTCCTGGCGATGGGTAAAAACCGAAGGGCGGAATGATACTGAAGTGCGACAAGTCTTATAGAAAACTCCGAAAGAAGAGGGGGAACTTTTGTTTGGTAATTGGCTTCTCTCAAGGCGCTGGACTGGCGGCTTGGATCCCGCTAGAGCAACAAGAAAGAGGGAAAATCGAAGGGCAGAAGTTCCGCTTCGCACTCTGCGTCGATAGAACCTATCCTGCTTGAACTCTGATCGAGGGTCCATCACCCACTTTACGCCCAACCCTCGACACAGAGCGGACCGAGTGGAAAGAGATCTACGATCTTCATATCAACCTGCCAAGCGTACACATACATGGTAATCAGGATCCCCATCTACGCGGCAGCAGGCTGCTTGCGCGCTGTTTTAATCCCGAGACTGCTACAGTCTTCGAGTTCCAGAATGGGCATCATCTTCCAACGTCGACGTCCGACACCGAACGAGCCGCAGACATGATTTTGGGAATCTACCGTGATCAAGAAGATAGGGGTAAAAGTCAGGAAGCGGAAGAATGAGAGAGTTGGTTTTGAATCATCATAAGATTCTAAGATTGAGAGATGCTGCTATGATCTCTACGCAACATGATCAATACGATTCCTCGGTTTCACTGACTGATTTCCTTCGATGTCTACTTTCGCTCTTCAATCTGCGCTCTCTCTGACGTTTCAGGGGCTTGGCCGATGTCCTAGTCACCGCATCGATGGAAGCCAACGCAGAGTGCTACAAGGCACTGAGGATTACTAGCAAGTTGTCGCCGGGGTGGTGCCTGGCTCCGTACCACCTCGCACATCATTATAGCCCTATGCGAAGCATAGCAGAGGAGACCTGTTGAACCCAAGAGTGCTGGAGGGCGAGATATGCACAATTGATGTGCGATGTCAAGCTTTTGAAAGTGAAAACCCACCACAGTTCAAAATCAAGCGAGAGACATTGCGGATGGTGTCGATTACCTTAATGACCCAAACAATAGGACCAAAGATTAAAGTAGGTATAGGACTAATCCAAGGAGCTTGCCCTACAAGCCACGGCCCTATATACTCTCAATATGGTTTTCAGTATGTAGCCCTACCATAGCCGATTCCCGGGGGCGATAATGGCTTTCGTGACTAGAATTTAGATGGTTTGTCCCCTAAATTTTGGTGATGGTCGCCTAGGAATTAACGGGGTTCGCCTATGGTACTGTAGGTAGGGCACGAATAAAACCGCTTTTTCTACAAAAAGCGTGTTTAAAACATCCTAGCGGCTTTTTATTGTTTTAAACAACGCTTTTAATTATGTAAGCATACAAGGGCCATTGATTGAAGGACTACCTTGCTGTCGCCAATCTCGTTGTCACCTTCAGCCTTCGAAATTCAGCTGCTTCAGCTACTGCCTACAGGCCTTTTGACATCCCCCATAGCTCAATGCCGCCGCAACGAGGTGATAGACCAGTCAATCAGACTGTTGCTAACAACTTTCAGCAGGTAATCGTATCAGGAAGACGAAATACCGTGCAATGCCTACACTGTCATCAGCAGATGATCAAAGAAGCTAGTCGTCAGCAGAGTCATCTGAATCAGTGCAATACATATCAGACGAGAGTCATCAATCGACCTTCATCTCATGCTTCAGCTCAAATTATCCTCGATGCTCAGATTAGATCTCTCAGTGCTGCTGTGATTAAAGCACTACATCGAACGACGACAATGATGATTTTCATGTTCAATCTATCATTCAATCACTACGAAAATTCATACATTCGAGCTCACGAGCAAGCCTTTCATTCTCAATATACATTTTCTTCACACATGATCATGACAGAAGTGCTGTTGAATGAGATCTATCAAACAGTGAAGACGAAGATCGATTCTATGCTCATGAGTCATCATCTGAACTTCTTTAGCGATGAGTCGATCAATATACGAAAGAAAAGAGTCATAAATCTATGTGTGCACGTATCAAAAACAGCTACATCAAAAGAAGAAGAATTTCACCTGAAGGTCAAAGTCGACGTGACAAAGATCATGAATGCAAAAACACAAGCTCGTTGGCTATTGAATCACATCGACGAGATTCTTCAGAATCAGTTTTGAAGAGTGAATACAATTGTCATCGATACATGTTCTATAATGAGAGCTTTATGAAGTGAGCTTGAAGCATTTGACGAGTTGAAGCATGTGTTCTTCGTTTCATGTGATAGTCATGATCTTCAGCTGTTGCTTGACAACATCATGAAGCTTTCGTGATTTACAAAGATACTAAAGAAAGCACAGTGAATTGTTAAATTCTTTCTCGCTGCTCTCAATGTTGCGAGCATGCATCTCTGTTACCTCTGATTAGCCTGATTAGCCTGATTAGCCTGATTAGCCTGATTAGCCTGATTAGCCTAACATAGACTAGTATAGAGCTGTGAGTAGAGCTGTTGTTGACACGCTAGCGGCTTAGCGTGCCTTCGTGGGTAAAATTCACGTCGTGTTGCACCTTCTTTCTACTTCAGCTTTGAACTTCTAGTTAGAATACACTCATATGATTCGCTCTATGCAGACTCATAACATTAGTTCAAAGCTTATTAATCTTGCTATCGACGTGTAGACGATACAAAAACAAGCTACACAACATTCGTAATTTGTAAAGAGTGACAGTGACAGATTTTAGCGCTTTTAGCGATCAATATCTCGAATATTCGTTTAATCTCATGTCTCAGATTTGCGTCACTTTTAGCTGAGACATATTCATAAAAGCGTCAATATTCATAAAAACGTCAACATTTTTAGAACTTCTATGAGCGCAGTATACGTCTTTATCATTTGATTCAACAAACATGACTATTCTGACATTTGTAGCATTGATAGTTGCAACGTTGAATAATTAATAATTAATTTGACTATCTAAATAATAGCTATTTACACAGTTTAATATATGCGCTGAGAAAGTCAATGAGAAAGTTAATGAGAAAGTTAATGGATAAACTAATGAGGTAGAAAGCCATGTAGAATGTTCGGTAGAGAGCCATGTAGAATGTTCGATAGAGAGTCATGTAGAATGTTCAATAGAAAGTCATGTAGAATGTTCGATAGAAAGTCATTTAGAATGTTCGATAGAGAGTCATGTAGAATGTACGATAGAGTCATGTTTGATGCTCGATAGGGAACAAATTTGATTCTTGATTGCGAAGCAATTTGAAGCTTGGTGAGAAGTCATGTAGAGAGTCATGTAGAAAGTCATGTAGAAAGCATTGTTTGAAGCACTGTTTGACTCGTGTTATACGCTCGATCGACGCGTATTTTGAAGCATGTAGAATGTTTAATAAAGCGTTTGATAGAAAGCTCAGTAGAAAACTCACTAGTAGAAAGGTCAATAGAAAGCTCGGTCGAAAGATCAGTAGAAAGCTCACTAGAAAGATCGATCGAAAGCTCAGTCAATAGCTCAGTAGATGACTCGATCGAAAGCTCACTAGATGACTTGATCGAAAGATCAGTAGAAAGCATTGTTTGAAGCACTGTTTGACTCGTGTTATGCGCTCGATCAACGCGTATTTTGAAGCATGTTTTAAAGCGAGTAGACTGATTAGTAGACGAACGAGTAGATAGCTGAGTTGATAGCTGAGCTGTAGCTGAGTTAATAGCTGAGTTGATAGCTGAACATGTTGATATTTTGATTGTTGTTGTTCTAGAAAGTAGAAACTACGAAGAAAGAAAGAAGATGAAAACTTCGAACTACCTAGCGTCAGCCCTATAGGGCTCGAAGTGAAGATTATTGAGTAGGTAGATGAGCGAGTAGGTGAGCGAGTAGAGTGAGCGAGTAAATGAGCGAGTAGGTGAGCGAGTAGAGTGATGAGCATGTAAAGTGGTGAGCATGTAGGGTGGTGAGCGAGTAGGTGAGCGAGTAGGTGAGCGAGCATGTAGAATGATGAGTAGATGAGCGAGCATGTAGGATGGTGAGTAGATGAGCGAGTAGGTGAGCGATTGTTGACATATGCAACATATGCATGAAAGCGAAATTCAGCTCAGCGCATATGAACAAACGCAGATTTTATCGGCAAAAGCGAGATACAGTTCAGAGACATATGAACAAACACAGATTTTGTCGACAAAAGCAGATTGCAGTTTAACAAGATCAGCTTAAATTCGAATTTTATTTCGCTTTAAGCGATAAATGTCACTTTAGCTAAACTCTAAAATTTTGTTCACTTTACAAACTGTCGATGAATCAATTCAATCAGAAGTCGAACTCAGAAATTTTGACAGCAGAATCAGAACTCAAGCTCAGAAAGCTTGATAGAAATCAGAAATTTCTAAAGAAGAATCTTGATTCGAAATCAGAAATTTCGATAGAATCAGAATCAAAGAACATGAACGCGTTGCTCTTGATTAACTCTTTATTGAGCTCGTCATCAGAAACCAGAAATTTCAGCAGTACTCGAATTCAGAAAGTTCGATAGAGTACTAGTCGTTGCTCGAACTCAGAAAGTTCGATAGAGTAACATCAGAATCTCGATCAGCAATTTTCTACTCATATCATGACTAGAAGCTCAGAATCAGCGAGCATTGCTCGCTACAAACTTCAAAATGCTAGAAGAGAATCACTTCTATCACAGAATTGAACAGCATCAGAAGAAGAAGACACGAATGCATCATCAAATACAGAAGAAGAGAACATGAATGTATTGTTCTTCGATCATAAAATGATCAAGATCAGCATCAGTACTGAACTGAATGCTTGAATAAGCACTCATGAAGCAGACGATCTCATTGTCTTTATCAAGTACATGTGTTAACAGCACGACATCAAAATCAAGATTCACAATGACATGATTCAGATGTTAGAAGATGTCAACGAGATAAACATTACATTGAAGATTACACAAACGTGTCTGCAGAAAGAGAATAGAGACAAGAATGTGATTATACATCATTTAGAAACTGCATCAAGTTGACAAAGCATTTCAATCTTTGAAGATCAATTCTTGAAGTTGATCAAGTTATTGAACTCTTCACTGTTTGAAGATTCATTGCAGAATGTAAACAATTAACTGTTTTAAATGCAAAACAAGCTGAAGATAAACAAGAATCATTTTTCTATCAAAGAGTTGAAAATTGCATACATCAAAAGTTGAGTCAGTGAAGCTGCGATCAAACATATTACATCTTGCATGCAAGATATCTTCTTGAACTCGTTTCTAGAAGTCAAAGAAGTACTATCGATGATTAATAAGATGTACGACGATCTCAATCATTGTCATACGACTCAACGTCAATATCTGAAGCTGTATCAGAACAAGATCTTCTTTCATGAATTTTGAATGAAATTTCAGAGATTTAATGCAGAACTAGAATACAATAACGAGATTCTACTAAATGATCTTCAGCATAAGATCAGCTCAGATCTTCAGCAAGCAATGCTCAATGAATGAATCACGAACTTGAACGAGTTTGTTGACATCTGCATATGAGTCAATGTTAAATTGACTGAATTGAATGCTCGATCAGTCGTCAAAGCATCAGCTACTCAAGCTGCTCACTCTGTTGTCAGCACATCGACTACTCAACTCATATCATCAATCTCTTCGTGAAAGAAACTCAGAAGATCGAAGCTCAATTTTATTCAGAAAGAGTTGTTTAAAAAAGAACTTTGCTTCAAATGCAAGAAGTCAGAACATAGAGCATATGACTATCTTGAGATGACTCAAGTGCATGAGATCGCTATAAATTCAAAAAACAATCTGTTCTCGTTAAAGTAGTGACTGAAAGCAATATACTTATATTTTGCTTCATCAGCATGTCTAATGATTCATTTGATTTCAAGTCGTTCACTGTTGATGTCATCTTGAGTAGTCTAGAAAAGATATTCAGATTTCTCGCTCTGATAAATATTGAAGTCATTGACATGACTTTCATTGATGAATCTTTGATGTCAGAGCTATGTGAATGCTTTGATATTCAGTCAATATCGCTGTTAAAATCAAAGTTGATTCAATTGTATGATGAAATTTCTGATTGAAAGTCGATTATACACGCTTTGTATACATCGATCATGATACAAGAACACAAGAATGAAATGATGTTTCTATTGATAACTTGTCTAGATCAGCACAAGATAATCATTGAAAATCTTTGATTGAAAAGAAATCAAATTTTGATAGATTCTGCAAATGATCAATTAATATTATCATTGAAGATTTGAACATTGAAATCTGTTGTTTCAAAAGTAAGCAGTCAATCAGCATTTTACAGATCTGAGTCAAGCGAGATCTGCAAAATGAAACGAAAGAACTTGAACTTAATTGTTACATCAACGATCATCTTGAAGAGACTCATGAATCAGAAATCAGTGAATAGATTTATTGAATCTGTTCTCATAGCAAAGCAAAGCATTTAAATTGACTTCAATCAACTTTGATTCTTTCAGTCAATTGAAGTAAAGAAGATTGTCAATATTGTCATGATCAAAGTCACTGCATATCAAACTCTAGTCAAGAATAAGAAGATTAAGATCTTCTCATTGATCATTAGTGAAATCAACAAAGCGCTTAGCTCAGTCAAAGATTTCACAGAACTGAATGAAATGACATCAGTCATGTCATTGAATGAACTGAAGAAGAAGCTTTCGATCGTTTATCACAACTTTCTGAATGTGTTTGACAGAGAGAAGACAACGCAGTTGTTTTCACATCAATCATATGATCATAAGATTGAATTAGAAGATGAGAATCAGTTTTCTAGAAGTCGATTGTATCTCATGTTGAGTCACAAGCTGCAGAAGATCAAGAAGTATCTAGAAGAGAACTTGAAGAAAAAGTTTATTACATTCAGCAAAGCTCTCTTCGCTTCGTCAATACTATTTGTTGAAAAGAAAGATGATAGTCTTCGCTTTTGCGTGAATTATTGAAAACTGAATGCTCTGATCAAAAGAGATCGTTATTCAATATTCTTGATAAACGAAGTATTAGCTCGAATTCAAGACAGCAAGTATCTGACTCAACTCAACATTATCATCATGTTCAATAAACTGCGCATGAGTTCAGAAAGCAAAGATTTAACTACTTTTGTTACTTTCTTCAATCTTTACAAGTATAGAATAATGCTCTTTGAATTGATCAATGAATCTGCGTTCTTTCAGCACTATATCAATGATGTATTGTTCAAATGTCTGCATAAATTTTGTCAGACATATTTGAATGATATTCTTATCTACAGTAAGATCTTAAAGAAATATAGAACTCATGTGAAAGAAGTGCTAAACAAGCTTCATGAAGTTGACTTGCAGATAGACATTGACAAGTGCAAATTCAAGATTCAAAAAATCTCGTTTCTTAAACTATTGATATTCATCAATGATCTACGAATGAATTCTCGAAAAGTAGATGTGATTTGAAGTTGAAAAGTGTCTTGATCGTTGATTCATGTGCAGATCTTCATTGACTTCTGCAATTTCTATCGACGATTCATAAAGAACTTTTCAAAGATCACTCAATCTATGATAAAGCTGACTTGAAAAGATCATTTCTTTGAATGAATCAAGATTTGTCAGAAGATCTTTGAAGAACTGAAACAATAAATGATGACAGCTCTCATTCTGAAGCATTTCAACTTGATCAGAAAATGTCAGAGACTGAGTTAAACTAAAGATACTATCAATATAAAAGACTGATATTATTATTACTTTGATAGAATCTAGGTACAAGACAATACATCAGATAATGTATAAGATAAAAGACAAAGAGTGAAAGAAAAGAACGAAAGTTCAACTTTTATATACATGAATTAAGCAGAATCAAGACTAGACAGTAGTTTTATTGACTTAAGATTGCAGAAGTTCGCGCATATGACTGAAATGATCAAAACAGAATTGCTGAAACTAAATTAAAATAATAATGATTAAATTGATGACTTGATTCATTGAACTGCAAAACAGATTCAATGAATTGAGATTATTTAAAATATTGATGATTTATGTTTTAAATTGAGTTGATAATCTGACATCATGACAGTAGCTTCTCTCTTCAAGACTGAGCTTCTGCAAGATGACAAGAAGAAACAAGATGAAATGAGAAAGAATCAAAGATGAAGATTGAAATGAGATGAGAATTGATGTGAACGCATTTTAATGTGATGAAGCACAGATGAAACTAGAATAAATCTGAGTCACATTTGAGTCAAATCTGAGCAAGATGTCTGAAGAATGAGACAAGATGAGACGCATTTTAATGTGATGATGCATGAAAATTAAAATACATCTGAGTCACATTTGAGTCAGATTTAAACAAAATGTTTGAGTCAGATCTAGACAAGATCTGAGTCAAATCTGAGCAAGAAAAAGATGAAATGCAGTTTAATATGATGATGCACAGACGAAACTAGAATACATCTGAATCATATTTGAGTCAGATTTAAACAAAATGTTTGAGTCAAATTTAAAAAAGATTTGAGTCAAATCTGAGCTGAATTGAAATGATGAAGATTGAATTTAAAGTTCTTGACATTGACATTAAGATATCACACACGACAGTACATGTGATTCTTCAACGACAGAATTGACGAGATGATATTCATTGAGCGTTTGCTCACAATTATTCAGAAGATGAAAAGATTTTCAAGTAGAAAAGTGATCTTTTCAATCAACATAATACTTGAGCAGAGATAAATTATAATGTTTATCACGCTTGAAGTTTAATATGCTGTTTACATATCAGAATCTTTCATCATTCTTGATGACAATGAGTTCTCAAGATTTCTGACGTTGACTTGAAAGAAAGTCACTTGCGATATGATTCAGAAGAATGACATGAAAGATTGAATGAATCTTCATGAATGCTGAAAGATTTAACTCAATGATCAGAGAATTATTCTTGAAGACACGCTTGATCTTGAAGAAATCAACGTTATGATCATTTAACTTGACAGCAAGACGAGTGATGCTGAGATTACAAGCATTCAGTCAGACTTCATCTTTAACAAAGTATTTAGAACAAGAATGACAAGAGAGATTAACATTGAATTTGTAGATGATCTGAGTTATAAGCATCTCATTACGTAGATGCTCAGTTAATTTCTTCATCTTCTTGATGAACTCTTCAACATTGATTAACTTATCTCGAGCTTGAAACATAAGATTCTTGAGCAAAGACTTAAAAGACTTAAAGTTTAGACGTGAATTCTGACTTGAATTGATCAAGAAGAATGATGCTAAAGTGATTAATGATGATGCATTATTGACGACGAATTCAATTTCAGAAAGTCACTTAGCTCAGTCATTCTGCATGTAGTTGATGAAGACTCAAAGATAATGCTTCATGACAGCATTGACTCTCTCGATTTGATCATCGATCTCAGAGTGATATGTCATTGATAACTTAACGTTTATCTTCAACATTTTACACATATGCTTTCAGACATTGAAGATAAATTGTGTGTTTCAATCAGACATGAAGAACTCAAGTAAATCATGATGTTTTCAAACATGAGCATAAAAGCAGTTGATAGCTTCTTTAACTTTCATAGAAGTGATGAGAACTAAATGTCTTATTTTGATAAGATGATCGATGAAAACTAAAACATATTTATATGTGATATTCATGAAGATATTGAATGATAAAGAATTTACATAGTTCATGAAGACATCACATCAACGATGTTCAAGAACTGAAAAAAGATGCAATCATTCTTGAGTTCGTTGTTTAAAGAGCTTGAAACGTGTGCACATGTGACAGTTTCATATGAAGCGTTGAACATACTTATAAATGTTCGATCATCAATAAACTCAACTGATCAGTTCATAGCTTTTTGCTCTTTCTGAATGATCATTGATGACACTATCATGAGTGAGCTGAATGATATGAAGACGTAGTTTATCTGAGTTGAGCATGTACTTTCTTTCTTAAAAGTACAGATGATTCTCATGTTCTTCACACTCAATTAGAGAAATCTTGTTGTGATGTCGTACTTCATTGCGAAGCACTTCAATTATCTGAGCTGCGAATTTGTCATTGATTTCGACTTGCTTTCACAATGTCTGAGTAAGAATGTCAGCAGAATCTTCATCAAGATTCAGAATGTCTTGATTTAGCTGAGACTTAATGTTTTCAACGTCAAATTCTTCAATTTCTAGATTCATGAAAGTTAGAATTTGCGAAGATGCTGAAATAACTGAAAACAGATGTAACTGAACTGAATCTAGAGTGATGATTTGTGATTGAAGCTTCATGACTTTGATATCGAAGATGTTGAAGATGAGATTCTCAACAATATTGAGATTTAAAACATGAGTTTTCAGAATTGTCTGATGTTGATATTGATGTTGAGAATCAAATGTATTTCTCTCTTTAGAGAGATCTTCTGAGCAACGTGTCAGAGCATTCAACTTATTGTTGATCTTGTCGAAACAATAAGCGATGCGATAGTTGAATCTAGACAGAAACTCACTTCAACGAGCTTGACAACGACTTAACTGCTTAGTTGACATGAAATACTCAAGATTTTTGTGATTCATGATCATCTCAACAGAATAGATAAAGTCTTCAAACTCTGATCATCATTTCTTGAAAGCGCAAACAATGATCATGAGTTCTTTATTGTAGATCTTGTAGTTACACTTGACTGAGTTATGCTTCTTCGAAAAGTAAGCGACTGAATGAAGAATCTCATTCTCATCATATTGAGAGAGAATGTTTTTGAACACATAGTTCAAAGCATTGATTTCTATCACAATCTTGTGATCTGAATTATAGTGACAAAGAATAATCTTGAAAGTGAAGACTTTCTTAAGAATGTTGAATGCAATCTGACATTTCTGAAATCAGACAAAGAGTACATCTTTTCTGATGAAATGAATGAGCGAGATAGCTATTTTACTATAGTCATAGATAAATCTTCTATAAAAGTTCGCGAAATCTAGAAAACTTTGAACGTCTTTAATGTTGATCAAGATGAGTCAGTTAACAATGATGTTTATCTTAGAAGAGTTCATCTTGATCTCTTCGATGATGATTATCAATTCTAAATATGAAACTTAAGTGACGTGAAACTTGCATTTGATTATATTCATCTGAAGATCTGCTTCTTGCAGCTTTTGTAAAATGAGCTTGACATGAATCTTGTGCTCAAGTTCATTGTTGAAATAAATCAAGATGTCATTCAGATAAGCTGTACAAAACTTATTTAAATGTTCATAAAGAATATTGTTGATGTACTTCTGAAACGAGACAGACTCATTACATAGATTGAAGAGCATGACTAAATACTTGAATAATTCAAATCAAGTGTGAAAGATGATGAGAGCTTCATCTTCTTCTTTGATTCAAAGTCGATTGAACGCAGAAATAATATTCAGCTTGATAAAGATTTTAGCTCAACTTAGACGATTCAGCGTTTCTGAGATCAGAAACAGAGAATATCAATTCTTGACTGTGATAGCGTTCAGATCTCAATAGTTCACACAGAAGTGAAGTTCTTCTTCGAATTTCTTGATAAAGAGAACAGAGATGATCGTCTGAGAGCGACTGACTTGAATGAAATCTTTGCTCAGATTTTCATTAAAATAACGACGAAGTTCTAGAATTTTGTCACGACTCATGTTGTACAAAGCGAAGACTGAGAATTGAGCATCTTCTTTAAAATATATGACATGATCATGAGCTTGATGCGAAGACAAGATATCGACGTTCTTCTTGAAGAAAACGTTTAGAAACTTGAAATATTTGAACGATAAAATTGTGACTGAATCGACGTTCTTACTTTATCGATAGACTTCAAGATCTTCTTGTGTTGTGAATGCAGTCAAATGAAATTTCTTTTTCATTTGATGAAGATTTAGACGATGATTCTTATCATATGTACTGTCTTGAAAGCAAGACGAGAACTGAGCAAGAGTTGAACTGTTCTTTGAACAGACAGTCAAAGTCGTATGACGCGATTTTGACTCATTTAGACTAGAAGACGAGATTGACTCAAGATTCAAGAAGACATCAATTTTCTTTAAAGTGATGCTAAACACTTCAATGTCTTTGACATAAGCAGCATGATCAAAGCTTTGAACTTTCAACTCAATTATGTTAAGTTGTATAGAAGATTGATTGAATTGATCTGCTTAAAAGATAACAGAAGTTCTAGAAAGAAAAGAATTTTGACACTTGATTTTTAATGAGTATTCTTTTTAAATGACTTGAAGAATACAACTAGAAGCTTCTTGTTTCAGACGAGAGACAAAACTAAACGAGATTTGTTTCTTGTAAATGAGCTGAGTATTAGTTGACTTCTCATGAGCGAATGAGAAGTTATATTGCTTCTTGTGAGCAGACGAGAAACTGAGTTGCTTCTTACAAGTGAATTGAGAACTGAATTACTTCTTGTGAGCGAACTGAAAACTGAATTACTTCTTTTGAGTGAATGAGAAACTAGATTGCTTCTTGCAAGTAAACTGAGTGTTAAATTGTGTTAGAAATCAGCATAGAGCGAGTCATATGAGTGTCATTTAACTAATAGATAAATGCTAAGAAAGAAAAGTATTTACAGAATAGAACTTGCAGCTTATATGTGTGTTTCTGATCTCTGCGCTAGGCCCGAAAGGGTTGACGCCTTACACAGATAACACAGAGACTCGATGACATCATCTCTAGCTCGAATGCTCACTAGGCTCAATTAGAAATAATCGAGGTCGAGAATAGATCGAGAATAGGTTGAGAATAGGTTGAGAATAGGTCGAGATCGTAACATTACTTTCTCTCTTTAACAATTCATGTTCGCATGAATGTATTTTCTTAGTGCGCTCAATTAGAATATTGAATGTGAAAGTCATCAACAATATTCTGAGTGTTCATGAATTTGTCGTCGTCAGCGTTATATCAGTTGAGATCGTTGTCATAGTTCTTTCATTTGACTTGATATTGAAGTCGTCTTTGATATCATCGAGAGTTCAATATATCGTCGATTTTTCATTCATTCTCATCGTTTATCACTATTGATTTCGAAAGTTCATTCTTCTGATCAGACAGAGAATTATTGACGGCAGAACAAAGAAGCTCTGAATGAAATACATCATGTATACGCATAGTGTCTGATAGTTTCAATTTATAGAAGAAGTCAACAGAGTCTGTGATCTTGAATGAATCAAGCATCTTGTCATTCAGCTTTTTGAAGAGTCTCGCTGTAACGATGTTTCTTTCGTTCAGAAACATCTTTGATTTGATCTCATAATTGATCTTCTTTCTATGCTTGTTAGCTTGTTTCATCATTCGTTTTCGTGTTTTAATCAGAGCTTCGCGAGCGAAGATTAACATCTTGTTCATGTGATTGAATATATCTTCGACTCTGACGATCTGCAAGCGTTCGCGAGTGCTTTCATACTCGATGATGTCAGAATCGAAGCTCATATGAGAATGAAAGCTCTTATTCATGAAGAAGAGAATCAAGAAGATGATTGAAGACAAGATGTTATTGTCGACAAACTTGATCATGAGCAATCACTTGAATCAGTCATTCTGCATGTATGAACAGAAGAAACGAAGATATCTTTCAACATTCTGATTGACTTGTTCGCTTTGATCGTTGATCTGAAAGTGATAGATGATGAACAATCGAAGAGAAATGCTCAGTCATTTGCAAAGAAACTTTCAGAGAATGAAAGTGAACTGAGTATCTCGATCGAATACAATGAAGCTTGATAGATCATGAGTTCAATATATTCACTGAATTAACATCTCAGCTGTTCTTTCGACTGTGATATCTTTATCATCAATGATGTAAGAAATATAATGTCTTTTCTTTAACAATCTGCAGATGACAGTCAGAATAGCGTTGTAGTCGTACGAATTAAATAGATCAATAATGAAGTTCATGACTATGTTTTGTCATTGCTGTTCGAGTATGAGTAAAGAATGTAGTAGTTCATTTGATTTATCTCTAGATGTCTTTGAGCGTTGACAGATATAACAGTTTCGCATATAATGATCTACTGTCTTTCGCATGAAAGATCAATAGTAGTTTCGTTTTATGATCTTCACAGTTCTAAGAATGTCAGAGTGATCTACTAAGAGTTAATCATGCATCTCACGAATCAGATTCATTTGTAGAAGCTCGTTGAACGAAACTCATAGCTGACTATCATAGTACAAGATTTCATTCTGAGTTCGACAATTCTTCAATTTGATATCTTCATATTGTGTCTCGTCTCTTGCTATTGCTTCGCGAAGTAGCGTACAATTCTCGTCGATTTTATTAGTCTCAAGAATCTGTTTATAAATTGATTCACTGATGTTCTCTTCTAGATCAGCAATTTTCATTCAATTCAACGTCAGAATAGTGATTCTTTGATAGTGAACGCGCTCATTCTCAAAACTTCTGAGCACGACATTGATTCAACGAGTTAATGCATCGATCTTGATGTTCTGCTTGTCAGATCAATACATTGTCTTGAAGTTGAAGTCAGCGAGCTTCTGTACTCAACACATCTGTCGTCTGCTAAGTTCTTTGTCTTTCATCAATGATGTGAGTGCTTAATGATTGATGAACATCTTGATAGAAATGTTGATTAGCTTCAGTTCAGATCATCAATGCTCAAATGCTTGAATGATGATCAGTAGTTCTTTATCATATATTTCGTAGTTGCATTCAGCAGAGAACATGTTCTTGCTATAGAAAGCAATCGAATGTAGAATTTCTTCGTCGTCATATTGAGACAGAACTTCATCATTGACGTAGTCGAATGAGTCGATTTCAAGAATAGTCTCACAAGTCTGATCAAAGTGACGAAGTATCGAAGTCTTGATCATACATCTCTTCATATGATTGAATGTCGTCTGACAGACCTCATTTCATTCAAATATGATCTTCTTTTGAGTAAGTTGAATTATGAGATTTCAACGTATGAAAACGTTGCAGAAAGTGTAGATCTTTCGTAATGTCAGAAACTGAGCTAGATTAAAGATACTATCAATATAAAAGACTGATATTATTATTACTTTGATAGAATCTAGATACAAGACAATACATCAGATAATGTATAAGATGAAAGACAAAGAGTAAAAGAAAAGAACGAAAGCTCAACTTCTATATACATGAATTGAGCAGAATCAAGACTAGACAGTAGTTTTATTGACTTAAGATTGCAGAAGTTTGCACACACGACTGAGATGATCAAAACAGAATTGCTGAGACTAGATTAAGATAACGATGACTAGATTGATGACTTGATTCATTGAACTGCAAAACAGATTCAATGAATCGAGATTATTTAAGATATTGACGATTTATGTTCTAAATTGAGTTGATGATCTGACATCATGACAGTAAAGCTATTCTAAAAATAAACTTTTCAAACTATGTCAACGACGAAGTATTGTCTCAATATGATGATGAAGACATTTTACATTCAGTGATCTTTTATAGCAAGAACATGATTTTCGCAGAGTGTAACTACAAGATCTACGACAAAGAACTGTTGATCATTATTCGCTGCTTGAAGCATTGACATCTTGAATTGAAATGTATCAATATTTCAATCAAGATCTTCATTGATTATCTAAATTTAAAGTACTTCATGTTCATCAAGAAACTGACTAGATGACAAGCTAAATGAGCTGAGAAGTTATCTAAATATAACTTTAAGATCATATATCAGTTGAGAAAACAGAATCTGAAAGCTGACGTGCTGATCAGAATGTCAGACGTCAAGTCAGTTGAAGCAAATGATGATCAAAAGCTATATCAGCATCAGATGCTATTGTCAGAAGACAAATTTGAACTGCAGTCAATAAAAGCTGATCAAGAAGATGATCAGAAAGCTGATCAAGATCTGATTCAGATCTTGCTCAGATCTGATTCAAAATCTGACTCAGATTTGAAACTTGAATCAAAAGCTAATCAAAATTTGATTGAAGAGATAGTTTCTATTCAGAATCAAATTATAGCAGAAAATTGAATGAATCAACAATGTATCAATATTCAAACAATCATAGAACAGAACAGAAAAACTTGTCAAGATATGAGTCTAGACAATTGCAGAGTACTGAACGAAGTACTTTGAAAGAATGATAAACTGTGAGTTTCTCAGTCAATGATCACTCAATTGATAAGAGAAGCATATGATCTTTTGATCAATGAACACTCTGACATGAATTGAACGTTGAACTTGCTGAGATAATCATATTGCTGATCGAAGATGAGAATGATGATCAAGCATTACATTTGAAACTGTTACGTTTATTGTAGATCAAAAGCATTGAGAGATCGAATCAATGAACTGCTGAAGTCATTGCTCATATTCGAGCAGCGATGACAGAACATATCATTAGACTTCATTATTGATCTATCAGAAAGTGATGAAAACAACGCGATTCTGACAGTCATAGATCGATTGTCTAAGAAATGACATTATATATTGTGTTGATCAAATGATGAAGAAATCTTTGCAGAACAAACAGTCAAGTTACTGTTGATATGAGTCTTCAGAATTCATGAGCTATCAAGATCAATAGTGTTCGATAGAGATTCACAATTCATATCGATTGTTTGAAAGTTTTTATGTCTGAGACTTGACATTAAGATAAAACTATTCATCAACTATCACTTACAGATTGATGATCAAATAAAAAGAGCGAATCAGAATGTAGAATGATATTTACGAAGTTACTGCTCATATATGCAAGATGACTGATTCATCTGACTATCTATGACTGAATTCATCGATAACAATACTATTTCATCATCAATTGAACAATCAGCGTTCTTTCTGAATAAAAGCTTTCACTCTCATATGAGCTTCGATTCAAATTCAACTGAATATGAGATCACTCAAGCTATAATTCAAGCAAGCAAAGCAAAGAATATATTTGAACATATGAAATAATCATTAGCATTGATCAAGCAGACATTAGCAAGAGTCAGAATCACAATGAAGAAACAGATTGACAAGCATCGAAAGAAAATGATTTACAAGATAGATAACATGATGTTTCTGAATTCTAGAAACATTACGATCGCAAGATCGTCAAAGAAGCTGAACGATAAAATGCTAGAATCTTTCAAGATTCTGACTGAGATCGAACATGCATATCGACTGAAACTGTCATTGACAATGAAGATTCATTCAAAGTTTATCTCAAATCTACTACGACTGAATTCAAAAAATCTTCTGAAAGAACAATGAAATGAGTCATCTGATTCTATAGTGATAGATGACGAAGACGAATGAAAAGTGAAAAACATACTGAACTTCAGACACTACAGAAGACAACTGCAATATCGTGTCAATTGAAAAGACTATGACGTCGATCTACATTGATACAATGTCGATGAAAATGAGTTCAAAGACTGCTCGAAGATCGTAAATGACTTTCATCAGAAGTATTCAAACAAGTCAAGTTAGAAATCGACTCAACAAGAATCGATTGATCGAACTGCAGCAATGAGAACATTGCTAAATGAAGAAGAGAGGTAATGTTGCGAGCATGCATTTCTGTTACCTCTGATTAGTCTGATTAGCCTGATTAACCTAACATAGACTAGTATAAAGCTGTGGGTAGAGCTGTTGTTGACACGCTAGCGACTTAGCGTGCCTTCGTGAGTAAAACTCACGTCGTGTTGCATCTTCTTTCTACTTCAGCTTTGAACTTCTAGTTAGAATACACTCATATGATTCGCTCTATGCAGACTCATAACACTCAAAGAGCTGACAATTCTGTGAAAATTTCAGATGATGATTAATACAATATCATGTTTTCGTCGAAGATTCTTGATATTTCTCAGCTCTACGCTCGTCATCTTTCTCTTTCGATTAGTCTTTTATCTATCTAGAATCAAAAAACCAAACATCACACGACAAAATTCTTCTTCGTTGAGCTTGCTCGAGAGTCTTTCTCAGTTCTATTGATTAATTCACATATTAATTATTTTCTTTCTCTAGACATATGATCATAGACGCTCGCTTATACTCAACGTTTCTACACGCTGAGAAACTATCATAGATGTTAGAACCATACCTAGAGCAAGTCATAGAGGTACAGGTAAACGAAGGGTAAACTAGGTAAACGAGGATTCAAAGCTAAAGAGCGAGGTCTATCGAGGTACGAAGGCTATATGTACAGAAGGAAGGGGAGCGCTAGGCCCGATAGAGCCTAGGCCCGCTTCGAGAACGCGCGTCTCAGTAGAAGGCTGAGCACGCTCGTAACAATAGAACTCATGAACTCAGTATTAAAGAACGAGAGGGCAATAATCAGGTATGTCAGACAACTCAAGTCGAGAATCGACGTCAACAAGAATAAAAACACTATCAAAATCGTATCTCATCTCAAGAATCTTGACTTTTGAACATCTTTAGAGCAAGCTCGTGATATTCTTGAGTCTATACATCAAATTCAATATCTTTCAGAAGCAGAAGATTATTCGCTAGTCAGAGTGCTTCAAAATTGAAACAAAATTCAAGCTCATTTATACTTCAAAGTCAAACAATATTTCATCATCGAGTGTTTGAATCACATAGCGAATCACGTTTGAAAGAATCGAGTGCTCAGTCAATCTACATCTCTTCATGTAGTAGCTGCTTTGCTGCTATCTCGAAATCAGAACATTATGATCATCGACTTGACAGCACGTTCGACATTCAATGCTATAATGATGAGCTTCTTTGAAAAGCACGTCAATGATCATCATGATGTCGAGTTAGCAATGAAGCAATGACTTGCTTTTAAAGATCAAATTGACGGTTTTCGCTCTACTGTTGATTGCTGAAGATGAATTGAAGATTCGAAGCTTTTTTGACTCTGCGTCGAGTCATTTGCATCTCAGCTCTTCAAGCTTGCTATACGGATCAACAGAATACTCGGTAACAGTGTTTTGATTGAACGTGATTGGTCAATCATGAATCTCATAAAGACGAAGACTCGAAACTCTCTTAGCAACGTTAACGTCGATAAGCTGATGTATATTTACATGAACGAACGAACGCTTAATCGGTCGAAAGACCTAAAAAAGAGACTTCGCTATACACAGAGCATTGAAATTGATGAAGAGAAGCTATGTGCAATGAAAGATAGACTATTGCAGAAGGAAATTGCTATGATCAGGCTAAATCCTTCGAGCGACAATACTCTTAATGAGTATTTGAATAGCATCATCGACGGCCAGGTGCTTTTGGAGCTTCCTTTACATGGTGAAGGCCCTGAAGGGGTCAATCTGCAGGCAAATTAACCCCCTATTAATCCGGTCCCCTACTAAATTTGCTACTATAAATATATACTACCCCTGTGTTTTAAACCTCCTTCAAGAAGCGTGTTTAAAACATGCTTTGAGCTAGCCTAAAGGAGTTAGTCAAAAAACATGTTTTAAACAGATTCGTGCCCTAACTGTAGGGCTACACACCTCATTACATAAAGCACATGACCATCTAGAAGCTGGATTCTGATAGGTCAAAGCTCCCCCTGTACTTTTAGAGCATCGTGATACATATCTATTTCACCATCCGAACGACCCCGCTTGACATCTGTCCTACATTGCCTCACATTTAATCAATCTGTTGACATCCCCAGGTTCTTGAGTTTCGTGAGAAAGAATGGCTTCAGCAACAGGTATACCACAGGACAGTCCAGTAGCAGAAGGAAGAGGTGAAGACGAGCCTCTACTGGGAAGAGCCGGAGATGCCTCACAGCAGGATGGCAAGGGAATACAATTCAACTTCTTCATCGGTCAGCCTTGTCCCACTCAGCTCAACAGACAAGACAAACAATTACTGACTGCGAAAACACAGGCACCGCAATAATAGCTCAAGCCGGCATCTGGATCGTTCGTCCCTCCCTCCTCCACCCAAACAACCCCAACTAACCCCAACCCCACAGCTCACCGCTACCGTCTGGGCCAGCATCTTCCTCCATCCCCTCATCCTCTTCTCCTCGCACCCCCTCCTTAACTCCGCCGGCATCCTCTTAACCACCCAAGCCATCCTCGTCCTCCAACCAACCCACTCCCCCAAGCAAAAACACCAGGGCACAAACATCCACGCCGTTCTCAATCTCACCAGTATCCTCTCCCTGCTCGCTGGGCTAGTGATTGTCGAGTACAACAAAATATCCGGCGACCACGACCATTTTGTCTCGCCGCACGCCATCATGGGGCTCATCACGTACATCCTCTTCGTCATACAGGCACTAGTAGGAATCACACAATACTATGTCCCTGGTCTCTACGGCGGCGTGGCCAATGCAAAGGCCATATACAAATACCACCGCATGAGTGGCTACCTGCTCCTGGTCATGGCCTTCGCCACCGTGGCCGCAGCGACGCAGACGGACTACAACAAGTCGACGCTGCATATCCAGCTGTGGGCGGTGATTGTGGCTGCGGTGATTACGCTCATTGGGGTGTTGCCGAGAGTTAAGAAGCAGAAGATGGGGTTGTAGGGGTGATGAGGGTTTCGTTCGTGGAATGGGGAGGAAACGGCAAATTGACAATGTGAAGCGCATGCGTATTTGCATGGATGGCGTTTTGGGAGGTGTGATTGGTATTTGGTTGACGTGGTTCACGTTGGCGTTGAAAATGTTATCTCCTAACTTTCAAGTCTATACACATCTCTAGTCTCTACATCCGTCCTTCCATGTCCGATCTCCTATTCTATTTGCCCTCCCGCATACTCCACACCCACCACGCAACCCACCCATTCCCG
>JAABUV010003208.1_pt1 | contig 21060 bp, 21 predicted proteins | sample 5559971 | NCBI WGS metagenome assembly JAABUV01 (sample SAMN10711881, study PRJNA513362) | rock metagenome | isolation source: Antarctica rocks | place: Antarctica: Victoria Land, Knobhead nord | collected 2015-12-19
CGGGCGGCCGGGCAGGCGGCCCCCGCGGCCGCGCCGCGCGCGGCGCCGGCCTTCAGCTTCGGCCTGCCGGCCGCGCGCGCGCCGGAGCCCGCGCCGGCGGCGGCCGCCAGCCTCTCCCTCCCCGCGCCCGCGCCAGCGCCGGCGGCGGCGCCGGCGTTTGGCGCCGCGCCGGCCGCCTTTGGCGGCGGGTTGTTCGGCAGCGGCTTTGCCGCGCCGGCGTCGGCGTCTGCATCCAGTGCGCCCGCGCCCGCCGCCGCGTGGAGCTTTGGGGCGCCCGCTGCGTCTGCGCCTCCGTCGGGGCCCGCATCTACGGCCCCCCCCCTGCCAGCCTTCCTCGCGCCGGCCGGCGGCTTCACGTTTGGCACCATGGCCGCCGCGCCTGCCGGGGGCGAGCAGGGCGTGCCGGCGCCAGGGCCGGGGGCAGGGGAGCCAGGCGCCTCCGCGCCGGCCGCTATCTTTTCGTTTGGCGGGAAGGACGCTAGCGGCGGCCTGGGCGCGGCCGCCCCGGCGCCGGCGGCCGCCGGAAACGCCTTCAGCTTCGGCGGCGGCAGCTTTGCGAGCGCGCCGGCGTTCGGCGCTCCGGGGTCGGCCGCCGCCAGCGGGGATGGCCCGCCCGCGTTTGGCGCCGCGAGCCTGCCTGCGCCTGGTAGCGGAGCTGGGCCGAGTGCGGGCACGGCGAGCGCGGCCACGCCCGGCGCCTCGGCTTTTCCGCCCTTTGGCAGCCCTACTGTTGTGCCACTGTCGTTCGGCGCCCCTGCCAGCGCGCCCGCGTTTGGCGCCGCCAGCGCGCCCGCGCTCGGCGGCCCCTCGAGCGCGCCAGCGTTCGGCGCGGCCAGCGCGCCAGCGTTCGGCGCGGCCAGCGCGCCAGCCTTCGGCGCGACCAGCGCGCCAGCCTTCGGCGCGGCCAGCGCGCCAGCCTTCGGCGCGGCCAGCGCGCCAGCCTTCGGCGCGGCCAGCGCGCCAGCGTTTGGCGCCGGGTTTGGAGCGCCGTTCGGCGCGACGTCCGCGCAGGCCTTTGCGCCGGCCGGCGGCGCGTCGCATTTTGCGTTCGGCGCCGCCGCCAGCGCGCCGACCGCGTTTGGTGCTGCCAGTGTGCCAGCGTTCCTTGCCGCCAGTGTACCTGCGTTTGGCGCCTCGCAGCAGCAGCCCGAATTTGGGTCCACGAGCGCCACGGCGCCCATGCCCGCGGATGGCGCCACAGATTTCGGGGCGCTGGGCGCGCCTGCGTTTGGCGCCACGACCTCGACCACGGCCGCCGCGGCGCCTGCGCCCGCATTTTCGTTCGGGACGCCTGGAGGGTTTGGCGGCGGCTTTGGCGCGCCGGCCGCCCCCGCGCCGTCGCCGCCGCCGGCCTTTGGCGACAGCTTTGGCAGCAGCGCCAATCATGACCCTATGCGCATTGGTACGCCGCCCAATACTAGGCATGTTCGAGTCGCCTGAAGGCTTTTCACCCTATTCACAACAGCACAGCGCATATGCGGGCTGTGCAGTAGCAGCTGTGCCAGTGCACATGCGGTGCTTGTGAATCATGTGTGCACGGCCTGCTCCGTCCTACCTAGCCCTGCCCAGGCGATGCCTGTGCTGTGCCGCATGCAAAATGCAATCCGCTGAGGTGGCATGCAGGCAAGCTTGCAGCAAGGCGAGAGCGCGCCTCAACGGACTGCCCGCGTCGCAGGCGGCTTCGGCGGGGCGCACGGCGCCTTTGGCGCGCCCGCGCAGGCGCAGCCGGCGCCCGGCCCGTTCGGCGCGACGCATGCGAGCCCTGCTTTCCAGGGCTTTGGGCCCGCGCCTGGGCAGCCGCCGGCCTTTGGCGCGCCGGCGGGCGCCGCGCCGTTCTCGTTCGGGGGTGCGGCTGCGGGCGGCGCCGCAGAGGCGCCCTTGGGCAGCGCCAGCAGCTTTGGCCTTGGGGAGGCGGCGGGCGACCCGCAGATGGCGCAGCGCAAAAAGCTGCGCGTCAAGCGCGCGGGGCGCAAGTAGGATAGCACTCCCTGCCAGAGCCCACTTGGAGGGGCAGGATGAAGTTGGAGTCATCGTGCATAGGACGCTGCAGGCGCGGCCAGGCGCGGCAGATATCCTTGCCGGCTGCCGAGTAGTTGTGGCGACTATTGATACGCTGTGGTAGTGCCGTGGTAGTGTGGGAGAGTAGCGAGCCGAAGCAGTGGGCGGACCGAGCATTTGTGGGTGGGCATGTTTCTTATGTGGCTGGCAGGCACAACCTGAATTGCACGGATGGCCCTTGTGGCGCAGCATCATGACCCTATGCAGCAACTTGGATGCTGCCGGAGCTGTGAAGCATCACAGGACACCGAAGTGCTTACAGGACAGACAAATGCCAAAAATGGCAGGCTACCTTGAGACATGCTACGACCGCCTCGAAACGTGACGCACTGCGGCCAGTAACGGTGGCGACCTCGCAGGATCTGCAGCCAGACTGCAGCACGCCGCTCGCTCAGCATGCCAGAGCGGGCATGGCACACCCTATAAGTGCTCAGAATATGATGATTTGCCCTGCAACTTCACCCCCAGCTTGCCAATACCTTTGACCACACACTCAAAATCTGTTACGACTACATCGATATCCTACGTCTACAACAAACCTGGCAGCTGACACGAGTCCACCAGGCGGTGACGACACACCCAGAGTCAAGTCCTTCAGCCCAGCGCAGACCGTCCTGCAGATACTCTTTGGGCAGCGCAGTACTGGCCCCTGATACTGCCTGTGGGCCCGCCCAGCACAGCTCTGTGCCCGCTTCCTACTCACTGCCTCGGGCGACGCGCTACAGCGCGGGCCCGGCGTCGCCCCAAGGGCAAGCTTCGCGCCAATAGTTGACCCGCCTTCGCCCGCCCTGTCAGGCGACGCGGCGCAGCATGCCCCCAGCATCGCCAGGCGGCACGCCCACGGCGACCACGGGCGCCTGCCCCGCCACGCGCACGCGCAGGTTGGGCCCCTTCTTGCACTGGTCCATGCACTTGCAGCCGGCCACGTCGACGCCCGCGTCGCCGGCCAGCGCGCCCGCGAGCTCCTCGAGCAGCGCCGCGGCGCCGCGCCGCGCGCACGCCTTGCCCGTGCACACCTCCACGCGCACCGCGGCGGGCGCCGCGGGCGCGCCGGCCGCGCCCGCGCCGCCGTCCAGCACCAGGTCGCCGCGCAGCGTGCGCAGGACCAGCGCGCCGCGGCCGGGCGCCGCCGCCGCGCCCGCCGCGCCGGCCCCGAGGCCCGTCTCGAGCGGCGGCGGCGCGGGGCCGGGCCCCGGCGCGCCAGCCGCGGTGACCAGCAGCGGCGGGCCCGCCTCACGGAACAGCGGCTCGGGCTGCACCGCGGCCGCGGGGCCGAGCAGGAGCGCCTCCTCTGCGCGCCGCGCAATTTTGGCCGCGCGCTTGGCCTCCTTCTCAGCCGCCTTGGCCTCTTTTCTGGCCGCCTTTTCAAGCGCCTTGGCCGCCTTGGCCGCGGCCTTGGCCTCGGCGCGCGCGGCGGCCTCGGCGCCCGTGCACTCGTCCTCGCTGCTGCTGGACGAGGAGGATGACTCCTCGCGGCAGGGCTGCCCTGCCGCGCGCAGGTCGGCCGCCACGCGCTCCAGGCGGCCGCGCACCTGCGCCCGCAGGCCCCCGCGCTTGCCAGGCGCCCGCGATGCAACACCTGGAACAGCCTCGCGCGGGGCACCTTGCAGAAGGCGTGCGCCTCTGCTGACGGGTGAGGTGCGCCGGCGCAGCGCTCTCAGCAAAGCACTCGCTGCAACTGCCGCGCCCGTGGCCCTGCCGCACCCTTGGCGGACGAGCAGCTCCGGCGTGCCCCCACAGAAGCGCTATAAGCACACTCCAACCGGCACAACTGCCGGCTCAGTCAGGGGATGGAGATAACGGACCTCCTGCAGGCCGGCAAACACGTCGTCACCCGCCAAGCCCTCGTTGCCGGCCTCCAGCTGCGCCACCAGGCGCGCCAGGCCCTCCTGGCCGGCGCGCAGCTCGCCCACGGACCGCTGCGCTGCCTCCCGCGTCAGCGTCTGCGCGCCCGCGCGCATGCGTGAGAAGGCCACCCGAGGCAGGCGGGGCGCTGGCCCTTGATCGCCAGGTGCGCGCGACACGCAGGTCACACCTGGTGCGCCGCGGTTGCAGGCCTATCCTCCGTGGCCGGTGGACACGCGTGTGCGCTCGCACGCATGCGCCGCCGCTCCAGCCTGGCCATGCCGCGCGCAGCGTGCTGCGCGCGGCGGCTGCTGCCTGCTGCGGCGCCGCTGCGCAAACCCTGGATGCCACTCGCCTGCATCATGCCCGCTGCGGCACCCACACTGGCCGTGTGACAGGTGCTTGGAGTTCGAACTTGTGCTGACTTCACCTGTGCGGAGTTCACTGGCTCACGGTTCAACCTCTGGTTCAACCTCTCACGATCCAAAGTGCATGCAAGTTAGGCTGGGAGTCCCGAACAGCTGCAAGCTCACTTCTAATCATGACCCCCCTATCATTATGACCCCCCGGTGAGGACCATGCGCCAAGCACAAGCGTGCAAGCTTCAAGCGAACGCTTGGCCGGCAGATGAGGACCAGGCTCATAGGTGCCGGCTAGCAAGCCTTTCCCTGTGCTGCAGTGAGTGTGCGCGCCCGCAGGCAATTGGCGGCAAGCGCAGGCAGCGCAGACCGGGGTTGGGGTCGGGCGCCGGCGGCCGTCTGCAGCCATGGCGGACGTCTTCTCCGTGGTCGCTATGTTCATTATGTTCCGCGAGGTGATGCAACTGAGGCGCTCCCGTGCTAGCTGGCCAACCGTCCCTGTTTTTTCCTACATTGATGTGGTGGCTGTCCAGGCCTGTCCAGCGGAGTCCAAGGTGACCCATATGTGCATGGGCGGCGCAGGCGCTGGAGGCGGCGGTGGTCATAGCTATCATGCTGCAGATGTGTCAGCGGCTAGGTCTGCTCAAGTGCAAGCGGCAAGGTGAGCGCACCTCTGACTGTAGGCCTGTGTGTGGCGTGCTTTTGCAAAAGGACAAGGCGTTGGTTTCTTGCGTCGACCTGGTGCACCCGCTATGCGAAGGAGCCTCTGTCGCAAGCCCACTCTTAGGGGCGCTGTGAGCAAGGCTGGAGCCGTCCCAGCGCCGCCTGCGCTCCTGTTGTTCTCACTATATAATCTTGCACTGTGCGAGTACAGTATGGATTGGCGCCCTGACCGGCATCGTCGTCAGCATCCTGCTGGGCATAGCCTTCATCGTGGCCTTCTACGCGGCCAAGACGACGCTGTTCAAGGGCGACGGCAAGGCCATTTTCTTCGGCTACGTCAGCCTGCTGGCCGCGCTGCTGATCACGCTGCTGGCGTTTGCCATGCTGCGCTTTATGAACTACGAGAAGAAGTGGGAGCGCAAGCTCACGGCCGCCGCGCAGAAGGCCGCGGTGCGCCGGCCCGCGCGCGCGGGGGCCTGCGTGCGCGGCGGCGGGGCGCGGGCGCGGGCGGGCGGGAGATGTTGATAGGCGTTGGCCTGGGAAGCACATGGACACCTGTGGCAGGCCGGCCGCTGGGCAGACGCGGCGGGGTGCCCCGGTGCAGAGACGCACCACGCAAACGCGCCTGTGCTGTTCAGCGCGTGGTTTTGTGTCACTCGTGGCTGCTGCAAAGCAGGTCGGCAGTCTTGGCGCGCCGGGCGTGAGTCGCTTCCGTGAGGACACAGAGCATGGAGCTCCTGCCCTGCAACGGCCACTGCGCTGCTGGCAGCGCGCGCGCCAGCGCACGCGCGCCCGCCGCGCCGTGCACGAGCTCACTCGAGCGCCCCCGGCGCGCAGCTGGAGCAGGAGCAGAAGGCGGCGGCGGCCGGCGGCATGTACGGCCACGCTGGCGCGAACGGCCACGCCGCCGCAAACGGCCACGCCGGCACGAACGGCGTCGGCGGCGCCGGCGGCGCGGCCGCGCAGCCGCCGCCGGCGCCCTCGGGCGCGTCGATCGACGGTCTGCGGACGACCAAGTGGGCGGTGTTCTTGCTGGCGTTCAGCAGCGTATTCCGGGAGGGCACGGAGAGCGTGCTGTTCCTGGCCGGCGTGTCGGGCGCGGCCTCGCCGACCGCCATCCCGCTCAGCGCGGTCGTCGGCATCATCCTCGGCTGCCTCGTCGGCGTCGCGCTCTACTACTCGTGCGCCGCCCTGCTGCTCTAACCCTACCCTACCCTTCTGATCTCAGCCTTGGCGCTTGAGCAGCGCGCGCCGCGGGGCGGCCCGCAGCGCTGGCGGGGCGGCCGCTCGAACGCCGCCCTGCCGGCGCGCTTGCAGGGCATTAGGGCGGAGGCCGCGTCGCCGCAGCAGCATTGGGCTGGCTGGTCTGAGGCGGCCGGGCTGTGCGCGCAGGGGCCGGCAGATCAAGGACCTGGCGTGGTTCTTCGTCGCGTCGTGCGTCTTCCTGTTCTTCATCGCGGCCGGTGCGCGCCGCCGCCTGCCGACGGCCGGTGGCGGCCGCCCTGCTCACACTGGGGCAGGCCTTGCAGAAGTTTGCACCCGTGGGGTTTGCAGCCGCACTGTTCCAGCTGTGCATGCTCTGACTATCTGCATGATGCTGTTTTCGGCATTGGCGGTCACTGAAACAGGTGCGCGCCTCTGTCTGCCTGGGCTGCACGCCTGCGCGGCCAGGCGCGCATGCGCAGAGGGTGAGGGTGGACCTAGGCCACGCTTGGGCGCGCTTTATTAGGCGCAGCCGACGCGCGCGCCGGGGCGCGCAGGCCTGGTCTCGCGCGCGATGCAGGCATGGCAGGACATCGGCTGGTTCGGCGTGCGCTACCCGGTGTACGACGCGCCCTGGTGGAACGTGCCCGTCTGGGACACCAGCGGCTGCTGCAGCAGCGAAATCACGTCCAACAAGTTCTTCGGGCTCATGAACGCGCTGTTCGGCTACTCGGTGCGGCGCCCTACCCCTAAGCCTCACCATATCCAGTGCCTGCCGTCCGTGGGGCGGGGCATGCGCAGCGAGGCCTGACAGGCCTGCGTCGGCCTACGGTGCTTGTGCCACGGCCCCTGCCGGTTGGCCTCGAGCCCGTCATGGTCGGCGGCGGCCGCGGCGACCTGCTCCTTGAAGCCGTCGCGGTCGGCGGCGGCAGTGGCAACCTTGGCCTGAAGCCCGTTGCGTTCGGCGGCGGCAAGGGCGAGGTTGGCCTTAGAGCCCGTCGCAGTCAGCGGCAGCGGCGAGCTCGGCCTTGAGCTCGTCGCGTTCGGCGGCAGCAGCCGCGAGCTGCTCCTTGAGCCCGTCGCATTCGCGGCGGCGGTGGCGAGCTTAGCCGTGAGCCCACCGCACCCGCCGCCGACCGCGGCGGCTTCAAGGAGCAGCGCGCGGCCGCTGCCGCCGAACGCAATGAGCTCAAGGCCAAGCGCGCCGCCGCCGCCGCCGACCGCGATGGGCTCGCGGCCAAGCTCGCGAGAGCGTTGCCAGAATGACAATGCTGGGCGGCCGTCGTGCATGCAAATGCGCGCGCCGCCGACGCCTACACGCGCGCCCGCCGCAGGACACGCCCACATTCGTGAGCCTGTTTGCCTACTTTGGCTTCTGGGCGCTGGTCATCATGGACATCATCATCAAGTGGCGCCGCGGCATGCTGCTGGACGCGCTGGCCAAGACGCGGCGCAAGGAGGCGCGCGCGGCCGCGAAGCTCGCGCGCAAGCAGGTGAGGCATTAGGCACATACTGCTGTCCCGCAGTCATGCAGCTGATGGCCATGCGGTTGCACTCCACATGAGAAGCGTGCCAGAGAGCCGCCAGACAGAAAGGAAGTGCTGCTGAAACAAGGGACACCTGCCTTGCTGCTGGCGCTGTCCCATTCAGGCAGGCGGCGAGCATCCAGCGCGCGCATTTCGAGCAAGGGCGGGCGAGGGGCAAACCCAGGTCGCTGCAGCTCGGGCTCGGGTCATTCAACCGCATCTGCGCATGCGCGCAGGGCGCCTCGATGGAACTGGCAGGCGCGGGCAGTGATGACCAGATAAAGACGGCCCCGAACGTGCGCAGCGCCGACAGCGACGAGGCGCTGCAGCAGCAGGTCAGCCCGCTTCATGGCTTCAACAATAGCAGCGCCCGCCCTGGCTGCAGCTGTGTGGCTGCGTTGACATGCTGCCTGCTGCCTGTAAGTGCGAAGCAGACTTGCTGGCTTCAGCTGTCCTGCCGGCCGCCCAGAGGGCCTCAGCTCTGGACGCTGCGTGTTGCAGTTATGATGACAGTGCTTTGAGTCCTTAGCATTGCTGCTGCGCCGCGCAGATGAAGCCGGGCGGGATGGGTAAGGGTGCCGCAAACGGCAACGGCCGGCACGCGGGTGACCCGGAGAGCCTGCTGCCCGTACACTGAGGAGCGCGCCTGGCGAGCGGAGAGGCGTGCGGCTGTCGCTGCACCAGGCTGAGCACGTAGAGGTGGCGCGGGGTTGCTTGGAGAGGGTATGCGGCGCTGTCCGCTCTCTCGCCGCCCGCGAGGCATCTCAAGCTGCGTGCATTATCACGGGCTCAACCTGCCAGCCTGGTGCCCCCAGCTATATATCAGCAGTTTTGTTGAGTATGGGTCACAGCGCTGTCGCCCCCTCAGGACTTTGTCTTAGCGGCCAGCCCGCTTGTTGCTGTGGGTCCCAAGGACCATTCAAGGTCACGCTTTCTGCTCCGCTTTGCTTTGGCATGCCGCTGTGCCGCTTGCCGCCTGCTCTAGTATGTCAGTGCAGCTCTTGCGGCAGGGATGTGAGCCAGTCGTATTCTGCTTGGTCCGCAGTATGAGCTGTAAATCTCCATCTAGCAGGGAGGACAGGGAGGACAGTGCAGGGAGGACAGGGAGGACAGTGCATGATATTACACTGCCTCATGAGTAGCAAAACTCACCATGCAAGTCACACAGACAGCAATGCAGCACGACGAGTTTCTGCGAAGTAAATCAATTCACAAAGGCGAGTGGCTCAGCAGCGGCGCATCAGATCAGCAGACCTGAAGTGGAGAGTGTGCTCAATTCAATGAGCCACCCCAGCTAAAATCCACAAAAAGATGTTCGCTGGAGTGGTCATACAAGCGCGCATGCGGGTGCGCATGAAGGCAAACCCGCACACAAAGACGAATGCACACACAAAGCTTCCAAGACATCATTAGCACACAACCCAGCGGATGTGGGGATTGCCGCCCAGCTCCCGCAACACGCGAGGCGCTCTTGACAGAAGCTCGCGTCCGGCCTCCGCAAAGACACTGGAAGCGCCGGTCCTCCAAGCTGACGTCCGCGCCTCCCTCGCGCGCCATGCGCTGTTCGCCGCGCGGCATGCGCATGCGGCCTGTGAGCCCCCGCGGCGACATGCACCCGCACAGGGCTTGCGGTCGCACAGGCGTCAGAGCGGCGCGAGGTGGGCGTCGCGCTCGGCCAGCTTCAGGCCTGCCTCGAGGGCGGGCAGCAGCGGCAGCAGCGGCAGCAGCTTGGCCGCGCCCTGCTGCAGCGCCGCGTACCGCTCCTGCCCACGCCCCGCAGCACACCTCCGTAGGGCGGCTGCTCGCACCACACATACGCACCCGGCCCATGCGAGTCCCTGACTTGGCAGGTCCCCTGTCCCCGCGAAGCAGGTGCCTGAGGTTTCCCGCCGGCAAGCAGCGGCCGCGGCAGCGGCAGCAGCAGCTTACCAAACCGTTCTGGACCGCAGCATGTCGCCCTCGCGCTCGCCGCTGCACTGGGTTGGGCCGCATGCATGCTTTGTGCTAGGTGGCGGTGCCATGCAATCAGCAATGCTCCAGGACGCTCCGCATGCATGCCATGCGCTGGTGCTCAAAGGAGCTGGCATCCTAGGCCTGCGCTGCGCTCAGGGCCTTGGCTAGCGCCCCGCACAAAGCGCAACAGGCGACGGCTTGCGCAGGGTGCTGGTGCGCCATCAGAACACGTGACACCACGGGCGCCTCAGGATGCAGGCCTGCGGCGCACGTGCCGGAAAGGCGGCCAGCACACTCGCCGGCGACGCGGCGAGGCCCGCACGTGCGCGCTGACAGCAAGCCGGGGAGGCCGGGGCGCCGCGCCTGCCCCTGCTGCAGCCGCCGGACCTCCGCTTGCGCGCCCTCCAGCTGGCCCTGCGTCGCCCGCAGCGCCGCGCTCGCCTCGCCGAGCTTGGCGGCAGCGCCGTCGGCGCGCGCGCGCGCGTCGTCGCGCTCGCGCTCCAGCTCCTCCGCGCGCCGCGCGGCCTCCCGGCCGGCGCGCGCCGCGGCAGCGGCCGCCTCATCGGCCTCGCGCCGCGCCGCGCCGTGCCGTTTCGCCTCCTCCTCCGCGGCCTCGCGCGCGCGCTTTGCGTCTGCCAGCGCGCCCTGCAGCGCGCCGCGCGCGGCCTCGCGCGCGGCCTCCGCCTCGCGCGCCGCCGCCGCCGCCTCGGCCGCCTCGCGCTCGCGTCGCGCCGCCTCGGCGCCGCGCTCGGCCCGCGCCGCGGCGGCGGCCGCCTCGGCGTCGCGCACGCGCGCAGCCGAGTCCTTGGCGGCAGCCTCGGCGGCGCGCGCGCGCTCGCCGGCCTCGGCCGCTGCCGCATCCGCGGCGCGCCGCGCGCCGACCTCCTCGCGCAGCCGCTCGCTGAGGCCGGCCAGGCGCGCGTTCTCGGCCTCGCTGCGCCGCTTGTCGGCCTCCAGCGACGCATACTTCTGGCTGAGCGCATCCATGGCGCGCTCCTGGTCGCGCAGCTGGGCGGCCAGGTCGGCCACCTGCCGGCGCAGGTCCAGGTCAGCCGCCACCGCCGCTGCCGCGCCGTACAGGCTCAGCGGGCCGGCGTCGGCGGGCGCCAACGCGGGCGGCGCGGGCGCGGGCGCGGGCGCCGGCGCGGGCGCCGCGGTCGCGGGCGCCGGCGGCTCGCGCTGCGGCGCCGCGGTCGCCGGCGCGAAGGCCGCCGCGCCGTCGACGCGCTGCACGGGCGCGGCCGCAGCGCGCCGCTTGGGCGCCGGCGCGGGCGCCGGCGCGGCGCCGCGGGCGCGCTTTCCGCTGCGCCACTGCGACGCCTCGCCGCGTGGGGAGGTCACGGCTGCCGCAGGCGCGTCGCCCAGCGGCGGCGACGTGTCCAAGGACGCCTGCGCCCACCCACACCAGTCACATGACGCTGTTTTGTCACCATTGCGAAGCGAGCTGCTCCCTGCGACCCGTGTGGTACGCAGGCACTGTTGCTGCACCCCGTGGTCGTAGCATCAGCCCACCGCAATGCTCTCCATACTCCGCGCATACAGCAGGCACGCGCGAACCATGGACCGTGGGGGGCGCACCTCGGCCGCGTGCGCGGGCATGCGCAGCACCCACATGTCCGCGGCATACATCTTGGCGTTGCTGTAGCCGCCCGCCAGGTAGAGCGCCGAACCGACGACGTCCAGGCTGAAGGCCGCGCGTCCTGCGCCGCTCCGCGCTGAGGTTAGGGTTAGGGTCAAATCAATCGCGCTGAGCGCTTCGCGGCGCGGGGGCCGCGCGCCAACAGCGCATGACCCCCTCAGACAGCAGGAGAGCACGGTGCCGGCAGACAGCGGGGAGAGCTCAGTGCCAGCAGAGCACATGCATGGCCTGAGCCCACTAGCAGATCGGGAGACGCCCAGCAGCGCTCGAGTCTTCAGCCTCCTCCGGGGTGGTCGCCCAGGCCACGGCAGCACGCGCCGGGTATGCCGACAGGACAGATCACGTCAGAGTCTGTCGGAGTGCGCACCGCAGGGCTGCCGCGGCCCGGGCGTGTCCACGCAGCTCCACTGCAGCCGCGCGGCGTCCGCCGCCGCGGGGCCCAGCCAGTGCATGTCGGCCAGGCGCCGCCGGCGGCCGTCCACGCCGCCGTACAGCAGCATGCCGCCCGCCACCGCGACCGCCCTGGCGGCGCGGCGCGGCCGGGGCCCGTCAGGCGAGGCGCGCCGCGCTGAGAGCGTGGCGCTCAAAGCACCCAGCCTCCGCAGGCCGCAGCTCCAGCGCAGCTTTGATGGGTGGCGCTGCGCAGCAAGCATGCAGACCTCCATGACCACACACGCTGGGCCGCTGCGCAGAATTACGCGCCGCTGCTTCGCTCGCAGATTCCACCCCTCCCTTTACCCCGACGTAGCACTTATCAGGAGCGCGCCTGTGGCTGGAGCGGCAGCTGGGCGCCAGGCCGGCCACGGCGCGCGAAGTCGGCAGCCAGCGGTTGGCGCGTACGTCGTACAGGCCGAGCAGCTCGCGCGGCGGCATCAGGTCGCTTGCGTCGCCGCTCCGCGGGTCGCCCTTGCCGCCGACCACCGCGCAGCGCGGGCCGCCGCCGGCGCCGCCCGGCAGCAGCGCCGCCGCGTGGTAGCCGCGCGGCAGCGGCGGCGCGCCGCCCGGCCGCAGCGCCTGCGCCTCGCGCCTGCGCGCGCGGCCCGCAGACCGTCAAGGCTCTGCCACGTGCCAGCAGTGCTTGAACGCTTTATCGCAAAGCCGCAGGAGCGGCTTGGAGCACCGTCGCCCAGCCCCCTGCGCCCTGCGCGGGCGTGGGCGTGAAGTGCAGCGCGCGACGCGATGCGGGGGACATGCAGCGGCGCCGTTAGCGTCCACCCTGGTTGATGCGCGCGCCCGCAGGTACATTGTCGTGCGCAACTCGCAGCTGGCTGCTTCACACCAGCGGACCACCCAGGCCAGAGTCGCACAGGGCGCAGGAGAGCACGGGCGCAGAAGTCGCGCACCGATCGACATGCAGCAGCACGATGTCGTTCAGGTACGCGCCGTCCGGCCCGCCGTAGCCGCCGAACAGCAGCAGCGCGCCCGGGATGGTCGGGTGCGCGACGGCGGCGTGCGCCGTGCGCGCGAGCAGCATATGCGGGCCCCTGCGCCGGGCAGGCAGGCGGCTCACGTGCGGTGAGCGCGCAGGCTCTGCATGCGCCCCGGCGTGTGCTGTACCACCGGCCAGCGGCGTGGTGCTGTACGCAGTTGGAGCCTACACCCATATTGCTTTTAAAGGCTTTGGGCGCTTCGCGCGACGCAGGCTGGACAGACCAAAGGCTGACGCATGGCGCACGGGGATAGGACGCGGCAAAAACTGTTAGGGCTCAAGTTTGAGCACGACAGAGCGCGCTCCCGGCAGCTCCCGAAGCAAGTCTGCAATGAAGCTGTGGTATACAGCAGCGGGCAGAATGCACTGCCAGCGGGCCGCTGCAGACTCTTCCATACGCCCGCACGTTGCAGAGGCGGGCCTGCAGTGCGAGCCGCCGTGCCTGGAGCTGCGGCACAGAGCTGCGTCGGGAGCGCCCCAGTCGGGAGCAGGAGAGCGGCAGCCGTGGGGGGCGCACTTGACGCAGACCTGCCGCCAGCGCCCGTCCGCCGGCTTGTACGCCCACACGTCATCGAAGGGCTCGTCCTTGTCGGAGCCGCCCACGACCACGATCTCGTCGCCCACCAGCGTCGCAGTGTGGTAGGCGCGCGGCGCGAACGGCACGCGCGCGTGCGCCCGGTCCCAGCGCGCAGTCACCGTGTTGAAGCTCGTGATGTCCGCGTGCCAGGTGTCCCTGCCGCAACGGCAGCGTGAGCACGCACCGCTCTGTTGGCAGGCGGGCTGCGCGGGCATTGCCTCGCTCAGACACACGCCCGAGCGGCGTATCAGCACGGACGGCCGCTGTGAGGCAGAGCAGACGGAGCGGGGCGCACTGCGTGCGGCCGCATATAAAAAAGATGGTGTCGCCCGCGGCCGCGGATGCGTGGCCCGCCCGCCTCAGCACCTCGGGCGCGTCCGGCAGGCGCTCCCAGGCGCCCAGGGCGTGCTCGAGGCTGATGGCGACCATGGGCGCAGCGCGCTCCTGACCCTCAGCTTTGTATGACTACGTTGCTCATACTGCCAAGGGCTATGCGTGCAAAGTCGGCTGTTTGTGCAAGCGCACAGAGCGCTGCCGGACGTATGGCGAACAAGGAGTTTCGACCAAAGCATGGACAGCAGGCTAGGGTTACAACCTAGACCAGCGTTTCCGCTCACGTCTCTCGTGTCCAGTCGCCTCTCACTGTACAGTGCTCTTCAGCTTGAACAATCCTCCTCGCTCAAGTACAAAGCGCCTGCGGCGCAACCCCAGATGACAGAGACACGGCGCGCTGCAACTGCAGGCACGCGCCTCGCACCCCCCCAGGGCGTCACTCTGCGCTCACGCGCTCACTAGCCCGGGGCCGCGCCCACCAGCCGCCGACCTCTGGCGCGCCCGGAGGCCCCCCGCCCCAACCCGCCACAGCGGCCCCCTCCTGATAACCGCGCCGCGCGGCCTCCCGCACGCCAGGCAGGCCCGCCGCGCCTGGGCCCCCGCCCGCGCCGCCCCACCCCAGCACGGCCGCCGTCGCGCGGCGCGCCCGCCCCGCCTCAGCCGCCTGCGGCGCGCCCCGCCCCGCCCCGGGTGGGGCGAGCGGCGTCGCGCCTCCGGCGCCGGCTCGGCTCGCGGCGTCAGCCGGCGCCCAGCTAGCGCTGGCACCGCTGCTCGCGCCAGCAGAGGGGTAGGCCCGCGCCTGTGAGGCGCGTGCGCTGCGCCCAGGCAGCGCTGCGCCCCAGCCGCGGCTCGCGTGGGCCGCGCCGGGCGTGGCCCCAGCTGCCTCCCAGTCGCTCCCTGCAGACGCCTCCGCCGCGGGTTGGCGCACATCGCGGGCGTGCGCGTCGCTGCCGGCCGGCTGCACACTCTGCGCGTCTTCCCAGGCTGCGGCGCGCGCGGGCCCCGCGGCGCGCGCAGCCGAGCTGGCCGCGGGCGTAGCGTCAGGCGCGTCCTGGGCTGCTCTGCCGCCGCGCGCCGCGCGCCGCCGCTTATCAACTCCATAGGGATCCGCGGCCCCGCGCGCTGCCGCGAGCTGGTCGGCCAGCGCGGCCAGGCCGGAGACCTTGCGCCACAGCTGCGCGCGCGGGTCTGCACCGTGGCCGCCCTGCACGCGCACGAGAGCCGGCTGCTCAGGGCGACAACGCGCGCCTGGCCGAGTGCCTTGCGAGCAGCAGGAGGCAGCAGCACGCAGCGCAGCACCCTGTCGGCGTTCTACTGCCCTGCGCTCACGGAATGCTGCGCCACGCACAGGCCGGCGCGGAAAGCCTGCCCAGAAGCCGGACTGGCCGCATACGCTGCAAGTAGTTGCTACTAGCGCCATATCCTACTTGCAGCAACTGCCTGGCCGCGCTTTTTGAGTCCACGCAAAGCTCAAGATCAAGACAAGCCGGGCCCAGGGAGCGCGCACCGCAAGCAGCTCTCGGCTGGAGAGCGAGCGCCCCGCGTGCTGGCGCCCTCGGTCTGCGGCGGCTCGCACCCGGGCCTGGCCGGCCCCGCACATGCCCGCGTCGGACCCGGTGCCAGCTCTCTGTGTCCAGTGGCAACACTGCGTTGCAGCTGTGACTGCCTTCGCGCGCATACTGACTTATAACAAGTTGGCGTCAGTGGGGAAGCACCTGCAGCGCAGCCAGCCGCTCGCCGTCCCGCTCGTCCCGACCGGCAGCGCCCCATCCCTCCACGCGCCTGCCACCGCTGCTCCGGCCGCTGGCACGGCTCGCCTCGCCCTCACCCTCGGCCTGCGAGCCAGCCCAGCCACCCCGCCCTCGCCCCTGCCTTGCTAGGCGCGCCGCGGCAGCCTCGGCAGCCTCCAGTGCCGCGCCACGTGCGAGCGTCTCGCGCACAAGCTGCACGGCTTCGCGCTGCGTGGCTGCCTGCGCCTCGGCCTGCGCCTCCCAGGTGGCCCACGCAGCAGCGTTCTGCGCGCGCAGGGCGGCGGCAGACCCTTCCCGCGTCGTCTGCTGCATGTTGGCTGCGCCCCACAGCGGCCAGCCGCCGCTATCCCAACTCCGTCCCCAGGCACGCTGGCTGCCACCGACAGCGTGCACTCGGCACAACCTGCGCGGCATGCTGCAAGGCGCAACACGCCAACAGCCCGCCACCCCGGTTACCATCGTGCGGGCGCCGCAGCCCCTTCAGAGCAGTGCTTGACCAGAGCTGACCTAGGAAAGGGAGCAAAGGAAGAGCGGCCTACTCAGCCCTGGCTGGACAAGGGTTGGCTCATGGAAGGGCATCAAGGCACCAAAAGTGGAGCAAGAGTTTGGGCAGCTGTGAGCTTGCGTCAGCCAGGCTTGCCAACCTAGGACCTGGGTGCGCGGGTCGACGCAGATGGAGGGTTGGACGAGCACGGGGTGGCGCGAGCGCGGCGAGCGCGACACTGGCGCCGCGCACAGCGCAGCGCACGGCGAGCAGGCCGCGTCGTGCAGCTACTCCACTTTCACCAGCACCATCTGCAGGGTGGAGTATGAGGGCGAGGGCGAGGGCGGGCGGCCCGTGCGCAAGTGCACGCGGCTGCTCAAAAAGCTGCGAGACTGCGGCAGGCGCGCTCCTGGCGCCCTGCTTGTCGCAGGCACCCAGAGAGGCCGTGCGGGCGTGCTGAGACCGCCGCTGCACTCGCTGCATGACGTCTGTGGATTCTGCTTGACCGCCGTGCTGCGTGCAGAGGCCCCGAGGTGGTGGAGATGGAGACCGTGGAAATGGCCGACCACAACGTGGGTCAGCTGGCCGATACGGACCGGTTCGTTTCCCAGACCTACCTGTGCCGAGGTGCTGGAGTGCACTGGCAGCCCGAAAGGGACCTGACACGCCTCTGCTGCTGCTCTTTGCAGGCACTTGGCAGCGAGCACAAGCGGCGCGCCGCTGGACGCCAGCGTCGGCGAGGCGCTCGAGGAGTTTCTGCAGTATGCGCAGCAGCTCAAGCAGCGCGCAGCGGGCGCTGGTGCGAGCGCCTGCTCCGCTTGGCAGACTGTCACGTATGCCGCAGCGTGAGCAGTGTGGTGCCGGCGTGAGCCTACTGCCACCCTTGCCGCGCTGGTTTGCATCATGCAGTGTTGCGCTTTCACAAGTGTGGATCTGGCGTGGCCCTGCGCCTGCACCGCAATGCGCAAAGCTATGTGTGCACGACCCTGGCACACAATCTCAGCAGTCCTGTCAACATTTGTAGGCTGCATTAGTACTACAGCGTTGCGCACTGTGTGTGTGCAAAAACAAAAGCTTCGGGCACATAACGTGGTGCTCTGGTTGCTGCAGGTGAACACCTGGTTGAGCTGGAACCAGCGCACGGCCTCGCGCATAGCCGGCCATATGTCGAGCCAGCGCCCCGGCCCTGGCGCGGGCTCTTCGCCAGCCTGTTTGCGCGCGAGGCGCAGTGTTCGCCTGGTGCGCCCGTGCCGCGTTCCGTGCAATCCTTCAGCCGCCCAGCTTGTTCTTGTGATGCCTCGCAAGGAGTCTGCTTGTTGTCCAGCTTTGAACCATACCTGTGAAAGGGTGTGCGCAACCTTGTGCAAATCATGCTCTTGGAGCGGCAGGCATATGCGCCTGACTGCATGTCACCCAGATGTGCCTGCACCCACAAGAGGCGCTGTGCGTGGCGCGAGCCTGAGCGCTGGGCGTGTTTGCGCCGCAGGGCGCTCTCGTCCCAAAGAGGGCGCGAGCTGGGAGGAGTTTGCCAAGGACTTCAAGGAGGTCTAGGGCATGCGCACGGTTTGTGAGTCCTGCCACGCGCAGGTGATTTATGTAGCGCTGGCTGTCAACGTGTTTGTCATTAGGATAGCAGTTTTTCTAGCAAAGGAGCTGTGGTCGTCAGGGAGTTGATTGTTCGGAGTGCAGGCTGCGTAACAAAATTTTGGCAACAGTGTGTCACTGCGTTGAGCAATGTAAGCAGTTATGCGCGCCCAGTACGTGCAATAGACTGCGTTGGCTGTGCCAGGAAAGTGTGGTATTGACACACCTTGATGCCTCTGATGACTACCGTACAACCCGCTATCTTGTCTGTGGCCCTCGTTCAGCGAATTACTTTAAAGTCTGGACTACAGTAGACGCTTGCGTTCCTGTCGGACAGCAACCCGCCCTCCACTACTAAGTGTACAGCTGCAGCAAGCGGCGCACCAGGTGCGGGTGCATGGCGACCACTTTGTTTTATGTGACGTACACTGGGCAAATACCGGCTACACGCTGCCTGACTGGGCAGGCGCTGCTGTGCGGGCTGAACTGAGTGCCTGTGGCGCGCAGCATTGGCGTCAACGTGACCGGAGTTTTATCTAAGCTGTGCAATGGCCTCGCAAGGCCTGCTTCCTGGGCTGGTACCAAGCACCTGCACACACAGTACGTCGCATTGCCCAGACGTATCACGTAGCGCACGCCCAGTGCCTGTCAGGCTTGCTGAGTCCATAGACACTGTGGGTGTCACTGCGCATTGTATATCCATGCTGTGAGCCGCACCGGCATTGCGACTCACTTTGCATGCCAGGCAGTGATAGAGAGTCGAGTTTGCGGTTGTGCCTCCGCACACAGAGCTGCTCGGCCTTGTCCTCAGTGCAGTGGGCGCTTGATAGGCGCACTCCCCCGCCGAGCCGCAGATAGCCGACAATGGCGAGTGCACCGGCGCAGGAGCCTGCCAGCGGCCGTCACCTGGCCTGCGCGCCTGCCGCGGGGCTGTGCTCGCGCCGGCGCCGCCGCCGGCCGGGCAGGCGGTGCGCGCTGTCCGTCGCAGCCGTGGCGTGGCGCGGGCGCGGCGGGCAGCCACGCGGGTGGCCTGCCTGCCGGACATAGAGGGCAACAATTCGTTCACTGAGGAGCTGCGCGCGACGGCCAAGTACATCAGCCGGCGCGGCTTTGGCATCCTCGCCTCAAACGAGTCCAACGCCACCACCGGCAAGCGGCTGGCCACCGTCGGTGCGGCGCACCCCGTCCTGCCGACTCGAGCAACCCTGCCCCAAGATGGCAATCTATGGGCAGCTGTGGGCAGCGCTATCTGCAGCCTGCGCCACGGCACTGTGGAAGGCTGAAGCCATGCATACTTGAGTCACAGAGTGCATGGGCTGGCATGCGGTCTGCCACGCACGCTGTTCTGATCTGCACTCTCAAGGTGCCGAGACGCGCTGCAGTTGCGTTGGACGGCATGCTTAGGGACCAGACATGGGGTGCTGCATGCTGGCTCACAGGCGCATTGCAGGGTCAGGACCAGACATACACCAATGTTGCAGATGTGCAGGTGCTCAATGTTGCTGGGCTGAAGCCCCGATCGCGGGAGGTGATGGTCAGGGCCGCCCCCGCGCCTGGACAGAACAACACGGAGGCCAACCGGCGCGACTGGCGCGCGATGGAACCCATGTTGCCAGGCGGAGTGGCTGGGCTCAGACCTGACTCTGCGGGCCGGGCCGGCGCGCAGACGCGGAGAACACGGAGACCAACCGGCGCGACTGGCGCGAGCTGCTGTACACCGCGCCCGGCCTGAGCGACGCCATCTCCGGCTGCATCATGTTTGAGGAGACGCTGTACCAGTCCACCGCGGCCGGAAAGCCGTTCGTCGATGTGCTGAGGAGTGCGGGAATCGTCGCTGGCATAAAAGTTGACTCCGGCCTGCAGGCGCGGCGGGCTGGAGCGCAAGCGAGCGCGGCGCCATGTGTTTGCTTTGGCTTGCACCATGCGCTGTCTTGCACACCGAAGTCCTGGACATTGCACTGGGCAGCATGAACACACTGTGGGGTCTTTGCAAGTGCTACAAGGTGGTGATGAAAGTCCTAACTGCTAAACACGCCTGGCGCAGGTGATCCCCGGTACCGACGGCGAGACCGCAACGCAGGGCCTCGACGGCCTGGGCGACCGCTGCAAGGCATACTACAAGCAGGGCGCGCGCTTTGCCAAGCGCGCCCCAGCCTGTCGCACCGCAGGGGGTGGCCCTGACCATGCCCTGGTGCTGAGCACGTGCACCCCACCGCCAAGCGCGGCGTGCAGTGATGCAAGGATAGAATTGGGCAGTGGTGAACTGCACTGCGCAGGGGCGTCGTCTGAGTCAAGCTGCGCGATGGCCCTGCGCGCGTGTTCCATGCAGAGGCCTGGCCTGAGCCGCGCGCCGTCTGCACAGACGCGGAGCAGCACATGGCCGCCGAGCGCATGACGCGGCGCCAGGCCGTGGCCGCGGCTGCGCGCGCGCGCGGCAGCGCCGCGGCGCCGCGGGCGCTGACCTGCGCGCGCGTGCGCCCGGGCGCGCAGGTGGCGCGCGGTCATCAAGATCGGCAGCGCGGCCACGCCGTCCACGACCGCGATCCTGGAGAACGCGCACGGGCTCGCGCGGTACGCGCAGATCGCGCAGGTGCGCGGATCCCCCCGGCGCGCCCGCTGGCCGGCGCGGCAGCGGCTGCACCCCCGTGGGGCAGGCCGGCCCTTGCTCGCGGCGTCATCGGCGCACTTCTTGCAGATAGGGCGCCACGCAAGTCCCCTGCAATCGTGTTCAAGTGGTGGTGCCTCTCCTGCCGTAGCTGTGTCGCGTCGGGGCTGGCCGCACCGCGGCAGAGAGCCCTCGCTGCGACCCGCAGCGCTTTCAGCGACGAACGTGATCTGGTGCATCTCTGGAGAAGGCAGGGACGGGCGGTGGGGGGCGCTGAGGGGTGCGGCGCGGCGGCCGGCAGGAGAACGGGCTGGTGCCCATCGTGGAGCCGGAGGTGACGCTGGGCCCGGGCGACTACACGATCGAGGAGACCGCCTTCTGGTCCGAGCGCGTGTACAGCCACGTCTTCCGCCTGCTCCACGAGTACAACGTGATGCTGGCGCGCGCCGCGCCTGCCCAGGGGTATCATTCCCATAAATAAAAGTGCATGATGCATGATGACAACAGTCGCTTGAAGTACTCGCCCCAACCGCCTGCCTGTGCCTGTGCATGCGCGTGGCTGTTGCCGGGCGGCCATGCAGAGGGCTGTGCCTCAAGGTCCGTGCATGCGCAAGGGCTGCGCTCGGCTGCGAGCGCGCACAAAGGCCGGGCCTGTCCGCGGAGGCGTGGGGCGGCCAGGCCCGCGCCTGCTGCTGAGCGCTGCCGGCGGGGGCCGCGCAGGACTGCATCCTGCTGAAGCCCAACATGATCCTGCCAGGCGCGTCTGGCCCCTGCACCTAGGGCCGTGTATGATCTCAGGGTACCCAGACGCGCATGTACATCACTCAGCAGCTATGGTGCTCTGTATCACCTCTCAGGGATGGAGAGCCGCGGCAGCACTGCATGCTACGCCTGCTCCGCCGCGTGAACATACAGCGCTCTGGAATGACAGCAGCTCAGCCGGCACGCGCGCGCGCGCCGGGCTCGCTCACCGCTCCGCCTCACCCGCGCCCGCAGGCCTGGACGTGCCCACGCCCACGCCCGCCGACGTGGCGCGGTACACCGTGCGCAC
>JAABUV010003210.1_pt1 | contig 21058 bp, 23 predicted proteins | sample 5559971 | NCBI WGS metagenome assembly JAABUV01 (sample SAMN10711881, study PRJNA513362) | rock metagenome | isolation source: Antarctica rocks | place: Antarctica: Victoria Land, Knobhead nord | collected 2015-12-19
CAATATTCACGTCATCATGATGATTGACATCTTGCATCAGTTATTGAAGAGCACAGTGATGTATCTAATTCAATGACTTGAGATGATCATCAAGAATATAACATCGACGATCAGTCTCAAAAGAAAGCGTGATTCACAGACAATTGCAGACACAACACATGACGTGCAATTGAATCAAAGATTTCGAGTAGTTCTTTCATATTCAGAGCTAAGACGTTTTCACGACTTTCTATTCGTGAAGCAATGAATCGACGTCGAACAAAAGACAATAGTGCATCAGCTTATTACGATTGTCACTTCACTATTAATTAGAAAAGCATCAGATGCGCTGTACTGTGCTCGAGCTCTTATGAACTTCGTGATAATGACTCAATATCGATCGCACGATGACGAGTCTCTGCGTTACATGAACAACGCAATATACAGAATTAACGTCTTAAAAGAAGTATTCGAGCAGTTTCGACATGACGAGAACTTTAACTATCTCAAGTTTCATGTGATCTCTCATTATATGAATTTTATTCGAAGATACGAAGATGCAGATGATTTTGACACATCTTACATGAAGATCGCACATAAATTTCTGATCAAAGATTATTATGATCTTACAAACAAGCGAGAGAACTTTCAAATGCAGATACTGCATCACAATACTTGACGAGTCAATATGTTGACAATGAAAGATATCATTCTTCATGATCTAATCATGTTCAGATCAGAGATTGACGAGAGAATGAAAGTCATGATTACAAAGTCTTCTAGAAGTCTTGATTTAACGCAGCTTGAATGAAGTTTGTCAGAAATGAATTCAAATCGACGACGAAACTGATCTAGTAATTTTCGATTCTGACGCATCGCTTCTGAAATAGTGAAGACGACACATATTGAGAGTTTCTTGAACGAATTGTCGATTTTTATAAGAGAATCTCGACGCAAGAAATCAGAAATAGAGTCAAACAAGTATCAAATGAATCAAAAAGAAATCGACTTCTTCTGAATAAACGATTACTTCGTTTCTGTTCATGCATCGATTGAATGCTGAAGATGCAAAGATAAAGACTCGATAGACTCTGAGAAGCTTACATCGAAGCGAATTCGATGTGCTTCTGCATGACAGAGACAAATGTTGAATTAAAGACGTGACTACGTCTATGTTCAAGAGTATGCTGAAAATGATCAAGAGAATTCTGACATAGTCGAAGCTCTGAATGATAGACTGATGAAACAGTTGCAAATTATAATCACTGTTCATGATTCGCTTCGTCAAGATGACAATGAAAAATCTGTGCAATACTTGAAGACTTTAATAGAATTGTTAAAGTTTAAAAACAACGAAGTACTCGATGCTCTACATGATATGATAGAAGTCAAGCAGTGATCGAAGAATACTGTCAAGAAGTCTCAATATCTTGAATGTCGACAATTTTACAATATGAGTACTATACTACGAAGTGCACATCTGATATCAACTGAAAGCAAGAAGTTCTTTTACGTGAATAATTACATCGACTGAAATACATTCAACATCTTATATGAAGAGAGTTTTCTGAAAAAGAAAGTTCGAAAGACGAACGAGCTTGCGAGCTTAGACAGATGAGAAAAGACGAAATTCACTCAATAATGAAGAAAGTTCAACATTGTGTAAGTTGAGATAAATTAGAGTAAATTGAGGTAAATTGAAGTAGATTGAGATAAATCGAAGAAAATGAGTGAAAAGCATATAGTCACGTCGAATGAAGCATATATGAATGATCAAAACATTTCAGTCAATAGCGTCTAGTCATGATTATGATGACAGAGTATTGAAAACAAACAAGCGACTGAAAATTCACTGTAAAGATCTGTAAACAATGAGATTGATTGTGTAACAGCTAGCAACATACAAGAACTTACATAGTTCAGATGATGAGAAAATCTAAAATTAATTAATCTATTAATCATAGTGTCTGCTCGTTCGTTGAACGAAATTTCTACTTACTCTATGCATTCTTCAATGCATCTGACGCATTACACACGACGTCTGTCAGTAGAAGTTCACGACTTGTTGAAGAAAACTGTAAATTTTCGAAGTAATATTCTCTTTCTATGTACACTAGCATTCTTTTCTTCTATCGATGTCTTTTCTGTCATCGAAGAAGAATGTTTCGAGTGAATGAAAGTTTCGATTCAATTTTTCAAGCGAAGAATAGATTTGATGACGAGTTTCGCGTAGATGATGATTTCGATGAGATGTCATTTCTTCTCAGTATCGAATGTTCGAATCGAATTATCATATATATTCATCATCAGTTGTTTTGCAGTCTCATCAATCTTCTGCTCAAAGATCTTTGCATTCTGATCAATCAAAGTTGAAATCTTCAATTGCAGAAGAAGAGACGCGTAATCAATCTGTTTCAATCTATTTCAAAACTGAGCAGACTGATAATTGTACATGAGATCGCTGTGAGCACGATCGACTGCTGTGATCGAAACTGATGATAAATAAGACTGTAGACGTTGTAGAAAGACGAGTTCTGCGCGATCATTGACAAACATGATGTACGATAATTGAATAACTGTGATGAGAGAAATGAGTGAAGTAAAATTGAAGCTTACTAAGATAAACATCGCGCAGAATCATGAACGCACGATAGCTTGATACGAGTTCTACTCTGTTGAATCAGCTTGTAGCTGATCTAATCAGCTAACGACTGACTGATGATTGATCTATGTTGTTAAATCAGCTAATCGCTGAATTATGAAAAGTGTCTGTTCTAGTAGCTAGCATATACGTCTCAAGCGCATTAAGATTCAGATGTCGTTGCTCACTAACTTACAAGCTACTCAAGTTCTTCGTCGAAACGTCGATGATATGAATGATGTTTTATAAGACTTTCTAAATGACTTTTGTTAAGTCTATTTAAATGACATTCTGATTTACAGCAAAACTCAATGAGAACATAAACAACATGTCAAAATGATATTGAATTGCTTATGAGAAGTGAGTTTACAGATGAATATTTGAAAGTGCGAATTTGATGTAGAAGAGATCGTCTTCTTAGAAGTCATAGTATCAGAACAAAGTCTTCGTATGAATTCTGTCAAAGTGAAAGTCATAATCAACTGAACTACGTCAATCAATCTAACAGAAGTTCAAAGCTTCATGAGATTTGTTAACTTCTATCGTCGTTTCATTAAGAACTTCTCGAAGCTAGTCAAATCGTTCATTCAGCTGACTAGAAAAGACACATCTTTTGTTTGAAACGAAGTCTGTGTTCAAGCTTTTGATGATCTAAAGAAACAAGTCAGCTCGATCTTAGTTCTACGACATTTCAATTCAAAATGACAGACTATTCTAGAAATCAATGCATTTGACTACGTCAAAGATGAAATTCTATCACAGTATGATGATGAAGAAGTTCTTCACTCGATAGCTTTCTATAGCAAAAGCATGATTCTCGCTGAATGCAATTATCACATCTATGACAAGAAACTGCTGATCATTATTCAATGTTTCAAACACTGAAGACTCAAGCTTGAATGCATCGAGTTACTCATTCAGATGTTCATCGATCATCAGACTTTGAAGACTTTCATGAAAAACAAACAGTTAACTCGACGTCAAGTCAATTATCTAGACATTCTATTCAAGTTTAACTTTCAGATTATTTTTCAATCAGACAAAATGAACACTAAAGTCAATGCTTTAATCAGAATGTCTCTGATCGACGTTTCTGAATCAACTCAGCGTACTGAAGATCGCTATCAAATCATTCTGACATTTGATAGAATAAATATTCTAGCTATTAAATCTGAAGTTGATCTTTATCAGCGAGTAAAAAATGTCAACAGAACGAATGAGCTTTGTAATGAGTATAGACAAGCTATAAGCGAAAACAAGCTCAAGCTACATAGCACTGAATTGAAGCACTGCGAGATCGTTGACGACGTTCTGTTCAGAAAAGATCTACTGTGAGTTTCTGAGAATATGCATACAAAATTACTAAAGAAAATTCATGATCAGTCTTTCATCTTTCACTCTGACAATCGAAAAACTATTGATCTAGTTCAACGTTTCTACTATTGATCAGATCATCAAGCAACGATTAAACGTTACATTTAAAACTGTCATGTTTGTCAATGAAGCAAGACATTTAAAGATAGCATCAATGAACTTCTTCATTCTCTATTGATTTTACAGAAACGCTGAAAAGATATAACTATGAACTTCATTACTGAGCTATCTCTATCAAAAGATTATAACGTCATTTGCATAATCATATGTCGTCTCATCAAGAAACGTCACTATGTCTTCTGTTATTGAGAAGACGATGACATCTCAGTCGAAGAAACGATTTGAATCATGCTATAAAACGTCTATCGACTTCATGATCTACCTAGTTCTATTGTTTCAAACAGAGACTCTCAATTCATATCAATCATGTGACAAAGTCTTTGCAAGTGACTAAAGATCACAGCTAGTCTATCAACAGCTTATCATTTTGAGATTGATAATCAATCAAAACGAGCTAATCAAGATGTTGAACGCGAACTAAGAATCTACTGCAATTACATGCAGAACGACTGAGCAAAATGACTATCAATGATAGAATTCAGCGAGAATTTCAATATCTTCTCGATCATCTCAATGACTTTGTTCTACTTCAATAAGAATTTTCACTCACGAATGAGTTTCAATTCAGATACGACTGACTACAAAACAATTCATGAATGTCTTGAAGCTAGAAAAGCAAATGATATTATCATTTGAATGAAAGAGCTTCTTATCTTTGATCGTCAGTAATTGAAAAAGACGAAGCAGATTATCGAAGCTCAGATCAATAAACATAAACGAGACGTCATCTATGAAGTAAACGACTGAGTTTGATTATTCTCTAGAAACATAAAGACAACTAGATCATGTAAGAATTTGAAAGACAAACAGCTAAAACTTTATCAAATCACTGTCAAAGTTGAGATCTTCTATCATCTTCGTCTATCAATAAGTATGAAGCAACTGCATTTGATATTCAGTTCAAAGCTATTACGTTCTTATTTTGACAATCTCTTATCAGAACAGCATTCAGAATCATTTAAATCTCTCACTATCAAAGACGATGAGCACTGAAAGATAGATGACATTCTGAACTTTAAATGATATTGAGATCGAATACAATACAAGATCAAATGAACGAGACTAGATCGAAACGACGAATGATACTATGTCGATAAAGAAGAATTCAAGAGCTCGAAAGAAGTTCTAGTTAAATTTCATAAGTTCTATTCAGATATATCACACTAAATTGAAAAACAGTGAAAATTTTTGCGTTTCATTTGTTCTATTCATGTGAACATGAATTTTCAAAGAAAAGAGTAATGTTACGAATGTGTCAAAGATCAAACTCTAATCAATTCACAGTGAACGCTAGCGAGTTCACTGCGTATTGATTAGAGCTAGTCAACAATCTAGTCGAAAGCTGATCTAGATCTGACTCAGATTTGACTCAGATATAACTCAGCATCTTTTCTCTTTTCTAGCATCTTTTAAATCAGCTTCTATTGTCTTCTAGACAAACACACTTCTTTGTGTTACGAGTAGTTAACAGATGTCTATGACGAACACATTTCTTTGTGTCACAAACATCTTTCAAATAAACATCTTTCTTGTGTTTCAACACGTTCTCTTTGAGACTAGCGTCGAATCTGAGTAACTACTATATAGAGCATGTTTTTCTTGTCTTTTGTATCTTCTTTCTTCTGTATTTTTAAAGTCTTAGTTATAGCTATCTTTATAGATCAAACATTCTAGTCACGCACGCACTCTGATTAGTTTCTAAACATGATCTCAATAGAAACTTTTGAGAAGCTGAAGAAATTGTTCATCTCTCAGTCAGTACTGATCATGTTTGAATCAGAAAAATCTATTACGCTCAAGATGAACGCATCAGACAAAGCTATTGAGACGTGTATTAGTTAATCAAACGATAAGAAACATTTGCATTCTATTGCTTATTACAATTGTAAGCTTACAGTCGCTGAATTGAACTATGAGATACATGACAAGAAGTTACTAGCTATTGTTAACTTTTTCAAACAATGAAGAGTGTATCTGAAAGAATCTAGACATCAGATTCTGTTATGAGCGTGCTCAGTCTTCTACTAAAACGCGCGTTCTCGAAGCGAGTCTAAACTCTATCGAGTCTAGCGCTTTTCTTTCTTCTGTACATATAGTTTTCACATCTCGTAGACCTTGCTCTTTAGCTTTGAATTCTCGTTTACCTGATTTACCCTTCGTTTATCTGTATTTCTATGACTTGCTCTAGACATGATTCTAACATTATTCAAAGCTTCGTACATATTACATGACAGTGATTCGCTTTCTAGTTTAGTCGAATTTTGCAGCTCTACGATTGAAAGCAAAGAATGATTCTGAATGATCTCTTTATTGAGTCAGTCATCGAACAAAACAAGCTCTATTGAATGCAATAAACATGAACAGAACAAGCTCTGCGACGCGTTGCAGGCATGAATTGATCTCTCGACTGATCTCTTGACTGAGCTCATCATCGAATGAACAGAACAAGCTCTATCGAACGCGATAGACATGAACAGAATCAGCTCTATCGAACGCAATAGACATGAACAGAACAAGTTTTATCGAATGCAATAGACATGAACAGAACAAGTTCTGCGACGTGTTGCAGACATGAATCAGAAGACAACAATTGATCTCTTTACTGAGTCAATCACTCGATAGTTAGTCTGCTTGAACGACACGAACTGATAGTGAGTCTGCTTCAATGACACGTTCGATAGTGAGTCTGCTACAAGAGCAGATAACGATTGATCTCGTTATCGAGCTCGTCACTCGATAGTTAGTCTGCTTGAACGACACTCGAAGTGAGTTTGCTAAAATGACATAAACAGAACAAGCTTTGCGACGCGTTGCAGACATGAATCAGAAGACAACAATTGATCTCTTTACTGAGTCTATCACTCGATAGTTAGTCTGCTTGAACGACACTCGAAGTGAGTCTGCTTCAATGACATCAGATATCAAGAAGAAATAGACTTGAAACGTCTGATGAAATGAGCTTGAAACGCTTTATAATGTCAAGAAGAAATAGACTTGAAACGTCTGATGAAATGAGCTTAAAACGCTCAATGAAAGAAGCTTGAAACACTTGAATAGAACGATAACGAAATAAACAAGAAAGAAAGAACTGATTGAAGCAATGAGATCATTGCTTGACTGAGAGAAGAGAGTAATGTTACGAGCGTGCTCAGTCTTCTACTGAAACGTGCGTTCTCGAAGCGAGCCTAGACTCTATCGAGTCTAGCGCTTTTCTTTCTTCTGTACATATAGTCTTCGCATCTCGTAGATCTCACTCTTTAGCTTTGAATTCTCGTTTACCTAATTTACTCTTCGTTTATCTGTATCTTTATGACTTGCTTTAGACATGATTCTAACAGATTCAAGTATATACAGATCATAAGAATCTGTTATACTTCATGATCACAAAAGTTCTGAATTGAAGACAAATCAGATGATCAAAGAAATTGTCATCATACAACTTTCAAATTCAATATTAAAAGAAATCTGAAAACTTGAAGATTGATGTTTTAAGTAGAAGAGCAAATCACATGACAAATAGATCACAGATAAATCAGACTATCTTACAACAGAATCAGAATGATTTTATTGTTTACAATAAACAAAATGCAGCTATGCTATGAATTTACAATCGAGATCTCGAAAAACGAATAAAGCTAAAGCTAGCAAAAAACTCAGTTGCACAGAATATTATAGAGAATATTGCTGACAACGCGAACTTTCAGATAATCAACGAGATATTAACATTTCAAGATCTCATCTATGTTTCACCAAGATGTAAACAAGAGATAATAAGTGATTATCACGAGTCAATGATACATGAACATCAGAATTTGAATAAAATCATTGAAAGAATATCTAGAATTTACTACTTTTCTAAGATGAGAAAGCAGATAGAGAATATCATAAGAAAGTGTGACATATGCATTTGAACGAAGCATAGTTGACACAGATTCTATGAACTTTTGAAAAGTCTCAGCATATCAGATTGTGCATGAAAAAGCATAGCTTTGAACTTTATAGTCAAGCTATCAAAGTCAAAAGAAAGAGTTATGAAAACAACGTATGACTTTATATTAATAATCACAGACAGACTAATCAAGTACGAATACTTCTTGTCATACAAGAAAGCAACATTTGCAGAAGATTTAACATACATGTTTCTGAGAATGATTGTAGCAAATCATGAATTATCAGATGAGATAATTTTGAATAGAGACAAGCTTTTCACATCAAAATTCTGAAAATTGTTGATGAATCAACTAGAGATTCATCATAAGCTGTCTACAGCTTATCATTTGCAGATGAATGAATAAATGAAAAGAATGAATCAGACATTGAAACAGTATCTCAGATGCTATATCAACTATAGACAGAATGATTGAGTACAGTTACTGTCAGTAGCACAGTTGACTTTCAATAGCACAACAACGAAAGTAATCAGCATGTCATCATTCTTTGCAAACTATGAGTTCAAGTTGAAGACTCTCAAGAAATCGCGAAAGTTTGTATAAATAACTCAAAAAGTTACAATACAGATTGAATAAATACATTTGTTGCACAAAGAGTTGCAGAAGAACATTCAATTTCTAAGCAAGTGCATGATTTTGTATGCAAATAAAAAAAGAGATAGAGAATCTACTTTTAAAAAGATAGACAAAGTTTATCTATTAAGACGAAATATCAAAATGAAAAGATCAAGTAACAAGTTGAATCACATGAAACTAAAATCATTTGAAATTCTAGAAGAAAAGAAATTGATTAATTATGAGTTGAATCTTTCAGCATCTATGAAAATACACTCAATATTTCATATTTCTCTTTTGAAGTCTGTAAACTTAAATTCATCAATTCAAACAGAATCTTCAGAAATTGATTCAGAGAGTCAGAATGTCAAGTACGAAGTAAAAAATATACTAAATCAACAGAATATTGAAGATCAGTCTCATTGATTAGTCAAGTGAAAAGATTATAAACATATCAAGAACACTTGAAAATCAAGAAAAAATCTCAAGAACTGTCAAATGCTTTTGCAATAGTTTCAGTTGAGAAACTCAATCAGTCAAAGTCTGATGAAATCTTAATCTGCTTAAAAGACATGTCAAAGAGAATATTGTTCAGCGATGATTCACTAACTCTTGTCTCTTCTTTCTTGAGCTTGATGATGTTTCAAAACTTTCATTTAATCATTGTTTGTTTCTTATTCTTCAGAAACATAAATTAATTTTGCAGACAAGTAATTCTTGCAAAGATCTTTTGCATCTGCTTGTGAATGTTCAGCAGCTTACGAAGAACGTGATCATGTTCTGTCTTTATTCTTTTTCACTTCATCATCAAGAAAGTAAGATCACATTTGTGATCGAGATGCATACACTCAATGCAACGATTGAATTCATTGTTAACAAGACATTTCTTTTGCAAGTGACTGCAGTGTTTGCAAGAATGCATGATAGCACGCTCAAAACTTGTACGCTCAAAAAGATCTCTGTGACGTAAGATAAAGTTTTTTGTTGTATGATGAGAAAACATGAAAGAAAAGTGATTTTCGAAATAAAAATCTTAAAAGAGAATCTAGTGTTAAAACTCTCTTGCAAATGATTAGATAAAGCAATGATTAAATAATCATTATGTAATCAGAGTCTTAAAGTGATCGCTCTGATCGTTTGAATCAGAAGTGATCACAGTGAGCATAATGAGCATGATGCTCATCTTGCTCATCTTGCTTGAGAATGATCAGAAAGATCATTCAGAGCAGAGATGACTTGATATGATTCTTTTATATTTATATAACGATGATTGTTCTCTTAAATAGAAGCTTTGTGCTTAACTCATGTAATAGTCAATACAGTTTATTGTTTTAGCTATTCTCAGATCTTCAGTCTAGTGATTAGTTTGTTACTATACTGATCTCTGTTTATATCTTGTGTTGTTAAAGAAACAATCATTACAAAGCATTCAATGCTTTTGTATTCATTTTTTTTTCAGAATCAACGAGTCAAAAGCTGCACTGAGATTGTTTGTAAATTTAGCTTTGTGATAATTGAAAGATGATTTGATTTCTGATGTAAATCAATTCATACTTCGCACTTACGTGTCATAAACTGTATTTTCTCGCTGTTAAAGACTAAATTTATCATCGTAAACTGATTGTGAATCTTGCAAGTGATTATGTCTGATTTCAGCAGTAGTCTCAGTCTTGCATTTGTAATGACGTTTAGTAGAGTATCAATCATCATATGCTGAGTGAAGCATCTTCATCTCTTTTAATGTGAATGATGTAAATTGAAGTCTTTTATGACTAGTTGTTTGCAGTCATTCTTGAGTAGTTCATTCAAGCGAGAAATAGTTAAGAGTCTCTCTGTGAATGTAATAAATAATGAGCTTAAGTTGTAGATGTTTAGAAGTCTTAGCATCTATGTTTTGTTAACTGTGTTGCAAGTTAATATTTTGATTAAGCAGATGTCTGATTCAACTGTTTTTACTGTTCATTAATTGAATCTTAAGTATTTATTAACATATATGCATGTTCTTGACTGAGATGATGAATTTTTCATTAAATAAAAGAAGTTGTGAACTGAGCTAAATGATTGCAAGTCGTTAATATTACGTTCTTGCTTCTGTATGATTATTATGTCAAATTTGCGAACTTCTTTGTTGATCAAGAATGATTCTTGAATCTTTAATGACTTTCTGATGTTGTATTGTAGAATTTGTAGAAAGAGTTGTTTTATCATAAAGTTATTTGTAGCTGTTGTTGATTCTGTGCTAAGAAGACTCTTTGTATGCTTTCAATCACTGAGAATCTTTCGCACTTTCTGATTAAGCATTTCTGAGTCTGCTCAGATGTTGTCTCATTTAAGTCGCTAGTCATGCATGAAAAGAGATTGACTCATCTCTTCTTAACTTTTATCATCTATCATGTTGATTCAACATTTTGATTACGTGTTTTTAGACTGATCGCATCGAGTCGAGTCATTGAGATCGAGTCGAGTTCTCGACTCGTCAAGACTCGATTCGAGTCAGAATTCTTGACTTGAGTATTCAAGTTGAGTCAGAAGATTCGACTCAAGTATTCAAGTCGAGTCAGAAGATTGAGATCGAGTATCGACTTGAAATTCTCGATTCGACTCATCAAGACATGAAGCGAAGTACTATTAATATTTATCTGAATATCTGATAATGCAACAGAGTAATGCAATTGATGAGAGAAAATTCATGCTTGTTCATTTACTACTGCTAATCTGAGATCACTATTATCTCATCATTTTTCTTCTTCTTCTTCTTCTTCTTCTTCTTCTCATACTTCTTCTCGTACTTCTTCTTGTACTTCTTCTTGTACTCGTTCTCGTTCTCAATCATATCTGCATCGTCATTTCTCTTGCTAAATTTCATCTTCTTGTCATCATCATCAATCTCAATGATATCATCAGATTCATCATCTGATGAATCTAGTGAATTAACTATCTTTCGATCAATCGCATTTTTTTCATTCGAAAATGCGCTCATGAATTTGTTGAATTCTTGTATGACATCTGAATCGTTCATCGTCTTCAATTTATTCAATTCTTCATGATGTAAAATGCGTTGCTGAATTAGTTCAATAGTAGATATCATGTATCTTGACATGTTTTTTCCAAGTTCATCTTGTTGTGCAATAGTTTAATGCATACATGAGTCTTGTCTTTCACATCAAACACAGTACATACATCAACAGTAGAAGTAGTATTGAACGTCGTCTTCATGACTATCGCTTCGAGCTTCGCTCGCTTCACAATCTTCTTCTCTCTCATCTTCTTCATCAAATTTGTCTTGAAGCATTGAGCTATTATACAATCAGCTTTTGAAACACATATGCATTACTCAAATGCATTATCATGTAGACTCTTTCTCACTCGATCATTCATGATCATATTTCGCATATTGTTCTTCATTTTCATCTGCTTCGCTTTGATGACTTTCTGATAGACGCTGATGCTTCTCAATTTGATGAGTTGTTTATATTAAGTTACTTGATTTGCACTTTGTTTGATATAAAGAGTTTTCTGATCTTCGTTTCATTTCATTGCATGATTTCTACTCGCAATTGACTGCGACTTAATTGATAGGTTGAACATTCTGCGATTTTGATTAGTCTCAATGATAATGCATATAGATAATGGATAACAATCTTCTTATCTGATAGTGATGTTGAAGTGCTTTTTCTAATGAACTTAGTCACAATAGATGAGTGCAATGAATAGATGTGAAGCGTAGAAAAGTTAGAGTTAGAATAAATCTTTGACATAGATAAAGTTAGAATTAGAATAGATGTGAAATGAGATGTAGATAAAATTAGAGTCAGAACTGAATGTTAGAATTTATTCATCATCTTAGAACTGCGATCAACACATTCATTATATTAGTGCTAATATCAAAACATTCATCATATTGATTTTATTATAAATACAGTCAACAGTCATCATCTCTTGTTTACACATCATCTCTTGTTTACATCATACTTCACTTTGCTTTCACTCAACTCGATAGTCTCAATTTTTCAAATCGTTGTCAGTTAATATACATCATGACTCGTTGCAAGCAAACAGATAATGCATTTAGATAATGCATTTCTTGTTGCGCATTGCTGACAGACTTGATATAGAACGAAAGTCTAAAGACGCATCGCGTGATGATTTAAGAACTTCAACTCATGATGATATGACATCAGATAATCATATCACGAACGAATCAAGAGCAGACTTCAAGACTCTATCTGAAAGCAAGATCAATAAAGTTCAGAAGATAATGCAAACAGATAATGCATCAAGCTATCAACAGCTAATTTATCGTGACAGTCAAAGAGAAAATGAAAGTCAGAAATCATTGCACTTCGAGAGATATATCGTTATCAGAGAGATGCGAATTTATTGATATTGAAGATCTCATTTGAAAGAGTAGTTTGCAAAATCATGCAGAATGAGATCGATATGAACAAGATGAGTCAAAGAATGAGCGATGCAAACTATAAAATTCAGACTTCGACACTGCTTGCTTTTCAGAAGATCACAGAAGCGTTTCTATGTGAATTTCTTGTCAGTAAGTGCATTATTCATTTGCATTATCATTGATGTTTTACAACACTTATTGATACAATGCTTTACATATGCAGATAGCAATCTTCATGCTATTCATATCAAGTGAGTAATTCTTCAGCAGAAAGATTTGATACTCATGAAAACTTTGATGCGCAGTCTCAAGATTCAGTTGAGTGCTCAATGAAAATAGCATTCGTGATATCTTGATCAGATCAAGTTATCTAGCATAGCAATACACTCTATGAACTGCATTATCTCTTTGCATTATCTTGTAACTGTGTTATCATACTACATACATTGACAATGCAAAAGCAACTTCAAATGAAATGATATTGAACATCTAAACATTAATAGAACGTAAAACATTCTGCAAATCTGTCTTGAAAAAATCATCAGATTCATCAATCGCGTTATCTTCATCTTCTTCTCTGCGATAAATATTTCATGCTTCGATGATAGTCTTCTCAGAATTCAAGTTCATGATACGATTATAATACTTGAGAAGCATTATTTGTTCAACTGATTCTGAAGTCATTTGTGATCGATCTCATTGACAAACTCTTCTTGCAAGACTGAATGTTCATTCAATATCTACAGAGAATATTGAACATGAAAGAACATTCTTAGTCATTTGAGTCAATCTTGAATAGTTCGAGACGTTGTCTCTTCAATACTTTCATGTTGAAAACTTCTCGACAATAGCGTCAGTGCGAAGATATCAATCATCTTCACTAACAGATACAGAACGACGTTGAGTTCTTTGAAGAAAAGTTCGTGTAGTCATCACAACAGACTATAACATTGTTAACAAATGATCAATTGCATTATCATATTGCATTATCTGATCAACATCATTAGTCACTTGCGCTCTGACTTCTGCAGTTGTAGTTTTCTCTTCATAATAACGATGAAAATAGTTCTTGAACTCTTTTCTGTACTTGTCGTAATAAAAATGAGAATCATTCTCATTTGCATCTCAATCTTGATACAAATTCAGCTTTTGAGTAGAATTTAAAATCATAGCGAGATTGTATATCAGTTCATCTTTGCTCTTCGTCTTGAAATAGTACTTTGCAAGCTTGTTAAAAGCTAGTTCGCAAGCTCGAAGAACAAGTGCTTGTGAAGTACATGCATTATCACGTACTATCGTCTCAATAACATTGAAATGATTGAAAAGAGCATCAAACATTCGAAATTCTAAATGTATGTCAACATTGATGATTCTAGATATGATCAGAGTTAGCTCGTAGAAAGAATTTAACATGTTGTCAACAAGCAATACTAGTGATCATTCATTCTTCTTTAATCGAATAGCTTGAATCTTTGCATCTGTCAAGAATTTCTCAATTCATGTATCGATTGTGTCACGCAGTTGATATGCACGTCGAAGCATCAAATAGATAAAGTTTCAGCGAATGCAAATGTCTTGTATCAATTTTCAAGATCTTGTTGCTTGCAGCTTTAAAAAGCGAAGCTTTCGTTGAGAAGAACTGTTGATAGCAATAGTAATAGCGCGAATCTGTTTCATCAATTAGTAAATGCATTATCTTTTTGCATTATCATCTTGATAAATATCTTCTTGACAACAGTGCAAAAATCATTGCTTGTGATTACATTCTCGACTTAATCGTCGTTCAATAACACAGCGAAATTGTCGTTCAAAGTCTCTGATTCAATAGCTCTGATAAACTCTTGAGTCACTAGATTAATGATATGAGTCATACAAGATATCGAGTTTTGTGCTCTATTTCATGAAATGTCGCGTCGATTGAGCGCTCTTTCAAGCTTCTTCTTCAGAGTGTCATTGTTGCTTGCATTATTGATAACAACGTCGAAAAGCTTGTTCTTGATGTCGTATGTATTCAAAATCTTGAACAGCTCTTGCATCAAATGATGATTAGTATGCTCAACTTGAAGAGACGTAAATTCAATGAGATGTTCATGATATTGAAATGTAGCATTCATTTAATATATCAAAACTTTCAGATAAGCGACTTTTTGAGAACTAGATCATGCATTCAATGCAATAGAAATCTGTCGTGACTCTTTTAAATCTTGCTTTATCTTTGCTTGAATCTCATCATATTTCGAGAAAATCATGTTTAACAATTTAGTGCGATGCACAAGAGTAATCTCTGAACGAAGCATTTGTAGTAGCTGTCGAAAATGCTTGTTTTTGATGATTCGAAAAGACAAATTCAGTGCAACGAAGATTTGACACAATATCTTTTCTCAATTCTGTTGATTGAATTGAGATGATAAGTTGATATGACTTTTCTTCTATAAATACGTCAACTTTGCATTATCTATTTGCATTATCATATTGAACTTACACGATTGAAAGATATCTCGAGCTGTGAAACAGAGTTGAATCATTTTCGTTTCTGACAAGCATTTGACTTGAGATGCTTGATCATATTGATCGTACTAGATTCATTAATAGTCGTAGAATGATCTAGAATTTTAAGACAATTCTTGCATGAAATCTTAGAATATTCTTTCAACGTTTAGATCATTTGAATAAACTTTTTCCAGATGTCGAATTGTTTATTTACTTCAATCTTCTTAGTTCAAAGTGAATTACCTATCTTTCTTTGAGTCTTGTTGATAACACTTTCGTCAACAGATGTCTGTAGTCATCATTGTTGAAATTGAGCATTGATATCAGCACTTCACTCAACATACTGATTATTCTCTCTTAATATTAGAAGAGAAGTATCACAATGAATTCTATTCATCGCTTCTTGAAGAGTTCGTTTCTTTTCGACGAAATTCTGATTGATGTTTCGTGAATCTTGACTTACGAATTCATTAGAATGAAAACTACTGAAAGTAGACGAATGAACGATCAAGAAATTAAATTCTTTCTCGATTGAAGATCTTGATAATTCATATGCTTTATCAGAATCAGACATCTTGCAATAGATTTTATTGATAATGCAACAAGATAATGCAAACAACGAGAAGAGAAATAGATTCATTTGTTTCACGTAAGTCTTTCAAATATAATGACGTAATAGATTCAAAAATAGTAAATCTTGACATTTGACATCATTTTCGATTTCTTGATGAGTCGAGTCGAGAATTCGAATTGAGTATCGACTCAAGATCGATATCAGATCGAGTCAGAATGTTAAAACCGAGTATTTGAGTCGAGTCAGAAGATTGATATCGAAACTCGATTCGACGATCAGTCTACGTGTTTTCAACATGATGATTGCTGAGCTTGAAGAGTTTGTTGAATCTGCAAAGTCTGTTAAGCTCAATGAATTCATTGAGCTTAGAGAGTTCAGAAACAGCGAGAAGAATGCGCGATTGTATTTCAACGCTTTTGAATATCTGATCGATCTGTTTCTGTAGATTTCTGATGTCTGTTTCATCTGCTGTCATCATTTGAGACAGATGCGTCTTCAGAGTTCATGATCTTCATTGCAGTTGATGCAACATCTTTTATTCAAAGACATCATGCACTCTTCAATGTGATGTTTGTCTGCGCATTTAGCACAGCGTTGTTTCTTCTTGCAAAATTTGATCATATTGTTGCAAGCATGCATCTCTGTTATCTTTGATTAGTCTGATTAGTCTAACATAGACTAGTATAAAGCTGTGAGTAGAGCTGTTGTTGACACGCTAGCGATTTAGCGTGTCTTCATGAGTAAAACTCACGTCGTGTTGCATCTTCTTTCTACTTCAGCTTTGAACTTCTAGTTAGAATACACTCATATGATTCGCTCTATGCAGACTCATAACAATATAAAAACAAGCTACATCACTTAAATCAGAATCGAAACTTGAAAATTGAGCTCAGAAAACTCATTAGATATCAAGAAATTTCTAGAACAGAAGAACATGAATGCGTTGCTCTAGACTAACTCTTTACTGAACTCGTCGTCAGAACAGAAGAACATGAATGCGTTGTTTTAGAACTGAAATCAGAAATTTCAGTTGAATCTCGATCAACAATTTTCTACTCACACAATGACTAAAAGCACAGAATTAGAATCAGAATCAGAATCAGTGAGCATTACTCGCTATGATCTTCAAAATGCTAGAAGAGAATCACTTCTATCACAGAATCGAGCAACATCAGAAGACATGAATGCGAGATTGAACGTTGAAGAAAAGAACACAAAGAAGTGATTTTTTGACTTCAAAGTGATTAAGATCAACATCAAGAAGAAGCTGAATGCTTGAATATTGAATGATGAAGCAGATGATTTCATCATCTTTATCAAATATATGACTCATCAGCATGACATTGAAATCAAGACTCACAATGACATGATTCAGATGTTGAATGATGTTAACAAGATCAACATTGAATTGAAAGCTACACAGACAACGTTGAATGCTGTTTGAACGCGTCTACAGAAAGAAATGAAGAAAAAGAACATGATTATACATCATTTAAAAGCAACATCAAGTCGACTAAGCATTTTGATTTCGAAAGATCGATTCTCGAGATTGATCAAGCTATTTGACTTATCTTTGTTTGAAGATTCAAGACAGAATGTGAATAATTGATTGTCTTGAATGCAAAACAAGCTGAAGATGAACAAGAATTATTTTTCTATCAAAGAAATGAAGATTGCATATGTGAAAAGTCGAGTCAGTGAAACGATGATCAAACACATAGCACTCAGAATGAAAAACATGATCACGAACTCGTTTCTTAAAGCAGAAGAGATACTGTTGATCATAAATAAAATGTACGATGATTTCAATCAATGTCACACAGCTCAACAACAGTTCTTGAAGCTGTATTAAAACAAGATCTTCTTTCATGAATTTTGAATGAAATTTCAGAGACTTAGTGCAAAACTAGAATACAATAATGAAATTTTACTAGATGATCTTCAGCATAAGATTAGCTCAGATCTTCAGCGAGTCATGATCAACGAATGAACTATGAATTTAAACGAATTCGTCGACATCTGCATGCAAGTCAACGTTCGATTGACGAAATTGAATGCTTGATCAGTTCTCAAGACATCAACGACTCAAGTCTCTCGCTTTATCGCTGACATCTAGATGATGATCACTATTACGATCTCAGCTTCAATCTTTGCATGAAAGAAACTCAGAATATTGAACGTTGACTTTGTTAGAAAGAAGTTGTTTAAAAAAGAACTCTGCTTCAAATGCAAAAAGTCAAAACATAAAGCACACGACTGTCTTAAGTCAGCTCAGATGCACGAAATCGCAGCGAATTTGAAAAACAATCTGCTTTCATCAAAGTAATCATTAAGAGCGACATGCTCATATCTTGCTTCATCAATATGTTTGATGACTCATTTGATTTCAAATCGTTTATTGTGAACATCATCTTGAGTAGTCTAGAAAAGATATTTCGATCTCTTGCTCTGATAAACATTGAAGTCACTGACATGATGTTCATAAATGATTCATTGATTTCAGAGCTATGTGAACGCTTTGATATTCAGTCAATTTCACTGTTTAAATCGAAGTTGATTCATTCATATGATAAAACTCTCGATTGAAGATCTATTACACATGCTCTGTATATCTCAGTCACTATACAAGAACATAAGAATGAAATGATGTCTTTATTAATAACTTGTCTAGATCAGCACAAGATAATCATTGACAATCTTTGATTGAAAGGAAATCAAATTTTGATAGATTCTGCAAACGATCGATTGATATCTTCATTAAATATTCAAATCTTGAAACTTATTGTTTTGAAAACAAGCAGTCAATCAGCATTTCATTGACTTGAATCAAGCAAAATCTGCGAAATGAAACGAAAGAACTTAAAGTCTATGTCAAAGATCATCTTAAAGCGAACTACAAATTCGAAATCAGTGAATCAATTCATTGAATCAGCTCTCATATGAAAGCAAAGCACTCAAGTTGATTTCAATCAATATAAACTCATTCAGTCATTGAAGAAGAAAGAGCTCATCAATATTGTCATGATCGAAGTCGTTGCTTATCAAACTTTAGTCAAGAAGAAGAATGTCAAGATCTTTACATTGATCATTAGTGAAATCAACAAGATGCTTAGCTCGATCAAAGATTCAACGAAACTGAATGAAATAATCTTTGTCATGTCATTAAAGAAACTGAAGAAGAAGCTTTCAATAGTTTATCATGACTTTCTGAATGTTTTTGACAGAGAAAAGACAACTCAGTTGTCTCTGCATCGATTATATGATCATAAGATTAAATTAAAAGATAAGAGTTAATCTTCTAGAAGTTGATTGTACTTCATGTCAAGTCACAAGTTGCAGAAGATCAAGAAGTATCTAGAAGAGAACTTGAAGAAGAAGTTTATTACATTCAGCAAAGCTTCATTCACTTCGTCAATACTATTCATTGAAAAGAAAGATGATAGTCTTCGCTTTTACGTGAATTATCAAAAACTAAATGCTCTGATCAAAAGAAATCGTTATTCAATACTCTTGATAGACGAAGTACTCGCTTGAATTTAAGACAGTAAATATCTGACTCAACTTAACATTATCATCACGTTCAATAAGCTTCACATGAGCATTGAAAGTGAGAATCTAATCACATTCGTCACTTTCTTCGATGTTTACAAATATAGAGTAATGCTCTTTAAATTAATCAATGAATCAACATTCTTTCAGCACTATATCAACGATGTGTTGTTCAACTGTCTGCATAAATTCTGTTAGATTTATCTGAATGACATTCTCATCTACAGTAAGATCTTAAAGAAACATAGAACTCATATGAAAGAGATGCTAAGCAAGCTTCGTGAAGTCGATCTGCAGATAAACATTGACAAGTGCGAATTCAAGATTCAGAAGATCTCGTTTCTAAAACTACTGATATTCATCAATGATTTACGAATAAACTCTTGAAAAGTAGATGTGATTCGAAGCTGAAAAGTGTTTCGATCATTGACTCATGTACAAATCTTCATTGACTTCTGCAATTTCTATTGACGATTCATAAAGAACTTCTCAAAGATCACTCAATTTATGATAAAGTTGATTTGAAAGATCATTCATTTGAATGAACAGAGATTTGTCAGACGATCTTTGAGAAACTGAAGCAACAAATGATGACAGCTCTTGTTCTGAAGCATTTTGATTCAATCAGAGAAGTTATTCTGAAAACGAACTTCTTGAACTATGTCAACGACGAAGTATTGTCTCAGTATGATGATGAAGACATTCTACATTCAATGATCTTCTATAACAAGAACATAATTTCTGCAGAATGCAATTATGATATCTACGACAAAGAGCTTTTGACTATTATTCAATGCTTAAAGCATTGATGTCTTGATAGACTGATCGCGTCAAGTCGAGTATTCAAGTTCGAGTTGAATACTCAACTTGAAAAGTATCAAGTCGAGTTGAAATTTTTTTGAAAAAGTGTCGAGTTGAATTGAGAAGTTGAACTCAAGAACTCAAGTCAAATTGAGAAGCTTGACTCGACAATTCGACTCAACAATTCGACTTGACTCGACAAGATATTAAATAGATGTAAATAGCTTGATTGAACAGTCTTCATCATGAAGACTTCATGATTTTCATCATGACTTTCTATCGAACACTCTTCATGATAATGCAAAAAGATAATGCACTATGAATTTATAAGATTATGAGTTATGATTAGAACTTAAAAAGTAAGATAAGCGCTGTTCGCTAGTTGAACAGCTCTATTATTTTCTTTTCCCTTTTATTATTCTCTTTCTTCTCACTACTGATTATCTCATATTCATCATGTTGTAGTTTCTTCTTATTCTTCTTTGCTTCATAATGCATTTCTGCATCATCGTTTTCTACTATGATGAGATTATTCAAATTAGAATTTATTGCATGTATTGAATTCTGAATTTCTCGTTCTTTGACAGTTGAAAAAGTGACGAATTCTGTTGCAAAATTCTGAAAAG
>JAABUV010003212.1_pt1 | contig 21050 bp, 27 predicted proteins | sample 5559971 | NCBI WGS metagenome assembly JAABUV01 (sample SAMN10711881, study PRJNA513362) | rock metagenome | isolation source: Antarctica rocks | place: Antarctica: Victoria Land, Knobhead nord | collected 2015-12-19
CACCTCTGCCTGGCCGCGGTGGAACACCAGCTCGAAGCCCCTGCCGTCGCCGCTGCCCGCACCAGCGCTGGCAGTAGGGCTGCCGCCCTCCGCGCCCGCCGCCATGGCCTCGCCCAGCCGCCGCGTGTCGCGCGAGCCTGCGCCACCCGCAACGGTCCGCTCTCAGCGCGCCTCCGCCTGCCCCAGCGCCGCTCCTTTGGCGGTATCCGCAGCGGCAGGCGCGGCTGGCGGGGCAGGGAGCATCGGAATTACGCACTGCGATCTGGCTAGAAACGGCTGCCTGGAAAAACGCGCCGTGCCTGTTGGGCGGGCGGGGGGGGGCCGCCCGCGGGGCGCACCCGCCAGGTTCACGCGGCGGGGCGTGACCACGCGGTGGCCCCAGGTGTGCACGTCGCCCTCGGCCGTCAACACCACGGTGTGCCGCTTGGCCGCCGCCGCCGCCACGACGCGCTTCCCCTGCGCGCCGGCCGTGCGCTCGCGCGGGCAGCGTGCAAGCGCGCGACGTCCGCGCACGCCGACCACAGCACACAAGCCTCTGGATTAAAAAACTGCCTCGAGGAAAAAGCACTGGCAGGACAGGCGCTCGGCGGCGGCGAGGCGCCAGGCGCATGGCCTCGCGCCCCCGCACATGCTACCCTAACAAACCTTACAAAACACCACCCTACCCTGGGCCGGGCAGCCGCTGCGGCGGCGCGCCTTGACGGCCTCCACCAGGCGCGGCGTGGCGTTGGAGGCGGAGTCGGACGTGCCGTAGCCCAGCTGCCCCTGCAGGTTGCAGCCCCAGGAGAAGACCGCGCCGCCGTCGCTCACCGCCACCGTGTGCCGGTTGGCGGCCGCCACGGCCACCACGCGCGCGCGCAGCGTTGCCACCCTGCACGCATACCCGCTTGTCAGCCATCAGCACGCAAGCAAGCTTTCGGCACCGCTGCACTGAGAAGCCCCGCGCTGCCCCGGCATCCGGAGCCTGCGCCGACCGCGCCGCGCCGCGCCGCGCCGGCGCGCGCACGAGCTCTTGCCCCGAGCTGCTGCTGCGGGCCCGCCGGGCGTTAGCTGCGCGGCGGCCGGCGCGCGAGCGGGCGGGGGCGCGCCTGCGGGGCGTGGCCTGCGTGTCAGGCGCGGGGTAGCCCAGGCGGCCGTCGCGGTTGCAGCCCCAGGTGTACAACTCACCGCTGGCCAGTGCGGCGGCCGTGTGGTGCTTGGCGGCCGCAACCGCGCCAGGCCGCCCACCGGCCGCGGCGCGATCACCGCGCTCTCGCCGCTGTGGATGTGGAACTCCGGGTGGCCTGCGGTGCAGCGCCGGCGGCGCCCGAGTCAGGTCCAAGCCGGCGCCGCCGCGGGTCAGCCTCGGCGGACTCCTGTCCTAACCCGGCGCATCACAGCTGCCGCATACCGGCGGCGGATGCAGCGGCACCGGCCGCTCGAGGCGGGCAGGGAGCTGGCTGCACAAGCAAGCTGGCGCGCCCTGCTGCGCCCGCATGCCGCCGGGCCTCCTTGCCAGGGCCCAACCACGGTTTGGGAACTGCCTCCACTCTAGCCCCAACCACGGGCGGCGCGGCCGCACCGAGGCGGCCGCCGCGGCCGAAGCCCCAGGTGAACAGCGTGCCGTCGCGCGCCAGCGCTGCGCTGTGAAACTTGCCGGCCGCCAGCGCGACCACCTCCGCGCCGTGCAGGCCATCCACGCGCGCGGGCGTCACCTGCTCCCCGCACTCAGTGATGACCCTTGCACGCGACACAGGCTGTGTTGACACGCCGCTGCTCGCACACGGCTGCGCGGCTGATGCGCTTGCGGCCCCGGCGTCCGTCGAGCACGTCGAAAGTGAAGCACCCACGCTCAAGCCAGCGCTTGAGGCGCACGGCTGGACGCCAGGGCGGTGGGCAGCGCAGGCTCGGGCCTGGGCTGCGCGCAAGCCCGGTTAGGCCTACCCTAACCCCACCATACCCTATCCTGGCGCGCCTGCAGGCCCGTGCCGCCGGTGCCGAGCTGGTAATTGGCGCCGTTGCCGTACGCGTACACCTCGCCCGGCGCGCCCGGCTCCAGGTAGCCCTTCAGCGCCGCCGACAGCAGGTCCAGCGGCGTTCGGCCCTGCGGCCAGGCCCTCTCAGGCTCGCGCAACCCTCTTACTCGCCGCCGACAGCAGGTCCGGCGGCGTGCGACCCTGCACCAGAAAGCCCTCAGGCTTTGGCGACCCGCGCGCTTCGCATCGCGGTGCGCGCATAGTCAGCGGGAGGCCGCCCTTGCAGGCCCGAGCCAAAGCTCTCAGTGAGCCCACGCCCCCACGCGCCGCAGCCGGGGCGCGAGCGGCCTCCAGCGGGCCCGCCGCGCACCCGGTGGTCGAGCACGGACAGCTGCGCGCCACCGTCCAGCAGCAGCGCGGCCGCGCGCAGGTGGCCCCAGTACAGCGCGCGGTGCAGGCCGGTCCTGGCGCGCGCCCGCACGCAGCGTCAGCTGCGGCCCTGAGCGGCGGATGCAGCGGTCCGGGCCAGCGGCAGACAGCACCTGTCTGCCCGCACTCAGCTGTGCGTGGGGGCCTTGCTGTACGTGCAAAGCAACACCCGCCAACGCCCACACTAGACACAAGGCTGGCGCACATTCACAGCCCTTGCAAGGCCGCACGCGGCCCAAGCAGTGTTTGAGCCACAAGCGTTGCAGTCACTCCACAAGCGTTGCAGTCACCGCCAGGCCCAGCTGGCACAGGCGCACCAGCCCGACTCGCCATCCTGCAGGTCCACCGCTGCGTCAGCCTCCAGCAGGTGCTCCACGGTCGGCAGGTGGTTGCGCCACACCTGGCGCCCGGGCCAGCAGGGCGGCGTCACCCGCAGGCTCGGTCCGCGCGGGTCAGCCGCGCGGCTGACTCACCAGCCATAACGCACGCGCGTTGACCGCAAACAGCGTGATGCTACACAAAGTAACGTGTGCAGACGTCACAGGTGCGGAAAAGCCATTGCGCTGCGCATGCTGCATCGTCGAAGACAGAGTTCAAACTGCCACGCGCAGGTCACGGGAGGGCCGTTCAGACTGGCAGCAAGGAGTGCGCACCGCCACATGCAGCGCAGACACCTCCGCCCTGTTCAGCCTGTAACATCCACACCATGGACCGCGTCATACTGTGCGCACTGCTCCTCGGTCGGACGCATACACGCTTGAAGGTGAGCTTGCGCAGAGAGGAGTCGCGCTGCGCATAAACCATGGGGCAGGACCGGGAGTGAAACAGTGGTGTCAACACCCGCGAAACCTAGGAAAAGGCGCGCTGCACCTGCTGGCCTCCGTCCCAGGCGCCGCCGCTTCAGCCACACCCGAGCCCGCGCGCGGCGCAGCCATAGCTGCGGGAAGGTGCGGCCTCACACCATGGTATGCGCTGTGCTACCCTATAAGGCAGCCAGATGCTAGCACGGCGTACACACTGTGGAGGCCCCTCGTCTCCGGCCTGTGCTCAGAATCTTTACTTGCTCTTTTTCGAGGAAGCGCTGCGTCCTGAGTGCAGAAGGGTATGCGCCCTAAATGCTCTCCAGCGCAGCAGCACGAGTCGCAAGTGGAGAGGCCGTCTGCTGTCCAAGACGCAGAGGAGCGTAGAAAACAGTGCTTATGCCCGAGGTCACACGCGCTCAGACGCAGAGGCACTTTGTGGGAGGGTGCGGGCGAGCGGGCACCTAGCTGCCTGAGCCTGGGCAGTGCTCCTGACACGATGAGCTATCTGGTGAGTGTCTACGTCACCCCTCGCTGCACAAGCACGTCCTTTGCCCAGGCCAAGCTTAAGACAGTGCCGCTGCAAGCAGGACGTGGCGAGCGGCGAGCGCGAGCTGAGGTCCTATGGCGCCCCGCAGTCGCAGACGGAACGGGTGCAGCCCCTGCTGACTATTGTAAAGTGCTGCACAGCGCCGTTGCCGGCCTCGGCGCCCCAGCCTGGCCTGCCCCAGGTTGCACGCGCCGCAGAACACGGTTGCTCGGGACTGCGCAGGCCACGAAGGAGCTCATTGCAGAAGTGTTCAGGTTGCAGACCGAGGTCACGCGCCTGCGCGGCAGCATCGACCGCCTGGGCGGCCCGCGCGACACCGCGGAGCTGCGCCACAAGGTGTGCGCAGCCGGGCAGCAGTGCTCGCAAGCGATATGGCAGTATGGCACAGAAGACCTTGCATACTTGGCGTGCTGTGCGGCACCCCCTGCACACTCTGGTGTGCAGGTGTGTGTGTAAGGCGGGCGCGCCTTACGCGCTATAGCACTTGCTGTTTCTCTAAGAAAAGAATAGCATTGCCTGCGCTGCTGCAGAGCATTGCGTGCCGTGTGTGAGCATATGCACTTCCTGATGCCTACTGTCGCACCGAGACGCTGCAAGCACTGATGCCTGTGAGCCGTGGATTGTAGCGTGGTGTCGCAGCAGAAGCAACAGCAAGCAACGTATTATGCCCGCGACCTGGCGCAGGTGGGCGCGGATATTGTGCGGCTGCAGAAGGATGCCAAGGGCATCAAGGAGCGCTTGAAGCACGAGCACAGCGAGCACAAAAGCGTGCAGACGACGAAGATCCTCAGCAACTTTGAGGCGCGCCCGGCCGCTCCGCCTGAGGCGGCGGACGGCGCTGGCTGCGTCTGCTTTGCAGGTTGAGGCGTAAGCAGTGGCAGGTCCTTACCGGTTACCAGGTCCTTACCGGTGACCAAGGCCCAGCTTGTTTATGATAGGGGCTTCAAGCTGTCCGACACCTGCACTTGGCAGCTCTTTGTTATAATGCTCACACTTGCTTGCTTGCTCACACCTGCCTGCTTGCTCACAGCGTGGAGCGGCCCGCCAGGTCAGCGCTGATGGGCTGGCAGCCAGCGAGGGTGGGCCAGTGTGGTTGAGCTGGCCAGATCACCGAGCAGGCCAGGCGCCCGAGCCTGGGCAGGCGCCGCGCGCAGACCGTGCTGAAGGACCTGCAAGCGGCCATGAAGCTGGCGCGCACCAAGGAGGCCGCCAGCCTGCCGCGGCGGCCGCCGGCGGCGGGCGGCGCGGCGGCGGCGGCGGCCTCCGGCGCGGCGCAGGACGCGCTGGAGCGCGGGCGGGCGGGCGAGGGCGACGGGGAGCGCCAGGCGCTGCTGCAGGCGCGCAGTCGCGCTGGTGGCATATCCATCCGCATGCAAAGTACCTCTGTCAGCATTGAATGTGGTTGATAGTCTAGTGATGGAGCGACAAAGGCGTGCAAGCCCATGGTGGAGGCAGGTTGACATTGGTGGTAGGCTCCAGCGCTCAGTGCTTGCTCCGGCGGTCTGCTTACCTGGGACGTAGTGCGGGGCGTTGAAGCTCTTCTTTTTCAAGCCAGGTGCTGCTCGGTGGCATGCATGCATGCCTCGCCGTGTTCCCTGGGGTTTACTGCTTAAGCCGCGCCGCCCGCCGCAGGAGCAGCAGCAGGCGGGCGGCGCTGCGCTGGAGAACGAGATGAGCTACAATGAGGCGCTGATCGAGGAGCGCGACCAGGGGATAACCGAGATCGCGCAGCAGATCGGCGAGGTCAACGAGATCTTCCAGGCGCGCGCAGCGCGGGGCCTCGCCCTAGGGCCCCAGCGTGTGGCGCGCGCGGGGTATCCGCCCAGGGCGTTAGCGTGTGGCGCTCGCGGGCTTGCCGGCGGGTCTCGTGAGAGCCTGGCGTGTTTTTCTTCTGCGCCAGTGTGTGCGAGATGCGCCGCATATAGTGTACAGCCGGCTCCGTGGCCTGCTGTCGTGCTGAGGGTCACTGCGCATGCATGCGTGCAACAGTGGCACCCAGGCGACCGCATGCAGACAGCTCCCCGCTGGCCCACAGGACCCTGCGCGCCTGCCTTGCACAATAGGAAAAAATTACAGGCATGCGCCTGCCTTGCAGAATAGGAAAAATCACAGGCGTGCCTGTGATTTTTTCTGTGACAACAGGTTTCCGTCTGTGTGCAAAATAACATACCCTATCCGTAAAGTACCTTGTACAAAAAAACTGGTGCGGCGGCCGCGCAGGACCTGGCGGTGCTGGTGAATGACCAGGGCATGATGCTGGACGACATCGAGTCCAACATCACGCGCGCCGCCGATCGCACGGCCGAGGCGGGCGGGCAGCTGCGCGCCGCGGAGCGCAGCCAGCGCGGCGCGCGCAACAAGATGTGCTTCATCCTGCTGGCCGTCAGTGTTGTCCTGGGCGTTATCCTGCTTGTGTCCTTCCCCCCGCACTGACGCGCGGCCCGCGCGCCGAACTGTCCTGTCCGCTGTCGCCCCAGGCAGGCGGCTCACTGCCGCCCTGCTTGCGTCCTGAGTCGGGAGGGGTTTTGCTGGCTCGTGTGGAGCCAGGGAATGCTGATACCTTCTTGCAACCTGGGTGCTGCAGTCAGGGCCGCCACGGCCGGCTGCAGCGGGGACAGGCTGCGCCTTGCGTGTTCTGTCAACAGAAAACACTGTGTTGGCCAACACCCTGCTCAAGTCTGTGGCATGCACCCAGTTCTTGCCGCGCGTCCATGTTCTGTTTCGTCTGAAGCCCCTAGTGGGCCGCTGGGGGATGGGTGTCTCTTGTTGGGGACAGGTGACGCGGTCACAGGTGACACAGACACGCAGCTTGGGCATATTCACACAGCCTGCTCCTGCAGCATTGCTAGCTAAGCGCGGGGGCAGCTTGTGGTTGGGCTGTAATTGCAAAGGATGAAGTACTGGGCAGGTGAGACTTGAAATGAATAGAAGGATGTGGTAAATAGCGGAGAGAGTGCGGGAATAGTGTTGCAGGTGCAGGTTTGTGATGTGGGCGTGCAGCCGGCTACTGCGCTGCTAGGTGAGCAATGCGCTGAAACCTGGACCGCTTGTCTATGCGACCCAGCCGTGTTTCTTGTCCTAATACCAGGGTTTGCACTTTAAATCCAATGTTTGACGCTGGTTGTGCAAAGCTAGCGAGTGCTCAGACAGGGCGCAGGGCATGCCGCGCTCAGTGTTTGTGCCTTGCGCTGGCCTGCACCACGCGCGCCCCGGGGCTACGAACCAGGCTATGAAAGGGACTGTTCTTTGCTACTGCAGCTCGCGCTATGCACCTCTTGTATCTATTACATACAAGGGCACTCGCTGCTCACAAACCAGTCTATGCTACGCAAACAGCACAGTCAGGCGGAGCAACGCTTCGCCAGAGTGCGCCGCCATGTAACGCGCAGGAGCGCTCAGCGGTACTGCGGCGCGCACACAGCCCAGTCAGCCAGCTCAGGCGCCCCGTCGCTGCCCCGCGCCGAGCAGGACAGTGCAGCAATAAACGAAGGCTGAGCTCCAAGGAGCGCAGCAAGAAAAGAAGGCCAAGCTCCAAGGCGCGCAGCAGGAAGCGCAGGCCAAGCTCCAAGGTGCGCAGCAATGAGCGGAGGCCAAGCTCTGAGGCGCGCGGCCGCGCACCTTGACAAAACCGATGTCCTTGGCGTACTCGCGGAAGCACTGCCGGCAGATGTTGAGCCCGTACTTGCGGATCAGGCCCCAGTGGTTGGCGCAGATGCGGCTGCGCGGCCGCACACGGCACTCAGCGCAAGTTCCCGGTGTCCAAAAGAGCCTGCTGCACAACTGGTGACCGCACACAGCTCTCAGCGCAAGCTCCTGGTGTCCGAAGAGCCTGCGGCGCGACGGCACGCAGGGCGCGTGCGCGCACCACTGGCGGCCGCCCTTGCCGTGCGTGTTGTTGTGGCTGTCCCATATCTCGGCGAAGCCCATCGCGAAGGTTTGCGCTTTAACCACAGGTCACGGGGACCTGCGCAAGCACGGCGCTCAGCCTTCAGCGGGTGCAAGCCGCATCAGCGCTCTGTAAAGCAAATGGCGAACGCTTCAGACGTACCTTCAAGCGCGAAGGAGGCTCAATCGTTGGGGAGAGAGGCCGGCGGCTTGCGCAGACGCTGCTTGTCTGCCTAGGTCATTAGCCCTAACAAGGGTGCTCTTCGGGCTGACTCAGTTCTGCAATCAGGCACTTTTCGTGTGTGCTATTAATCAGCTCGCTCCTGACCACTAGCACCACTGACTTGCAAGGCCGGCAAGGAAGGCTGTTGAAGCTTGGACAAGGTTTGAGGAAAGGGGGGCTGACAGGTGGTGCATTTGGTGTGCTACTGTGGGTGCACAGATGGACAAGCCGCAGTGCCGGCGTTTTGAAGGAAAAGTGGCATTAATCACAGCTGCGACAGCGGGCATCGGGCTTGGGATTGCGCACAGGCTGGGTGAGGAAGGCGCCAAGCTGATCATCTGCTCCCGAAGGCAGGTGAGATGTCCCAGCAGCATCTTGCGTAGCGCCTTTCCTTACCTACCTGCTCTGTAGCGTAATGCTGCCTCACCAGACATATTGCAGTGGTGGTGGGCGCCTATGCGCTGTGGACAAGCTGTGGGATGCCTGCTATTGCCCACTGCAAGGTCTGCAAGTCTGTGAAGGATACGAGCTTGCGAGCTGCTAAGTGCACAGCCAGCAGCCAGGCACTGCTATATCATATGTGTTGGCACACTATGGCTGCTGTGCAATGGACTTGGCGCTGTGCCACGTGACAGCAGCTTGCCGCAAAAGTGCTGGCAAAACACACTTGGGTGCTTTTGCTGCGGCTCCATTGCTTTGTTACATATGGGTTCACACAGTAAGAGCGGTGTGCCGCAGTCCAAACGGACGGGGCGGTGCCTGACAAGTGCCGCAGCACTGAAGCAGCTGCCTGCAGTGCACTAGGCGTGCTAGCAGACCTGGGGTGCCTGGCGCCTGGAGTGCGACAGCCTGGGCTGCGCGTGCCTGTCTCACTGGCTGGACGCACGTACAGGGGCAGGCGCGCAGGCTGCTTGTGTGATTAAGGCCTAGCACGAGTAGCCAGCGAACTTCACACCGGGGTCACCAAGCCGCGGCGCGGCAGCGCGCCTCGGCGCGCGTACACCCTCTATGCGGCAACTCGGCTGGCACGTGGCGCTCATATGTGCGCGCGCGCTGCCGCGTGTGCCTTGACCCAGCTGCGGGCGCGCAGGCAAACGTGGACGAAGCGCTGCGCGACCTGCGCGCGCGCGGCGTTGAGGCGGTCGGCTGCGCCGCGCACGTCGGCGCGCCGGCGGACCTGGAGCGGCTGGCGGCGCTCGCGCGCGACAGCTTCGGCCGCGTGGACGCGCTCGTGTCCAACGCGGCGGTGAACCCGGCGGCGGGGCTCATCCTGGACATGCCCGACTCGGCGATTGACAAGGTGCTGGACATCAACGTGAAGGCCGCGATCACGCTCTGCCGCGCCGTGCGGCCGCTCATGCGCGAGGCGCGCGCTCCTGCCCTGCATCCCTGCGCCGGACAGCCGCCCGGGTTCGCAGGACGCGTGCTCTGTGTGCGGCATAGAGCTCAGTGGCATCCATGCTCCTGCCCCCTGAAGGACTGGCGGCGGCGGGCTTCTTTTGACAGGCGCTGTGTCCCTGATCGTCGCCATACAGATGGTTGGGGGCCCCTGCGCCTGCGGTCCAAATGCTCGTCCAGTCTCGCTCCATTGCATGCTCGGTGTTCGCTCGCACGCGGCTGCTCGGCAGCGCCGCCCTGCAGCGAGGCAGCCCCGAAGCCGGCGCGCGCCGCGGTGCGCAGGGCGGCAGCATCGTCTTCGTCAGCTCGTACACCGCATACCGCGCGGAGGCGCCGATCGCGCTGTACGCGGTCAGCAAGACCGCGCTCGTCGCGCTGTCCAAGGCTCTCGCGGAGGAGCTCGGCCCGGCCGGCATCCGGGTCAACTGCGTCGCGCCGGGCGCGCGCCCGCGGCCGCCCCGGCACCGGCCCCCGACTGCCCTGCTGCACGGCCTGCCTGCCGGGCATGCGCGTGCTGGTCAGGCCGGCCGTGGGCCCCTTGCGACGCGTCAGACGTGCCTGCCGCAGCTCTCAGGTGTTCCAATCTGGCGTGTTGTGCTCCGTGGAAAACAAGCGTGAGGTACTATAGGCGCGGTGGCGCACCAAGCCCATCATTGTTATCGAGCGCCTCGTTGCACCGTTGCACCGATGTGCGACAGGGCGTGAAGCGAAGGTCGGGCGCCGGCTCACGCGCGCGCGCGCGCAGGCACGGTGCCGACCAAGTTCGCGGCCGCGCTGGTGGAGACGCCGGCGATGGCGGACGCGAGCCGCGCGCGCACGTTCCTGGGCCGCCTGGGCACGCCGGCCGACATGGCGGCCGCGGTCGCGTACCTGGCGTCGGCCGACGCGGCGTACGTGACCGGCGAGACGCTTGTCGTGGCCGGCGGCATGCACAGCCGCTTGTAGCGCAGCCGCTTGTTGCGCCGCGCAGCGCGGCAGGCCGCCGGCGGCAGGCTGTGAGGTGGTCAGGCCAGGCAGGTGTGATCGGGCGCTGTCCGATCAACGTGAAGTCGGGCCTGGGCGGGCTGATCGGCGCGGCGGCTGCAGCTGCGTACCAGGCGGTAGGACAGCGCATGGCATTTGGCTGTTGAAGGAGGTAGACGCGGCTGGCTGTGGCACGGGCGGCGGACGCGTGCAATTCGGTGCTGGCACCTTCTCCCAGCGGTGAGCACAGGTGTACGCATGCGGTGGCCGGTCTGGCCACCGCGCTTGCAGACCTTACAGGGCCTTTTGTGATGCCATATGCGACTTCTGGCCGTGGTCGGCGGCGTGCACAGTCACTCTTAAAGCTCACTTTATGTTCACTTCAAAGGGTAGGCAGCCGTCCTGCCAGGCTCAAGCACTGCTGAGCAGTGTCTGACACTTGTAAATGTAGGAGCACTGGGGAAAACACAGGGCAAGGTAGTGTGTTGCAGAGACATGGCTCGTAGAAACTGGGTAGATGCTGTGCCAAACACCAACATGCACTCCAGGCATTTGCTGCGCATGCATCTACAGTGACCGCCTCGATGTGTCAGGCGACAGCATTGCTCCGTAGACGCACACACACGTACACAAAATGCACAGCACCTACTGCCATGTCACGACTACTCGCCTGAACATGCACGCGGATTGCCAGACTTTAGGCACAGACCAATGAAGTGGCAGGCAACCCACGGACAAGCTAATGTGATCGCACAGGCGCGGAAGTGAAGGAGCTAGCTATACCGTATCGGCCGGCGACATGCTCGGCAAACCTCTACATCTCCGGGAAGCGGAGCAGAGCTTGTCGCGCACACCAAACAAGGGAACCTGCCTGGACCGGACCCAGACCAATCGAGCGCGGCACGCCACACGAGCATGCGCGCGGGCGTGTGTCACAGACCCTTGCACCTGACTACACCACGGCCCCCGAGCACGCCTTGGTCAGTGCTTGGCGCCCTGGAGCGCGCTCACCAGCGCCGCGCCCAGGCCGAGCGCGGAGGTGGGCCCCTGGCCGGAGATGAGCTCGCGGTCGCGCACGACGTGCGGGAACAGCGGCCAGCTGACCTGGACGGCCGCGCCCGCCTGGCGCAGCATCGTCTCCGCCTGCGCGCGCGTGCACGCCCTGCGTCAGCTGCGGGCTGCATCGCGCGCACCATGCATGCCGTGCCAGGCTGCGAGCGGCAGACCTGCTATTGGAAATTCGGGTAAATGAAGCGGCTAGTGAAGCGCAAACAATGTGTCTAAATGTATTCATGTGGCAGGTCTCATCATGCGAAGTCAGTCAAGGATGTGCATGAAGGACGCAGTCAACAGGACACCCGAGCAGAGCAATGGCCGGGTGGGGCCTGATAATGCTTGCGACTGCATGCCGGCATGGTGAAGCAGGGGCAGTGGACATGGGTCCCCATGCGCGCCAACTCAACAGGCCACGGTGTGCATGTCAGGCAGTGATGCGGCCGGACACGCCTGTGCATGCAGCCATGCCAGACATGCCCAGCCAGGGTAGTGCACCGCCTTCGCATGCTCAAGGCGCTTGTGATGGAGTTTCAGGACGCCCAGCGGCCAGGGCTGGGGCAGCCTCCCGGCTGCCCATCCCGGCTGCCCATGCACCGCACAGCATGCACCGCTTGGCATGCACGGCACGGCATGCCCGACATGCACCACTCAGCATGCCCGGTGTGCGCCGCGCGGTCGGGGCGCGCCTTGGGCACCGTGTCCCACCACATCAGGTCGTTCAGCTTCTCCTCCAGGTTGGAGTAGACGGTCAGCTTGTACCCCGCGTACGCCCACGGCTGGCCGGGCGCCGCCTGGCGCGCGCGCAGGGTCAGCCGCTCTGCTGCTGTGCATGCAGCAGGCTGCCTGTTTAAGCCATTGTCTCTCTGCATGGTGCCAGGTGTCAGATGTACATATATTGTCACTGCAACAGCTCTGCTTGTAGGCCAGCTTCATACAGACACGCCGTGATGTGTGCACAGGCAGACTTGCAGTGAATAACCACGTCATGATGAGTAGCATCTGCTCTGTCTCTGCATGCCCCATGGTGCTTGGCGGCGCGCCTCCTTGGCAGACAGCAGGGCGATGGGCGCGTGGCAGATGACGGCGGTGGGCCGCTGCGCGCGGTGGAAGTGCAGCAGGATGCGGCCCAGGCCCTTGTCGTCCTTCAGGTCCTCCAGCGGCGCATGGCCTGCATCCCACCTCTACTGAGTGCAAGACTGTCTGTATGGTGACATAGCCGCTGCTCGTGCACAGGCTGGCATGGTCTTGCTCGCATTTGTCAGGTGAGAACGCGGCAGTACCATATTGTACATGCTTCTTGCGGTCAGGGCTGCTGCATCACGCGCATCATGGAAATAGTGTATGGGGTCAACCATAAGCGGAAAGTGAAAGGGGAATAAGAGAAAGAGGCAAATTTGAGAACTGATTGCGCAAATTGAGTGACTACTCCCATGCACAGGAAGCGCCTGGCGCAGCGCGCACCGCCCGGCAGGAAGACGCCTGCGTACTGGCCCAGCTCCGCGTCGGAGATGTCGGCGTAGCGGCGCGGGCTGCGGAAGTTGCTGCTCTCCGCGACTTGCGCCAGCAGCTTCTGCTGCCTGGCCAGCTCGCCCCAGCTGGGCAGGAACCAGATGTTGGACAGGCTCATGGGGTCGATCGCGGGCACCGAGCCGTTGGGGTTGGCAAACTGCGGGGGCGCGCCGCAGCTTACCCACAGCAGGACGTGTCGCTTGCATTGGCCACAAATGCCACAGGCAAGCACAGGCATGGTCAAAACACTTGCTTCAGTCAGTCAGTGTTTCAGTCACAAATAAAAGAGTCGCATTGAAAATATTAGTCCACAAGTCCTTGAGCAGCACCTGGCTCTGACAACGCTACGTGCACAAGCAGAGCGCACCTCCACTTCATAGCCAGCTGCCACTAGCTTGCCCAGAGGCTGCGTGAGCTCCTTCAGGAAGCAACCAGTCTTCTGCTTCTTACCACTCTGCAGCCTGTTCACGACACAACCGACGTGAGTTCAGTGCAGGCAGGCAACACTCTGGTTCTTAAATGTAGACACATCTAGAGCTTGAGTAAAAGGGGCCCGCCGCACGTGACATAGTCCACGCCAGAGAGCCCGATGAGGACCCGCCCCTTGGACATTATGTTGAGTTTCGTGCACTGCGCGCCAACACAGTCCTCAGCACCAGGAGTACTCTTGTTTTCTGTTGTACAGGTTTATCAACAATTTCACAACACTGCTAGTCAGCAAGACCAGGCTAATATGCCATATTGGTAGCATGGTTGTTTGAACACGCATAATCGTACCTGCTCTGCTACTGGCGCTGAGCGCGTTGTCTGTGAGGAATGCAAGCTGTTTTCCGTCCTTGTCTAATGCTTCCCATCATTCGGAGTCCTGCTATATGAAGTCCAGGAGCAAGCTTGCTTAAGCAGGTAAACAGGAACAAGAGAGCTGGTGGACGAGGTGCTTTGAGAAAGGTCGAGAGTCAGGAGGAGTTGATAACCGTCTACAATGCCTGGACGCTCACGCAAGGATCCGTTGGGACTCGATCGATCCCGCTGTGCGCATGCCCCCTGGGGCCGCCCCTCGCACGGGCAATGGTGAACGTGGGCCTGCGCGGCTACTTATGGGAGCGGAAGAGCGTCCAGCACAAGGTCTGTGCTCGCTTCAGGGCAGCAGAAAGGCACCTGCGCCTTCTGCACAGCTGCACCTCCAGTGCTTATGCCTTGCCTGGTTGCTGCGCTCTACACTGACCGGAAAAGGAGCAGTCCCATACCTCACAAAGGTACTGATAGGCTTCGTATAGTATCAAGCACCGACAGTGCTCCAATTTGCGACGTAGGTTGCGCGGGAGCTGTGGAGCCTGAATGGCGCGACGTACGGCGCATACCGTGCGTTTGTTGCGCACGCCAAGGAGCACGGCTTCCCCGACGTGGCACTGGCCGCGCTGGCGCGCAGCGCGACAGACGATGACATAGTGGAGCGCTCGGAGCGCTCATCTAGCTCAGCTGCACCAGCGCACAGCGGGCTGGTCGGCCAGCCGGTGCCAACATACGGCTTTGCAGGCGCGGCCAATGGTGCCGTGCTCTCGTTCGAGTAGGTGCTAATGCTGCAGAGGGCCCGCGCCCTGTGCCAGTCCCGTGCTTCTGGAGCTGACAACTTTGCAGCTTGGCAGGCCAATGTCACAGCTGTGTTTGTGCTGATCAGCCTGAGTAAGCGTCTGCGCTTGTACACCGCCCGCGCATACTCCCAGACGCCACGGTTGTGCTACAGCTAGCTCGTGGTTGTTGCTTGATCTTTGCGGCAGCATCGGCACTGACCCACCGCGCATTCGGTGCTCTTCAGGCAGTTAGCTTTACACCTGAAGTTGCATGGTCGCTGGCAGGCATGAAGCACATCTTTGACGACGGTCGGGCGCGCGCGACTGTGCTGCGATTCGGCCGGCTCAGCTCGGAGCTGCTGGCCTGGGGCGCGGCTGACGGCACTGTGTGCGTGGCCGTGCTTGGCGACGCGCCGCGCCTGCTCCACGTCCGTCCCCCCCCCTCCTGCGGCTCGCCCCAAGCCATGTAGTAGGCCAGTGCCAAGCCCTGAGCCTGGCCCAGATGTGCACGCTGATCCTGCGGCTGTGCAGCCAAGCGCAGACATGTATCAGTCTCACACATCATGTCCTGAACATGGCCATAGGCGTACGTGGAAAGTATAAATGGTGAGTACCTCCTGCAGCAGCGCCGGGCACTGAATGCGTCTGCAGGTGCACAGCACAGCGACTGTGTCAAGCGTGCAGCTCTCCTACAATGCACTGTGTAACGAGCGCCCACTCACGCCGGGCCTTTAAAAGCCAGCCGCCGCTGCGCAGGTCCTCAGGGTGCCCGAGCCTGCGCCACAGCAGTCCGACGGCAAGGCGCCGGCAGCCGCGCCTGGGTCAAGCGGGAGGGGCGCGCAGGCGCGGCTCAGGGCACTATTGGGGGCCTGCATCTCATGCGCATGCAGGGACCTCGTGTGGCTGTCGCCGCAGCATGCAGCGGGTGTCAGTGCGTGTATGTTGCCCAGTTGACGGCACCGCTCCTGCATGAAAACTATTTTCAAACTGGTGTGCTAGTGTCCACCAGTACGAGGCAACGCACTGCTGTGACAGTGGCATGCCTGCAGGCTGGCGTCGGGCAGGGCATGCGCGCCGACAGCGCCGGCAGCGCGCCGGCTGTGACGGATCTCGACTGGACCATGGACAATGACCGGCTGCTGGCCGCCGCGGAGGATGGCAGCATCTGCGTCTGGCTGATCGACAGTGGGCAGCTGGTGTGCGCCAGGGCCGCGCAGGCAGTCACACAGAAGCTGCAGTAAAACCCTTTTGAGATTGGATCGTGATGCAGCGTGTGCCACACGCGGGTAGTGCGCGTCTGTCACGAATTGAAAGAGCATGTGGAGGGGACCCGTCCACTGTGGCTGCCCTGTCTGCAGACTGCCCTGCGCAGTCCATGAGCATGCCGCAAGCGCGCATCTCTGCATGTGAGCTGCCTTGGTGCCGTGGCACAAGTCACGCCGCGCTCACCCGGGCCTTGAGCGCGGCGCGCCGCTCGCGCGCGCGCCGCTGACGAGCGTGCGCTGCCGGGCGGCGCGCAGCTGCGGGTGCTGCGCGCCGACGGCCCCGCGCGCTGCGCCGCATTCCACCAGGTCAACCAGAACCTGGCGCTGGTGGGCACGGCGGCCGGCGACGTCGCCGCGTACAACCTCAACATCGGCAAGGCTACTAAGGCGCGCCCGGGGTCGCCGCGCGGGCCTGCTCTGCATTGTCGCGCGCGAGGCCGCAGAGGGCTTGCATCACTGGTGCGTGCTACGGGCGGGCATGCTGTCGCATCTTTTCGTGATATGGGTCCGCTGTATGACGCTCTTTGGCTGTTCGGCGTCATGCAGACAGGCCAAATGGTATACCGGCGTCCGCAGGACCGGGCGCGGCTGCCGGGCGGCGGCGCCGCGACCGCGCTGGCCGCCACACCGACGCTGCTCTTCGTGGCGGACGCGCGGGGCCACGTGCACACGCTGCGCTGCGAGATTCGCGCCGGCGCGCTGCACGGCCTGGTGCACCTGGCGCGCAGGCGCGCCCCCGGCGGGGGTTGGTGTCAGCGCAGGCCGCATGCGCAGACCGAGGGTGTGCACGCAGACATGGTCTGCATGGTGCCGCAGGCGCTAGCAACAGGTTGTCATGATGCAATGTTGCTACAAAATGTGGAGGCCCTGGGCGCTGCCTGCCGCTCTGCCTACCCTGGCACTGTGATTACGTCGCTGGGCCTAGCACGACAGTAAAAGATGTGCTGCACTGACTGCAACCTTGGTCTTGGCTCCCTGACAGCTGCGCATGCTGTGCTGTGCAGCGCGCTGCCGGCCGACGCGCGCCCGGCGCCGGTGGTGAGCTTGCAGCGCGTGGCCTATGCGGCATGGGCGCGCGGGCCGACGCTGCTCTCCCTGGCCGCCGACGGCTGGCTCTGCTTCTACAGGCGCGCCTGCGGGCCTCCGCTGGGCGCCTGGTGGGCTTTGCGCGCCAGCAGCGCCTCCAGAAAGTCGCAAGCTAGCTAGATTCAAGGGCGTGTGGCGAGATCACTTGCGATGGACAAAGCCCCAGCATTTAATTGTCGACTTCGCAAATCCCGACGCCTACGAGCTGGCCTGCCGTCGCGTGCACGTTGATCACGCGGACGACCAGCAAGCAGACACCTCTACTCCGCTGCGCCTCACCCCTCTTCCGCTGCGTGTTCCGCGGATAGAGAGGTGTAGAGGAGTATCAATAGAGATGTGATGCAGTGGAGTAGATGTGTCAACATGCTGATCGTGCGCGTGACAGACCTGAACGCGGCAGCAGGCCAGCTCGTAGGTGTCGGGATTGCGAACTTGGCAAACGAGTACCGTGGGGCTTCGTCCATCGCAAGTGACTTCGCCAGACGTGCTTGGCTCTGGCTAGCTTGTGAGCTGCAAACGCTTCCCTGAAGCGCGGCGTGCATAAGCGAGGGCGGGCCACCGCGGCGGGCCACGCCAGGGCGCTCGTTACTCGGAGCGCAGGAACGCGCTCGCGGCTGCCGGACAGGCGAGAGCAGCACCCGCGACCTCAGCAGGGGGCGGTGCTGGGCGTGAGCCCCGTGCAGGGCAGGCGCGCCCGGGCCGCGGGGACGCGGCCAGGCGCAGAGGCGCGGGCGACCGGCCCTAGGCGCCGCGCAGGGTGCCGGAAGGATACCCTACCATAAACCCAACCCTAACCCCGCGCAGGGTGCCGGACGGCGCGGGCCGCGCGGAGTCGCTCGCGGCGGCGCAGCTGCCGGAGGGCGCGCGCGGGTCGCGCGCGGCGCTGTGCCCGCCGGCGTCCGCGGGCGAGCGGGAGTATGTGGCCGCCGGTGCGCGCGACGGCGGCGTGGTCGTCTGGGACGCGTCGCGGGCCGGTCAGCCGCCGATTGTCGTCAACAAGCTGCAGGCGCGAGCATACCGTGCTGGGTGCCTGCAGGCCTGGCGGTTGCTCACACAGAGTGGCCTCAGGTCGCTCGGAGCGTGGCGCGCTGATTCTGCGGAATAACCTCGGTAGTCGACAGGACAGGACGGTCAGCGTCTGCAGTCATGCCGCATGCGTGTGTTGTGCACGCTGGTCGAAGTCAAACTCTTGTGACCCCGCATGCGTGTATTGTGTACGCTGTAGCGGTCAAATGAACTCTTGTGACACCCAGGGCCATGCCGCGCCCGTACTGGACGTCGGCTGGAGCTTTGACGGCCAGCTGCTGGCATCGGCCGACGCCGACGGTATGGTCATCGTCTGGCGTCGCGAGCGGCCTGCGCACGTGACGTAGGGGCGGGGGATCGTGCGGGCGGCCGATGGCTACGCGCGCTCTGCGACAGCTGGCTATCATCAGCACAGGCTTGGCTATGGCTGCGATGAGCGCTTGGCAGCTGCATATGGAATGAACTTGCAGTGACATGGCCCGCCGCACAGGCAGAGCATACATGCAGACAAGGCTGCGCGTGGGTTGGTTTGTGAGCAGGCGCACCGATGTGCGTGCGCCTGCCAGCTCGCTCCTAATGCAGCCGGCCGGCGGGGAGGGGGAGGGGCATGCTTTTAGTGTCGTATGCAAACATGCATGAGAACTGCACTTGAAATTAGAGGGAAGTTCTCCACCTGTACAGTGTGCATGGAGGGTGTGTGAGTGTCGCCGGTCATGTTTGTGACAAACAGTTTGTGAAAGTGCCATGATGGTGTTGGTTGGGGTTACAGTAGGTGTGGAGTCTCGCCGATCATGTGTGCCCTCGGGATGTGCTGTTGTAGGCTAGCTCTGCCTGCCATGCCTGATGGCCGTTGGCGTGTTTGAAGGCACTGACGTTTTTACTGCGTTGGACATCCCCCTGGACTATGGTCAGCCGCTGCAGCTACATGGCCTGCTCCTCACCACAGTGTACCTGGAAGACGTTGGACTCGTGGGGTGGGCCATGCTTACCAGTCTGCACATCTGTCTCGTGTGAATCGCTCACTCCCGAGCGGCGAGTCGCTCACTCCTGAGCGGGTGCATTGCAGAGTGCAACGGGCACCAGAGGGCCAGCGCAGAGGCCAGCAGGTGCGCAGAAGCGCTGCCAGCGGTGACACTTCGACCATCGCCGACGCGCGTGCCTGTTACAGCCAACTTGCATGCCTGTATCATGCAGGAGGGGTCGGCAGCCAGCGGGGAGCCGCGTGATGCCCCCGCTGCGCGCGCCGAGCGGGCCAGCGCGCCCGCCTTTGAGGTGGACGCTGAGGAGGCGGCCGCGCTGGCGGCGCTGGGCCTGCCCACGGCCTTTGGCGCGCAGCCGGTGCGCCGCAGCCCCCTGCGGCACGCAAGTAGATTCCTCCCTTCGAGCTGCGGCACCCCGCTTGGCTGTTGTAGGCAGGCCTTATGCCTTGAGCCGGCTGCGCGGGCAGGTCCGGCGGAAGCGCAGGCAGGCCAGGCAGCGGGCCAGCACGGGCGGCAGCCAGCCCGCCACCGAGGCGGCCTCGCAGTCGCAGCCTCCCGACCCGCCGAGCGCTGCCCGCGGCGCTCTGCGCGCCCCGGAGAGCGCGGCGCTGCGCGGCTGCGAGCCCGCCGCGCGCCGCTCAGCCAGCGGCGGCGACGTCGGGGAGGCGCCCGCCGCGCGCGGCCCGCCGGGCAGCGGCGCGGACGACGGCGCGCTGGCGTGCGCTGAGGAGGCCGCCGGCAGCGCCCGCTCAGGGGAGGAGGGCGCCGATGTACCGGCTGGCGAGGGCGGCCGCGGCGCCGGCGGCCTGGAGTGGCCTGCGCTGGCGCGGCCGGAGCAGTGGCAGCAGGCGTACGACTACGCCAGCGGCCACCTCTACTACTACCGCGAGGCCACGCAGGCGCGGCCGCGCCGGCGCCAGTGTGCGCGCCCGGCGCCGCGGCGCCCGGGCGTGTCGCGCAGCGCCCCGTGCGGCCTGGCAGCGCAGGCGTCGCCGCCGCCGCGCACATGCAGCCCACCGCCGGCCTGCCTGCGGATGCGCGCGCTGGGCGGCGCATGCTCTGTCATTGCCTTTCTGCACATGCGCATGCACCTCCGGCGCGGCCTGTCAGCCCTACCCTAACCCTGCCTGACCCTGCGCTCGGGGCATCAGGAGACGCAGTGGCATGTGCTGGAAGAGGGCTATGTGCCCATGCCGGGCATGGACGGCGCCTGGCCTGAAGAGGCGGCCTCAGCCGCGGCTGCTGTCGCTGAGGGTGGCGCAGCTGCCGCAACCCCGCAGCCAGCCGATTGCAAGCCCGCGCCCGACGGGGCCTCTGCCGCGTGGGCAGCCGCGGATGGCATAGGCGAGTGCGCGCCGAGCGCCTTGCAAGCCCTGCCAGACGCGGCCGAGGCGCGCGGCGCGCTGGCGGCCGACGCGCGCGCGCACGCCGCGCCGGCCAGGCGGGCTGAGCGGGGCGTGGCGGAGGCGCGGGCGCCGGACACGGGGGCGGAGCCGGCGAGGCATGCAGACCAGCAGGCGCCGCCAGGGGGTACAGGCGCCAGGCGTCCGCTGCATGGCTTCGATGCGAGCGCGCCTGACGCAGCGCAGAGGCCGATACCTGGTGAGCGTGAACAGCGGGCGCCCGATGTGGGGCTCGGAGTGCAGGCGGATGCGGCCAGCGAGCAGTCGCCGGGGGGCGTGGCGTCACCGCGTGCAGACAGTGGCGCGGCCTTCGGGTTGGCGCCTGCCACGGCAGCGCAGCTATGCGGCCCCAGCTGCGCCACAGCAAGCCGTTGCGGCAGCGGAGGCGCGCACGATAGCCTTGCCGGCGACCACGCGGTGTGCGATGCTGCTGATGGCGCCGCGGGCGACGCCCGCGCCCTGGACGGCGACAGTGCTGCTGCGGCGGGCGGCGGCGACGGGGCCTGCCGCAGGGCGGGGGGCGTGCGCGAGGAGGCAGGGCTTGGTGGCGGGGCTTTTGGCGAGGCGGGCGGCGAGCAGCGCGCAGAGGGCCGGGCCGGCGACGGTGCCTGTGGCAGGCTGGGCGGCGGGCGGCGCATGGAGACCACGGGCCTGCTGCCAGCGGGCTTCCTGGCCGCGGGGGCGGCCGCGCCGCTGCCGGGCGCCCACATGCGCTTCGAGTCGTCCGGCTCGGACGCCGCGTCCGCCGCGGCCTCAGACGCCGCCGCGGCCGCGGCGGGCAGCGGCGCTGCGGACGAGGCCGCGACTGGCGCGCCCTCGGCTGGCGCGGAGCTGCGGTCCGGTTCCGGAATCGACTCGAGCACGGCCGCCGCGGCGCTGGCCGGGATTCTCGCGGCCGAGGCGCCGCTGCTGGCGCCGCGCGGCGCGGCCGAGGCGGCCGCGCCCCCGGGC
>JAABUV010003216.1_pt1 | contig 21040 bp, 18 predicted proteins | sample 5559971 | NCBI WGS metagenome assembly JAABUV01 (sample SAMN10711881, study PRJNA513362) | rock metagenome | isolation source: Antarctica rocks | place: Antarctica: Victoria Land, Knobhead nord | collected 2015-12-19
CCAGGGCACCACCAGCCGTCTAGATCTGGCCTCCCTCTTCGAGTCCTGGCACGCCCAGGGCCAGAATCCCTTCCAGGCCTGCCTCGCCCTCCTCCAAACTCCTTCACCCCAACTCTGAGGTGTTACCCTCCATAGTTGCTGTGAAATGATATAGTTAAAGATACAGCATTGTAGTTCAGTCATAAAATCGACCACGACCGGGAGGAGTAGGGAGCCGCTGGCCGGCTAGAGACGAGGGGGCATCGGCTGCAACCCCTTCGCGGCAGCACATCCCGAAGGTCGCCCGCGAGTCGCCGGAATAAGTCAGTCAACTCGTTCCGTGGGTGCGCCCACTACAGCGCGCTATGAGGGTTGCCCGCGCATATGCTTGGTGAAAGCAAAGTATATATGTCGATGTAACCGAATAGAGGTGGTACCACGGGCCTCCGCTCGTCCTCAGGACAGGCGGAGGCCCTTTGTATTTGTATGGCATGAGGGGGATTTTTGTAGGGGCGTATGGCTATACGCCCATGTGGATTGGTCTCTCTCTGCTCCGACAGCCCAACCGGACGGTCGCGGTCGGGCGGCCGCGGTCGGGCGGCCCGGTTTTCGTCGGCGTTCGCCTTCCAGTGGACATCGCTGCGGCGAACACGGGCGTATAGCGATACGCCCCTACCATCGTTATGGCGTTGGGTACTTTTAATCAGACAGGGCTGTATCGCGATACGCCCCTACAACGCGGTGGGTATGCCACATTTTAATCGGACAGGGTTATATCGCGCTACGTCCCTACACCCGACCGCAGTCGGCGTTAGTTTGCCATGCGACGGCAGTCGCAGGCTGAGGAGTTCCAGATGGACAAGACATATAACCCCCAAGAGGTCGAGCCGCGCATCTACAAGTGGTGGGAAGAGCAGGGCTACTTCAAGCCGCGCCTGACCACCGCCGACGGCGCGCCCAACGAGCGCCCGCCCTTCGTGATCTCGATGCCCCCGCCCAACGTGACGGGCTCGCTGCACCTGGGTCACGCCCTCACCGCGACGATGGAAGACATCATGATCCGCTACCACCGCATGACGGGCGACCCCACGCTGTGGGTCCCCGGCAGCGACCACGCCGGCATCGCCACGCAGATAGTGGTGGAGCGCGAGTTGCGCGACGAGGGGACCGACCGCTACGCCCTCGGACGTGAGCGCTTCGTGGAGCGCGTCTGGGACTGGAAGCGCCGCTACGGCAGCCGTATCAGCGAACAGAACCGCCGCCTCGGCGTGTCGTGCGACTGGGACCGCGAGCGCTTCACCCTCGACGCGGGTCTCTCCGCCGCCGTGCGCGAGGTCTTCGTGCGCCTGCACGAGGAGGGTCTGATCTACCGCGACGACCGCATCATCAACTGGTGCCCGCGCTGCGCCAGCGCCCTCTCCGACCTTGAGGTCGAGCACGAGGACCGCCCCGGTAAGCTCTACCACGTCGCCTATCCTCTGACCGACGGATCGGGCCAGATCACGGTGGCTACGACGCGCCCCGAGACGATCCTGGGCGATACCGCCATCGCTGTGCATCCCGACGATCCGCGCTACAAAGACCTGGTGGGTCGCGACGTGGTCCTGCCCGCGGTGGGTCGCCACATCCCCATCGTGGCCGACGACGCCGTGGAGCAGGAGTTCGGCACCGGCGCCGTGAAGGTGACACCCGCGCACGACCCCACCGACTTCGAGATCGGCGCCCGCCACCATCTGCCGCGCATTCAAGTGATTGGCTTCGACGCGCGCATGACCACCGAGGCCGGTCCTTACGCCGGACTGGACCGCTACGAGGCGCGTGAGCGGCTGCTCGCCGACCTGGAAGCCTCCGGCGCGCTGACCGGCGCCGAGGACTACACCATCCCCATCGGGACCTGTGAGCGCTGCGGCACGGTGATCGAGCCGCTGATCTCCAAGCAGTGGTTCGTGCATATGCCGCCGCTGGCCGCCCCGGCCATCGCTGCCGTGCGTGAGGGCCGGACCACGATCATCCCCGAGCGCTTCACCAAGACCTACTTCGACTGGATGGAGAATATCCATGACTGGTGTATCTCGCGCCAACTGTGGTGGGGCCACCGTATCCCCGCGTGGTATTGCCCCAACGGACACATCACCGTGGACCGCGCCGACCCCACGGCCTGCGCCACCTGCGGCAGTCCCGACATCACACAGGACCCCGACGTGCTCGACACCTGGTTCTCGTCACAGTTGTGGCCCTTTAGTACGTTGGGCTGGCCGGAGCAGACCGACGACCTGCGCCGCTTCTACCCTACCTCGGTGATGGAGACCGCCTACGACATCCTGTTCTTCTGGGTGGCGCGCATGATGATGGCCGGACTGCACTTCACTGGCGAGGTCCCCTTCCATACCGTCTACCTGCACGGTCTCGTGCTCGACGAGAAGGGCGAGAAGATGAGCAAAAGCAAAGGCAATGGTATCGACCCGCTCGACGTGATCGACGCCTACGGCACCGACGCGCTGCGCTTCACCCTTGCCACCAGTTCGGCGCCGGGCAACAACATGAAATTCGTCAAGAGCCGCGTCGAGGGCAACCGCAACTTTGCCACCAAGCTCTGGAACGCCGCGCGCTACGTGCTCAGTCAGGTGGACGCCCTCACCCCCCGGCCCCCTCTCCCGTGCGCGGGCGAGGGGGAGCGGCCCTCACCCCCCGGCCCCCTCTCCCTAACCGTGGGAGAGGGGGAGACGCCTGGCAACCAACAGGGCGAGGGGGAGACGCCTCTACACGGAGGGCGGCTCCCCTCTCCCGCGTCAGGGAGAGCCGGTTGGGCTGTCGGCTCCGCAGAGCCGAGAGACCAATCCGCATGGGGTGGGGGTGAGGGCCGTTCCCTCGCTGACCGCTGGATCATCTCGTCGCTCAACCGCCTGATCGCCGACACGACGGCGCTGATCGAGGACTACCAGTTCGGCGAGGCCGGCCGCCAGATCTACGACTTCTTCTGGAGCCAGTACTGCGACTGGTACCTGGAAACGGCCAAGATCCAGCTGCGCCGCGCCACCGAAGGGGGCGACGACGCAGCACGCGGGGCCACGCTCCAGACGCTCGTGGGCGTGCTAGACGGGGCGCTGCGCCTGCTGCACCCCTACATGCCGTTCATCACCGAGGAGATCTACCAGCAGCTGCCGGGGCATAGCGAGGCCCTCATCGTCGCGCCGTGGCCGGTGGGAGGCGCGCGCGACGATGACGCCGAGCGCGACATGGCGCTCATCATAGACCTCGTCGGCGGCGTCAGGACGGCGCGCGCCGAGCTCAACATCGAGCCGCGCCGCAAGCTGCCGGCCCTTGTCGTGGCGCCCGCGCACGCCGCATTGCTTGACGAGCAGCGCACGGTGATCGAGGCGCTGGCCGGCCTGGAGCGCCTGGAGGTGCGCGCCGCCATCGAAGCCGGCGAGGTTCCAGCGCAGTCGCTGCACCTGGCCTTCCCCACGCTGGAGGTCTACCTGCCATTGGAGGGCGTCGTCGACATGGCGGCCGAGCGCGCACGCGCGACCGAGGAGATCACGCGCGTGGAGAAGAGCATCGCCGGGTTGCGCGGCCGTCTGGGTAACCCCGGCTTCACGGCCAAGGCGCCCGAGGCCGTCGTCGCCAAGGAACGCGAGCGCCTGGCCGAATATGAAGAGTTGCAAGCGCGCCTGCAAGCGCGAGTACGAACCTTGAGTTGAAATTTTGGCCTGTGTCCGGTTCAGAGCGTACCTGTCGCGCTCAACTTCTGTAGATCCGGCGCGGGCGATCCTAGCAAAAGCCCCCAGGTTGCCGGCCCTCGCAGCGTGCGCTCACTGCAGTATGGGAGGTCACGCGGCGTGGACACCTCGCAATCGTCGCGCAGCCATTGGGCGTCGCTCATCTTGCTCATGACGTACGAATAGAAGGCGTCCTGGTGGACGATCGCGCTACACACCGCGCCGCCATGGCCGAGCAGCGTGACGTGGTAGACAAGCGTCCACCCGCGCAGCCCTTCGCAACCAACGACGACGCGTCGCGCCGCCGGGCTGTTGGCGACGGCCAGCCGCGCCTGCAGGATCGTCCACGCCGGCCACGACAGCAAAAGGAGGACAGCCAACGCCGCCACGATCACGGCGCGCGACAACCGGCGCATCCGCGGCGTGTCAGCCCTTTGTGTACCCATAATGTACCCCCCAGCCGGCCCCCCCTGTTTATGCCGTTGCCCACGGACAGGGCTTATAGCTATTATGCGGCACGATGCGGAAAAGCGGAAAAGAGAGAGGACGCTCCGGTGGGACGACACGTCGTGTCGCGGCGAGTGGATGCGCGGGGAGGGCCGGCGACGATGGAACCAATCAGTGTCCTATTAGTGGACGATCACCCGGTGGTGCGGCAGGGCTTGCGCTCGATGCTGGAGACCGATGTTCACCTCAACGTGGTGGGCGAAGCCGACAACGGTGAGGACGCCCTCGGCAAAGTCGGGCAATACGCGCCGCGCGTGGTGCTGATGGACCTGCACATGCCGGTCATGGACGGCTTGACCGCGACGCGGCGCATCAAAGAGAAGTATCCGCACACGTCGGTGATCGTGCTGACGCTCTATGACAACGACCAATACGTCATCGAAGCGGTCAAGGCCGGCGCGGCCGGCTACTTGCTCAAGAACTCGGGGCGCGAGGAGATCAGCCGCACCATCCGTGACGTCAACGGCGGCGGCCTGATGATCAAAACGACGACGGTGCAAAAGGCCCTCGTCGGCGCGATCGAGGGCGGCGGCGTGACCACGCTCGACTTCCGCGGCAAGCCCTGGGGGACCACCGTCAATTACGAAGCGTTGAGCGCGCGCGAGTTCGAGGTACTGGGCCTGCTCGTCGAGGGCATGACCAACAAAGACATCGGCGCGAAGCTCTACATCACCGAGGACACCGCCAAGAAGCACGTCCAGAACATCATCTACAAAATGCAGGTCTCCGACCGCACTCAAGCGGCCGTCAAGGCTATCCGCATGGGGCTGGTGAAGTGACGAGCGGTTAGTCTAGCTACGCAAGAGGAGGCGGTCGGGGGGCACAGCGCAAACCCCACGACCGCCTCTTAATTGTTAGTGTCGGCGGCGCCCCACCGCCTCCGGTAATACCTGAACGGGTACCCCAGGCGTTACCTCTTTTAGGCGCCTCGCCGCGAGTAGTTGGGGATAACGGCGGCATGGCGTAGCATAGTAGCAGACGATAGTTCGCCGCTAACCAACAGGGAGCCGACCAATGGTAACACTCGCCATCCCCACCGACGCCGATGCGCCGGCCGTCTATGGACCGCTACAAGGGCAATGGACCTACGCCGACTGGGAGCGGTTGCCAGACGACGGTAATCGCTACGAGATCATTGATGGAGTCATTTACATGACAACCGCCCCTAGCACTTTCCACCAATGGATTGCCTTGCAACTCGTTCGGCGCGTCGCGATCCCCGCCGAGGATCAAGGGCTGGCCTACTCCTTCTTTGCTCCGGTCGGCGTCCTCATGCCTGGCTGTGACCCCGTGCAGCCGGATTTTGTCGTCGTGCTCTCGCCCAGGGCGGGGATCATCCGCGATCGCCGCGTTCGGGGAGTACCGGATCTTCTCGTGGAAATCCTGTCGCGCGGCAATGCCCCCTACGACCGGGAGGTGAAACTGGCCGCCTACGCGCGGGCTGGCGTGCCCGAGTACGCCATCGTCGACCCGCGCGCCCGCACGCTCAGCCACTACCAGCTCGACGCGCAAGGCGCGTACGGCTCCCCGCGCGTCTATGCCGCGGCCGACGCGATGAGCTTCGCCTGCCTCCCCACGATCACCCTCACCGTCGGCGACCTCTTCGCGGGCGCGCCCGACACCACGCTGTAGCGCCGGCCGCGCCACGGCGTCACCATTACTACGGCCAGGGCTCGTGAATTATCCACGGGGCCAAGACGCCCAGCGCGGCGTTGGGGCGTATGGCATACGCCCGCGCGTTCGAGGCCACGGGCGTATGCCATACGCCCCTACGATAATTCACGAGCCGTGTTACTACGGCAAAATGGTAGGCCGTTACCGTGCGCATGTGCTATGTTGCCAATTGGGAAGATCTCACTAACCACTAGCTACTATTCATTCACGAAGGGTCGGGCGTGCAACAGATAACGGGGGTGCGGCGCGGCGGTATCTCGCTCGACGCCCTGGTCCTGATCCTCGTCACGGGGTACACACTACACAACGACAGCTACTCGGGCGTCCCGTACACGACGCCATGGCTTAACGCCATCGCCGTAGGGCTGCTCGGCCTCTACCTCGCGCTCGACGTGCTCCTCGCGCCGCTGGCGGCGATGGGCGCGCGCGCGCGCCGCCTCTTCTACGGTGGCAAAAGCGTCGCGCTCGGCGGCGTCATCATCCTGCTCCTTGTCTGGCCGACGGTTACATTGATCGGACAGCGCCACGCCGACGGCCCCGCCACTCACGTCCACGACACCTCGATCAACGTCGAGGAGGCCACCAAGTTCTTGCTGGCCGGCAAGGACCCCTACGCGCAGACCTACTTCAACACGCCGCTGGCGCGCTTTAAGTTTTACAGCGGACCCCAATATGGCTACGAGCCTAACAACCCGGCGTTGTACTGGACCGACACGTTCCCCGCGCAGGAAGAGCTAACCGTCCCCTTTATCCTCGCGGCGCGCGCCACGCACGGCTGGTTCGACGAACGCTTCATCTACCTGCTCGCCCTCGGCGTCGCCGTCCTGCTGATGGTACGCCTCGCGCCCACTCCCACCACGCGTCTGGCCCTCGTCGCCGCGGTCACGCTCAACCCGCTCTTCGTCACTGAGTTCATCTACGGGCAGAACGATATCCTGGTGCTGGCCGAACTCCTCGGCGTTTTGTTTTTCTCCATCAAGAGCCGCTGGCGCCTGGCCCTGCTGGTCCTGGCCGTTGGCTGCGCCACCAAGCAGACGACGCTCTTGCTCGTGCCGATCTATCTGTGGTGGCTGGCGCTACGCCTCGGAACGCGCTGGCCGGCGCGCCTGGAACGGCTGGCTATACTGCTGCCATGGCTCGCCGTGCCCTTGATCCTGCTGGTCGGGCCCTTCGCCGCCTGGAACTGGCCGGCGTTCTACGACGGCAACTTCGGCTACATCGGCGGGACCGTGCCGCACAGCTACCCTATCCAGGGCTACAACGGCTGGGGCGCGGCTAGCTTCGCTCTGTGGTCGGGCCTCGTGCCGGGACCCAATAGCTACTTCCCCTTCTGGGTTTTCGAGGCGGGGACGGCGCTGCCGCTGGGCGTGCTGCTGTGCCGGCGCATGACCGCGCGCACGCCGGCCACGGTGATGTTCGGCGCCTATGCCACCGTCCTCTTCCCGATTTTTTACTTTTCGCGCTTCTTTCACGCCAGCTATGTCGCCTTCACCATCAGCCTGCTGCTGGTGGCCTACTTCGCGCATCGTCCCGCGCCCCGCGCCCTATCCGGCCGCGCCAGTGTGGCCGAAGATGGACACATTTCCTTCGACATGCTTGTGCCCCTGCTGCTCGTGCCACAGATGATCGAGCCGCCGAACAACCGCTCCAATGGCGTGTTCGTCTCGATCACCCTTGGCCTGCTGCTCGTCTACGTCGTGGTCGCGGTGTTGGCGCCGTGGGGACGGCTGCGCACGGAGCGCGCGCGACGCCAGGCCGCGACCGCGCGCGCGCTCGTGTTGGGCGCGCTAGCCGCGGTCACGATCGTGACGCGCTCTGTGTTCGGCGTCTACGACCGCCTGCACTGGAACGTGCCCTTCGCCTTCATCCACGACACGGCGCTGCAGATCCAGATCGCCGCCGGCGCGTTGCTCAAGGGCGCCAACCCATACACCATGTCGTTCGGGGACACGCCGCTGTCCCACGTCTATATTACGCCCCCTATAAACATAAACGGACGCGCGCGCGTCGATCTGCCGTTGACGCACGACCCGCACCTGCCGCTGGGCTTCCTGATCGGCGCGCTCCCGCAGGCCCTCTTCAACACGCTACATCTGCTGTTCGATGAGTGCTACCTATACCTGTTCTTTCTGCTCGTCGCGGCGACCCTGCTGCCGCTGCTCGTGCGCGTCCCGGCGCGCCAACTCGCGCTGCTGGGCGCGGTCCTGTTCAGCCCCCTCTTCGCCCGCTCCGTCATCCAGGGGCAGGATGACGTGCTGGTCCTCGTCGCCTTGATCGCGATGCTGCTTCTGCTGCGGCGCGACAAGTACCTCGCGGCGTCGTTCGCCGCAGGGATAGCCCTGTCGCTGAAGATCACGGCGTGGCCGCTGGCGCCGCTGCTCATCGTCTACATCGCGGCGCTAGCGCGCGGCGCCGTGCCGCCGGCCATCCATCCGGTTCCCGATAATGAGGAGGCGAGAGGCGAGAGGCGGGAGGCGAGAGGCGAGAGGTGGCGAGGGCGCCTGGCGCGACGCCCTCGGCTGGCCTACATCCTGACGGTAGTCGGGCGCTCGTGGGGGCTGCTTCCTCCGCTGCTGGCGAGCATGCTCCCCTTCATCCTATGGAACGCGCGGGCCTTCTGGAGTGACACGGTCGCCTACCCCCTGGGCTTGATGCGCGACGCGGTCCCGCTCGACGTGCCGTGGGGCGCCGGCTTCCAGGCCCTGGGCTTCGGCCGTGTCGCGCTCGGCGCAGGCTGGGTCCACATCAACGGGACCGGCTACATCGGCCCCTGGTTCGCCCTCGCCGTCGGAGCCCTTATCACGGGTATCCTCATCGTGCGGCTATGGCGCGCGCCGAGCCTGCCGCTGCTCATGGGCGGCTACCTCGTGCTGCTGTTCGCGCTGGAGTACTTCGGCCGCTTCATGATCGACACCTCGCTCGGCTACCTGGCCGTGCTGGCGCCCCTCTGCTACTTCCTGACCCCGCCCCGCCCCGTGGCGCAGGCCGCGCCGCTGCCATTGCCAGTCGAAGGTCGAAAGTCGAAAGTCGAAAGTGACAATCGGCAGTCGTCGGTGGCCGCATCCCGATAGACATCGTTTGTCCTATGTTATCAGGACTACTGTCAGCGTACCCTGACGCTATCCGGCATAACAACGATGAAACTGGCGAGGTCCGCCTGATGTTCGGCGAAAAGCTGCTGTAAGCGCTCCATCTTGTCGCTGACCAGCGTGTCAAGTGGCAAGCGGAAATAGATCACGCCCGCGTGGGGGAGTTGCTGATTGAAGATCAACTCGCCGAAGTCCCGGTCGTTGGTGATGAGGATGCGGTCCTCGGCGTGGGCGAGAGCAAGCACGGCCCGGTCGGACAGACTGGCGGGATAATCATGGGCTATCGCGGTGACATCATGCCTCTCAGTGGTCAACAGGGCGGCAAGGCGGTACTCGACGTTCTCATCCAGTAGAAGCTTCATACAGTGGGCTGTTGCTGCCTAATGGCTCTATCTTGCTGTGCGACCAAGTGTTCGGCATAGGCAAGGCAAGCCTTCACATCATCAAGCGTCAGGCGCGGGTAGTCCGCGAATAGCTCCTGCACGTCGGGATTGACGGCAAGCTTGGCGAGCACCAGTTCCACGGGTATCCGCGTGCCCTTCACGACTGGTTTGCCGACCAAAATATCCGGGTCTCGTACGATGCGGTCTTGGTACGTTGGTCTGCGTTGTTCAACGGCCATGGGTCCCTCTCCTTAGCGGTCATAGGCGCATGTTAATTGGCGCATGATTGCCCAGTTATCACCCCATTATTGCACACCCTTAGGGAGAGATTGAGCACCTCTTACCATCGCCCATCGCCCATCGCCCATCGCCCATCGCCTACCCCCGGTACACGTCCACCACCATCCCATTGCGCAACAGCCGCGCGGGGATAGTGAAAGAGCGCCAGAGGCGGCCGTCGAGGCGGGCGTAGCGGAAGCGCCCACGGCCGTGGCCGACGATGGTGATGTGGCGGCCTAGGCGTACCAGCGTGCCGCGTCCCGGTCCGGGCGCGGCGCGCAGCACGAGGTCGGCCGGGTGACCGATGCTCATCGAGTCGTCGACGCCGAGGTAGGCGCGGTAGAGCGCCAGCAGGTACATACGCGCCCCCCAGCCGTAGAGCGAGGCTCCGCCGGGCGTCCCGTCCGCGGCGTACCACTCATAGAAGCCGTTGGAGACATCGCCGTCGCGTCGCGCCAGTCCGTTGAGCACGGCGGCGGAGGTGGCGATGTCGTCGTTACGCGCGGCCGCGATCGCCAGCAAGCCGCCGACACTCGGCCAGTAGGCGCTTTGATAGCGCCCCGGCGCCATCCAGTTGTGGATCGGCCCGTAGTCCGCGGGCGCGTAGTCGCCATAGAGCACGCGCGCCGGACCGCCGCCGTCACCACCCAGTAGGTAGCGCTGCTGCGCCGCGACTTCTCCGAGCACGCTGGCGCGGTGGCTCGGCGTAGCCACACTGGCCGCCACGAGTAGGGCATTGCCGTCGACCTCGAAGTAGTCGCGGCCGGCTGGTACGGCTCCGTAGTGGCCGAACGGCGCCAGGGGACGGGCGTCGAGATGGGCCGGCGCGTCGACGCGCCAGAGCGTCGTGTTGGCGTCGCGCCCGATACACGACGCCGCGTGGGCGTACGTCACGGCGGCGGTGTGACTGCCGGCTAGCAACTCGAGCGCGGACATGGCGTGCGTGGCGCGGTACCATAGCCCCTCGAGTTGCGGGTTATAGCCGGGGCGCGCGACTTGGTCGGCCCAGTCCGCCGCCCAATGCGCGCCGTGTGGCTGCACCGACGCCCATAGCAGGCAAGCACTGCCATGCCGGTGGTCGACGTAGGCGCCGTGTAGCCAGTTCCAGCCGCGGCGTAAGGCCGGCAGCGCACGCCGCACCATCCCGATGTCGCCCGTGAGACGATACGCGTCGAGCACGGCAGCGATCAGGATCGGCGTTTCGTCGTACCACCCTGAGTACTCGAAGGTAACCCAGCCACCGAACGGCTGCTGGCGGGCCAGCCAGTAGCGCAGTTCACTGCCGGAGTACGTCGCGAGGGTGCCGCTATCGTTGGGGACCATGCCCCACGCGAAGCTGTCGCGGATCCACAACCCTTTATAGAAGGGGGCGGCGCGGTGGCCGACCTCCGTCTGGTTGGCGGCCAGCACCTTCAGCGCGACGCGTTCGGCGCGATCGAGCGCAGGGTTGCCGGTGATGACGGGGAGCGCGGGGGTAGCAAACGCGGGGGTAGCGGCGGCGCTAGCGCGCGCGACGGGGGCAAGCGGCGGGCGAACGGTGATGGTCAGCAGGAGGGTTTGCAGGATGACGAGGGTCAGCAGGAGGGCGCGCGCCTGTCGCGGCATGGTTACTCCGAGCACTACGCGTTTGTTACGACGGTATGTCGTCAGGGCTCGTGAATTATCCGTGAGGCCAAGGCTCCCGGCGTTGTGTAGCATACGCCCGTGCGTTCGAGACCACGGGCGTATGCCATACGCCCCTACAATAATTCACGAACCCTGGGTATGTCGTGAGTATAGTAGACCGCAAGCGCCGATAGGAGTATCCTCCCCAATAATGGGAGAGAGAACGTGACCGACGACGAGGTTGACGATTATATACGCTACCTGCACGGACGCCTACCGCCCGCGTACGGGCGCCTGAGCGTGGACGCGGTGCGCGCCGTGCTCAACGCCGAGGCGGACTACTACCAACGCCGCTTCGGGCCTATCCACGGCTGGCGCGCCCTCCTACGTGAGATGTTCGGGCGCGGCCATCCCGCGCCAGCCACGGTCGACGCGGCGCTGCCCGAGTTCGAGCAGTACGTCTTGACAGCGCTCGACGTTGATGGACGATACAGCGACATCACGGCCGACGACATCCGCGCGGTCATGCGGGTCGAGGGCGAGGCCGGCCCAGACTGGACGCCGCCCGCGCCCACGCCAACGGATGCCTTGGAAGAGAGCACGGCTATCACCGAAGAGAGCAAGGAGGAGTCCTCATGAGCAACAATCGCTTCGACAAGTTCACCGCGCGCGCCCGCAAGGTCATCACCCTGGCGCAGGAAGAGGCGGTGCGCTTCAACCACAACTACATCGGGACCGAGCATCTCCTGCTGGGATTGCTGCGCGAGGGTGAGGGCGTCGCGGCCAAAGTGTTGGTGGAGATGGGCGTCGAGATCAACCGCGTACGCAGCGCGGTCGAGTTCATCATCGGGCGCGGCGACCGCATGATCGTCGGCGAGATCGGCCTGACCCCGCGCGCCGAGAAGGTCATCGAGTTGGCCGTGGACGAGGCGCGCCGCCTCGGCCACCACTACATCGGGACCGAGCATCTTCTGCTCGGGTTGGTACGTGAAGGCGAAGGCATCGCGGCGGGCGTGCTGGAGAGCCTCGGCGTCAACCTGGAGAAAGTGCGCGCGGAGACGGTCCGAGTACTCGCGCAGCTTGGCCCATCCGCGAGCGCCATGGAGGACGCGACGGAGTCTGCGGAGGGTATGGGCAACGGCTCGGAGCAGGGCGCGCAACCCGGTCGAGGGCCGGACCGCTTCGATAAGTTCACGGATCGGGCGCGCAAAGTCCTGACGCTGGCGCAGGAAGAGGCCACCCGTTTCAACCACAACTACATCGGGACCGAGCACCTGCTGCTCGGGCTCGTCCATGAGGGCGAGGGCGTCGCCGCCAAGATACTGTCCAACCTCGGCGTTGAGCTCAACAGAGTGCGTAGCGCGGTTGAGTTCATGATCGGGCGTGGCGACCGCATGCTCGTTGGTGAGATCGGCCTGACCCCACGCGCTAAGAAGGTCATCGAGCTCGCCGTGGACGAGGCGCGCCAGCTCGGCCACCACTACATCGGGACCGAGCACCTCCTCCTGGGACTTATCCGCGAGGGCGAGGGTGTCGCGGCCAAAGTGCTGGACAGCTTCGGCGTGAACTTGGAAAAGGTGCGCACACAGACGATCCAGGTGCTCTCGCAAAGCGGGGGGACACCTGGGCAAACGATCCAATCCCTGTCGCAGAGCAGCACGACACACGAGTGGCGGAATGTGCCGGCGGGCACGCCCACGAGCGGGCCGCAGCCCTTGGAGTATGGGACGGAGCAAGCCTTGCAGCTTTTACGCCAGAGGCGCTGGGAGTACTGCCTCGCGCAGGTCGCGTACCCCGACCCCGGCGAGAGCGGCGTCGTCCGGTGGGTCCAGGGCGGCGGGGACGAGGGGCGCTTCGGGCGCGATACGACGCCTATCCATCAGGCGCTACAGGCGCTGGGCGCCGAGGGCTGGGAGCTTGTCGCCATCGACACCGCCCCGCGCGACAGCGGCTCGTCCGGCGCCACCTACGTCCTGAAGCGCCCGCTCTAAACATCGTCTTCGCCGGGAGCGCCACTTGCCCGCCAACTCGGAGGCGTTAAACACACTTCGCCCTCTCTTACCGGATGCTGCGATCGCCCGAGCCATCGCGGAACACGGATAATCAATCAGCCCGCGAAACGGATTCGCCTTCCATCCGTTCAAGGAAACTACAGCTGATAATGCTGCCGCGAGAGCGCGATCTAGTTGGCTCAGTTCTGTAACTGGTGTCCGTGTAAGCGTTCGGAGCCATCGCTATCATCGCAGCCCCAATGATTAAACTGAAGGCAAACGCAGTCACTCGAAAGGCATCAGCAGGTGGACCGTGAGATCAGCGCTGTCTACTATTTCGCCGAGGGCCGTGTCCTCACGGTTGACCAAGAGGGGAAGCCGATACATGAGTTGAGCGGCTCCTACGACGACCTGCACGAGCGCATCACCGCTATTTTCCCTATAAACCTCTGGTATAAAGTCCCTCCTGGTGAGCAGTACATATATTGGCCGCTGCGGGACCCACCCTATCCGGGGATGACCGAGTAGGCGCCCCCTGCATATGGCAGCTAAAGTTGCGGGCCGCGACCATCACTGCACTGCTAGTGAATCGCTCCGCGTATTGGGAAAAAGGCGATGGCCGTATCATATTCATATCCTAATGTAACCCATTGGAGCGTGGCGGATATGTACGCACGACAGTGCTGTGCAATCGTGGCATGCCGCTCCTGGGGACATTGTCGCGGGCGGTGGCATGGACCAGGCAGCCACAATCACCGGGAGGAGATAGACATGCTCATACGCAGAGATGGGGACGCGCTGGTCATCGTGCGGCAGACGGATCATATGGCCCAGGTCGCGCGCATCGGCGAACGGTGGGGCAATGACCGCTTCCCCGCGCCCGCGCACCGCGAGGAGACGATCCGCGCCGCCGGCCTGCACGACAACGGGTGGCGCTTATGGGAAGACCACCCGACGCTCGTCCCTGAGACGGGCCGCCCGCGCAACCTCGGCGAGATCGAGCCGTCCGTCCACGCGGCGTTCTATCGCGCCGGCGTCGACGCCACTGTCGCGGTCGATCCCTACACCGGCTTGCTCGTCAGCCTGCATGCTACCGTGCTCTCCGCCGGCGTCGACGGCTGGGATCTCGCGACCCTGACGCCCCCCGAGCGCCCCGACCTAGGCGAGGTCGAGCGCGCCTTCATCGCGGAGCAGGCGGCGCTGCAGCGGCGTCTGCGCGCCGCGCTGGCCGAGAGTCCGCGCTATGGCCTTGCGGTCGAGCCGCGCCGCCTCTGGCCGGCCTACCTGCGCCTGCGCTTCTGGGACCGCCTCTCGCTCTACTTCGTCTTTTTTGGTATGGGCGAACGCGCCATCGACCGGGCGCCGGACGCCAACGGTGAGGCGACGATTACGCTGCGGCAGGTCGGTCCACGCGAGGCGACAGCCGACCCGTGGCCGTTCGACCGCCCTGTCGTCGCCTGCCCGGTCGTCGTCGCGCGCGTACCGGACCGGCGCTACGCCAGTGGCGACGAGTTCCTGCGCGCGTTGGCGGACGCCCCACACGACGTCTGGGACTATACCTTGCGCAGCCCCTGACAGACGCCACCGACGGACCGTCTCCGTACAGCTCGTGTAACTTCCGCCGTATCTCTCTATAGCCGGGTCACGCTGAGCCGGCATGTGCGGCGCTTTCGGGCGCCCGTCCAGTATGGAGGTACCTCGTGCGGCTCTCTCATCATCGTCTCCTCTCGTTGCTCGCGACTCCAGAGCTTCTCGCGTTCGCCGTGACCGGCGCCCAGGCGCGTTCGCATGTCCAAACAGGCGCGGCTCCTGTCAAAGTCGCCCCGGCGACCATCTTGGTCACGTCCAAGGGCGCGACGCTGTATGTCTTCGCGCTGGATAAGCCGAATAAGAGCGCCTGTTATGGCACATGCGCCAAGTACTGGCCTCCGTTTCTGATCGCCAAAGGCGTCACTCCCGCGGCCAGTATGTCGGGCGTATCAGGCGCCTTCGGTGTGTCCACCCGCACCGACGGCGCGCGACAACTTACCTTTGATGGCGCCCCGCTCTACACCTTCCTTGGCGACAAGAAGGCGGGTGAAATGAACGGTCAGGGCTCGACCGCCAGCGGCGGCTACTGGTGGGCCGCCGTGGCCGGCGCCAAATAGGGGTTCGCCCAGGTATCACGGGGCCGTGGGCGGGCATTCGTCCACGGCCCCATTGCATGTCGCCGCGTCCAACGCTATCTCCGCGGCCTCGCGCATGCCCGCCAGTAGCGCGTCGTGGTGGAAGCCGGGCGTCCAGGGGTGAAATAACTCGTCGGACATGGCGACGATGAGCGCCGCGTCGACCTGGCGCGCCATGGCCACGGCGAACAGCGCCGCCGCCTCCATCTCCACCCCTAGCACGCCCTGTGCGGCGTAGCGGGCGACCTTGGCCGAGGTCTCGCGGTAGACGGCGTCGGTGGTCCAGACCGGTCCCGCCCTGAGTTCGCACCCGCGCGCTTCACCAGCGGTTCGCAGCGCTGTCACCAGCGACGGCGAGGCGTACGGCACGACATCGGGCGGCAGGTAGTGGTACGATGTCCCCTCTTCGCGGACAGCGCTCGTCGCCAGCGCCAACGAACCGATCGGTAAACTCGGCTGCAAGCTCCCCGCCGTGCCGGCGAAGATGAACCGGCGCGCCCCGGCCACGATGAACTCCTCCATCCACGTCACGGCCGCGGGCGCGCCAATAGGCAGGCGAACGACACTTACGTCGCGCCCATCTACGCTGCCACGCGCCATCGCGTCGACGTCCCAGCCGTATGGGGCGGTGGGATCGGGGACAGCGTCCGTCCGATCCCACAGATGCTGCCAGATACGGCGCTGGAACGTGCCCACGACGAGCGGGGCGACGCATAGGTCCTCCGGCGCCATCCCGCGTTGCGCCGCCAGATAGGCGTGGAAGGCTGCGGGCGTGATGTGGGCAGGCCCATCCTCATAGGTGATACCAGGCATGGTTTCATGATACCAACTCACCCCATGGCCCGGTAGTGTATCATAGCGGCATGCCAGGGTCATTTAGTTTTCCCCCTCACCCCCGGCCCCTCTCCCTCAAGGGGAGAGGGGAGCGCCACGCGCCACGCCAGGCGGCTCCCCTCTCCCGCGCACGGGAGAGGGGCCGGGGGTGAGGGCCGCGCCGTCGCGGCGAGAACTAAATGACCCTGGCGGCATGCCGTATAACCGGCCTTATGGGGAGACGATATGACCGATACCTTTCGGGACCGCTTCAACCTGTTCCTGTGCTCGTTCACGATCCTGTTCGTGGAGCTGACCTGCATCCGCTGGATACCGTCCTACATCCGCTACCTGGGCTACTTTACCAACTTCGTGCTGCTGGCCTCGTTCCTGGGTATCGGGCTCGGCATCCTGCAGGCGCGCCGGCGCGTCGACCTGCAAACGTTCTTCCCGGCTACGCTGGCCGTGCTCGTCGCCATCGTCGCCACCTTTAAGCTGCAGCTCAACGTCACCTCAGGGCAGGAAGTGTTCTTCAAGGATATGTCGGTCAAGGCGCAGGGGACCGAAGCCTTCTTCCTCGTCCCGCTCGTCTTCATCCTGGTGGGGGCGATCTTCGCCTTGCTGGGGCAAAACCTGGGGCGCCTGCTCACGAGGGTACGCCCGCCTCTGACGGCCTACACGCTCGACGTGGCCGGCTCCATTGCCGGTTCGGCCCTCTTCGCGCTCATCTCCTTCCTGAGCGCCCCGCCCGGCGTCTGGTTTACTATCGCGGCCCTCGCCGCGCTGGCGTTGCCGCAGCGGCGCGGGGCCTTCCGCGTGGCCAACGCGGCCATCCTGCTCGGCGTGGTCGTGTGGACCACGCTGCTGGGCCACTCCTCGCTGTGGTCGCCCTATTACCGCATCGACGTACAGAACCTCGGCGGCGGCAGCCGCGCCATCTTTGTCAACAACATTGGGCATCAGGTCATGGGTCCTTACGCCTCGCGCTCGCGGGCGCTGTTTTACCTCACGCCGTTCCAGACGTTCCATTTTCCGTCGTCCACGCGCGAATTGATCATCGGCGCCGGCTCGGGCACCGACGCCGATATCGCCGTGCACAACGGCGTCGGCAGCGTCACCGGTGTGGAACTCGACCCCACCATCTACGGGCTGGGCCGCGACTTCCACCCCGACCACGTCTACCAGAATCCGCGCGTCCATGTCGTGCTCGACGACGGCCGCGCCTTCCTGGAACGCACCCACGCCACCTACGATCTGATCGTCTTCGCCCTACCCGACTCGCTGGCCCTGACCTCCAGCTTCGCCAACCTGCGCCTGGAGAGTTACCTGTTCACGCAGGAGTCGTTCGCGACCGCGCGCAGCCACCTCAGCGCCAACGGCGTGCTGGTGCTCTACAACTACTACCGCCAGCCCTGGATCGTGCATAAGATCGCGGGCATGCTGACCGACGCCTTCAACGGCCAGGCTCCCTATGGCCGCATCTACTCCAGTTCGTCGGCGGCCGTGCTGATGGACGGGCCACGCCTGCGTGAGTTGCCGCCAGCGCTGTATCGCGCGCACACGATCACACGGCAGGCCGGCATCGAGAACGCCACCGACGACTGGCCGTTCCTCTACCTCGAACAGCGCGGCGTCCCCACGATCTACCTGCAGGGCGTGGCCGTCACGCTGCTCATCGCGATCGTGGCTGTATTCCTGAGCACGGGAAGGCGCGCGCTACGGCGCTTCGACCCGGCGCTGTTCTTCACGGGGCTGGCCTTCCTGCTGCTCGAGTCCAAGAGCATCGTCAACTTCTCGCTGCTCTTCGGCGTCACTTGGCTCGTCAATGCGCTGGTGATTATCGGCATCCTGCTCACGGTGTTGCTGGCCAACTGGGTCAACGCGCGCTCGCACCTGCGTCTGGATATCCGCCTGCTCTACGTCGGGCTGGCCGCGACGCTGGCGCTCAACCTGCTGCTGCCGTTCCACACGCTGCTGGTCCCGAATCTGGCGCTGCGCTATGCGCTGAGCTGCGCGGTGCTGTTCTCGCCGATCTTGCTAGCCAACCTGATCTTCGGTCGTTTGTTCGGCGACACGGTGGCGCCCGACGTCGCGCTGGCCTCCAACCTGCTTGGGGCTTTTCTAGGCGGCGCGCTGGAGTACGCATCGCTGCAGCTCGGCTATCACCAGCTGCTGCTGCTCGTCATCGCCGCCTACATTCTTTCGTTCGTGGCCGTGGCCTATCAGCGCCGTGGCGTGCGCGGTGGCGGCGTGCTGGCAGCGGCGCGGTAACAGCGGCCCTCACCCCCACCCCATGGCTAACTGGCCCCTCGGCTGCGGCCGAGGGGCCAGCGCGCTCTCCCTGACGCGGGAGAGGGGGGAACACTTATTGCCGGGCGAAGCGCCCCTGATAGACCGCTTCGCCCTCGCAGCGGTCGACCACGAGTTGGCAGATGCGCACGCCGGGGCGCAGCATCAGCGAGTTCGGCCCCAGGTTGGTCATCTCCAATACCTGGTGGTTGTCGATGCCCGGCTGCATGAAGCCCGCCGTGACGTGCACGGCCAGCCCCAAGCGCGCGAAGCGGCTGCGCCCTTCCAGCCAGCCGCACAGGTACGGCGCCAGCTTGACGCGCTCGACCGTGACGCCGAGCACGGTTTCGCCTGATTGCAACAGGATACCGCGCTCCCCAGTGACCTCGACCTTGCGCGTCAACGCCTCGAAGTCACTCTCCTCGGAGACCTCGTGGACGGTGTGGCGATTCTCGAAGAGCCAGAACGTGTCGCCCAGCCGCAGATCAATCGAGCCCGGCCCCACCTGGTCGCGCGCGAACGGCTCGACCACGATCCCGCCGCGCTCCATCTCCGCGAAGATCACCTCGCGCGTTAGTATGCCCATTCATTCCCCCCCCAGTTGTCAGTTGTCAGTTGTCAGTTGTCAGTTGTCAATTAAACCTGTGCGGCACACGCTTGCCGAAACCTATGCGCGAATTGATCGTGATGCGCCCCTACCACGCAAACGACTACCCTGTAACTGGCAACTGGCAACTGGCAACTGGCAACTGGCGACTGGCAACTCATGACACCGACGCCGCCATATCCAGGACCGTGGCGAGGCTTGTGCCGGTCGAGCCGAGCAGGTCGTAGCGGACGCCGTGCAGCCGCCAGACGATCTCGCTCACGGGGTTGGCGCCTCCGATGTTCGACTGCAACAGGGTCCCCTGTACCGCGCCGACGGTGATCGGCTTCCGCGTCGCCCAATTTAATGAGACAGTCGCGCCGGTGAGCGACTCGTGAAGCTGGCAGGTGATATAGCCGCCGTCGTCGCCGTAGTAGAGTACGGCGAAGCGCGGTGTGTGGTGGTCCATGACCCATAGCGCGCGCAGGGCCGTCCCCGCCGGCCAGCGCGTCGGCAGGCCAACGGTGAAGGCGAGGCGCGCGGAGGCCAACTGCCGCGCACTGGCCGTGTTGGCGCCGTTGAGCGCCGTCCCGCTTTGGTCGTGGTAGAACACGCCCGAGGGCGCGTTCCGCGCCTGTGCACGCCCCGCTGGCGCCATTGTGGCGGCCACGATCGCCAGCGCGACAGCCGCGTAAGTCATGATACGTTCGCGCATGATCCCTGCTATCCTTTCCCGATCCTCTTACTCCAATGCAACACGGGTCGCCCCGCCCGCACAATAGGACATATGGGGAAGCCCATTATACACCTTTCGCGGTGGGGCTGTACAAGATACGGAACTCACGGTCAAGGTTTTTATCCACAATGAGGCGATAGGCCGGATGCGGTATGGTTGAGGGTGCGCGACGTGGCGCACAGGGCGATGAAGCAAGAAAGACGTGTAACACTGATGAATATCGCGATTATTGGCGTGCCGACCGACCTGGGGCAGGGACGGCGCGGCGTGGATATGGGTCCCAGCGCGATCCGCTATGCCGGGCTGCAGGCTGGGCTCGAGCGCCTCGGCCACCACGTCATGGACATGGGCGATGTGCTCCTGCCCGTAGTCGAGCAACTGACGGTCGGCGACCACCGCCTCAAGCACCTGGAGGGTTGTATCGCCGCGGCCGAGGGGCTCGCCGCGCACGGCTTCAAGGCGCGCGGGGACGACTATATCCCGATCGTCCTGGGCGGCGACCACAGCCTGGCGCTCGGCTCGGTCGCCGTGGCCGCGCGTGATCGTACCGTCGGCGTGCTCTGGGTCGACGCGCACGGCGACTTCAATACGGCCGAGACGACGCCCTCGGGCAATATACATGGCATGCCGCTAGCCGCACTGTGTGGCTACGGCGACCCGCGTCTGGTGGACCTGCTCTACAAGGGGCCAAAGGTCGATCCGCGCCACGTCGCCATCGTGGGCGCGCGCGACATCGATGAGCAGGAAAAACGGATGCTGCGTGAGGCCGGTATCGCCGTCTTCACTATGCAGCAGATCGACCGGCAGGGGCTGGTCGCGGTTATGACGCAGGCGCTACAGACGCTACGCGACGGAACCGACGGCTTCCACGTCAGCTTCGACCTCGACGTGCTCGACCCGCGCGAAGTCCCCGGCGTGGGTACGCCGGTGCCAGGGGGCATTAGTTACCGCGAGGCGCACCTGGTGATGGAGATGATCGCCGAGACCGGCGGCCTCACCTCGCTCGACCTCGTGGAGGTCAATCCCATTCTCGACCGGCACAACATCACCGGCCAACTCGCCGCCGAGATGGCCTGGAGCGCCTTCGGGAAGTCGATTTATTACTCGACTGTTGTGATTTGAAAGGCATTGGTTGATCACGTTGGCACGATGCCCTGGTGCTTGGCAAACAAGGAGGTCATCACGTCCTCAATGGTGACCCCACCGAGGAGACGATCATGCGTAT
>JAABUV010003217.1_pt1 | contig 21036 bp, 21 predicted proteins | sample 5559971 | NCBI WGS metagenome assembly JAABUV01 (sample SAMN10711881, study PRJNA513362) | rock metagenome | isolation source: Antarctica rocks | place: Antarctica: Victoria Land, Knobhead nord | collected 2015-12-19
CCCGGCGCTTGACCAAGCCCGTCACCACGTAGTCTGTCATCGGCTGCACCCCTTGAAGGAATACACCATACATCAACGGTAAGCGTTATGGTTGAATGTTTTAGGTGTGCTTGCTACATAATACCGAACTGATGGATGCGCGCCATCGCGTTCGCGATGCTCGCCTGCATGGTATGCAGGGCGCGTAGCAGCTGCGCGGTTTCGCCCCGGCCGTGCAGCGGGATGTCGTTGTCGAGCCGGCCGCCGGCGATCGCCTCCGCGATGCCGAGCGCGCGGCGGATCGGCGGAGTGATGCGGTGGTTTAGCAGGGCGGTGATGGCCAGTGCGGCCAGCACCGAGGTGGCAACCGCCAGCCCCGTGCGGTTGAGCTGGGCCTGCACCATCTCCTTGACATCGCGGCGATAACGGAACCCGTCCGCCGCGAAGGTTTCCACCAGTTGCTCGAAGTCGTGCCGGATGGCGACGATTTGCTGCTTGCGCGGCTCGCCCTGCGGCGAGGGGCTGGCGACGGCAAGCGCTGCGGCGACCTTGGTCAGCAACGCTTCCGCCCGGGTCCGGGCAAGGGGCGACGTCGCGCGGTCGCGCGCCACGCCCAGGTCGTCGATTACGTCCGCCACCTGTTCGGTGGTCGGTAGGTCGTCCGTCTCTGACGCCAGAGCCACGAAGCCGATCTGTGCCGAACGCAGGTAGCTGACGCTCATGAGCCCATCATCGTAGATGCGCAGCGCCAGCGACCCCAATTCGTGCTCAGCGTATTGGGCGAAACCGCCCAGCAGCACCGTGAGGGTGGTCAGCGCGAGGCAGCCGGCGAGGATTTTCTTACGAATGGACAAGGGGAACCTCGTCCGAGGTCGGTTGCAAAATCACCGGACGAAGACGGTCAGCAGCATTTTCGGATGGATGTGGCAGTGCACTTCGAACGTGCCCGAAGCAGGGAAGCGGACGTTGACGGTGTCGCCGGGGTTTTGTTCGTTCGACTCGAAGTTGGTCGAAGGTGAGTTCACGTAGATTTGGTGGGTGAACTCATCGTCGTTGGCGAAGCGGACCGTATCGCCGCGCGCGACCTGCACGCTGCGGCTGGTGAATGCGCGGTCCCGCTGCGACACCGTCACGATGCTTGCCGCGAACGCGCCCGCAGCGAGCACGCCGGATGCCAGCAACGCCATCAGCGCTGCGCGTGAGAGGTGGAGGTGACGACGCATTTCGCTTCCTTGACCCTAACGGGTGACGATGTCGCGCTGCATCGGCGCGAGCCGGGCGATCAGGCGGTTCTGCGTCCAATAGGAAACGCCGGCCTGCCCCATCGCCGTCTGCAAGTCCTCGGCGACGGCATTGAACTTGGGTTGGCTGAGCTTCAGTCCCTTGTGCGACGCCGCCATCGACCGGCCCTTGTAGCGGCAAGGGCCGTCCGCCACCTGGCAAAGCTGGTCGACGAGCCGTGCCTTCAGGTGATTCATATTGATGTTGTCGAACTCCTGCTTGATGCGCGCGTCGTCCAGCCAGAGCACGGCGACGTTGTCGACGATGCGCTCGATCCCGGGGCGCTCGCCGAGCCTGGCGTAGAGGGTATCGTCCGCCCATGCCGGCAGTCCGAGCGCGAGGCCGAGCAGGATGCCCAGCAGCAGAAGGGAGGCTGTGCGCACGAAACGAGGCCTTTCGCTCTAGAAGCCGGCTTGCAGGGAAAAGTAGACGCCGTTCTGGTTGCCCTGGCGAGCGATCGGTCCCAGGCTGAGATAGGCCAGCGTCGCGGGAAGGTTTTTGGTGACGAAATAGGCGGCGAACAGGTCGAACGCGGTGCCTTCTTTGGCGAAGCCGAGGTTGTCCGGCTTGGTGCGGACCTCGACCCCGACGGCGATATCGTGGCGCAGCAGCAGCGCCGCCGAGCCCTCGAACTCCGTGCGGTAGCCTCGGTTGCGGTCGCCGCCGAAGCCGAGCAGGCCGAACTGGTTGGCTTCCGTCTCGCGCAGCGTCGCGTTCACCAGCAGGCTTTGGGCCAGGAACAGCTTCGTCGCGGCGACGTAGAAATCCACGCCGCTCGAGCTGCGGGCGCCGATGGCCCGCAGGATGTCGTGGCTGCCCGCGGCCTTGAACTGCGCGCCGACCGCGATCTGCGGCAGCCAGCTGTCCTGGTCGTATACCGCGTCGCCGAGCACACGCACCTTGATGCCGGCGACGTCGAGGTTGAACTGGTAGCCCCGACCGAGTCCGAGCCGCTTGCCGGCGTCGCCGGTCAGGAACCATTCATGGGCATAGGACAGCTCGACCCGGTTGTACAGCCCGACCGACGCGCCCGCCGAGTGGAGCGTGAAGTCGGACAGGTAGGCGCCGGTGTAGTGCACGTTGCCTCCCACGGCGTCGCGCGTGCCGTAGCCGGTGATCAGCGCCCACGGCACCAGCCCGCCGCCGCCCGCGCCCTCCAGTTGGGTGACGCCCGACGTGGCGAGCAACCGCCCGCTCTCCTGCGCCGGGGCGGCTTGGGGCCCTAGCAAGGAGAGCGCGACGACACCGGTCGCCAGGACGCTCCAGCCGCTCCAAACCCTCCGCTGCATATCAGCTCCGTCGTGCTGCCGCGTGCAGCCTATCGATACGGTGACAGTATTGACATAAATATAAGAGCCTAGCGGGGATCGTTGACGCCCAGCTTGGGGATTCGAGCCCGCGACAGGCGCGGCGGCCGTTTTTTCAGGGTAACAGATAGATTGCGGGAGTCTGCCCGTCTCGGGCGCGCGACACCGCGTGCCGAATGTGTCCTGCGGGAGGCAGCCGATCCGAACTTTTCGACGGCTGCCAGGTTGAGGGTCGATTGAGATGGAGAATCGTTATGGAAATGCGCAAGCTGGGCGCCCAAGGCCTTGAGGTGTCCGCCATTGGCCTTGGCTGCATGGGCATGTCGGAGTTCTACGCCGGGCGGGACGACGCGGAGTCGGCCGCCACGATCCACCGCGCCCTCGACCTTGGCGTGACCCTGCTCGACACGGCCGACATGTACGGCGTCGGCCGCAACGAGGAACTGGTCGGCCGCGTCGTGCGCGAGCGCTCCGAGTGGGTGGTGGTGGCCACCAAGTTCGGCAACGTTCGCGGCGAGGACGGCAGCTTCAAGGGCGTGAACGGCCGGCCGGAGTACGTGCGCCAGGCCTGCGAGGCGAGCCTGAGGCGGACCGGGTTGGAGGTGATCGACCTGTACTACCAGCACCGCGTCGACCCGCAGACGCCCATCGAGGACACGGTGGGCGCGATGGCCGACCTCGTGCGCGAAGGCAAGGTCAAGTACCTCGGCCTGTCCGAAGCCGCGCCCGACACGATCCGCCGCGCGCACGCCGTCCACCCGATCACGGCGCTGCAGACCGAGTACTCGCTGTGGAGCCGCGATCCGGAGGACGAGCTGCTGCCGACCGTGCGCGAGCTCGGCATCGGGTTCGTGCCGTACAGCCCGCTCGGCCGGGGGTTCCTGACCGGCCAAATCCGCCGGGTCGAGGACTTGGCCGAGGACGACTACCGCCGCAGCGCGCCCCGCTTCCAGGGCGAGAACTTCCAGAAAAACCTCGAACTGGTGGCCGAGATCGCCGCCATCGCCCGCGACAAAGGCTGCGCGGCCTCGCAACTTGCGCTCGCCTGGGTGCTGGCGCAGGGCCCAGACATCGTGCCGATCCCCGGCACCAAGCGCCGCAAGTACCTGGAGGAGAACGTGGGCGCGCTGGACGTGGCGCTCACCGCCGACGATCTCGCGCGGATCGACCGTGCGCTGCCGGCCGGCGCCGCTGCCGGCACGCGGTACGCCGCGGCGCAGATGCAGGCGCTGAACCGCTGATCCCTCCATCCCCCGCGAGGACGACGAACATGGCATCGCAGCCCTCTCCCGTTTGGCTCATCACGGGCTGCTCCAGCGGCTTCGGCCGTGAGTTGGCCAAGCTCGTGCTTGCCCGTGGCGGGCGCGCCGTCGTCACGGCACGCGACAAGGCGCGCTTGGGCGATCTCGTGCGGGGGGCCGAGGACCGTGCCCTCGCCCTCGACCTCGACGTCACGGTTGCCGGCCAGGTCGCCGCCGTGGCGCAGGCCGCCGAGGCGCGTTTCGGCAGCATCGACGTGTTGGCGAACAACGCCGGCTACGGCTACCAGGCCTCGGTCGAGGAGGGCGAGGAGGCTGAAATCCGCGCGCAGTTCGACGCCAACGTCTTCGGCCTGTTCGCGATGACCCGGGCCGTGCTGCCTGGCATGAGGATGCGCCGCCGGGGGCACGTGCTCAACATCACCTCGGTGGCGGGCTTCGTCGGGTTCCCTGGCTCCGGCTACTACGCTGCCAGCAAGCACGCGGTCGAAGGCTGGTCCGATGCGCTGGCCGCCGAGGGCAAGCCGCTCGGGATCAAGGTCACGTGCGTCGAGCCGGGGCCGTTTCGTACCGATTGGGCCGGACGCTCGTTGCGGCAGACGCCCAACCGGATCGAAGCTTACGCGGAGACCGCAGGCGTTCGGCTGAAAGGCACCATGGATGGCAGCGGCAGCCAGGCCGGCGACCCGGCGCGGGCCGGCGCCGCCATGATCGAGATCACCGAGCTTGAGCACCCGCCGCGGCACCTCGTCCTCGGCGCGTTCGGGATCGACGCGGTCGCCAACAAGCTCCAGGCGGCATTGGCGGAGGTCGACGCCTGGCGCGAAGTGGGCCTCGCCACCGATTTCCCGAAAGCTTGACCTCGCTGGCTGGTGGGTCGCCGCAGTGGGCGGGGGTGGATCGACGGCATCGTCGGTGAGCCCTGACCCGGCCACGCTCGGCGTCATCTTGGCGGGTGGCCGCGCGCGCCGGCTCGGTGGCGGCGACAAGGCGCTGCGCATGGTGGGCGGCCGGACGGTGCTGGCGCGGCTGGTCGAGCGGGTGACGCCGCAGGTCGTCCGGTTGGTGCTCAATGCGAACGACGATCCGGAGCGATTTGCGTCCGCGGGCTTGGCTGTCATTCCCGATAGCCTGCCGGATTATCCTGGGCCACTGGCCGGGGTTCTCGCGGCGCTGGACTGGGCCGCCGCATTCGAACCAGCGTCCCCATGGATCCTGACGGTGCCCGGCGACGCGCCCTTCGTGCCGCACGACCTGGTGATCCGGCTGCACGCCGAACGCCGGCGCACCGGGGCGACCCTGGCATGCGCCGCGTCCGACGGCCGCAGCCATCCCATCATTGGGCTGTGGCCCGTTTCGGTGCGGCATGACCTGCGCCACGCTCTCACGGTGGACGATATCCGTAAGGTTCGGGCCTATACCCAGCGTTACCCGACCGCAGCTGTGGACTGGCCGGCGCTTCCGGTCGACCCGTTTTTCAACGTCAACGAGCTTTCGGACCTGGCGGAGGCGGACCGTTTGGCGACGGTGCACGCAAGTCTTTAACGCTTCCTCAACCGCCCTGGCTTAAACCAACGCACAGTCAGACGACGCTGGGACACACTATCGAGATCGTTCGAGCGAAAGCGGATTGGGTTGGGGCGTATCGCCGCCAAATTTTCGATCTGCTGGTCGGCCTCGTGCTCGTTGGCATCGTCGCCCAGGACGTGGCGGCCGCGATGACCGGCGCGTCGGCGCAGGCCACATTCCTCATCAACGTCGCATGCGCCGGACTGCTGGTGACAGCTCGCTGGGGCGAATCTCGTCTTCAGCCGCGTATGTTTCTTCTGATCGCAATCGCGGCAGGCCTCAGCACCGCGGAGGGATTGTTCTACCTGAACGCCGGGTGGGACGGCTCGCATCTTTATCCGCTGCTGTGGGCATTCACGCTGATCAGCGGCGTGGGCCTTTATGGATCGTGGCCACTCACCGTTCTGGCCATCGGATGCGGGTGGGCGGTCTGCATTTCCGGCAAGCTTTTCTGGCCAGACGCCACGTTCGGTATCGGCGCCGACCAAAGCTGGGAACGAGCGATCGCGCAGTGCGTCTGGTGGACGATTGCACTGACCGGTGCCGGGATCACTGGGCAGCGCGTCATCGTCGTGGTGCAGGCAGCCTGGCAGGCGCGGGAGGCGATGCTGACGGCGCAGGCGAATGAGCGTGCCGCGACGGCGGAGGCCGAGCGGCTGGGCTTGGCTGTAGCGACCGAGCGCGCAGACGTTCTGACCGACCTGGCGGCCGCTTTCGACGCCCAGGTCCGCACGTTGGTGACGGCGGTGGAGCGGACGTCCGCCGGAATCGGCGTTCGGGCGACGGCGGTGAGCCAGTCCGCCGGTCTGACGGGCGAGCAGGTTTCCCGGGCAGCCGCACTGTCGGTCGCGGTCGCGCAAGATACCGGCGTGGTGGCCCGAAGCGCAGGCCAGCTAAACGACAGCGTCGCGCAGGTGCGTAGCCATGCCGGTGGCGCTGCGGAATCGGCGCTTGCGGCAACCCATCAGGTCGTTCGCAGCGATGCGGCGCTGACAGAGCTTGGAGCCGCCACGAGCCGCGTGGCCGAGGCGATTACGCTGATCGGCGCAATCGCCAACCAAACCAAGTTGCTGGCGCTGAACGCGGCGATCGAGGCGGCCCGCGCTGGGGATGCCGGACGTGGGTTCGCCATCGTCGCCGCCGAAGTGAAGCTGTTGGCTCGGCGCACGTCCGACGCCGCCGAAGACATCGACCGGCTGGTTTGCGACATGAGGAAGGCCGGCGAGAACGCTGCGGCGGCTCTCAAAAGCATCGGCCAGTCGATCGTCCAAGTCGGCGCGTTCGCCGATCAGGTCAGCCATGCGGCCGAAAGCCAAGCCGCCTCTGTCGGAGCGATTACCCGAACCATGGCCAGCCTGAACGGCAAGTCGGAGGAGGTGCGCCTGCAAGTGTCTGAGGTGGCAAGTTCGGCGGCGGCAACCAGCGACGCCGCGCGCGCCATGCTGGATGCCGCCACGGCGCTCGGGCAAGACGCCGGGTCACTGCAGGATGAGGCCGGCGCGTTCATCAGCAGCGTTCGCGCGGCTTGAAGTTCAAGCCCGGACGATCCCGCGGCGCGATCCACCGCATCGGACTTAACCTAGTCGCCCCCGGACTTAACCTGGTCGCCCCCGGACTTAACCTAGTCGCCATTGAGAGACGATCGGCTATATCTCCTTCCTCCCCGCGGCAGCGACAGGCCGCTGCCCGGAACGTGCGTCCGCGATGGCTTCGGAGTGAGAATTTGCCTCAGCGTCTGCTCAAGCTCAGTGACGGTCGGAACGTCAGCGCCCAACTGCCGGTCCCACCTGGAACCGCGCTGGATAACCGGGCTGCGGACCCAGCGTCGTGACGTCTGCGGGGGTCAAGCCGATGGTGGCGGTTGGGACGGCCTGCGACACGGTCGTGGGCGCGCTGCTGATCGGCCAGCGTGGCGTGGCCGTGCTGGCCGCCGGGCCTGGCGAGGCCGCCACCCTGACCCGCGCGGTCGCGTCGTCGCCGTTGCTGCGCAAATGCCAGTTCCTGAGAGTCACGCCCTCCGGCGCCCGCACCATCACCTTGGCCGACGTCGGCTTCCAGGCCGGGATCGACGCGTTGCCGGGCCAGGGCAGCGCTGCGGCGATGCTCGCAACCTTGAGCGCGCACCATCCGGCGTCTGGCCGCACGGTCCTGGTGGTCGAGGCGGCCGAAGCGTTGGACGCGGGCGCGCTCGAGTTCTTCGAGCGGGTGGCAACCCCATCCCCGCAGCCGCTGAAGATGCAGCTCGTGCTTGTCGGGCGGGCGGGCTTCGGCGACCTGCTGCAACCAGACCGGTTTCCCCACCTATGGGCGATGGCCGCCAGCGCCCTGCCGGTTTCAGGCGCCGTGCCGGAGCCGCCGCCTTCGAGACCCCTGGCCGATCCTGGCCTAAGCGCTTTCCCACCGCCGTCCGGGATGTCTCGGAGACGGCTTTGGCTTGTCGCGGCTGTTGGGTTGGCTGTGCTGGGCGGGGGCGCCGCGTTCGTTGCCACATCCTGGCTCGCATCGCCGCCCCCAGCCCAGCGCGGCGTCTCCGCCCCCGCCGACTCGGCGCCTCTCGTGCCACCCGTCGCAGCGCCGCCTCCAGCCGCGGCCCCGCCATCGGAAGCGGCCCGGCAACAATCCTTGAGCGGGGAAGCGCGCGAGCGGCTTCGCCGACGGTTCGACATCTTCCTGGAAAACGCCGGACGCGACTCCGCATCGCTCACGCCCCGGCAACGGCAGGCCTTGTTCGAGGAATACTTGACGTCTCGCGGCCCGGCAGATCGCTGAGCTTCCTTCATGAAGAGATCGTGACACCGGGGACCCCCGTATTCCTCGCCACCCGGTTGAGCGGCAGAAAGGGGTTGCACGGAAGGAACCGACATGGGAGCGCGCGCCCTTCGCCCCGGCCAAGGCCAGGCCTTCGGCATCGTGCCGGGCCTCGCCTTGGCCGGGGCACTGCATCTCGTCCTGTTCGTGCTGATCGAGGGCGTTGGCATCCGAAGCGCAGCGCCAGGGCCACCGCTCATGCCGGTGACGTTGGTGTCGCTGCCGCCACCCGAGCCGCCACTGCCGAGTCCACCCATCGAATCGGCACAGCCCGCTGCCGAACCCGTCGCGCCGGATCGTCCGGAACCGCCGCTACCCGCTCCGGAACCAGCGGCCGAGCCGGCTGCGGACACGTCCCAGAAACCCGAGGACACGCTGTCTCCCACGCTACCGAAAGCGGTCTTGGCAAGCGTCCCACGCCCGGCCCCGTCCCGCCCCGTCCGTCCCGTCGCCCGCCGCCAAGCCGTGCCCGCGTCCAATGCCGCAGCCGCCTCGCCCTTCAGCGACGCCCCGGCCCAGCCAACCGCGCCGCCCCATGCCGCGCCCTCCGCCGCGGCCGAGGCGTCGTTCGAGGCGCGTCTGCTTCAGGCCGTCCAGGCCGAGGCTCGGCGCAGCTACCCGGCGGCGGCTCGGATCATGCGCTCGACCGGGCAGGCCGTCGTCACGTTCGAGTACCGCGATGGGAGGGTCCACGTCACCGGCCTCGCCCAAACCTCCGGCTCGCCGCTGCTCGACCGGGCCGCGGTGGCGGCGGTGCAGAACGCGACCTATCCGGCATCCCCCGGCGAACTGGCGGGCCGCACGCTGATCAAGACGGTGCACGTGAAGTTCGAGCTGGAGACGGACTGAGCGGCCGCTCAGTCGAGTTCAATGGCCTCATCGCCTCGCATCCTCGTCACCCTCCGTACGAAGCGTGCCACATCCGGCGCCCCGCCCTCCACAGCCAGTTCGACCACACGTTCGCCGCGGCGACGCCTCGTGCGCCAATGGGAGTACGGGTAGTCGCGGATCGGCAGGAACGTCGCGAGCCCCCTCGCGGCCGGAAACCGCATCGTCGTGCCGCTGTTGATCGGCGACAGGGTGATCGCGTCGCGGTAGGCCGACACCAGCGCCGCCGTGTCCAGCTCGAGCACGTCGTGCTCGGCGTGCCGGTATGGGGCGGCGTTCAGCAACCGCAGCAACCGCGCGCGGGTCAGCCAGAAGAACACCTTGCCGTTCAGCAGGCGATACCAGTCCGCCGGCGTCAGCCCATCCGTCAAGCAGCGCGCCAACCCGGCGTCGCTCATCGGCTTCTGATCGCGGATCACCGCTCGGCCGAACGCGGGATGCTCGATCGCCACGGGCCCCGGGCGGCGCCGGCTCTCGATCGCTGCCCGCTCGGCGCCCCGCTTGCCATACAAATCCAGCAGCGCCGAGGTGCTCAGCAGGCCGTGCTGGCGGATGGAGGGCCAGCTGCCCCGCTCGGCCATGTGGTGCAGCGTGGGGCAGTCCTGCAGCAGTTCGGCCAGCTCGGCGTCGGTCATGCGGCACGCTCCAAGGTCAGATCGGCGGTCTTTGACATCGTGGCGGCGCCGCGGCCAGGGTGCGCGATGTCGCAAGCGGTCGCCGCCTTCCTGCTCGGCTTCCCCGCCCTGTTCTCGATCGTCAACCCGGTCAGCGGCGCGTTCATCTTCCGCACCCGCACGGCCGAGCGCACGCATGACGAGCGGGTGCGCCTGGCGCGCCGGGTCGGGATTTACTCGGCGTTGGTGATGCTGGTGGCATTGTGGGGCGGCTCGTACGTGCTGGCCTTCTTCGGCATCAGCCTGCCCGCGCTGCGCATCGCCGGCGGCCTGGTGCTGGCGATCTACGCCTGGGCGCTGCTGAACTCGCCCGAGGTGCAGGAGGCGCGCAAGCACGAGCAGGCGGCGCCCGCGGAGGGGGTCGAGGATGTCGCGTTCTACCCGCTGACCCTGCCGTTCACGACCGGGCCCGGAACCATCTCCGTGGCCGTGGCGCTCGGCTCGGCGCATCCGGCGCACGGGGTGGCCCTGCCGTTCTTCGCGGGCATGTCGCTGGCGGCGCTCGCGATCGCGGTCAGCGTCTGGCTGCTGTACAGCTTCACCGACCAGCTCGCGCGCCTGCTCGGCCGCAACGCGAGCCGCACGATCACCCGCTTGTCCGCGTTCTTCCAGCTATGCATCGGCGTGCAAATCCTGATGACCGGCGTGACGGACGCGCTGCGGCCGATCCTGGGATAGATCCGGGAGCTAAGTCGCAGTTTTCTTGACGGCGGCATCCCAGGGGGGCAAAGGAGAACACATGATGAACGACGACCTCGCCGGCGCGATCCAGGATACCCCGCTCGCCGAGGCGCTCAGCGAGCGCTACCTCGCCTACGCGTTGTCCACCATCATGTCGCGGTCGCTGCCGGACGTGCGCGACGGGCTGAAGCCGGTGCACCGCCGGCTGATCTACGCGATGCACCAGCTGAAGCTGGACCCGACCGCCGGGTTCAAGAAGTGCGCGCGCGTCGTGGGCGACGTCATCGGCAAGTACCACCCGCACGGCGACAGCGCGGTGTACGAGGCGCTGGTGCGGCTCGCCCAGGAGTTCGCGGCCCGCTACCCGCTGATCGAGGGCCAGGGCAATTTCGGCAACATCGACGGCGATAACGCGGCGGCGATGCGCTACACCGAGGCGCGGCTGACGGAGGTCGCGCGCGCCCTGCTGACCGGCATCGACGACGACGCGGTGGATTTCCGCGCCACCTACGACGGCGAGGAGAGCGAGCCGGTCGTGCTGCCCGCCGGCTTCCCGAACCTGCTGGCCAACGGCGCCGCCGGGATCGCGGTCGGCATGGCGACCAGCATCCCGCCGCACAACGCGGGCGAGGCCTGCGACGCCGCCCTGGCGCTGATCGCCAACCCCGACGCCACCACCGCCGAGTTGCTGGCCCACATGCCCGGTCCCGACTTCCCCACCGGCGGGCTGCTCGTGGAAGACCCGGCGTCCATCGCCACCGCCTACGAGACCGGCCGCGGCGGCTTCCGCCTGCGCGCCAGGTGGGAGGTCGAGCGCGCCAAGAACGGCCTGTGGTCCATCGTCGTCACCGAGATGCCGTACCAGGTGCAGAAAGCGCGCCTGATCGAGCAGATGGCCGAGCTCCTGGAAGCCAAGAAGCTGCCGTTGCTGGGCGACATCCGGGACGAGAGCACCGAGCGCGTCCGCCTCGTGCTGGAGCCGAAATCCCGCGCCATCGAGCCCGCCGTGCTGATGGAAACGTTGTTCCGCGCCACCGCGCTGGAGGGCCGCTTCCCGCTCAACATGAACGTGCTGACGGCCGACCGCACGCCCGTGGTCATGGGCCTGCGCGGCGTGCTGCGCGCGTGGCTCGACCACCGGCACGAGGTGCTGGTCCGCCGCTCCCGCCACCGCCTCGCTGTCATCGCCCGGCGGCTGGAGGTGCTGGACGGCTTCCTCGCCGTGTTCCTGGACCTCGACCGCGTGATCCGGATCATCCGCGAGGAGGACGACGCCAAGGTCGGGTTGATCGCAGCCTTCACGCTGACCGATGTGCAGGCGGAAGCCATCCTGAACATGCGGCTGCGGTCGCTGCGCCGGCTGGAGGAGATGGAGATCCGGCGCGAGCACACGACCTTGACGAAGGAAATGCGCGGCCTGGACGCCTTGCTCGATAGCGAGAAGCTGCGCTGGAAGCGGCTGGCGACGGAGATTTCGGCGGTGCGGGCCGCGTTCGGCGACGGGCCACTCGGGGCGCGGCGGACCGAGATCGCGGGCGTCCCCGCCACCATCGACATCTCGTTCGAGGCGGTGGCGGAGCGCGAGCCGCTGACGGTGGTGTTGTCCGACAAGGGCTGGATCCGGGCGGTGCGCGGCCACGCCACTCCGGCCGCCGAGCTGAAGTTCAAGGATGGCGACACGCTGCGGCTGCTCGTGCCGTGCCAATCGACCGACCGGCTGTGCCTGTTCGCGACCAACGGCCGGGCCTACACGCTGCGCGCCGGCGACCTGCCGCGGGGCCGCGGCGACGGCCAGCCGGTGCGACTGCTGGCGGAGCTGTCCAACACGGACGAGGTCGCCACCTTGTTCGTCTGGCGGGAGGGCGCGCGTTTCCTCGTGGTGTCGTCCAGCGGGCGCGGCCTGGTGGTGCGTGCCGACGACCTGCTGGCGGAGAAGCGCACCGGCAAGCAGATGCTGAACGTCAAGCCCGGCGAGCGGGCGGCGCTGTGTGTTCCGGCCGATGGCGATCACGTCGCGATCGTGGGCGCCGGGCGCAAGCTGCTGGTGTTCCCGCTGGCCGATGCGCCGGAGCTGGCGCGCGGCTCGGGCGTGATCCTGCAGCGCTACCGGGACGGCGGCGTGTCGGACGCCAAGGTGTTTCGCCTGGCCGACGGGCTGACGTGGCAGTTGGGCGAGAAGACCCGGACCGAGCGGGCCCTGGACGGATGGCTCGGCGAGCGTGGGCAGGCTGGCCGGACCGCCCCCGCCGGCTTTCCCCGGACCGGACGTTTCGCGACCTGAGGCCGCGGTTGGATTTCTGGCGCGATCCCGCCTAGGTTGTCCCGTGGCCAATCAGCGATCCGACAGCCGGGATGGGCCTGCATGACGACCCCGGCGGCGTCCGACTCGTTCGATGAACTCTCGATGCGCCTCTATCAGCAGGAACTCGTCGCCGGGTTTGGGCTGTATGCGCTGCGCGGCGAGAGCCTGGACGACATCCTGCAGCAGGCCTGCGACTGCGCGGCGCGCGGGCTCGAGGCCCGGTTCGCCAAAGTCTTGCGATACCGCGACGAAACCGACGATTTCCTGCTATGCGCCGGGGTTGGCTGGCGCGACGGGGTCGTTGGCCAAACCATCCTCGGCACCGACCTCGCGAGCCCGGCCGGCTACGCCCTGCGCACCAAGCTGTCCGTGATCTCCAACCACCTGGCCGAGGAAAGCCGCTTCCGCACGCCGACCCTGCTGGCGGAGCACGGCATCCACCGCGCCCTGAACGTCATCATCGAGGACGGCGAAGGCCTGCCATTCGGCATCCTGGAGGTGGACAGCACCGACCGGAACGACTTCACCGAACGGGACGTCGCCTTTGTCCAGTCGCTCGCCAATGCGCTCGGGGCATCGGTCCGCCGACACGCGAGGGACGCGGCGCGGGACCGGCTGATGCGCGACAAGGACGTGCTCATGCAGGAGGTCCACCACCGGGTGAAGAACAGCCTGCAACTGGTGCAGACCATGCTGCAATTACAGGCCCGTGGCCTCGGCGACACCGACGAGCGCGCGAGGTTGGAAGAGGCGGCGAGCCGGATCATGACCATCGCCGCCGTGCATCGCCGCCTGCACGAGGGCGAGGCGATCCTGGAGACGGATGCGCAACCGTACTTGACCGGGCTGATCGACGACTTGCGCGCAGCCATGATCGACAAGGCGGACGCGCGGACGATCGACGTGGACGTGGCGTCCATGACGCTGGCGGCCGACCTCATCACCCCCCTCGGGCTGATCACGACCGAGTTGGTGACCAATGCGCTGAAATACGGGTCCGGCCGCATCGGAGTGCAGGTCCGCCGGGAGGCCGAGGGCGTCCGCCTGGTGGTGGAGGACGAGGGGCATGGCTTCATCGCCGAGTTCGACCCGGCGCGCAGCCGCAGCCTCGGCATGCGCCTGATCACCGCCTTGGCGCGCAACCCGGCCGCCGTGCAGATCGACCGTTCGGTGCCGTTCGGGCGCGTGGTGGTGCAGACGCGGATCGCGGCACCCGCCTGAGCCCCTCAGCCCCGCCGGGCAAGAGGCGGTACGAACAGGGGCGCCGTGTCCCAGGGGAACAGGATCCAGGTGTCCTGCGCCACTTCGGCGACGAAGCTGTCGGTATGCGGCCGGCCGGCCGGCTTCGCATATAGGGACGCGAAGTAGGCCCGGGGCAGCCGCTCACGGACCAGGCGGGCGGTGACGCCGGAATCGACCAGGTCGTCGATGATCAGGAACCCCGTGCCATCCCCCGCCGCGGTCGCGTCCTTCAGGATGCGGGCCTCGCCCAGGGTTTCCTCGTCGTAAGCGACGATCGAGATGCTCTCGACCAGCCGGCATTCCAGCTCGCGCGCGACGATGGCCGCTGGGATCAGCCCGCCACGGGTGACGGCGACGATGCCGCGCCAAGGGCCGAGCGGCTCCATCGCCGCTGCCAGGGTGCGGGCATCGCGGTGCAACTGGTCCCAGGTGACGGTGGCGTAGCTCCGGCCGCTCAAAACAGGCGTCCGCCATTGGGCACGAGCAGGTCGGGGCGGACCAGAACCACGTTGCCGTTCGCGTCGGGCATGCCGAGGGTCAGCACCTCGCTGTCGAAGCCGGCGATGCGGCGGGGTGGGAAGTTCACGACGGCGCAGACCTGGCGGCCGATCAGCTGGTCAGGCTTGTAGTGCACCGCCACCTGCGCGGACGAGCGCTTGACGCCGAGACCGGGGCCGAAGTCGATCCACAGCTTGACCGCCGGCTTGCGCGCCTCGGCGAGCGGCTGCGCGTCGGTGACGGTACCGACCCGGATGTCGATCCGGTCGAACTCGTCGATGGTGGCGAGGGAGGTCGGTTGGGTCATGGGTACGATCATGCCTGATGCGGGCCGGTTGCCAAGCCGCCAGGTGCATCGCATCGTTGGCGCATGAACGCACGCGATTTCCACCTCCCCGGCCGCAGCCCGGCCTACGCCACCTCCGCCATGGCCGCGACCTCGATGCCGGCCGCGACCCTGACCGCGCTGGACGTGCTGCGGGCCGGGGGCAACGCGATGGACGCCGCCGTCGCCGCCGCCGCGGTATTGGGGGTGATCGAGCCGCAATCGACCGGGATCGGCGGCGACTGCTTCTGCCTGTGGGCGCAGCCGGGCAAGCCGGTGGTGGCGCTGAACGGCTCGGGCCGCGCGCCGGCCGGCGCCAGCATCGACTGGTTCGAGGCGCAGGGGATCACCGCCCTGGAGAACACCTCGCCGCACGCCGTCACCATCCCCGGCGCGGTCGGCGCGTGGGAGACGCTGCTGGCGGCGCACGGGACCAAGGGCCTCGACGAGTTGCTGCAGCCCGCGATCCGGTTCGCCGAGGAGGGCTGGCCGGTGCACGACCGGGTCGCGTTCGACTGGCGGGAGGTGGAGGGCAAGCTGCGGCAGCAGGGCGCGGCGGCGTTCCTACCCGGTGGCGCCGCACCTCGGCCGGGGGATCGCTACGTGCAAGCCCCGCTGGCCGCCACGCTGCGCACCATCGCCGCCCGGGGCGCCGCCGGGTTCTACGAGGGCGAGGTCGCGGCCGATATCGTGGCGACCCTGCGCGCCCGCGGCGGCCTGCACACCGAGGCCGATTTCGCCGCCGGCGATGCCGCCGAGTTCGTGACGCCGATCGCTGCGCGCTGGCGCGGCTACGAGGTATGGGAGTGCCCGCCCAACGGCACCGGGCTGTTCGCGTTGATGCTGCTCGGCATCCTGGAGGGGTTCGACCCGGCCGCGGACGGCCCGCTGGGCGTCGAGCGCTTGCACCGCCACATCGAGGCCGCGCGCCTGGTGTACCGCGACCGCGATGCCTTCGCCGCCGACCCGGCGCAGGTCGATGTCCCCGTCGCCCGCCTGCTCGACCCGGCGTACCTCGCCGGGCTGCGCGCGCTGATCTCGCCCGACCGCGCGTTGCCCGACCTGCCGGCGCCGGGCGAGGCGATGCTGCCGCCGCACCGCGACACGGTGTACCTGTGCGTGGTCGATCGCGACGGGAACGCGTGCAGCTTCATCAACTCGCTGTTCCAGAGTTTCGGCGGCGGCATCCTGGCGGAGCGGTCCGGCGTGATGCTGCACAACCGCGGCTTCGGCTTCCGGCTGCAGCGCGGCCACCCGAACTGCATCGCGCCCGGCAAGCGGCCGATGCACACCATCATCCCCGCCATGCTCACCAAGGACGGCGCGCCGGTGATGCCGTTCGGGGTCATGGGCGGGCACTTCCAGCCGATGGGCCAGACGCTGGTGCTGTCGAACCTGCTGGAATACGGCCTCGACATCCAGCAGGCGTTCGACCTGCCGCGCTTGTTCCCCTACGCCGGCACGCTGGAGGTCGAGCGCGGCATCCCGGCGGATGTGGTCGAGCGCCTGGCCGCGATGGGCCACCAGCCCGGCGTCGCCGTGCGCCCCCACGGCGGCGGCCAGGGCATCTGGATCGACCATCAGCGCGGCTGCCTGGTGGGCGGGTCCGACCCGCGCAAGGACGGCATGGCATTGGGGTACTGACGATGGAACCTTGCGACCTGACGGCCGTCGCCGCCCGCGCGTTGATCGGACGGCGGGCCTTGTCGCCGCGGGAGCTGGTGGAAAGCTGCATCGCGCGGATCGAGGCGGTGGACCCGGCGGTGAACGCGATGGTGGCCCGCAATTTCGACCGCGCCCGCGCGGCGGCGGTCCAGGCCGAGGCCGCGGTGATGGCGGGCGGGACGCTGGGCGCGCTGCACGGCCTGCCGGTCGCGATCAAGGATTTGGAGCAGACCGCCGGGCTGGCGACGACCCAGGGCAGCGTGATCTTCCGCGACCACGTTCCGTCCGAGGACGAAGGCACCGTGGCCCGCCTCCGCGCGGCTGGGGCGATCGTGCTCGGCAAGACTAACGTGCCCGAGTTCGGTGCCGGGGCCAACACGCGCAACGCCGTCTATGGCGCGACCGGCAACGCGTTCGACCCGGCGAAATCCGCCGCCGGGTCGTCGGGCGGGTCGGCGGTGGCGCTGGCGTGCGGCATGGTCCCGCTGGCGAGCGGGACGGACATGGGCGGGTCGTTGCGCAACCCGGCGGCGTTCAACGGCGTGGTCGGCTTCCGGCCGTCGCCGGGCCTGGTGCCGAGCGAGCGGCGCGTGCTCGGCTGGTCATCCTTGACGGTGCACGGCCCGATGGCGCGGACGGTGCCGGATGCCTGCCTGATGCTGTCCGCGATGGCGTCGGATGACGCGCGGGACCCGCTCGCGGGCGCGGTGGACCGCCGGGCCGAGCCGGGGCGGGTGGATCTATGCGGCGTACGGGCGGCGTTCTCGCCGGATTTCGGGTTCGCGCCGGTGGAACGGATCGTGCGCGACGCGTTCGCCGCCAAGGCCGCCGCGTTCCGGCACGTGTTCGCCCGGGCCGACGACGCGGCGCCCGACTGCACGGGCGCCGACGAGGCGTTCGAGATCCTGCGCGCGGTGAGCTTCCTCGCCAACCATCTGGACCGGGTGCGGACCCGTCCGGGCGATGTCGGCCCGAACGTGCGCGACAACGTGGCCGAGGGGTTGCGCCTGACCGCGGCCGACGTGGCGCGCGGGATGGCGTTGCAGACGGCGCTGTATCGCCGCTGGCAGGCCTTCTTCGCCGGCTACGACGTCGTCATCACGCCAAGCATCTCGATCACGCCGCGGCCCTGGACGGAGCTGTATCCCACCGCGATCGACGGCCAGCCGACGCGGACCTACTTCCACTGGCTGGCGCTGGCCTACGCGGTGACCTTGGCCGGCCATCCGGCGGTGTCGCTGCCGGTGGGTCTGGACGCGGCCGGGATGCCGTTCGGTTTGCAGCTCGTCGGCAAGCGGGGCGGCGACGCGGCGGTGCTGGCGGTCGCCGCCGCGCTGGAGGCGATGCTGGCCGGCGATCCGGTCACGGCGCGGCCGGTGCCGGATATCGAGCGGTTGCGAACGGCGCCCCCGATCGCCGGGATGCCGCAGTTCATGGGGTTCTAGCCAGGCCCGGCGGCGGCGAAAGCGTTGAAGGTGATGAGGGTGTAGGTGTCGGCGACGCCCGGGATGGTTTGGACGCGTTCGGTCACGAACAGGCCGGTGTCCTGCTCCGGTTCCAGGTAGAACTTGCCGAGCAGGTCGTACTGGCCCGAGGTCGAGAAGATCTCCGACAGCTCGGGGATGCCGTCGACGCAGGTTCGGGCGACCCGGTAGGCTTGCCCCATCTCGCATTTGATCTGGACGAATATCGCGCGCATGGCCGTAAGCTTGCCACGGTTCAATTGCGGGCGCGAGCCGACTATCGTTTGGGGCCAACCAGCGGGAGACGCCGTTTGCAACATCCACGGACCGGCGGGCGCGTGCTGGCCGACGCCCTGGTGGCCCAAGGCATCGGCCACGTGTTCGCGGTGCCGGGCGAAAGCTACCTCGACGTGCTCGACGGGCTGTACGACGTCCGCGACCGCCTGCAGCTCATTACCTGCCGGTTCGAGGCGGGGGCGGTCAACATGGCGGAGGCGTACGGCAAGCTGACCGGGCGGTGCGCCGCCGCGATGGTCACCCGCGGCCCCGGCGCGTGCCACGGCGCGATCGGGGTGCACACGGCGTTCCAGGACAGCACGCCGCTGCTGCTGTTCGTCGGCCAAATCCCGTTCGCCGAAACCGACCGCGACTCCTTCCAAGAGATCGACTACCGCCGCATGTTCGCCCCCATCGCCAAGTGGGTGACGCAGATCGACGACGCCGCGCGCATCCCCGAGCTGGTGGCGCACGCGGTCGACGTGGCCACCAGCGGGCGTCCCGGCCCCGTCGTGATTGCCCTGTCGGAGGAGATGCAGAAGGCGCTGGTCACGGTGCCGGACATCGGCCCCGCCCGCGTCAGCCGCGCCCACCCCGACCCGGCGGCGCTCGACGCGATGGCCGGCCTGCTCGCCCGCGCGACCAAGCCGCTCGCGATCCTCGGCGGCTCGTGCTGGAGCGAGGCCGGGCGGGCGGCGATCCGCGACTTCCTCCTGGCGCGCGACATCCCGGTCGCGGTCGGCTTCCGGCGGCAATCGCTGTACGACGGCACCCGCTCCAACTACGTCGGCGACCTCGGCGTCGGCCCCGACCCGGCGCTGGTCGCCCGCGTTCGCGAGGCCGACCTGGTGCTCGCCATCGGCACCCGGCTCAGTGAGGCCGTCACCCAGGGCTACACGCTATTTGGTTCAGCGGGGTTCGACCCGGCGGGCGCGGTGCCCATCGTCCACGTCTATCCGGACCCGGCGGAGATCGGCCGCGTGTTCCGCCCGGCGCTCGGCATCGTGTCCGACCTGAACGTGTTCGCCGAGCACGCCGCCCGCCTTCCGGCCGGCCCGGTCGCCTGGAGCGGCTGGACGCGGGAGTTGCGCGCGCTGCGCCAGGCCGGGCGCGAGCCGCCGGACACCGCCGGGCTGAACGTCGGCGCGGTGATGCGCGAGCTGGAGGGATTATTGGCCCCGGACGCGATCATGACCTGCGACGCCGGCAACTTCGCCGGGTGGCCGGCGCGGTTCCTGAACCTGTCCGACGGCCAGCGTTTCCTCGGGCCCTGCAACGGCGCGATGGGCTACGGCGTGCCGGCCGCGGTGGGCGCCAAGCTGACGCACCCGGGCCGCATGGTGGTCGGCTTCGTCGGCGACGGCGGCTTCCTGATGACCGGGCAGGAGATCGCGACCGCGTTCCACTATGGGGTCGCGCCGGTCGTGCTGGTGTTCAACAACCGGATGTACGGCACCATCCGCATGTACCAGGAGCGCAGCTACCCCGGCCGCGAGTCCGGCACCGCGCTGACCAACCCCGATTTCGCCCGCTACATCGAGGCGTTCGGCGGTCACGGCGAGACGGTCATGGACGCGGCCCAATTCGCCCCCGCGTTCCGCCGCGCGGTGGCGAGCGGCCTCCCGGCCGTCATCGAGCTGGTGATGGACCCGGAGCAGATCACCAGCCGCGCGACGGTGGCGCAGTTGCGGGCGGCAATGCCCGCGGCGCGGCGCTGAACGGGGAACGCCCATGGAATACGTGCTCGCGGCCCTGGTGGCGGTGGCGATCATCGCCGTGTCGCTCGGGGTCCGCACCGTGCCGCAGGGCCAGGTGTGGACGGTGGAACGCTTCGGCCGCTTCACCCGCTCGCTGAACCCGGGGCTGAACCTGATGACGCCGTTCGTGGAGCGGGTCGGCCACAAGATGAACGTGCAGGAGATCGTGATCGACATCCCGGAGCAGGCGGTCATCACCCGCGACAACGCGGCGGTAATGGTCGACGGGATCATGTACTACCGGGTGCTGGACGCGGGGATGGCGGCGTATGGGGCGCAGAACCTGGTGCAGGCGCTGACGTCGATGGCGATGACGAACATCCGCTCCGTGATCGGCGCGATGGATTTGGACGGCGCGCTGTCGGGGCGGGAGGAGATCAACGGCCGGCTGCTGGAGACCCTGGACCACGCGACCGCGCCGTGGGGCGTGAAGGTGAGCCGGGTGGAGCTGCGCAAGATCGAGCCGCCGGCGAACCTGGTGGCGGCGATGAACCTTCAAATGACGGCCGAGCGGGAGCGCCGGGCCACCGTCGCCCGCGCCAACGGCGAGCGCGAGGCCGAGGTCGCGCGGGCCGAGGGCGCCAAGCAGGCTCACGTGCTGGAAGCCGAGGGGCGCCTGGCCGCGGCGCTGAAGGACGCCGACGCGCGGGTGGCGCTGGCCGAGGCGGAGGCGACGGCCACGCGGCTGGTGGCCGACGCGGCGCAGGGCGCGGGGGCGGAGGCGCTGCGGTACTTCGTGGCGACGAAGTACGTGGAGGCGATCGGGGCGCTGGCGGCGAACCCGTCCGGCCGGACGCTGGTGATCCCGATCGAGAGCGCCGGGTTGGCGGGCGGGATCGCGCAGGCGCTGGCGGCGATGCAGATGGGGCGCGGGGGGTCGTGAGCGCTTGGGTGGGGTGGATGCTGACGGGGTTGGCGATGTGTGCGGCGGAGCTGGTGCATCCGGGGGTGTTTCTGCTGTGGGTGGGGTTGGCGGCGGTTGGGGCGGGGGCGGTGGCTTGGGGGGCTGGGCTGGGGTTTGCGGGGCAGGTGGGGGTGTTTTTGGGGTTGCTGGCGGGGCTG
>JAABUV010003220.1_pt1 | contig 21021 bp, 20 predicted proteins | sample 5559971 | NCBI WGS metagenome assembly JAABUV01 (sample SAMN10711881, study PRJNA513362) | rock metagenome | isolation source: Antarctica rocks | place: Antarctica: Victoria Land, Knobhead nord | collected 2015-12-19
CGAGGGGATGGCTTATGGATATATTTGCGCCGTGCCGAGCTCAAGATTTGAAGGATCTTGTCGCCGAATACAAAAGCCGCTTTCAAGGTTTCATTGATCCTCCCGACTTCAGTTGAACGTTTGAGTCTGGTTCATGATATTGGGCCCCGGCTACGCACTCGAAGGCGTTATCCCACCAATTGAAGAAGGGTGCATAATATCTTGTACCGGTCTGGTGATGTTGGCTATGCCTCTTACTCCCGGCCGCCCAACCCTGTGGTAGCAGCTTATCATATCCCCATTCCAAATCCATTCCCGAATGTATTTCCACCAACAACCATACAAACAACGGCACGAAGAGTGTGCGAGTAAGAACGTGCGAGCCAATAATGTTGAGCGAGAAGTTTGCCAGGAATACCAGTCCTAGTCTTTCGATGACGTCCAATTGGTTGGTTGTTTGTGGGTTGATTTCCGCGTGTCCGTGATGCACCTTGTGAATCCTCCTGAGCACGGATATCTTATGTAAGGCCAGATGGAAGAGGAAGAATACGGCATCATATATGAAGAGACTCGTTGCCAGCTGCAGGGCCAGTTGCCGACTTGTAGGTGGTAGAAGGGGCAAGGCGCGTTGCGTTTGAAACGGAGAGTTAAGGGTGAATCGATGAGGAGTTGGTGCTAGGAAATTGCCTCGCATGGCTACGGTATTGGGATCGTAATTGCCGGAAAAAGCCATATCTTCAACAGGCACACCGCTGAACTTCTTGATCATGATGAGGTCAAGAAGTAGAAGAGGCGCAATGGAGGTGAGACCTTCTCTTAACCGTTTCGATGGCCTCTGTAGCTTGGGAAGCTTGGGTCCAGCGTTATCTCTGTCATTCTGTACAGCTAAGCGCAGGTGCGGATTGTGTCCAAACTTGTAGGTGAAGAGGGGCTCGATGATTGCGTAGCACAGAACAGTCCAGAAAGTCTCGAAGGTGGAGGATTTGTAAAGCGGTGATGTATAGAGGTAGGCATAGGCTATATCGAGGCATGGCTGGTAAACGGAAGGAACCAGGAGGGCACTTCCCACGAGCAGGCCAAGACAAAGGCGCGGAACCAAGGCCGTTGGGGGAGGGTTGGTGGAGACTGGAGGACTCCGCATCGTGGGCGTAACTGCAATGCTTATTACCGTCAGTATACACCAACTGAAGGTCGAAGAGTAGGGGGAGACGAGTGCAATCCGTTAGGACGCCAGAAGTGGAAAAATCGAGTTCATCGGCCTCGTTCGGGGGTGTGAAGTGCAAGGATCGATGCGAAGGAATTGAGAAGACTCTCATCGTCATCACCAAAGAAGCTTAATTCTAAGTTCAAGCCACGGCCGGTATTAGTTCTATACGTTAGTGTGTTTCATCTGTGTAAAATTACTGATATGTATATTAACTCCTTAGCTCTTTCTATATAAAATGTGTAGATTCAAGTATTTCAATACTCTTTATCCTAATACATCATGTTCGATATTGAGCTGCGATCGCTAAAAGATGGCATCTTCCAGCCTGTGTGCCAATACGTGCCAAGCTTCATTACTCCAATCCATATAACTGCCGCCGCTTTTTCCACAGGACTTCTCTCCTGCTACTTTGCCAGTATGACAAGTACTACAATCTCCCTCATGCTTTGGGCGCTCAATCGGGCTCTCGACTGCTTGGATGGCGCTTTGGCTCGCCATCGGGGGACTGCTTCAGACCTTGGCGGATTTCTGGATCTCTTGGGGGACTTCATCGTCTACTCCTCGATACCTATTGGCATAGCAGCTGGGTGGGACGACACGGCCGGTGCTTGGAAAGCAGTTGCGGTCCTCGAAGTCTCCTTTCATATCAACAATTTCGTGTTGTTCTACGTTGCTGCCGTCGCCGAGAAAAGGGTATCAAAAGGTGGAGCCCAAGCCAAAGAGCTGACAAGCGTGATGATGAGGCCTGCGCTAATCGAAGGCATGGAAAGCGGACTGATCTTAACGGCCATGCTGGCTTGGCCAAGGGCGATTGAATGGTGGTGCTGGATCATGGCTAGCCTTGTGGGGGTTGGGATCGCTCAAAGAGTTGCTTGGACTGTGCCGGCGTTGAGCTGCTCTTGGCGGATGGGGCCTGATTCCTAATCAAACACCCGGATGTGGAAAAATTACAGTACAAAGCAAGTGTAATATAATAATACCTATACTAAAAGTCAGTCTTCGTCACTTCCCCACTTCCCCACAATGGCATCTGAAACTTTGTTGCTCCATTTACAGTAAACGATCCGAGGACGCAGAGAAGTGGAACTGTTTGATTCTTCTCACTTCGGGCCTCTTGTCGTTTGCACAAGCAAGACTCCTCTACACGAACACCAGAACCTCATATCCTGCGACAAAGGAGGCACCGGAAAATACAATATGGAAAAGCCTTCTTTGGAGATAGGTGTAAATGCTGAGGCTCTCCAACACGAGGAAACAGTGGAAGTTCGACATGTACAGGGTGATCTGATAGACAGACCCGCCGTGCCCGTATGGCGTATCGTCATATCACTCACACTTCTCTTTTTGAACTACTTTCTTGCGCAATATGACAAATTTATCCTTTCATACTTTCAGACCGAGGTGGTGGCCTCCATAAGTCTATCGCCATCCGCTTATGGTATTCTGTCTGGCTATGCCACCGGTATCGTCTATGCATTGCTTGCATTACCCACGGCCTTTCTTGCTGATTATACTGGTGCTAGAGTATGGGTTTTGACTGTTGCCGCAATATGGTGGAGCCTCTGTGCGATCTTTCAAGGCTTGAGCCAGAACTTCTGGCAGATCCTGCTGGCACGTATTGGGATGGGCCTTGGCCAGGCACCAGTAGAGGCACTCAGTGTAAGTCTCATCAGTGACTTGATGGGTAAAGAGTACGTTTTTATCGCTGAAAGGTACGTCAGCAGTGCCACATGGAAGGTTGTCCTCCTCTGTGTCTGCTAATTCAGGGTCTAGCGTATTGTACGTAGGTGTGTACATTGGCGAAGCAGTTAGCGGCCAGATCGCTGTGGCATTTGCTAAGACAAACACCCCGTGGAATACTGCTTTGATCGCCATTGGAATCGTAGGTGTTGTCGTGGCGGTGTTCGTTCGGCTCCTTGTCCGGGAGCCTCTGCGACAGACCTCATTGGTTAAATCTAGGTCTCTAAACCATCTGGGAGAGCATCCTCACTTGACCTCCACCAAAGCAAAGCTTGCGTATGCACGCAATGATCTGGCAGCTACCTTCAGCTATCTTGTACGGATGCGCTCTTTCTGGCTGCTCACACTCTCGGCGTCCTTTCGCCAGCTCTCGGGCAATGTATTTGGATATTATATGCCCACATATCTCTCGAGTCTGTATCCATCCCATCCAGATCTTCTCTCTCGCTATGGAATCGTCGTGGGTGTGGTCGGATCTGTCGCTGTTCTTCTTGGAGGTTCTTTGACCTCATATTTCTGGCGGAGGACAAAAATGGTACCCATCTATCTGACCGGAGTTGGTGGTATGGTATCTTCACTCTTCGTTCTTCTAATGATCTTCTCTCGATCTGTTGCTGGAGGCAGTGAGGACAAGGGCGTTAATATACTCTACGGCACCATGAGCGCCGCGTACCTCACCGCAGAGCTCTGGCTAGGCGCATTGAATAGTTTGGTTGTGCTCTTATTACCGCCACGATACAAGACTTTCGGATTAGGGTTATGGGCAGCAATTCAAGTCCTTGTATACTCTGCAGGTCCAGAAATCATTGGGTTGGCTTTAAGGGGCGACACAAGTGGCAGTCCGGCATATATTGCCAGTACAAAAGTCGCCTTGGCCGTAATCATTCCTGCTGGATATTGGGTGGCGGGAGTAGGGTTCTTGTTCGCACTTCCTTTAATAAGACGTGACTTGAATAGAGACTTTGTCCGAAAGAGCTTGGGACTGGGAAGAAAGACTGCTTACGGGATCTTCGCTGTCGTCCTCGGTGGACTGGTGATTGGGCTTTTTGTCGCCAGCCTTGTGTACCGGGCGTGAGAAAATCTCGGGAAAAAATACTCTGGATCGTTCATCGCTAAGCTTTGATGAACGCAGACGTCGCTGCATTTTACGCTAAACCGAAGGTTATCTGCAATGGTGAAGGCTTCGAGGCCAGCCTTTGAAGGAACAGTTGCTAATTTCGAGTTCAAATATGATGGTGCAATAAAAGGCTTCACCGACATTAATAGGCTGGTTCTTCAGTGGAAACACATTACAAATGTCAAGGTGTAATGAGACCATACAGCCGATACACTAATAGTATGAAGTAAACATGGTCGAAAGCTCAAATACATATTGCATTGAATCGTATGCCTTCGAGGACGGTTGAAGGAACCATACTAGTCGCAGTATATTCCATGCAATATTGGAATCGCCACTCAGGGTAGACGCGTAGAGACCCCGAGATACACTGAGTGTGGTTGCATATAGAGAAATGGGAATCGGTTGTAAATTACACGGAGAAAACGCGATTTCCCCTGCAACACCCTTAGTTCCACATTATCTTATCGTCGACTAGAGGGTAAAGAATTCTGTCTCCTGAACTAAGAGATGTGTTTCTTTCTTTGCGCCAAGACTCAAACTCTCGTTGATATGGCGAATCACGAGCGGGGCGAAAGCAAGGCCAATGCACATTGATGCACTGCGATAAATGAGCCAAACCGCTGCGCACGCTTTGAGTGTTTCGGGCTGCAAGAGCACTCTCAAAGCGCTAGTGCTGAGGGCAACGAAAACACAGGGCGTAAGAGAGTCCAAACCACCATGCCCTTGAAAACGTCTCCCATGCCACCCGGAACAAGTAGCGTGAGCACAGGTGAAATGATAATAGCTAGTCTCAACAAGTTTCGATCGACCGGCTTTCCGAAGCAGAATATGAACCCCTTAGCAATAACGACATGAATAAAGATGCAGGTCAAGTGAATTGCGACAGCTCAGAAGAGCATCTGTGGAAGCCAAACGAATGAACCGGTTAGAGTAGGGAATTATTGCGGAGTGAACCTGGAACAATGTCTCGAAGAATGTGTGCGATGTCGACGTAGACGCTGTAGAGAGATCGCCGAAACCAGCAGAAGTGGGAACATTCGAAAAGGTTTCATTTGAGGCTTATTCTCCGAACCGGGCGAGTTTGGGTGACTCTTGTCTTTGTATAACTCTTCGCCGTCGATACCAGGTGGCTTGGGAACCTGTCCGTGAATGCGGCCCTTGATCAGTTCACCAAGACTCCCACGGAGTTCCCAATTCTCCCGTCTGCATGCGCTGGTGGCGAAGCCCAGCGGGACTGAGAGCTCTACGGCTACGAATGCCGATTGAGCAGACCAGCCACTGATCAACGAGACGGCTATAAAGATTGTTGGGTTAATCAATTTCGTGGGAAGCAAACAGCTGCTTGGTATCGATTTTCTGCCGATCTTTCATTCATGAAGGCCAAAGATGTGTTCAAAAGCACGAAAGCTGAATAATGTAGCTGTCAGAAACACGAGGACGCTGTATCAATAGAAAGGTGTGCGGTTCTCGCTTCCGACCGCCGCCAGCGAAAGATTGGACCGTATAGAAGTGAGGAGGTACCGCACTTTCCTATAGTGATTAGGCAGCATGCCCATCATTACTTCGGAGACTCTTGCTCAAGGAAGTGGGTCATCACTGCTTAAGCCAGGAGACACGGTTTCTCTTTTTTTTATAGGCATACTTGACGACCGTAAAGGGTCAAAACCTAGATTCTTACGTGGTGATTGGTTGATCCATAAGATTCGCACTCAAAATCCTTCAATGATAGGTATGAAACCGATAGATTGATAACTTATCCACGACTAATCCATGTTGCAGATGAAGCACTAATCGGAAGGTCCATAGGTGAACGTGTGAAAGTTCATTCGTAAAAAACAATACCCGTTAATCAAAACAGTAGAATTGGTTAACCAAGTACTATAGCTCATCGATTCGAACTCAGAATGAAAGACCTGTGTTTCTGGTACTATGGAAGAACCTTTCCCACTAGAAGTACACTAAGCAACTGTACTGTAGCTTGTTTGAGGTATGGGAATGTGGCAAGACACACATCAGTAAAACTAAATTACGTCGGCGAAATCGGCAAGACAGACACATTGTGTCAATATGTCAACGCCTTACGATGTCTCACTGGGAGCACATTCTGAAGACAGACTTGGCGAGGTATATCATTCTTCATAATGCTACGTTAGGTCTGAGCTGGCTAACTGGTATTTCTTATCTACTCCTTCTCCGGAGAGCTGAGACCCCGTAAAAGGGGACGAGGGTCACAAGTGATGGAAGTCGTACTATTTGTACTAGAGATGGATAGCAGTGGGACCAGTGCAGTTTAGATGGCACACCTTATAGTGAGATGATGTTCACTTCAATTGTGACTAATTGCTGACGCAAGTGTTCTAGTATGGCAATGAAGCATGTATAAGACGTCGATATTCCGCGGCGGTAATCTAAGTCATTGTGCCAAAGTCAAGTGATCGGGAACTACTCGCCTCCTGAGACAGGTGGGCGCTGGGACAAGGAAAAGGGATTACCAAGCTTTTCATGAAGATTGATGCGTCACATATTGATCCGCTTTGGAGAGTTTGAGTTATGAATGGGTAGAATCATTGCTTGCTTGTATCTATCAATTAGCTCAGACGGTCATGGAAAGTCCTCCCTCGCTTTTTGCTTGGACCATGTCAATGGACTCATGCTCGTACTTTCTTTCGTGTCGCAAAGAGGACGGTGCACTATTTCCCCTGTCCCTCCTATGTAATTGTCGTTTCCTGTTCAAGCAGACAGGATCATCGCGGACAATAGGACCTTCAGGAATTATAGTAGTTGCAATTGGCAATAGAGACTTCTTGGAAGAGGTCAAAATTGTTCTCAAGATAGAAGCACTTGGTTGTGCGGAGCGGTTGGGTGTTGGCGGGGTGGTACCGGCAGGTTGGGGATTCCAAGAATCTATGACGGGATCCAGGGTGGCAAGGGCTTCGCCGATCGTGATTTGTCGAGGCTCATTGACGTTGTCGATGAGACGCCACAGTCGAGAAGGACACAGCGTGGGGGTGAAACCAATCGGTCATGGCGAGGGCAACCCTTTTGGAAAAGATGAAAGAGACAAGCTGGATGACAAGCCAAATATGGGACTGGTATTCGCCGTATATGAGTACTTCCGAAGTTACTATCGTTTAGCTGGACTACATCATGACCAACACAGCTGGTCATAACCCTGTCCTTTGATTGCCGTGTAATGCGCTCGCGGATCTTGCCTTTGAGCGTTCTCCGGTGGGAAACCCAAAGATGGAATTGCTACCGGAAAACCGCAAGGTCCAGTTTCGATTTTCGTATGGCATTTCAGTCATGTTTTGTGAGTAACCTTGCAAGACATTCATGGTGGTAGCGTTATCCTGGGGTCATTGTATACCACATTGTTTCCAGCTCTCTACCCATTGAGACGCACATTGCTCGCAGCCTGTCCGCATGGGATTACCAGACAGGGTTGCATTCCAGTTTTTCACTTCATTCGAAGGTGTCTTACGAATATGGCTGGGTGTAATTCGATGGTGAACGAATGTGCTTTGGTGCATCGAAGCAGCAGTCGCCAAACAGAGAGAAATGACTGGACGCTACGCAGAGGTGCCAATTTAGCTTACCAACGGAGGCAGCTAGATTAATGTTGCGAGACAAACCAGAAGTACTGGTTCAAACCAATTTCTATGGTCTTGCTCCTTTAGCATGGTCATGCACACATCAACATGGATAACTCGGATATCTCGGATATCTCCACCAACCAGCGTTTAGGAAAACTAGCCCTCATATCATTGGTTACAATTAACGAACACAAGATTTACGACATCAAATATTGAGCACTGAGATACAAAATGCCACCAAAATGGAAGGCCCTGGATCTCGCTGGACGTGACATGAAGAAAGCAAGAGAAGAAGCCGGTCGATTCCTCGGCCCTGATCCTCACAGTTTGGGCGCCGACATTCAGCGAGCGAAGGTCGCAAGCTATCTTGAGCTTTTACGAGAAACCGACAATCGCTACATTGCTGATAAGCTTCTGCAAGATGAGAATGTCGTGTTCGAGCTTCTACGAACGAGGATCAAGACCATACGTAACAAGAAAGGTTCGAGTCAAAACAAATTTTCATCATCTTCTGTACTTACGCTGTACAACGTTAGGCTCTGCTTCGAGCGCATCTTCACCCACGTTTTCACGAGACGACGCCAAACCTGATCCTAAGATCGTCGATAATACGAACGATGTGAGTGATCGCCATGAGGGTGAACAGAACGACACATTAGATACAAGCTAGCGAGCATCATGCATTCAGGTTGAGTGTGTGAAGCATTTGATTATCAAGGTGATGTCACCTACGAGCTGAGGGCCGCATGAACCTAGCCATCGTTTGCTACTATTCTCAGTTCACAAATGTCGTTCTACATGAGACAATGATGAATATTGTTCCCGAACCCTCGCTCTTCTTCTTTCGTCAGTGTTAACCCTTTCAATTCTCAGCTCATGAATTTAAAAGATTCGTTTGATTTATCAGACAGTCATCATTCAGAACAGAGAGAAGCATCTCGACTAAGTGTCTTACAGACCTGTTTCGTTTTCTCAAAGATTCTAGTGAGTTGTTGAGTATGAATTAATCAATCAACATTTAAATACGTTGTGATAACTGAGATTTCAAGACGTGAAGTGATTAAGATATTGCTATGTAAGATTGAGTTGATTGAAAAATATAACTAAAGCGACTTTAATGTAGTACTAGCTGAACAAATCTCTTCATTCTTGACTGATCATCTTTAATCATTAAATAAATCAATTAATTGATTACAAGATCAAAAAAACTAATTATTCAAAATGATCTTTGTATTACAACTGCACTATCATAAAAATCAAATGAACATGCAAATACTAGTTAAATGTAATGATAATTGCATCAATTAACATAAAAATGTCAAATAATGTGAATTATAATATATATTTATTCATGAATAATTTAATTTGAATTCATACATTCTTGTGATATTGATTTAAGTTCAACTCATGAGAAAAACTATAATATTTATATTTAATGAACAAAACTCTCTGAGAAAGAAAATCGTTCATCGACTATATGATGACTTCAACGTCGTCAAGACAGTGAGTTTTGAAACTATATATTATGTTTGAATTTATAGCTTTTATTCAGCGCATGATGCTTTAGTAAATTCTTGATGAAAGTGTTTATGCTGTTTAATTATATCACATTATTCTTGCTTTGCTCTTCATAAATAGTATTCTTTACAAATGATGTTTTGATTTGATCTTTGATTCAAAGATGAAGATGTTTTCTTTGCATTCGTGATGCTCATGATTGTAGTTGATAGTTGTGTTCTCTCGCTCAATGATTATCATTCATTGAGCAGAGAAATATATGATGAAAGAGAGATGCATATGATGAAAAGATAAAATGTGATTGTATTAAATAATTATTTTCTTCTCTTGATTTGACTTATGTCATGCAAACGTTGAATGAATTGTTAGTGTAAATATGCAATTGCAATCATTAAATGATTTGACTTTAATCAATAAAAAAGAATGCGTTCTGATCATTCTTCTGCGCTCTCAATTTTTCATGTAGATAGATATATGACTTGATGTCAAGTAAAGAAGATGAGTTCAAGTTCTTTTAATATATCAGCATGATCAACGAGTCACTACTTCTTCAAGCATTGTAATCATGACTCTCAGACTGAGATCAACTATTTTATTTGATATCTTTTCATCAATTACTTGATGACATTGTTGATGTGATGAAGATGTTTCAGTATATCAACATAATTGATGAATTGCAAATTCATCAATCACTTGTAATCACGACTTTCATACTGAGATCGACTTTTTCACTAAATATCTTTTCATCTTTTATTGACATCAACATGTCATTAATCTTCTTTGTAAATTGATTGTGACTGTTAGAAAAGATGTTGCCACGTAGATGAAAACTCTGCATGATTAACTTTCTTACTTACACAACATTCTAACATCATTTGAATTATGTTGAATTAAAATCTCTTAATTCTTCTAACTTCTATTCAGAACATAAAATCAAAAGATTCATAGTCAACATCATGTATAAATGAATCTTGTTATCAATTTATTCATGAATGATTATCACTTTTTTTAAAAATAATTTGATTTAATTTGATTTGATTTAATTTGATTTGAATTCATACACTCTTATGACATTGATTTAAACTTAACTCATGAGAAACTTTATGCTATTTCTATTGAGTAAACAAAACTTTTTGAGAAAGAAAATCACTTGTTGTTTATACAATGACTTTGCGTCATTGAAACAATAATCATGAAACTATGTATCAAGTTTGCATTTATAGCTTTCATTCAGCATGTGATGCTTAAGTAAACTCTTAATGAGTGTTTATGTTGTTCATTTATGATGCATCGTCTTTGCTTTGCTCTTCATTGATAATATTTTATACAATGATGTCTCAATTCAATTCTTGATTCAAAGATAAAAGATGTTTTCTTTACATTTGTGATGTTCATGATTGTAACATACATAAAGCTGCGTTCTTTTACTCAATGATTATCATTCATTGCACAGAGAAATATGTGATGAAAGAGAGATGCATATGATGAGAAGATAAAGTGTGATTGTATTGAATAACTCTTTTCTTCTTTTAATTTGACTTGTGTCATGTAAATGTTGAATGAATTGTTAGTATAAATGTGCAATTGCAATTGTTTGATGATTGACTCTGATCAATAAAAGAGAATGCATTCTGATCATTTTTCTGCACTCTCAATTTTTTATGTAGATAGATGTATGACTTGATGTTAAGTAAAGAAGATGAGTTTAAGTCTTCTCAATATATCAGCATGATTAATGAATTACTACTTCTTCAAGCACTGTAATTATGACTTTCAGATTGAGATCAACTATTTTATTTGATATTTTTTCATTAATTACTTAATGATACTGTTAATATGATGAAGATGTTTCAGTATATTGATGCAGTCAATGAATTGCAAATTCTTCAATCACTTGTAATCATGACTTTTATACTGAAATCAACTTTTTCACTAAATATCTTTTCATTTCTTACTGACATTAACATGTCATCAATCATCTTTGTAAATCAATTGTGACTGTTAGAGAAAATGCTGTTATGTAGATGAAAACTTTGCATAATTAACTTTTCTGCTTATACAACATTTTAACATCATTTGAATTGCGTTGAATTGAGATTTCTTGATTCTTTTAACTTTTATTTAAAACATAAAATCAAAAGATTTGTAGTTGACATCATGTACAGATAAATTTTGTTGTCAGTCAAGAATAATTTGATTCACTCAATGCTTTTAATTCAAAATAAAAGAATTAATACTCTTTGAATTTATATTTAACTTTTTTTTCATTTATCATATCAAATCAGTTTCAACTTTTAATGTTAATTTATTTTTAATAAAGAATTATTAACATGATATATTAAAAAAGTAGAGTGAACAGTATCACATCTGATGAAATTTATCTAAATTATGAAGAGAAGTCACACGACTGCTCTATTTATATACTGTCACTTATAACAAAGTCATGATATGCAACTTTATTTCTGACGTTAGTTTAAAAAAAGCTGTTAGAAACAAGTTTGACTGAATTCAGACTGAATTCAAAGTTATTGCAATAAGCTGCTAGAAACAAGTCTGTCATTGCACTTCTTAACATGATACTTAATTTTTTATAAGATTTCATTTATGTTTTATGTTGAAATTATGTTTAAATGATTCAATTAATGAAGTATGTAAATAATGATGTTTAATTCTTTAAAGATAACTATAATTGAACATTAAAAATACAGAAGAAGAATGATACAAGAACTTTTATTTATATAATGTTTAAAAACTGTGCTAAACTTGAAGAGAACATGTTGTAACACAGAAAAGAATGTTGTAAAGTGAAGAAAATGTTAAGAATGAAAAAAGATGTTAAGTCATATTTAAGTCAAATTTAAATCAGATATGAAGCTTGTTTTAATTAATACACAGTTAACTCACTAATGTTGATTGTGAATTGATTAAAGTTAAAGCTTTGATCTTATTCAATGCTGATACATTCATAACATTTTATAAAATTAAAATCAAATAAAGTTATTGTTTAATTAAAATAAAACATTTATTTTCTGCTTTATAAATTATAAATAAAGATTTGTTTCATTGAAAAATGTAATTTGAAACTTTATTCTGCATTAATAAAGTTCTGTTTCAGCATGCAAAATCTTGATTTTCTGATGAATGAATAAAAGAAAAGATTGAAAATACATTTATTATATGTTGAAAACAAGATATGTATATACATATATATGAACATATATATGCTCATACATATACTTCAATGATTAGTTATTTTCGCTTCAATCGAAGCAACTTAACACTAAAAATATTTATTCTTTCTTTCACTTCTTTCTTCATTTATATGCTCTATTATATATGCTTTATCTATTAAATAGTTAATATATTTACATGCACATATTCATTTTGATTCTCATATATCAATAAATTATGAGTTTGAATTAACTTTATTTTGCTATCATAAACAAATTTAAGAGCAGAATTTAAAACATTGAACTCATTATTATTAAATTAACGAAAATTTTTCTATTAATCATATTTGACGAAATAACTTTCATATTTCAATTGCAATGAAAGATTCAAGAAACTATTATGTCTTGAAGTTAAAAAAAAGTGAAAACTATAAATCATAAAAGAAGAATATAATCAATGTCTTGAAAGTCAAAGATTTCTGAATGATTATCTCAAAAAAGTTGAAAAAATTAACATCATTATCATTCAATGTTTTAATAGTAAATAAAAAGAAGTATATTACTGATGTTCAATATTGAGAAGATAGAAATGACAAAGTCAGCGATATAATTGATTTCAGCTGCAAAAAGAGATTCAGAATACATATAATCAAAGCAGAAAGCATTATTAAAATGTGATTTATTCTGAAGATTCAATATAAACAGTTGAATTTAATCACTTTATTTCTGACAATCAAGAAATTGACTTAAACAAAGTAATTAAATTTTAAATTCATTCAGAACTATGTAAACTCATTTAAGTAAATTATTATCAAGTACTTAAATATTGAAAAAACAATTCAATTATGAATGTTGAGCAATTTCTTTCTTTTAAATCTTTATGAAAGTTTAGAATCATACATTTTCAATCTGATACAAAGCATTAAGATCAACAAGTTTAATTTATTAATTAATGATATGATTATTATCTTAGTTAATCATGACAAATGATTAAATTCAAAGAAGAGCTTCAGCTTCAAAAGTATGATAACTCAGTTTAATGATAAGAAGTGAAAATTTGAAAACAACAATGAATTTCAAAGAGAATTGAAAAAATGCACTCATTGCAAGCAAGAAGATCACAGCAAACAAAGCTGCTGACTTCTACATTTGAAGCTTCATTCAAATAAATGAAAGTTTCTTCAGAAAAGAAAGAATTTGATCAAAGAAAATGATTTTAAAAAAAGCTTTAAAGTCAAAATAGTTAAAACAATGAAAATCTTCATCATTTATTGAGCTGACAATTATACAGATGTCTGATGAATTAACATTAAAGTTGAGAATCATGTCTGTTATGACATAAGCTTGTTTAATGAACAGTCATATTAAAAGATCATTGATAACAGCATTGTTACTGCAAATAATGAGACAGTATTCATCATTAAAAAAAGTTCAATTATGATTAATATTTTACTGAATAATTAATTAATCAAAATTTGACTAATCAATGTTTAGTATTGTTCAGAAATACATTATAATTTGATGTCAGTTAATCAAATGAAAGTCAAAAAGTATACATATAGTATAAAGAATGATGAATTTCATTTCATGAATTTTAGAAGTATCATCACTCTCATTAACTTAAAAAACGATAAAAAAGCATATTTTGTAAATACATCAATTAATCTTTTAAATTTTCAAGTTAATTTGATAAGCAGTTCAAAATCAGTCAAGATATTATGATGTTAATGATATAAATGTTTAACTTATTTAAATATGATAAATATCAAGCATTTAGTCAATATAAACATCAACATTAATGTAAATTCTGCAAATAATTTGAAAGATTATTATGATTTTAATCTTTATATATTCTTTCTAATCTTCATCTTGATTTTATTTTAATTAAACATTCAAGCTAAAGATGATGTTATTAAAACTCTGCATTATATGTGTAAGATATTAATTTAATTGAGTTTAGCACAAAGTTAATAAATACACATATAAGAATTGAGTTTTTTTCTTCTTCTTTTTTTTCTTCTTTTTTTTCTTCTTTTTTTTCTGTAATTTACTTTCAGATGTTTATTGTGTCGAGTTTGACACTTTCTCAAATTGGAAAAAGCGCGTCGACACAGCTCATCGTCGCTTTTTCAGTTCATAAATAATCGCTTGTCTTTTCTCGACTTTCAACATTTCTTCTCATCTTCTTTGTCTCTTTCGCCTGAGCTTTCTGTCAACTTCTCGTTTTCGTTTCATGATTCTTCGCTCAAATCTCAACTCACATCTGAAAGAAGTTTCATCTTTGCGATGATTGATTTTATTGACTCAGTTTTCACGTCGCTCATCTGACTTGAGACTTGTTTCTTGCGTTTCTGCTCACAATCTTTCTCATTTGAAGATGCGCACTTTTTCTCTTGACTTCTTGAATCGCTGTTCTTCGCGTCTCTCATCTGCATCTTCTAGAATGATTCTCGATCTTTCTGTCTTTCTCTCTCAGCGTTCTTCTGTTTTCTGCCTATAGCTGATCTTCTGTTTCTTGCTTCATTAGCATGACAACTCTTGTTCACGAATTGATGAGTGATCATCATCATCACGACAAGAGCGCAAGCAAGATGAAGTCTGCTCAGAGCTATCATCTGTGCATCAAGATCAATTGAACAAATGTCTCACATCATTCTGATCGTGTTTTCTACTGTGTCATCGACGAATGAATAGCATGATGCTGTTGCTAGCAATCTGATGACATCTTCTGCAGAAGTCTAACTTGTGACAATTGAGCAGTCTTGTTGAATTCAGCTCGACTGAGTTTCAGGCATCAGTTGATGCTGACGTGACAGCGACTTGATTGAGAGAATATGCATGTGCTCTGCTCAGCACTGCCTGAATCGAGATTTGAGTCGTTGAAGAGATGACATTTTTCTGTGTCGTTCTGTGTCATCTTGTCAAACACTCTTCATTCTTGTCATCTGCATCGAAAATCTCTCAGCTCATCAAGAGATTGTCTCAGTCATGTTGATGTCAAATCATGAACAATTGATGTCTCATCAACGATTAACTCTAGAAGAGAAATTCGCATAATCTGTGTATCTTGCAAGACGTTCTGCAAGACGTTCTGCGAGATTTGATCTATGAAGATCGATGATGATTCAGCTGACTGTTACAGTGAAAATCTTCGAATGCACATAGTTTCAAGAAATACAGCGCGTGAATTGAATGACAGAGAATAAAGAAGAGAAAACAGAAATTGTTGAGAACTGAGTAATCTCTGAGATTGTGTGCAGTCAAGAGAAGACTTACAAAGTCTTAGAGAAACAGCGCAGAGATGATGCAACTTGCAGTGAGATTGAGTGTATCTTTGTGTCGAGAGCGACTAACGAGTCTTGATATATAATTTCTCTGCGCTTCTCTTTAGAATAGACAGCGATTTCTTCTGTTTTCACGCGTACAAGATTCTCTCGCAATTTTATTTTACAATGATTGTTGTCAACATGATCTTTATCTACTTCTATCAATCATCATTGATGATGAGCTCACATCTCAGCCTCAAGTCATCAAGTTTGAGCAATGCTGACGAAAAATGTACAACGATCATACAGCGCAACAGCTTGAACAATCTGTTCAAGATGAATCGCGAAATGAAATCTTCGCTTCAAAGCAAGTTGACTAAAGATATCAAAGTGAAGAATGAAGATATTGTTGAAATTCAGCGTCATGAGATACTTATCTAATGAATGCAGAAAACTCGAAAAGAGCTGAAAATAATCGAGACGACAACGATGACAACAGTAACATCAATAACAAGAAAGATCTTTGTCTTTCATTCATCGAGTCTTTTGAAAGCTTTCAAAATCTTTCGTTCAAAGTCAACAAGAATACATCTCTTTCACTAGAGAAGATTGCTCAAACTCTGTCTGATGATGATTTTCTCGACATTGATGAATTTCTTCATCTCGTCTGAGAAATGTCGAATTCAACGCTCTCTATCAATAACGAATCTATGTCGACAACGATCATATCAGAGATTTGTGATTTCACGAAGCGTAAGACGCAGAGTGAGCGTTCAGATCAGTGCGAATGTCTCGATTATTGTGAGCACGTCTGATAATTTTAAAAGACTCGATAGTGATCGATGATATTGATGTGAACAGAATCGACATTAATGATCATGATCTTTCTTTATTGAAGAAGCATAAAGAATCAAAGAAAGTGACTTTACAATCTGTATTCAAAGTTTCTTCTGAACTTGAACTTTACTACAATCGAGCGCTTCAAGATCGCAAGAACACTGCAAGCTCAAATCAATCAAGTGAGATTGATGACAGTCAAGATGAGTACAGAACGTGAATCTTTAACTCAAAAGAAAACAATGTTTGACATTTTGCAGATAACTCGTTCGTGATGCAGAACGATGATATCAAGACTGATGATGAAAACACTTCTGCTGAGATAGAAAGCAATCTGTCTGAAATCAATACTGCAGACACTCAGCTTAACATATCTTGTTCAACAAAAGAATCAAAACACATCATTGCTTGAATTTTAATGCAATTATCGAGTCTTTTGATTGTCTATGCTCTCTCAGCGTCAGTTCATTTGAGAATCAAGAAAGAAAAACTGTTCACGCAAATGATCACAATGAGAGAACGTCAGCAATCGTCGATTTCATCAGCGCTATCATCATCAGATTCTTTGCTTTCGAGCAATCTCAGAGTCAAGATGATCGAGCAGAGATTGAGAAGCAGAAGTGAGAAGTTATAAAGATTCTCGACAAGAGAGAGATCAGATCAAGAACGAAGTACAAGATATGCTGAAAGAGTACATGATTATTCAGAAGTGAATTAAAAAGCACATGAAGATTATTGCAAAAGTACGAGACAGAAAGTCGAGCACAGCATGAACACAAACGAGACAGACTCGTTCACAAGAACAAAGTTTGATGATCATTTTATATAAGATGTTGATGTGAAATTTACTTTGTGATTAATTTCTCATCAAGCAATTCTGTATTTAGTAGTTATCAGACTTGCTTTTGTTGACTTATCATCAATAACTTATCATACACATCTTCTAAGTAACTGTAGTCATATCTGTCTGTACTCGTAAAAACTCTCAGTCGTCACTCGTTTTCTCTTACATCAGAAACAACTGCAAGAATGTAAAAGATATCTTTAAGATCATCTCAATTCAATTGATTCAGATCGTATATTCACAATAGATAAAGAAGTACTCGTTCGCGATGTAGAGTTATAGAAAGTATATAAGTCGTATGAAGCGTGAGAATTTCTCACAGACTGCAATTCAGTTCGCGAAAGTCAAATTTCGTGTCTCTTGAGCAAGCTCGTCAAGAGATTTATCTTTCTCATCAATCAAGTCAATATTCTTACTCTTCTAATTCTGTCGAGAAGTCTTTCTTTTGATCTGAAAGTCAAGAATATTCTGTCGTTAAATCTGTAAGATCTGTAAGAAAAAAAGTAAATATTAATAAAAGATTAAATGAGCTTTGATATAAATTTGCAACTTCAAAGATTTTGTAGTTTCTAGTCTAGACTGTTTTGAGATTATCGATGAAACTGATGTTCTGAGCAATTGTATTAGTTATTGAAAACGTTCATTCTTCATCAATCAACTCTTCGTCAGCTTTTACTTTGAAAGACTTGTATCACGATCTGCGACAATACTGATCTGAAAATTCATGAGATCTCTTTCTTCTTATCAATCTTGATTAACAGTTCTTTAGCAAGACATTAAATTCATGACAAAATCAAGTCGAGCATCTTCTGTCTTGAGATGAGCAATCTTTCGCAAGACAATTGCACTGTTATCACAAAGCATTCTTTGAACAATTTCTTGAACTATTTGCGAAATTCACTTCAAAAGACAGAGCAGTCTTACAAGTCGAATTTCATCTTTTATGATGCAGCTGTTGATAGTTTCGATCAAGAATCTTAAAAGACAACTTCTAAACTTTTAGTTACATTAATGAGTCATGAGATGATCTTTAATCTTCGCTCAGAAACTGAAAATGAGAATCTAGCTTCTGAATTATTCACGCTTTTCAGACGTGTTTGAAATGACGACTTCAACTATGAACTCTATCGTGCGTTATTTCGACTAGTCATCAAGAAGACATCGAATTTTGATATCTGAAACGCTGTTTTCAATCTCATAAGATTCATTTCTTGAATAACTTCTTCTACAAGCATTTCTGTCTCATTCGATGACACTTTCATCACGCATTTCTTCGTCTCACAACAAGATAATGAACAGACTCATCGACTATTGAAAGCAAGAGTTTTTGAGAAAATTAAGAATTGCACATATCGAAATGTTGAAGACAAAGCTTGAACTGAGTGTATCAAGAAGATTTATCGAGTCGTGCAAGATCAACATGTGAACGATAAATGAATTGATTTTCCTGACTCATTGATGCAGAACGCTGTTCTCAAATGATTGTTTCAGTTTCAAGAGAAGTTTCTGATTGATGCTTCAGATGTTTACTATACAAGCGAGAGTAGTAAAGATTTTACTGATGCTGAAGCTTGATGTCAACTTGATGTTTTTTTCAAGTCTAATGACAAAAATATTTCGAAGACAGTACATAAATGAAAGAACGTTGAAGTAATTGATGAACTTAGAGAGTTCAACAAAGAATGAAAAGCGAAACTGCTTTAACTTGAGAGATACATGCGTGATGTTTTTGTCACTCAGTCAACTCGTCGATTTGTTCACGAATTTACTCTTCTCGAAACTATCATGAAACTCTGAATATTCGATCGCTTTGATTCTTACAGCTCAGAGCTCTTCAATATTCACAAGAAATCTGAGAAATTTATTAAAGCTATTGCAGAGTATATGATGATGAATGACAAAGAGCTTGATTTGAATACATTTATAGAGCAAAGAATGAGTATTCGATCTATCACTATTTTCGAAGATGTCACTGAAGAGAAAAAAAGACTTCGATTGAAGTCAGATTTTATTGTCTATCAACAAGCAATTGTCTGTCGCGACACTTCTTGCTTTCTTGTCAAGACTTCAGATCTCAAGAATTCGCAGTATGTCGTTAAATTCTCATGAATCTTCGATAAATGATCATCAGAAGCAGATTTTCTCAGATTAGCACGCAAGAGAAAAGTAAGAGAAGTCACTAAACTGTTTGATCATCATTGCATCATCAGCATTGCGAAAATGCGTGAAGAATTCACTTTCATGAAGTTGCACACTTTTCAAAGCATTACGCTAAGTACGACGTTCTTCTTTTCACAGTCTCAATCACAGACTCTTCTTCATCGATCATTTAGTCAGCTTCGTGAACTGAGCATCGTCAATGATTCTTCAAAAAAACGAAAGTCTGTAAACGTTGAAGAGAAATCGTTCAAAAGATCAAGGTTCAACAATCAGAGATCTGATAAGATCAAGCAGAAAAGAGAGGTAACAAACTTTGTGAAAGACACACAAACGACGAGTCTCTATGCTCTCAATGAGAGTTCATTCGACAATCGTGTTTTTCATTGCTTGATAATCTCATTGACGAGTCGAGAAATTCGTGATTTTCAGTCTACCTCTTATTCCCGACCCGATTCCCTGAGTCATCAGAGTTGATGGCTCAGAGAAATTCTTCCGCCGCTAGGCCGTCGACGGCTAGCGGAGTCACCAACCCCCGGTCAATCGGTCACCAGCCTCGAACTTCTACTAGATACTCTCTGATGAAGAACTTTCGCGGACGAAGATTGTAGAGCCGATCGGGGCCAGTTCAACGGTTCAAAAATTCCGGAAAAATATGAAGGTTTGACTCAGCAAATGGGGTCGGGGATATTGAGGGTTGGGGCTGCTCGGTCTCCCAGCTGCCAGCATCTTCCCCCGCCCGGATTGATTTCTGCGCGCTGACTACCTCACATACTTTGGGAGACATAATTGTAGCCCTGAATCAGCTGAATTCAATGCTTTCAAAATAATTGAAAAATATCAAGGTTTGACCTAGTAATCGAGGTTGGGAAGGTTCACTGCGCTGGTTGACCCGCTCACCTAGTAGTACCTCTTCCCCCGCCCGAATCAACATATGCGCGCTGACTACTCAACATACTTTGGGAGGCATAATTGTAGCTCTGATTGAGCTGAATTCAATGCTTCAGAAATAATCGAAAAATATCAAGGTTTGACCTAGTAAATGAGGTTGGGGAGGTTCACTGCGCTGGGTGACCGCTCACCTAGTAGTACCTCTTCCCCCGCCCGAATCAACATATGCACATTAACTATCTCACATACTTTGGGAAACATAATTGTAGCTCTACCTCTTATTCCCGACCGTCATCGGGGTCGATGACGCTTCCACCGGCCTCGACGACGATCGCCTTGGCGCGTCGATCCGTCACCGACCCCCCCGGTCACTTCGTCACCCGCCCCGAATTCCTACTAGACGTGCTCGAGCTCGATACTTTCTATGACGGCAATTCTAGAGCCGGCTCAGGCGACTTCAACGCTTTCAAAATCATGGAAAAAGACGCAGGTTTGACTGCGCAAATGCGATCGGGGATATTGACGGTTTTGGGGGCTCGGTCGCCCAGCTGCCACCACCTTCCCCCGCCCGAATCGATTCCTGCGCGCTGACTACCTCACATACTTTGGGAGACATAATTGTAGCCCTGATTCAGCCGAGTTCAATGCTTCGAAAATAATTGAAAAATGTCAAGGTTTGATCTAGTAAATGAGGTTGGA
>JAABUV010003221.1_pt1 | contig 21017 bp, 14 predicted proteins | sample 5559971 | NCBI WGS metagenome assembly JAABUV01 (sample SAMN10711881, study PRJNA513362) | rock metagenome | isolation source: Antarctica rocks | place: Antarctica: Victoria Land, Knobhead nord | collected 2015-12-19
CAGGCGTGGGACACAATGCAGACCCTGGCGGCCACTGCCCAGCAGCACGGGGTTAACGTCCTGCACTATCTCTATGACCGCGTCTCCGGCGCGTGCCAGTTGCCGAGTCTCGCCAGCCTCATCGCGCTGCGCGCCGCGATCCTCATGCTGGGGGCATCCTGGCACACCGCCCCTGTTGCCCCGGCTTTTTGAGAAGATACCTTTCCAGCGCCCCAGTTGATTCGGATGGACCCCACTCTCCGCAGCGATCTGTCCCATGGTCTTCTCCTCGCGGAGCAACTCCTGCACAAGGCGGGCTTTGTAGGCGGTCGAATAGTGTTATCCCATTTCTTGTCGTCTCCCACCTTAAAAGTACCTCCTTTCGTGTTGCGTTTTCTAGGTCCACTATACTGTAGGTTAAGACGCCCCGCTCAATGTCACCTTCTGCAAGCTATGGGTGGCGTTGTCGGCGATGACGAGGGTGGCGTAGTGCCATCCGGCGTCCGTGGGGACGAACGTGACGGTGATCCTACAGCTCTCGTCCACGGCGATGGCGCCGCGACAAATGTCTCTGACCCAGAAATAGCGCGCCCCGGCCCCCGTGAGGGTCGCGCTGATCTGGCGCAAGGGAGTTGGCCCCAGGTTGACGACACGGATCGTGCGTGACGCATTAGTCGTGGCGCTCGCCCGCCGGTCGAAGCGCACCGCGATCGGGTTGACCAGGATGGTCGTCGATCGCGCTGCCGCCAGGGAGAGTGGAGGCGCCGTCGGAGCCGCCGCAGGCAAGGACGGCGCCGTGGCGGAGGGTAGCGTGACGGGCAAAGATGGCGCCGTGGCGGACGGTGCCCTGGGCGCCGTTACGGCTGGGCTTGCGTACACCCGTCTGGTCACACTGGATGCTCCGTTTCTGGCGACGAGCACGTAGGCCGCGCCATGCGCGGCCACGGGCACGACACGGCCACCAAAGGCGCCGACGATCTTGCCGTTGAGCAAGACCTGGGTCGCGTTGCTCGTCACCCACACGAGTTCATCGGGCCGCCCGCCGCTCCCCCCGAGCAACGCGAAGCGTTGTATGGACGGCGCCTGCCCCACGCCCACACCGCCCGGTACGCGCCCCACCGAGCCGGGCGTCGGCGTCGTAGCTACGCCGGGTGTCGCGCGTCGCATCGCGTGGACGCCTGCGAGCGCCAGCAACGCGAGACCGAGTATGACCAGGGCGGCCAGGATCAATGCGCGCGGGCTCCATGACGGCGCGTACGACGGCGTGTAGGTATAGCGCGCCCGCCGGATCAAGGAGGGGTTGACCTCGGCTTCTCGCCCCAACTGCACGCCCCGCACCTCGATCTCGTAGGTGTGCGGCCGCCGGTTCGCCGCGTGGGCGCGCGGCGCGACGTCCACGGCGACCAGGCTCTCACAGCCGGGCGGCACGATGACTAGCCCCTCTGGATCGACCCGGATGCGCAACGCATCTTCAGTGTCACGCGCCACGACGGACACGGCGGCCGGCCGTGGCGTTTGATTCAAGAGCGTCACCCGGAAGGCGCCCGTCCGTCCCCGCGTCGCCGGCGGCGCCAGGCCCATGCTCCACTGGCTCCCGCCCTGGAGCGGGAGCGCCACGACAGCCGACGTATGGATCGCCGGATCGGTCTCGGAGGTCACCCGGATGGTGATGGCGGACGTATCCGGCGCGGCCAGCGTCTCGCTTGGCGGATACACCACCAGCTGTACCCGCTCCTCGGCGCCTGGTTGGACTATCACAGTCGGCTTGTCGAGGGTATACCAGTCACGCGGGATGTCGCGGAGCTCCACATGGTAGCGGTCCGCGGTGTCGCCGCTATGGCGGATCGTGAGCAGCAGCGCCAGTTGGCCCCCGCGCGCGCCCCGCGTGGCCTCGACCGTCAGCTGGACCGGTGAAGAGATGGTCGGTTTCGTTGTCACGATGGAGAGCCCCATACACGGCGGATCATTCTCTCCCTACCTTAACACAAGCGCGCTGATAAGCCCTCATCGGCGTCGCGCCCGCAGCGCTTCATACAGGAAACCCGCTTTCCAGATCAGGTCGGCGACGACGGCCAGGGCCGCGAAGGGCACGCGGTCGCCGGGCGTGGCGGCGCGGCGCGCCAACAGCAGCCCTTGGTAGCACGGGTCGACCACGAAGAGGAGCGCCTTGACCCAATTCTTCCAGCTACGCAGGCCGCGCGGAGGGTGCGACGGCAAGTCGGGCCACTTGCGGCGCGTGCCAAAGTAGCCGCGGCCGTACCAGAACTGCTGGCGCAGCATGGGCCGGACCCTGCTCCGGTTGTGATGAGTCAGCACGATGGAGGGATCGTATAGGATGGGGTACCCGGCGCGGGCCACGCGCCAGTTGTAGTCGACATCTTCGCCCGACGTGAGGGCGGTATCGAAGAGACCTACCTCCTCCATCACGGCGCGCTTGTACGACATGTTGACGCCGGCGACCGTGCGGACCGGACGCGCCCCGTCCGTGCCAGCCGCGCGCACGTCGAACGCCCGCGCCTGCTCGAAGCGGGCCACCAGCGCATGGGGGAACTCGTTCAGCGTGCGCCCGCCGATCCCGCCGGCGTGAGGGTAGGCCGTGTGCGCTGCTTTGACCCGCCGCGCCCAGTCCGCCGCCACGATCACGTCGTCGTCCAACGTCGCCACGATCTCGCCGCCGCACTGGGGATATCCCGCGTTGCGCGCGTTGGATACCCCCACGTTGGGAACGTCGACGAGCCGTACGTTGGCGCCGCCCGCCTGGTACCGCGCCACCACCTCCGCCGTCCCGTCGCGGCCGCCGTTGACGACCACGATCTCGTCGGGACGTTCATCGCTGCCGTGCAATAGGTGGTACAGGGTTCGATCCAGCAGCGCCGCCCGGTTGACCGTGGCGAGCAGCACGCTCAGGCGCGGGGCCGGGTCCCCCGCCGTGTCTTGCCGTGCCCAGGCTCGCGATTCCGGTCGCGGGGACGGCGCCGTGTCACCGTCATGAGTGTGCTGATCGGACTGGAAAAGGGCGAGCAGGCGTTCCGCGACGCGGTCCCAACCGTAACCGTCCTCCACATGCCGGCGGCCCGCACGCCCCATCGCGGCGCGGCGCACCGGGTCGCCAAGGAGGCCGGCGAGCGCGCCGCGCACCGCTACGGGATCGTCCGGCTCGACCAGCAGCCCGGTCCCAGGGGCCACGAATTCGGGAAAGGCGCTCCCGGCGGAAACGACCACGGGGCGCGCGCAGGCCATCGCCTCAAGGGCGGCCAACCCGAAGGCTTCGTGCTCAGAGAGCAGCGCGAAAACATCGGCGGCGTTGTACAGGGCCGGCATATCGCTCGTCCGTGCGATCCAGATAACCCGCGCGTCCAGGCCATCGCGCTCGGCCTGGGCGCGCAACGCGGCCGCCTCCGGCCCCTCGCCCACGATGATGATCCGATCGGCCGGCGTGTCGCCTGTCGGGGGTGCCAAAGCCGCGAGCAGGCGGCCCATCCCTTTGCGCGGCTCCAGCGCGCCGACGGTGATGACCACGCGCTCGTCCGGCGCGATGCCCAGGCTCCGCCTGGTCGCGGCGCGCAACGCGGCGTCGGGGCGGAAATGCTCCGGGTCGACGCCCAAAGGTATCACCGTGCAGGAAACGCCCAGGCGCCTGCGCACGGACGCGGCGATGTACGCGCTGACGGCGATACGGTGCGTGGCGTGGTCGAGCAGCCCGTAGCGTTTGAACTCGAGGAAGCGGCCGGGCGAGGCCTCGTAGGGGAAGTGGAAGACGATACTATAGCGAGTGCGGCCGCGAGACAGGGCGGCGATCAGGCGCGCGGCCAGCCCCTCGCCGTTGAGTCCAAACTGGATCAGGATATGGTCGTAGCCGCCCCGCGCGAAGTCGGCCGCGTAGAAGGGGATCGTGGCGATGGACCCATAATAGCGGGGATGGGCGAGGGTGTGTACGCGCACGCGCGCGTCTAGGTCGGGGTAGCGTAGCGGCGGGGACGACGGCGGTTGCCGCAAGGTCACGATGGTCGTGTCGACGCCGGCCCGTACCAGGGCGCCGGACAGGGCCACGATGTAGCGCTCGATGCCGCGCGCGAAACGAAAGACATGGGCGTGCGCCAACGCGATACGCACCCTACGGCCCCTCCGTTCCCGCTATAGCCGGGGAGGAGTGAGCGGCGTGTCGCGCCAGGTGGTCGGCGCGGGCCAGGCGGTAGGCGAAGTGTGGCAGGTCCAGGTCCGCGCCGACCGAGATGCGCGGCAAGGCCAGGCGCGGGCTGGCGGCGGTGACGCGCCCGAAATGAGTGGCGCAGGCCGCCTGGAAGCCGCCCTCGCACACGGCCGTGGCGACCGTCGGGCTCCACTCGCCGTAGGGATAGGCGAACAACGCAGGCGGCGCGCCGAGTGAGGCGGCGATATCGGCGCGTGAGCCAGCTACCTCGTCCGCCAGCGCGGCGGGCGCGAGGCGCGGCAGGTGGGGATGACCGCGCGAGTGCGCGCCGATGTCGAAGCCCAACGCCGCCAATGCACGCAGGTCATCCCAGTCCATCAGCCGCTTGTCTTGGCTCCAGGGACCACCGTCGGGAGCATGGCATGTGCCCACCAATCGAGTCGGCACGAAGATCGTGGCCGTCCAACCGAGTGTGGTCAGCACGGGGACGGCGTGGCGCGCCACGCCCAGGAACGCGTCGTCGAATGTTAGCGCGACGCGGCGGCGCGGCAGCGGAGCGCCTTCCTCCAGCAGTTCAATCAACTCAGTCAGGCCGATGGCGCGCCAGCCCAGCCAGCGGAGCAGGCGCATTTGGGCGGCGAACGCCTCGGGCGCCACCCGCAAGCTCGGCTTTACCCCCCCCACGGTCGCGGGCGCGATCTGATGATACATCAGGATGGGTATCGCCCCCCCGCCGGCCCCGTCAGCCCCGCCGGCGCGGCTATCTCCTGGGAGCGTGGGCGTCAGTCCGCGGGCTGTCGGGCCGGCCAACCGTTGTGCGCGAGCGTGTCGGTGGGCAGTGGACCGGGCAACCGGCGCTTCCCGGCGCGTCTCCTCTCGTGGAGGGACGCTGGGTGGTGGCGGCGCACCATCAGGCGCGGGCGTTCGGTAGCTGTCCAGGTAACGCGCCGCGACGGCCGGCCAGGTAAAGCGCTCGGCCACGCGCGCGCGGCCCCGGCGGCCCAGCGCGGCGGCGCGCGCCGGGTCCGTCAGCACGATCGCCAGCTTGTCGGCCAGGTCGGCCGGATCGCCCGGCCGCGCCAGCAGCCCCGTCTCGCCGTCGGCCACGATCTCGGGGATGCCGCCGGTACGCGTGGCGACCACGGCGCGCGCGTGGGCCATGGCTTCGAGGCACACGATGCCCAAGCCTTCTCGCAGCGACGCGAGGGCGAAAACCGCGCAGCCGTCGTAGAGGGCCGCCAACCGGGCGTGGTCGACCGCGCCGGCAAAGCGGACGCGCCCGTCCAGGTCAAGGTCGTGGACCAGGCCGCGCAGGCTTTGCTCTAGCGGACCAACGCCCGCGACGATCAAGCCGCAGTCGACGTCGCGCCCGCGCAGCAGCGCCAGCGCCTCGATGACCACGCGCATCCCCTTTTGCTCGACCAGGCGTCCGGCGCTGAGGATAGTAAGGGCGCGCCCGCGCGACGGGCGCGGCCGCGGGCGCGACGGGCGCGGCCGCGGCCGCGCCCGTCAAGGTCGGCGCCATTGTAGACGATCCGCACCTTGCCGCCAGGGACGCGCGGCGCGATCATGGCGACGTGACGCGCGACATCGGCGGAACAGGCCGTGACCGTCCACGCGCGCGCGATGATCCAGCGTGAGGCCGCGCGCGAACCGGTCGGGTAGGGCGGCGCGGTGACATCGGAGCCGTGGCAGGAGATGACGAGGCGGGCAGGGAGCGCGCGCAGCCACGACAGGATGGCGACGTAGAGGGCCGGCGCGGAGAGGTAGTGGACGTTGACGACGTGCGGGCGCGCCGCGCGCAAGAGCAGCCACAGCCGCAACAGCGCCCACGGCGCCAGCGGCAGCAGCACGGTGTAGGTGGCCAGGGCCGCCCAGTTCCGTCCCTTGGGAGGTGGGATGAGACCCAGGAAGAGAATGCGGTGGACGGGTATCCCATCAACGTACGCGAAACGCGCCAGGGAACGCGGGTACCTGTTGGTGACCACCGTGACGCGGTGGCCGGACAGCCGGAACTCGCGGGCAAGACGCGCTACGGCAGTCTCCAGGCCGCCCACGCGCGGCGGGTAGCTGGCGGAGAACAGGACGATGTTCAGCGGCCGCGCTGTCGCATCAGCGGGGTCAGCGCCAACCGTGCGCGCCGAGGCGATAGGATCCATAGGCACAGACAATTTGTCACTTCCTACTGGTGGATGATGACACCAGTATACCAGCGCGCATCCGCGCGGCCATCCCCAGAGGCCGGCGCGCCGGCACAGCCCGCCCCCGTACTGGACTATTGGGTGGTTGTCCGCGCGCCGCCCACCGCTGATACCTGTACTGACGCCGAAGCGCCCCGCAGGGGATAGGCCGGAAGCGCCGGGCGCCAACGGGCAGCCCGGCATACGGCGTGCGTGCGCGTGTATAGTGGCCGCGCGGCCATGGTCCGCAAAGGATCGCGTGTAGGACGCGGATGGCGCACCTTGGGACCCTCCTGGGAGTGGTTCCAGGGGCCGCGGATTTTTCAGGTTCTACGCGGGGAACCGCGTCAGGAGTGGATAGGAGTATGCCTAATGGGTGGAACAGCCGACCCGACCGCGCCGCCATGGTCCTGGCGGCGGCGGGTCGCGCGCGGTGGCGTGGCAGGCATCATACTGGCGGCTCTCGCCTGCGCAGGCGGGGCGCCACACCGGTCGGACGCTCTCGCGGACCCCGGTGCGGGCGCGACCTACTACGTCGCCGCCACGGGCGATGACGCCGCGCCCTGCGCGCGGGAGGCTCCCTGCGCCACCCTGCTGCGCGCCACCAGCCTCACCGCGCCCGGCGATACCGTGGTGGTCGAGAGCGGCTCCTATGGCCCCCAGGTCATCACCGCCAACGGCACGGCCGCGGCGCCGATCACCGTGACCGCGCGGGGCGCCGTGACCCTGACCCGGCCGCTGCCGCTCACGACCGGGAGCCAGGGCGTGAACCTACTGCAAATAATCAATAGCTCCTATGTAACCGTGAACGGCTTCACGGTCATCGGGGCCAAAGGCCAGCCGGGCTATAACCCGGCCATCCAGCCTTACGGCGGTGAGGTCGTGGCGTTCAACCACAGCGCGGGCAACGACGGCGCGCGCATCGTCTTCTCCAACCTCACGATCCTGCACGCGAACAACACCTGCGTCAAGACGCAGGACCACGAGCCGGACACGCAGGTGCTCAACAGCACCCTCGTCGACTGCGGCTCGATGTACGTTGGCTACACGAATGCGTTCAACATCGTCCATACCCCCAATTTGGACCACGGCATCTACGCGTCCGGCCCCGGTCTCTACGCCTACAACAACACCGTCATCTCGGCCACCGGGTCGGGCATCACGACCGGCAATACGGACGCGCGCAACGATATCAGCCGCGCTTCGGTGATCAGCAACGTCGTTTCCGGTACCATCTCCAACACGGGGATCGCCTTGCAAGAGGCGCCGGTCACGATCACCAACAATGTCGTGGTCAACACGGCGCTCGGCGGCATCTCGCTGTACGATTGGGACCCCAACCACACCGGGGAGTCCAACCTCATCGCCAACAACGTGATCATCGACTGCGCGCACCCCGTGGCCGGCGCCAACTACGGCGGGTTTGGGTTCGCGGACCCCGGCCATGGCTACGCGCTCCCCGCGCCGGAGGATACCATCAAGCTCGTGAACAACACGTTCTACGACAACGGCGCGTTCCCGCTCATCCACATGGCCGGGGTGGGGGCGGTGGCCAACGAGCGTCTCGTCGTGGAGAACAATATCATCGACGCTCCGGGCGACGGATCGGCGCTGGGCCAGTTCATCCCCTACACGGGCACGGTCTTCGACCACAACGACTATGCCGGCGTTACGCCGCGCCTGTATCTGGGCGCCGCCGGATTCGACAACACTATTGACGGCGGGCACTCCCTCGCCGCCGACCCGCTCTTCGTGGACCAGAACGCCCGGCCCCTGCCGGACCTGCGCCTCCGCGACGCGAGCCCGGCGATCGGCGCCGGCGCCGACGTAGGCCTCCCCTATGGCGGTTCGGCGCCCGACCTCGGCGCTTTGCCATACGCGAGCGCGCCCGTTCCGACGGTCGTGACGCCCGGCGGCCCCACCCCGACGGCAACCGATTCACCCGTCCCATCGAAGACGCCCCATCCGACGGCGACCGCGCCATCCCCGCCGTCGAACACCCCCGTCTCGACTGAAGCGTCGCCGGCCATAGCGACCGGCGCTCCCATCCCGACCGAAACTCCACGGCCCAGCGCGACGCGCGCGCCTCCGCCGACGGCCGCCCCAACGTCGCCGCCTCCGGCTATAGCCACGCCGGCAACGCGGCCGGCGCCCACGCCAACGGCGACCAGCGCGCCGGCGCCCTCGGCAACGCGCGCGGCCGTGGCGACGGCCACCGTCACGGCGACTGCCTGGCCGGCGCCCACACGACCAGCGGCGCCTGCGCCGGCGACGCCATCGGCCGTGTGGCAGGCGCCGCCAGGACCGCCGGCGGCCAGACAGCATAGGCGCCCGCGTGGAATGTCCCTGCCCCTACCGGCGCTGACCATTAGCCTGATGACGCGGCGCGTCGCCGGCGGGGCTATGGTGCGTGTCAGCGTGCGAACGACGCCGCGCGCGCGTCTTCGCGTGACCCTACAGGTGTTGACGCCGCGCGTGATGGCGACGGATCGGGGGAGGCGGCGTGCGCGGGCCGAGAGCGCCTCGCCGCGCTACCACGCCACGTTCCAGGGGATCGTTGATGCGCGGGGCCGGTTCACCGGGCGTATGCGGATTACCTATCGACTAGTAGAGGCTACACCGGCCCTGCTCACCGTGATGGCGCGCACGCCCTCCGGCGCCGTCGCGCGTACCATCAAGATGACGCTCCGGCCCCGCTAACCCGTCCGCCGGTCCTGAGTACGCGCGAGAAGGACCGCGTCGACGCCGTACGCTTGCCGTGCCGCGCCGGTCTGTGCGACTATTCTTGCTCCCTTGGCCGGACATCGCCCAGCGTGTAGGCCAGCAGTCCCTCGGCCTTCTTCAGGCGACGGTCGTCCGGCTTGACGCGCAGCGCCGTCCGCAAGCCCCATAAGGTGGTTGAGGTAGCGAGGGGACGCAGGACGGGATGGAGCGCGAAGACGCGATGGACGGGGCGCGCTTCGAACCCGATCCTGGTCTTGAAGACGTGCAAGCCGGCCTCGATGGTCGTGGCCTGGATGGAGCTCAGGCCGTCGCTGACCACGCGACAGGGCGTCTCCGTCAAGTAATGAGACAGCGCGCTGTACATCAGCGTGTCATTCGGCCGTAGGCGCAGCCACGCGTCCATGGAGCACCAGCCGTCGATCTCCACCCAATCCTCGACCTCGGTCATGGACAAATAGGCTGCCAGTTGCTGGTCCTTCCAGGCGCCCAGATACACCCGCCCGACCGCCCCGCGCGCGACATAGCGCCGCTGGAACGCCTCCGTCGTGCCGTCGCTCAGGCCGACGCGCCGGCGCGTATCGCGAAAAGCCGCCGCGCCGTGCGCGAGCAACTGCTCTCTGGTCAGGGGGGCGATCCGTAACTCCGCGAGGCCGCGGCGCACATTCTTACGCGCGCTGTGCGCGAGCTTCTCGAGCGCGTAGGCGCGGTCGGTGCAGATGTAGAGCCAGGCATTGGCGGGGTGATGCTCATCCGGCTCCACGACGAAGCTCGCCGCTGTCGCCCGCCCGTGCCACAGCACGCGCGCACCTCACCCGGAGCGGGCGTCGTGGTACGGAAGGTGGGCAGCCGCATCATGGTCCCCCCCTCATATCTGGCCCAGATGGTCCCCGCCGATCCGGCGAGGATGGACGTCCCATCGCGCCGTTTATCCGACGCGTACTCCCTGATCGACGGGATGCCTCCCTCGGGGTCCGCTGCGTGCGCCCTCATCAACCAATCTCCCCATCTCGTTGGGCCACTGGTGCCAGCCCAGCATCACACCATTCAGGCCAGGGCAATCGCATTTAAATTCGCTTTCGTGCAACAACGGGCCGCACTGGCTAGGGATGATGCGATCTATGCGACCGAACATCCCGCAATTGGCTCGTATGAACCCACAACTGCAATTCCATGTGGAACAACAACGCAATGCATGATACGTTACTGTCGCACGACGGCCTGGATTTAGGCCTCTCAATGCCCAAATTTAAATGCGATTGCCCTGCCATCCAGGCGCGAGCGCTGGCCGCGCAACCCCACCCGTGCAGTATACTGGTCTTGGGCGTCGCCGTCCGCTGGATCCGCCGGTCGCCATCGAGCGGAGAACTGTCTCATGCTGCGTACCCTGTTACATCGTCTCCCGGAACCGGCCAAGACGCCGCTACGGGCGGTCATCCGCGCGACGAGGGCGGCGCCCATGCAGCGCGTCGTCAAAGAGTTGCGGCGGCGCGGGGTCGCCCTGGGCGCCAGTCGCGCGCTCGAAGTGTTTGGCGCGGCCGGTAACCTGCATGTCAAAGACTACGCGTCCCACGTCGCCGCCCTGGAGATTTGGGAGTGCGACCCGTCGCTAGAGGCCGCGCTATGCGCGAATTTTCCCGACGCGACGGTAAAGATCGTCGACTCCTATCGGGAGATCCAGACGACGACGGGGCGCTTTGATCTCATCGTCGTCGACAATCCAGGGTCCATCCATCAGGGTCGCTGCGAGCATTTTGACATCATCGACGATCTGTTCAGGGTCGCGGCCGATCCTGCGGTGATTGTCCTGCAGATCATCCCGTCGGGTAGCGACGAACTCCGCGAGACCTATCCGTACATACTCAACGCGGAGCAACTGGAGCGTCGACGCGCGTTCTACCAGACGGAGACGCCTGACAACGTGTCATTGGACACGATGGCGGCCGTCTATACCGCCATCGCCAGGGCGCACGGCTGGACCGTCGAGTGGCATTTCTACCAGAAACGTCACTACACCTTCTATCTATTGGCGCTGCGGATCACGCGCGACGCGCGTCAACGGGCGGGCCGCGACGCCCCTATGTCTTAGGTTGTCCGACCTCGCGATAGACCGCGGCGATAGTGCGCGCGGTCGTTTCCCAGGAGAAGAGTTTAGCGCGCTCCAGGCCCCGGGCCGCGAGGCGCGCATGGAGATCCGGGTCCGTGAGCGCGTCGACGATGGCTCGCGCCAGCGCCTCCACGTCCAGCGGATTCACCAGCAGCGCGGCGTCGCCGACGACTTCGGGCAGCGACGACGCGTTCGAGGTGACGACCGGTGTGCCGCAGCTCATCGCCTCCAGCGGCGGGATGCCGAAACCCTCGAAGAGCGACGGATAGACGAAGAGATCGGCCGCGTTGTAGAGCGCCACCAGATCGTCGTCGGGCACATACCCCGTGAAGACAAGCTCGTCCGCGTAGCCCGAGGCGCGCGCGGCGGCGAAGATGTCGTCGTAGAGCCAACCTTCGCGGCCCACCAGGACGAGCTTGTGGCTGATGGCGCCGGCGCGGCGCAGCCGTACATAGACCGCGATGAGCGTCTTGAGATTTTTGCGCGGCTGTAAGGCGCCCACGCATAGGATGAAGCGCGCGCCCGTGCCGTAGCGCGCGCGAACCGCCGCCAGCTTGGCCTCATCGCGCAGGGGGCGGAACATGGGCTCGGCCGCGTTGGGCGCCACGACCACTTTCTCCGGGGGTACGCGGTAGCGGCGCACGATATCCCGCTTGGAGAACTCCGAGACCGTCAGCACCGCGGCGGCCTGCCGCACGGCGAGCGGGATGGCGAGGCGGTGTTGCAGCAGGGACTCGCGCGTGAAGAATTGTGGGTAGCGCTCGTAGGCCAGGTCGTGCACGCTGATGACGACGCGCGCCGGACACAGCGGCGGCGCCGCCCACTGCACATGCGCGACGTCGATGCGCGCGCGCGCCAGCGCCAGAGGGAACGTCGCGGCGAGACGCACGAGTTGGTTGCGCGGCCGCACCAGGACGCGGCGCATGCGCCCCGTGCCAGGGATCAAGTCCTCTCGCAGCGGTGAGCTATGGAAAAGGGTATAGTCGCCGTCGGGGTCGACCACGGCCAGCGCGCGGATCAGGTTACGGAAGTGCGTCTCATCACCACCAAATTGGCTGCCCAGCGCGTTCGCGACGATGCCTACTCTTACTATCGGCGCCATAATCTTTTGTGTCATGGGGCGTGTCATGGGGCTGGCGCCGCGCTCTTCGCGGGAGCGCCGTCCGTGCCGCTCGCCGCGTCCCATGAAGGCTGTAGCCGCGGTATGCGAGTTGGATCGGAGCGAGTCGCCGTTGGCAGGGCCGCGAGGAAGCCCGCGCCGTAGCTCAGGTGCAGGCGCCAGAAGGATATGAGCAGACCGGGCAGGTAGCGCCACCCCGCGCGGGCCGCCACGGTACACCCCGCGGTCAGCGACGCGACGCCGTAGGTTCCCCACAGGGCGAGGGCCAAGAGCCGGACCGGGCGGCGTCGTGGCGCACGGGGATGGGAGGCGACGGCGAGCGTGGCGGCGAGCGCCGCGGATGCGCCAAGGCCGGCGACCAGCGCGGCGGGGGCGAGGTGACGCGCGCGTAGCGCGTGGGGATGCCGGCGCAGCACGCGCACCTTCCAGTAACCGTACCCGTAATATTGCCGCCCGAGGGAGCGCCACGAGGCGCGATTGTAGTAGGCCGAGCGGATGCGCGGGTCGAGCCAGACGCGTCCCCCCGCCGCCACGATACGGTCGTTGAGCTCATCGTCCTGGTTGTGCACGAGGGATTCGTCGAACAGTCCGACGCGCGCGAAGATGGCGCGCCGGAAACAGCCCAGGTACACCGTGTCCGCCGCGCCGCCCGTCTCGTCATAGTGGAAGCGCGAGTCGCCGATGCCGAAGCGCGACCCCGTGGCCAGGGCGATGCATTCTCCCGCGTAGCCGCGGCCCCGTGGGCGCATCAACCCGCCCACGTTGTCGGCGTTGGTCGCGCGCAAGGTCTCCACGCAGCGGCGCAGGTAGTCCGGCGCGATGATCGTGTGGCCGTCCACGCGCGCGACGATCGCGCCGCGCGCGGCCCGGATGCCGATGTTCAGGGCGACAGGCGTGATCGCGCGGGGATTATCCAGCAGACGCACCCGCGCGGCGCGGTCGGCGGCGGCGCACTCACCCACGATGGCGCGCGTACGATCCGTCGAGCGGCCGTCGACGACCAGCACCTCCATGCGCGCGGCCGGGTAGTCCTGCCGCAGCACCGCGTCCAGGCACGCGGCGATCGTCGCCTGCTCGTCGCGGGTCGGGATCACCACGCTGACGAGCGGGCTGGCCTCATCACCGCTATCGTCGGGCCGGTCCGCGACGGGCGGGCGCGTATCCGTCGGACGCAGGCTGTCGTCGATGACCGCGGCCAGCCCATCGGCGCGGCGCTCCAGTGTGAAGAGTGCGGCGATGCGCGCCCGCGCGGCCGCGCCCAGCGTTGTCCGCGCGGACAGCGCCCGCGCGATGGCCGCGGCTAAGTCGTCGGGGCCGGCCGACGCCGCGTAGACGCCCGCGTCGCCGACCACCTCGGGTAAGGCTCCCACGCGCGTGACGACCGGGGCGCAGCCCGCGCCCATGGCCTCGGCCAGGGCCAGCCCGAACCCCTCGTGCGCCGACGCCTGCACGTAGATCGCCGCGGCGCGGAACAAGGCGGCGAGCGCATCGTCGGAGAGGCGCCCGGCGAAGGTCACGTTCGGCGGCGCGATCCGGCGCAGGTCGTCGATCGCGCCGTCCAGCCACGCCCCGGCGAGCACGAAGTGGAGGCGGGGCAGGCGCTCCGCCGCGCGCACGAACGGCTCCAGCCCCTTGCGCCGCAGGTTGGCGCGATCGACGTTGCCGACCGTGAGTATCGTGTCCGTCCTCCGCTCGGTGTCCGTGTCGCTAAGGGTCAGTGGAGCGACGCCATGCGGGACGACCGTGATCTTCTCGCGGGACGCCCCGGCCGCGCGTACAGCCTCGTCGCGGGTGAAGCAGGAATTGGCGATCAGGCGCGTGGCCAGGCGCATCGTCGCGCGCGCCACGTATTTCTTGAGGCCGCCGCGCTGATGGCCGTAGCCAATCTCCGGCATATTGGCGGTGTCATACCCGCCCACGACCACGATCACGGGGCGCCCCAGCAGCCGTCCGAGCAGGGCTGGGAGCAGGCTATGCGCGCTGGCGAACCAACAAAAGAGCGCGTCGCAGCGCCGCGCGCCCCGCCAGAGCCGCCATGGCGCGGCCCAGCGTCCGGAGATGGCCAACTCCTCCACCTCGTAGCGCGCGCGCAACAGGTCGCGGTCGATGCGTACGAAGGGCGTCAGCTTGTTGTGGACGAACAGCACACGCGCGCTCATCCCGCCTCCGTGCGCGCCGCCTACGCTTTCCTGGGTAGCCCCACGGCGGGCGCCGGCGGCTCCTCGAACGCCGCCGACTTCAACGGCGTCTGGCGCCTCTACGTTGCCTTCACCTACGACGGCGGCGCGACGTGGGAGACAATCGACGCCACGCCGAACGACCCGGTGCAGCGCGGCCCTATCTGTAACCAGGGTACAACCTGCTCAGGCAGCCCCAACACGCGCAACCTGCTCGACTTCATCGACTCGACGGTCGATAACCAGGGCCGCGTCCTGGTCGGCTACGCCGACGGCTGCATCGACGCCTGCGTGCAAAGCGGAACGAACACGAAGAACAACGGTTATGACGCCCTGGCCACCATCGCGCGGCAATCGAGCGGCCTGCCGCTCTTTGCCACCCCTCCGGGCACGGGCACGGGCGGCACAACGCCGACGGCGACGCCGGAGCCCAGCAGCGGCGTACTTTATGCCACTGGCCTGGCCGGCCTTCTGGCCGCCCTACAGCTGTGGCGGCGCCGCGCACGGCGCGCCTCGCCTGTGCGAACGGAAACGGAGGAGGATAGCTAATCCACCCACATTGCCGTCGCACGACCACCTGGTTGTAACGAAAGCGTGGCGCGGGGGAGGGGCGACACCCCTCCCCCGCGCCACTGTCTTGGCTACCGCTCTCGTTCGCGTGGACGGCGCGGGCTACTTGTTCTAACAGCTCATATTCAGGCGCTGGCGCATCTTTTGCAAGCCGAGGCGCAGCCGCCCTTTTACCGTGCCGAGCGGCACGTCGAGCAGGCGCGCGATTTCGTCGTGGGAGTACCCGTCGATGTAAGCGAGGACGAGGGCGCGCCGCTGCTCTGGCGGTAACCGCGCGAGTTCCATGTATACCTGTGCGGCCGTCACGCTCTGCGCGGCTTGCTCATACGTATCGACGCCGCTGGGTATCAGCAGCGCGTCGTCCAACCCGCGCTGCTGATAGTCGCGCTGGATGCGGCGTCGCTGGTAGTCGTGTGCGCGATGGCGCACGATAGCCAGCAGCCAGGATCGCGTCGTGTACCGTATATACTCGTGGGTTAGGGGATGCAGCCACACGTTGAGAAACGCATCCTGCACCACCTCTTCCGTTTCTACGGGCTCCCCGAGTATACGATAGGCGAGCGCATACGCCACCCTGCTGTAGCGGGCGTACAGGAGCGCGAAGGCCGCAGCGTCCCGACGCGCGATGTGATCCAGCAGGTCGCTGTCGCTCGGGCTGTCGCCGCCATCCATCTCAGGTTGCTCTCTGACGCGGCGCGCCGCGTTACGACTGTAGAGTGTGGAGGGCTAGGGAATCCCATCGTCCGCATCTAATACGTCGCAACCGACCGTTTGGATCATCCCTTTGCGGCATTTTATGCAACTTGAGCTTACAATTGCAAAACATCTCCTCTAAACTGTAGCATGCGGCGAAAAGGCGGCGGTCTAGTGGCATATCCCGGCTTGCGCGAGAGTGCGTCACCGACATTCGTTGTTTCTGAACAATCAACCAGCACGACTGTTGCCGACGGAGGATGCGGCGTTCTGGCGCATTGAAAGCATGTACGGCCGACGGTTGCGCCAATCGTTGATAGATCGGTCAGGGTCTCACGCCCGGCTGCGTTCTGCACATCTAGAGTTGGACATTCCGCTCCCGCGATCGAAAAGAGAACGCGCCGCCTGTCGGGGCGGTAAGGCTGCATGGCGCGGACGTTTTTGCAGAGAAGCGCCAGATCGCATGTCATAGTCCGCCAGGAAGTAGAGATCGCGCGTGCGCATCAAGACGTTCGCCAGCGCGAGCGTGCAGACGGTCATGACCTGATCCTTGGCGTTGTCGAGTTCGTACATGATCCATTTCTGGCGTTCTGACACCATCAGAATCGAGGGATCCCTATGTCCTTGTCAACTAGCGCTAAAGGTTGACGGACATGCGCTTACCATGAATGCCGGCATGGTCAGTGATTTTGGCGATCTTCGGGCACAGGGATTGATGGCACGGGGTCAGGTTCGGGCGGAAACTGCGTACGGCCAGCCAACAAGAGCGGCGGAATCGTTAGCTGTGCGAAATGACATCTCGCGCATGATTTCGGGGCATATCGCACGCGATACCCTGCGAGCTGTGCGAGATATCGGCGCCCACCACTCGCATAGCCATGCTCACGGCTGCCCGAGAATAGCCCACGCCGACAATAGGCCGCTTATTTGGTCACGATGCTGTTGTATAACTATTCATTGGGCCAAGATCGTCAATAGCTCCCGCAGTCCACCACCATCATTTCCTTACGTGGGCCGCTGGCAACGTGGAGAGGGTAGCGGACATAGTGGAGCAGACCACGACGGTAGCTTCGTATCATGCACTCCGGCATGAAGTCGTTTCGCCGAATGCCTTCAACGCTAGCATGCGAGCTGTCGGTCCGCTTCGTCAGCCGGTCGGCACGCATCGGCGTGCCGGCCCCACGGCTACTGCCTGTCCGTGACGGGACGACGCCTCTCGACGCAGCATGCTCATTCACCGAGAGTATTCGATAGACGCGGCCTGTCCGGTGCTACAGCGAACGCGCAGAGCGGGATCGCGTACGATCGAGCGCCGGGCGCGCCTGTTCTTGATCGCATCACCTTCATCCAACCGCGCGACCGCACTAATGGGCTAATCGGCCCGCGCAGCCGTGCGGTGCGCCCTATCTTAACTGGAAGCGTTGGATAGCCGATAAGGATTAGGGAGATGATTTTTCCGCTCTACGTCTAATCGGGATGCCAATCGAATGACCACAGGTACCGCCTATTGCAGTGAGGGACGGCTATGGCTGGCATAGAGGAGAACAAGGCGCTTGTGCGCCGCTGGTACGCAGAGGTCCTCAACCAGCGTCGAGCGGAGATGATCGATGAGATCGTGTCCATGGACTATCAGGGGGACACCGACGTTCCGCTGCGAGAGGGGCCGGTGGGGGCGCAACAGGAGGTCAACGACCTCTTCGCCGCGTTCGCCGACATGCGCTTTACGATTGACGACATGATCGCTGAGGGGGACAAGGTCGTCGTGGTCTGGACCGGGGACCTCACACCGATTGGCTCACGCACGCGGACGCCGCTGCCCGGCCATACGGTCACGGTCGCGGGCATCAGCATCTATCGCGTCAGCGACGGTAGGATCGTCGAGAACCATAGCGCCGATGACCTGCTGGGCGTGCTCGATCAGATCGACCCATGTCTCCTGTGAGGCGCATAGACTGGACACGCTATCCTGGATGTCGCATCCCCCTGTCCCTCTGTTCGACGCGCCGGCGACGTCCACACGCTACGGTTGAAACGAGTGCTGCTTGGTTTGGCCCGGGATTCGGATGTGACGACGTGGCCCCGCTCTTGTTGCCGCGCTATTCACAGACAAACCACGCCGCCGACCTCGGCGGAAGGTCTCATGTGGCACGATGGGGCCACCGCGCTGGCACACGTTTGGAGGCTGGACTGCGATACCGAGAGACGTGTCACGGTTCGCATCCCTGGCGTCAGATCTCACACACATCTCACGCGCGATGCCTACATGGTCTGAAACGATGCGATAGCTAGCGGTATGACGCGCAAGGGCGGCGGCTATTTTGCGCATCACAAGCGCAGGTAGTGGTAGTGTGTGACGTGGTACGATACGGCCGAGGCTAACTTTGGATCAGAAGGTTGCAGGTTCGAATCCTGCCCGCCCAGCCCGTTTTCACGCCTGGAGAGCCGCCCGAAAGGGCGGCTCTCGTCGTCTTTGGGATCGGAGGCGCACAAAAGGCGCACAAGAGAATCTGCTCTGGTACTCGCTGCACGATGTGTCCCATGGCATCACATGCGGGCGTTATCCGCGTCCCGAAGGATAACGCCACGAGTCGCGGCCACACGGACGGCAAAAGCGGCCTCTATGCACGACATGGGACGACCGCTGTGGTGGAGTGGGAAGCGCTGGTATCCGTATATCTATGCAATCGGGCATGACAAAGACGGCGCGCCCGACCCGACCCACTGTGCCCTGTGCGCGACCACGCTGGGGTGCGCGCCACTTTTTCGCGTATCTGCTGGGAGCGCCGGCTTCCAGCCGGCACACATGTGAGGGCGTGTGCATTGCTGGTGGCAGACATGATGGCCGCGACCGCCTGCCGGCTAGAAGCCGGCGCTCCCAGCAGATACGACGCACGCCTCGGTGACGAGCGCGAAAAAGTGGCGCGCACCCACCACGCTGCGTCCCCTCGCCGTTAAGCGGCGCCATTCGGTACAATGACCACATGAAGCATATTCTGGAATCCTTGCCCGTGGGCGAGAAGGTGGGGATCGCCTTTTCAGGCGGGTTGGACACGAGCGCTGCGCTGTACTGGATGCGGCAGAAGGGTGCCATCCCCTACGCATATACGGCGGACTTGGGGCAGCCCGATGAACCGGACTACACCGCGATCCCCCAGCGCGCCCTGGCGTGTGGCGCCGCACAGGCGCGGCTGATCGATTGCCGGTCGCACCTGGTCCGCGAGGGCCTGGCGGCGCTCCAGTGTGGCGCTTTTCACATCACCACAGCGGGCGTCCCATACTTCAACACCACACCTCTCGGCCGTGCAGTCACGGGCACTCGCCTGGTGAGCGCGATGGCGGAGGACGCCGTCCATATTTGGGGCGACGGCAGTACCTACAAGGGCAACGACATCGAGCGCTTTTATCGCTACGGCCTGTTGGTGAACCCGGCGTTACAGATCTATAAGCCGTGGCTCGATCAAGCCTTCATCGACGAGTTGGGCGGCCGGCAGGAGATGTCTGACTTGCTCGACAAGGCGGGCCTTGGCTACAAGATGCCCAAGGAGAAGGCGTATTCGACGGACGCGAACATCTGGGGCGCCACGCACGAAGCGAAAGATCTCGAGTTCCTGAACGCGGGCATCACGACGGTCGAGCCGATCATGGGCGTCGCTTTCTGGAAGGACGACGTGGTCGTGGCGGCTGAGACGGTGACGGTCACGTTCGTCGATGGCCAGCCGGTGGCGCTCAATGACCAGCAGTTCGACGATCCGGTGGAGTTGGTGCGCGAGGCGAACCGCATCGGCGGACGACACGGTCTGGGTATGAGCGATCAGATTGAGAACCGTATCATCGAAGCGAAAAGCCGCGGCATCTACGAAGCGCCTGGGATGGCTTTATTCTTCATCGCCTATGAGCGGCTCATGAGCGGTATCCACAACGAGGGCACCATCGAACAATATCATACGATGGGGCGGCGTCTCGGCCGGTTGCTGTATGAAGGGCGCTGGTTCGATCCGCAAGCGATGATGCTACGCGAGACGCTGCAGCGCTGGGTGGCTACGGCGATCACCGGTGACGTGACCATCGAGCTGCGGCGCGGCAATGACTATTCGCTCCTCGATACGCGGAGCCCTCACCTCACCTACAAGCCCGAGAGGTTGACGATGGAAAGCGGGGCGGGGGCGTTTACGCCGCGCGATCGCATCGGCCAATTGACGATGCGGAATCTCGATATTACCGATAGTCGCGACAAGCTGTTCGTCTACACGGGGACAGGAGTGCTCGGGCCGACGGTCGTCGAGGGGATGCGTCTGCTCGACGCTGAGACGAGCGACGACTAGCGCGTCATCCGCGCGGGCGGCGCCACGCCGCATCGCGCCGACGTTCCTTGTCCGCACGGGGTCCGCACGGGCGCTGTGGGCAAGAGGCGCGTCCTGCTATCGTGGCCGATTAAGGACATCCCCCTGCGCAGGGTGAGGCGTACCCAATTGACACACTTTTTACATTTCGCTTATAGCCGCGTAACAGGCGGCGCCTATGATGGGTAATAGGCGCCGCCACTGAGGCGCGCCGGACGCGTCACGGCCACCATCACGAACAGGATGCGCGGCCACGGCGACATGTAAGAAGGAGCAGATATATGGTTCGTTCACAGATCATCCGGGCAGGGGCTATACTCATCACGACCGCCGTCGGCGTGGCGGCGCTTGGGCCGATCGCGGCGCCGGCCCAGGCGGCGAGCCGGCCCGCGCGGATTCACCCCAACCATCAGTACCAGGGCTATCTGACAGCCACTCCGTCTAGTACGAGCGCGCCAGCGACCCTGACGATCCAGACGCCGAATCGCGGTCAGGTCAGCGTGTCGGTGACGTCGAGTACCAAGATTATCCGGCTCTACGGCGCCGCCTCGGGCCTCGATGAACTTAGCGCGAATGATGTGTTGCAGGTACGCGGTACGACCACCGCGCCGGGCGCCGTCACCGCGACCTGGATCCGCGACGTCTCGATCCACGCCGCCTATGGCCGGCTGGCCGGCTTGGTCACGGCGGTGACGCCGAATTCCGTCTCGGTTGTAGTGGGACGCGATCCGCATACGCCCTTCGTGTACGGGCAGAACGTCACTATCCCGGTCGGCCCATCCACACAGGTGGTGTCGGGGACGACGACGATCACCGGCTCGGTAGGGAGCCTCGCGGCGGGGAACCGCATCGTGGCCCTAGCAGTCTGTCGGAGAGAACGAAGCAATGGTGTGCATAACCGGGGGCCGCTGTCGGGGTGGGGCGTTCCGCCTCTGGTCACGCGTGATCGACGCGTGGCTGCGGGCAGGACACGGCGGTGG